>Ga0134126_10005168_pt1 | contig 16305 bp, 18 predicted proteins | sample KB31752_FD_96881 | JGI IMG/M metagenome (GOLD analysis project Ga0134126, IMG submission 96881) | Terrestrial soil microbial communities with excess Nitrogen fertilizer from Kellogg Biological Station, Michigan, USA - KB3-175-2 | ecosystem: Environmental > Terrestrial > Soil > Unclassified ...
CATGGCCGACGGTGGCGAGCCGCTTTTCCTGCGCGACATCGTGATAGCCCAACAAGAAAGGCTTGGCGTCGCGCACTCCATCCAGCAAGGCTTGCGGGTTCCTGGTGAAGACGATGTCGATATAGATCCGGCAGCCTTCTTTGGCGACCGGGGCACCAGCCGCGGATGCCACGACACGCAGCCGCGCCACGACCGAACTGCTCCAGCTTGGCGGCAGGCCCGTCACACCGGGACAGACACCGGCATGCCAGCGCGTCACTTTGGAAAGTGTCGGCGATGGCGCGGTATAGGAGCTGATGAAATCGTGTACCGCTTTCTCGGGCGGCATCCTGTCCGAGGTGACGGTCACATGTTCCGTCGAAGGCGCGGTGTCTTGCGCCTGGGCGGACGATGCCAGGCACAAGGCCAGCATCACGGCGAAGACCGGCGCGCCCTTCATTGCCTCAGTCATGGCGTGAGCCTAGACCGCAGACCAGGCTTCCTCAATGCCGTCAGGCGCCGGTCGCCGCCATCGCCAGCGCTTCCAGCAGCTTGCCAAGCATGGCGATATTGGGCGCGAGCTCTTCCGGAAGATGATGCCGCTCGGCCAGCCAGGGCAGCTCGTTGTAGACCAGCCAGGCCTTGCCGTCCGCGTCCTCATAGACCAAAGCCTTCAGCGGCAGGTCGATCCCCACCTCCTGCCCCGCCTGCATCAATGGCGTGCCGCCCTTGGCGTTGCCGAAGACGATCAGCTCGGTGGGCCTGAGCGAAAGCCCAGCCTGCGCGGCCCCGTCCGCATGGTCGATGCGGGCGAACACGGTCAGGCCCTTCTCCCTGATCGCCTTCTCCAGCCGGTCCATGGTCTCGCGCGGTCCCGATGCGCTGGGCACTCTGACCAATCCGTCCGCCGTCATCGCATCGCTCCGCAACCAGAATGTAGGCAGGGCCCACCTTGGGCATCCCTGCCCGGCCTGTAAATGGACAATTGTCTGGTCTCCGTCATCCCTGCCGGGTAAGGGTTGGTACACGATGAGCATTCAGGCGATGCATCACGGTGACGGCAGACGGACACGGCGGCACGCCGTTTTGGGACTGGCGGCGCTATCGCTGGCGGGCTGCAATCGGCACAAGCCGCCGACCCAGGTCGCCTTGCACATTTCCTCCGATGGCGACGAGCTGGCGTTCAAGCCCGATCATCTTTCCTGCCCCAGCGGCGCCCAGGTCCAATTGTTCTTCCACCATGCCGGGCAGATTCTCAGCGATCCGCATGATTGGGTCCTGCTGGCGCCCGGCCATCTCAAGGCCTTTCTCGCTGATGCCGACAAGGCCCCCGATGACACCGTCATCCCGGCCCATGACAAGGCGATGGTGCTGGCCGCGACCCCGCTGTGCGGCAAGCAGCACACGGTCATGGTGCAATTCATCGCCCCCGCCCCGGGGAACTATGATTTTGTCTGTTCCGTCCCTGGACATGGCGAGACCATGCGCGGCACCCTGACCGTAACCGCATGAATTTCGCTCACCAAGAAAGGAAGCCCATGCCGAATTACAATCCCGTCCGCATGTCTCTCATGGCCGGCGCCGCCCTCTTCGCGCTGGCCCTGGCGCCCGCGCGCGCGCAGGAGATGAAATCGCCCCAGGATGTGACGCATGCGCTGGCCACCTTCCCGCGCGTGGTGTTGCACACCCAGATCCTGATGAATGCCAAGAATTACGCGCGCCTGCCGCACGAGAATGGTGAGATCCAGGAAGGCTCGGAGGCGCTGGAAAAAAGCATCGCCGGCGAACCCGCCGCCTTCAAGGCCAAGGTCGAGCCCCTGCTGAAGAAGGTCGATGCGGATTCCCAGAGCGTTGCCGACGCCGCCGATGCTCATGACGACGCCAAGCTGGCCAGGAACCATGCCGCGCTCGACACCTCGGTGAAACAGCTGCTGGCGGCGTTCCCCGCATCGGTTCAGCCGCCGCCGCCCAAGCCGCCCAAGGGATAGCGCCTAACCCGGCGATGCGCCCTGGGCATTGACCCGCAACATGTAGATCGACTGGGTGCCGCACATGAACAGCCAGTCGCGCTTGGGCCCGGCAAAGCAGAGATTGGGGCACACCTCGGGCAGCCGGATGCGCCCGATCAGCTTGCCTGCCGGATTCCAGACGGTAACGCCGGAATAACCCAGGGGCGCCGTCGAGCCCGACCAGATATTGCCCTGCCGGTCGGCGCGCATGCCGTCGGGGCCGCAATGGATGCCGTCGACCATGCAGTCGGTGAAGACGCGCAGGTTGGCGATGCCCTTGCCCTGAACGTCGCCCACCCAGAGCTGGCCGCCGCGCACGGCATAGACCTTTTTATAGTCGGGCGAGAAGCAGATGCCGTTCGGCCACAGCCGGTTCTCTTCCGGTATCACCACATCCAGCCGCCCCGACGGGTCCCAGCGATAGACATTGCGCGGCAGGACCTGGCGGGTGGCCCCGATGATGCCGGTGCCGCCGTCGCCGACATTGGGATCGAAGCGGCCATCCTGGTTGAGCGGCCCGCCCGCTTCATCGGGATGGCCTTCCGACAGTTGCCCGCCATAGGGCGGATCGGTGAACCAGATCGAACCGTCGGGATGGGGCGCAAGGTCGTTGGGGGAATTGAGCGGCTTGCCCTCGAAATTGTCGGCCAGCACTTTCAGCGAACCGTCATGCTCCCAGCGCACGACCCGGCGCAGGAAATCCTGGCAGGAGACCTGCCGGCCCTCGAAATCGAAGGTATTGCCGTTGGAATTGTAGGACGGGTCGCGGAAGACGGTCATCTGCCGCGTCTCCCAGATATAGCGATACTGCTTGTTGGCCTTCACATCGCTGAAGAGGGCATACTGGCCCGCGGCGCACCAGGCCGGGCCTTCCGCCCATTCCAGGCCCGTATGGATGCGATGGATCATCGCCTGCCCCACCAGCATGCCGCCGAAGCTGCGGTCCAGCACCAGCACATCCGGATCGGGATTGGACAAGGGCGGCGCATCGGGCCCGAAATCGCGGGGCGGATTGCTGATCACCGTCGGCGGGGTCCCCAGGGCGGCCTTGGTGTCGGCCGCGCGCGCCAAAGTGGGCGCCAATGAAGGCGTCAGCGCCGCGGCGCCGGCCAGCATGGTCCTGCGGGAAAGATGATTCACGTTTTCCTCCTGTCGGTGATGTCCGCGCACGCTGATGCGCTTTTCTTTTGGTGATTGGCCTTGCGGGAAAATCATTCTGCGGTCCAGTGACGCGAAGTCAATGTTGACGGCAGAAGTTGTGCAAGGATTCGCGGCGATTTGCAGGTTGCTGCGTTTGCGTTTTGAGCTCAGCATCGCGGGCTTCGACGCGAGGTGAGATGGACAGCACGCTCACATTGCTCGACTTGGCCGGCTCCATAGCGCTTCTGCTGTGGGGCGTGCACATGGTCCAGACCGGAATCCAGCGGGGATTCGGTCCCGGGCTTCGTCATGTCATGGGCACGGCGCTGGGCAACCGGTTCAAGGCGTTCGCCGCGGGGCTTGGCGTAACCGCGCTGCTTCAAAGCAGCACGGCAACAGGGCTGATGACGACATCCTTTGTGGCGGGCGGCTTTGTCACGCTCGTCCCTGCCCTGGCGCTGATGCTGGGCGCCAATGTCGGCACCACCGTCATCGTGCAATTGCTGTCGTTCGACATCTCGCGGGTCGCGCCGGCCTTCGTCCTGATCGGCGTCTTCATGTTCAGGAAAGGCGTGGCCAGCCGGGCCCGTGACCTTGGCCGCTCCTTTATTGGTCTGGGCCTGATGCTGCTGGCGCTGGGCCATCTGCTGCAGATCGTCACGCCCTATGAGGATGTGCCGAGCCTGCGGTTGCTGCTGGGGATGATCGCCACCACCCCGCTGCTGGACGTGCTGCTGGCGGCCGGCCTGACCTGGGCCGCCCATTCCAGCGTCGCGATCGTCCTGATCGTGATGTCCCTGGCCGCCAAAGGCGTGGTGCCGCCCATGTCCGCCTTCGCGCTGGTGCTGGGCGCCAATCTGGGCACGGCGATCAATCCGGTGCTGGAGAGAACGGGCGGGCGCGACGCGGCCTCGCGCCGGCTGCCGATCGGCAACCTGCTCAATCGCGCCATCGGCTGTGTCGTGGCGTTGCCATTGCTCGGCACGATCGCGGGCTATCTGGTGGTGTGGGAGCCCGACCAGGCGCGCCAGGTCGCCGACTTCCACACCGCCTTCAACCTGATCACGGCATTGCTGTTCTTTCCGCTTCTCGGCCCCTTCGCCCGGTTTCTGGAGCGGCTGCTGCCCGCCGAACAGGATGCCACCGATCCCAGCCGGCCGCTTTATCTGGATGCCGCGGCGCTGGAGACGCCCGCCCTGGCCCTTGCGGCCGCTTCGCGGGAAACCTTGCGCATGGCCGACGCGCTGGAATCCATGCTGCGCAGCGCCCTGGAGGCGGTGAAGCTGCCGGACCGTGGACGGATTTCGGAAACGCGCCAGATGGACGATGTGCTCGATCGTCTGAACAGTGCGATCAAGGAGTATATCGCGCGGCTGGACAGCGAGGAGATGTCGGAGGAAGAGAACCGCCGCGCCCTCGCGATCCTGGCCTTCATCACCAACATCGAACATGCCGGCGATGTGCTGGATCGCAATGTGATGATGATGATGGGCAAGAACCAGAAGCGCGGCCTGCAGCTTTCGCCGTCGGGCCGGTCCGAGATCGCCTCGATGCTGGAGCGGCTGGTGCAGAATGTGCGGACCGCCGCCACGGTCTTCATGGCCTCCGATGGCCGGGCCGCCCGCCGCCTGGTGGAGGAAAAGGCCGCCTTCCGCGACATCGAAAACCACGCCACCGAGGCGCATTTCCTGCGCCTGCGCTCGGGCCGGCTGGATACGGCCCAGACAAGCGCCGTCCATCTGGATCTGGTCCGGGACTTGAAGCGCATCAACGGCCATCTGGTGGAAGGGGCCGCCTATCCGCTGCTCCGCGAGCGCGGCGATCTCCTGCCGACGCGGCTGAAGACGGCCCCGTGATCGCTGAAGCTATGTGACATAGCGCATCCAGCATTCGATCAGCGTCCATCGGCCGGCTTTTCTGGCGGCCGTGCAGATGTACCCGGCGCTGAAATAGGAACTTTGGCTCGCATTTCCCGATACGCCATACTCAACCGAGGCCACACCATCGGGACGATAAGACACGCGCGAAAAGCTTGTTCGCAGGCCTTGGTAAAAGGGACTGTCGCTGGCGGGTGCGACCGAGGGCCCCACGATCCCCAGCCGCGCCCAGTTGCAGTCCTGGCCGAACGAGTTGCGGTTCAGCAGGTATCCGGGCGCATGCGCGCCCCAGCCGAGCTTGGCCTTGCCGACCGCGGCGATCACCGCGCAATCATCGGCGCTGGCATGCGCCGGCGCCCGATCGTCTTCGGCCGAACGGGCGCGTGTCGCGATCAGGACCAGCACCAGGATGATCGCAAGGCCTGCAAGCACGACCGGGCCCCAGCGGGCCGCACTCGGGATGCTGGGCAGGAATGCGATGTCGGAGCAGATCGCGCTCTTGGGATAGCGCGCGCTATGACCGCAATAGGGACAGGTCACAGGAAAGGGGTCGGGCAGTTGGGGAATCGCCTGCGCAAACATGTTCAGGAAACGCCCGCACTGTCCGCATCGGATGCCCCAGTCCGCGAAGCCGAACGCCATGGATCACCTCATGGTCCGCTCTTCGCCGAAATGAGGCCGAGGACCCCCGCCAGGGTCAGCACAAAAACCGACAGCGGAATCCAGCGCGGCACCGATGGCACATGCTTCAGCACCAGCGATGCGCCAAGCATGATCAGAAGCGCCACCGCACAAACCAGCAAGCCCTGCCAGGTCTTGGGTCCGATGCCATAACCGGTCGTCTTGGGTCCGAACCAGGGCGCCATGGCTACGGCTTCTCCGCCTTGCGCCCCAGGATCAGCTGCGCCACCGCCGGCGCCGCCACGATGATGGCGATGCCCAGGACCAGATCGAAGATCAGCGCCTGGAGATCGATGGTGGCCGGCAGTATCGACTGCGTCCTCGCCCCCACCTGTTTGGCAATGACGTAATAAAGCGCGTTGCCGCCATTGATGAAGATCCGCCACAGGCCGATGAAGCGGATGACGTTTGCCAGTATGCGGTCTTCTGCCATGACTGCCCCTCTTTGCTGCAACCAGCATGGCGGGACTAATTGTCAGAACAAGCGGCGCGCAGATTACACGCACGTCATCCTGGCGGCTTATTTCTTTCCCGCCTTCGCCCACAGGAACATGTCCAGCAATTCGCCATACCAGCGCTCGAATGCCGCCCGCGCCTCGGCTTCCTTCGCGCCGGCGTTGCGCAGCCGCGGCCCCAGCAGTGCATCGCCAAAGGCGGCCAGGGTGGTCAGATGCAGCACCGCCCGTGTATCGGCCAGGTCCGGCTCGAAGCCGGGGGCGGCAAAACGTTTGCGCAACTGGTGGAAGCTCTCCACCACCTTCTCGAACATCTCGGGACGTTCGGGCGGTGGCGGCTCCTTGGATTGCATCAGCCAGATGGTGCGCTGGGCCAGGCCCTCGCGATAGGCCGCGAAGGTCGCCTTCAGTCCCTCATCGCCCGCGCGCGCCGATGCCATCTGCTCCGTCGCGGTATCTGTCAGCTTTTCGAAGCCCCGCTTGTTGATGGCGCGCACCAGCCCTTCCCGGCTGCCGAAATGATGCAGGATAGTGGGATGGCTCACGCCCGCCTGGTGGGCGACATCCTGCAGGCGAAGCGCCGCCGGCCCCCCGCCCTTGGCCAGAATGGCTTCCGCCGCGTCCAGGATATGGGCCCGGGCATCTTCCGGGGTACGCCGGATGCGCTTGTTTTGCTGATTTTTCGGGGCTTTGCGGGCGGTTTTTCTGCTCGCGGCTTTTTTTGGCGGCAACGGCATCCCTCACTATTGACAATATTGTAGATAAGCGCGATACATCCCGAAAGAGGGTCGTTCATGCTCGCTCAAGCCGCAAGTGCCCAATCCACCGCCAATAAGTCCCCCGCCAAGGCGCCCGACACGCGCCTGCATCCCCTGACGGCCTTGCGCGCCGCCCGCGCCCTGATCGCCACTGGCGACACGCGCCAGGTCTTCATCCTGCTGCGCGCCATGCGCGGCCGCTCCGGGGTGCGCAACTTCCGCCGCTTCGCCAAAAGTGAGTCGGAAGCGCGGTGCTGAGCCAGGAGCGCGATCTGCTGCCCCTGCTCCAGGACCGCGAAGGCCTGCGCCGCCTGCCCGATGGCTCGCTGGGTCGCACCTATCTGGATTTCATGGAGAGCGAGGATCTGTCGGCCGAGGCCTTGGTCCAGGCCTCGCAGGACTGGGACAATGATCCCGTCCCGGCCGGCGTGCAGCGCTTCCGCGCCCGCATGCGCGAGTTGCACGACATCAATCATGTGGTGACCGGCTATGGCCGCGACCCGCTGGGCGAATTGTGTCTGCTGACCTTCATGTACCGGCAGAACGGCAACCTGGGCATGCTGATGGTTGTCGCCATGTCCTGGCAGCGCATTCCGCCGGCGGCCCGCAAGGCCGTGCGCGAGGCCTGGCGCCTGGGCCGCAAGGCGCGCTGGATGGCGGACCAGGATTGGGAAAGCCTGCTCGCCCGCCCGCTGGAAGAGGTGCGCCGGATGCTCGCCATCGTCGAGCCCGTCATCTATCCGCCGCTGGCCCATCTGAGGCCGGTCGCGTGACGGGTCTTGCCACAGCGGCGCGTGCCCTGCTGCTGGACCTTGCCTCCACGCTTTTCTTTCTCGGCCTCTATGCGCTTACCCGCAATCTCGTCCTGTCGGTGGCGCTGGCCATTGCACTGGCCGCCACGCAGATCGGGTGGCGGCTCTGGCGGCGCCAGCGCGTGGATGCCCTGCAATGGATCAGCGCGGTGATCGTCGCCGCGTCCGGCGCGGCCACCCTGATCACCCACGATCCCACCTTCGTGATGCTGAAGCCGACCCTGATCTACATGCTGGTCGGCTGCGCCATGCTGCAAAAGGGCTGGATGGTCCGCTATGTGCCGCCGCGTGCCATGGAATATGTGGGCGACCTGGTGATCGGTGCCGGCTATGTCTGGGCGGGACTGATGTTCTTCTCGGCGGCGCTCAATCTGGTGCTGGCTACGCAAACCAGCCTGCTGGTCTGGGGTAGCGTCATGTCGGCCTGGGGCGTTGCCAGCAAGGCGGGATTTGGCGTGCTGCAATATGCCTATATGCGGTTCGTCGGCCGCCGCCGTTATCTGGCGCGCCAGGCGGCAGCGGCAGCCTAGCTGCTGAAATTTCTCGCCCCGCGCAAGACGGACGCTTGAGCAAGAAACCCGGCAGCGCGGTCATTCCGCACAATACGCGCACGGCCTAGATATCTCCCGCATTGACGGAGGACAGGCCATGACGCCAATTCTGGATTGCGGATTTTCCATGTCATCGGGCGCGCCCGATTTCACAGCCATCAAGACCAGGCAACAGGCGACCTGGTCTTCCGGCGACTATGCGGTGGTGGGAACCACGCTGCAGATCGTGGGCGAGGAACTGGCCGAAGCCATGGACCTTCGCCCCGGCTGGAAGGTGCTGGATATCGCCGCGGGCAATGGCAATGCCACCCTGGCCGCCGCCCGGCGCTGGTGCCAGGTCACCTCCACCGACTATGTCGAGGCGCTCTTGATGCGTGGCCGCCGGCGCGCGGAAGCCGACGGGCTGGCCGTGGAATTCCGCCACGCCGATGCCGAGGCCCTGCCCTTTGCCGACGCCAGCTTCGATGCGGTGATTTCCACCTTCGGCGCCATGTTCGCTCCCGATCAGAGCCGTGTCGCGGCCGAGATGCTGCGCGTGACAAGGCCGGGCGGACGCATCGGCCTGGCCAACTGGACGCCGGACGGCTTCATCGGCCAGATGTTCAGGCTTATCGGCAGCTTTCTGCCGCCGCCGGCCGGGGTCAAATCGCCCGCCCTGTGGGGCACGCCGGAATGGATCGCGCGCGCCTTCGGCGCCCAGGCCAAGAAGACCGCCGCCGAGCCGCGCTATTTCCGCTTCCGCTATCGCTCGCCGGAGCATTTCCTGGATGTCTTCCGCGCCTATTACGGACCGACAGTGAAGGCCTTCGAGGCGCTGGACGAAGCGGGCGGCAAGAAGCTGGCGCAAGCCATCCTGGAACTGATCGCGCGGCTCAACACCTCCGGCGACGAAACCATGCTGGTCGCGGGCGAATATCTGGAAGTCGTGGTGACCAGGCGTTGACCCCGCGCCCCCTATGAAAGGTTTATTCCGCCATGTCCGGCCATCTGTGGGCCCGGCTGTCGTTCCTGTCCGGGCTCATCAACACATTCCTTGCCGCGCACGCGGCCAGCCTGATCTGGGGCGACACCACCGCGCTATGGGGCGCGGCCGGCCGGGCCCTGCTGTCAGCGCTGCGCTATGGCTATGCGCGTGTCACCGGCCGGCGCCTGGCACAAGCAGCGGCACCGGCATGAAAAACAGGCGCCGGTTTTGCGCACCGGAAAACCGGCGCGATCGGCGTCAGGCGTTCTCGTATTCGACACCATAGGCGGTATCGACTTCGCTGCCATAGGCCGGCGTGAAGCGGGGCTCTTCATTGGCGGCATAGCGCGGCGCGTTTTCCAGGAACTCCTTGTCAACGTCGATCACATAGCCGCCCTGGTCTTCGTCATATTCCAGCGCGGCCCAGGGAACCGGATAATAATCCGAGCCCACGCCAAGAAAGCCGCCGAACTGCAGGACGGCATATTCGACCTGGCCGCTCTCCTTATCGACCATGAAATTGTAGATCGAGCCCAGCTTCTCGCCATCCGGGTTATAGACCGAGGTTCCCTCGACCTTGTTCGATGCAATCAGGGACTGGGTTTCGTCCGTTTCGATGTCAGCCATGGTGAGAGCTCCGCTGGAGGCCCGGCGCCGCGCGCCGGCATAGAAACCTCGTCACGCATCAACGAGGACGGAGCGGTTTCGATGCGGTGCCGGTGATGAATATTTGGCGACGGCGATTTGCGCGCTAACGCACCCTATTCATAGCGCAGCGCATGCACGGGATTGGCGCGGGCCACCAGCACCGCATGGGTGATGACCGTGATCCAGGCGATCGCCAGCGCCGCCAGCCCACCCGCCAGGAAGTAAAGCGGGTTCAACGCAATGCGGTAGGAATAGCCCTCCAGCCAGTGGCGCAGATAGAACCAGGCCACCGGCCAGGCGATAACGTTCGCGACCAGCACCGGAATCGAGAACTGCCACAAGAGCAGCCGCACGATGTCGCGGGTGCGGGCACCGAACACCTTGCGCACCCCGATCTCGCGCGTGCGCCGTTCCACCGTGAAGGCAGACAGCCCGAACAGGCCCAGGCAGGCGATGAAGATAGCGACGCCGACAAAGATGCCGAAGATCGTGCCCTGCTTTTCATCATCGGTGAACAGCTTGTCGAAGCTGGCATCCTGGAACTGGCGGTGGATGGTGATGGTGGGCACCTGGCGGTGCCATGTGCGGTCTATCGCGGCCAGCGCCTCTTGCGTGTGACCCGGCTTGATGCGGACGGACAACGGCCCCAGTCCCTTGGGAAAATAGTAATAGATGATCGGCTGCAACGGGGTCTGCAAGCTGTCGTAATAGGTATCGCCGACCACGCCGACGATGGTGCAGGGTATCTTGCGCGGCGAATAGAAGACGGTCTGACCGACCGCATTTTCCACCGTGAAGCCCAGTTGCCGGGCCGCCGCCGCGGTGATCAGGATGTTGGCATGCGGATTGGCGGGCTTGGTGCTCATATCGGGATAGAGGTCTTCGCCCCGCGCTTTCGACAAGCCCCGTCCCGCCAGCAGCTTCATGCCGTACACGCCCAGGAAATCGGGATCTATGTTGATGTTGCGGATGGTGAATTGCTGCACCCCGTCCCGCAGCTGGACCTGCGATACCAGGATCTCGCCGTCGAACGGCACCATGTTGGAAGCCGCCACCCCGGCGATCGAAGGCTGCGAGGCCAAGGTCTGCTTCAGGGCATCGCGGGCGCTTTGTGTCACGCGATCGGCGCCGCTGATCACCACCACATTGTGGCGGTCAAAGCCGATGTCCACGGCCCGCGCATAGCTGAGTTGGGAGAAGACCACGATGGTGGCGATGCCCAGCCCGATGGAGATGGCGAACTGCAGCACCACCAGGGTGGTGCGCAGGATGCCCGAACCGCTCATGCCCGATTGGCTGGTGCCCAGCGTGGCAGCCGGCCGGAAGCCCGACAGCACCAGCGCCGGATAGATGCCGCCGAACAGGCCCGCGGCGATCGCCACGCCCACGACCGCAAGCATCAGCGGCCAGTCGGTCAGGAGATTGAAGGCGATGGGCCGATTGAGGAAACTGTCGAAGGCCGGCAGCAGCATCTGCACCAGCCCCAGCGCCAGGACCAACGCCACCAGCGCCGTCAGCACGGATTCACCCAGGAACTGCACCACCAGCTGGCCGCGCTTGGCGCCCATCACCTTGCGCAGCGAGATTTCGCGCGCCCGCACCATCGCCCGCGCCGTGGCCAGGTTCATGAAATTGAAGCAGGCAATCAGAAGGATCAGCCCGGCGATGGCGGCAAAGCCGTAGATCTTGGTCCAGCTGCCCTGCTCGGTCTGGCCGAAAGGATCCAGATGCACGCTGCGCAAGGGCGTCAGGTGCAGGTGGACGACATCACTGCCCTTGAGGTTGAGGTTCGACGTTTTTTTCGGATCCACCGCCTTGTCGGTGATGGTCTTGAGCTGGGCCGCCACCCGCGCCGGATCGGTGCCCGGCGCGAACTTGACATAGCCCCAGCCCTGGACGTTCAGCCAACTTTCCCGCCCCGGCTGCGTCATCTGATCGGCCTGGGAGGTGTTGGGCGCCACCAGATCGGCGACAAGATCGGTATTGTGCGGCAGGTCGCGCAGGACGCCGGTGACTTTCAGCGTATGCGAGCCGCCCACCAGGATGGTCTTGCCGACCGGATCGGTGGTGCCGAAATATTGCCTCGCCGTGGTTTCGGACAGAACGACGGATTCCGGCTGCGCCAGCACCCTGGCCGGATCGCCCGAAACCAGCGGCAGCTTGATCATCTGGAAGAAATTGGGATCGACAAAATCGATCTTGGCGGCGAACTGGCGATCGCCGACCTGGGCGGTCATGTTCTCCGGGATCAGGTGCGTGCGGGCCAGCACGGCGGGTATCTGCGCCTGCATGGCATTGGTGACCGGAAACGGCACCACGTTGAAGAAGTCGTTGGGCCGGCCGGGCGAGGAGAACGTCGTCTCGATGCTCCAGATGTCCTGACTGTCGGCGATCCATTTATTGTAGGACAGCTCATCGCGCAGATAGAGGGTGATGAAGATGGCGCAGCAAAGGCCCACCGCCAGCCCGGCAATATTGATAAAGCCGTAAAGCTTGTGCCGCCGAAAGCCGCGCAGCGCCGTGACCAGATAATTCCAAATCATCGCCTGAACCTCGCCAGCTTACTCGTACCTTAAGGCATGCACCGGATTGGCACGGGCCACCAGCACCGCATGGGTGATGACCGTGATCCAGGCGATCGCCAGCGCCGCCAATCCACCTGCCAGGAAGTAAAGCGGGTTCAGCGCTATGCGATAGGCATAACCCTGCAGCCAGTGGCGCAGATAGAACCAGGCCACCGGCCAGGCGATCAGATTGGCGATCAACACCGGAATCGAGAACTGCCATAGCAGCAGCCGCACAATGTCGCGGGTGCGCGCGCCGAACACCTTGCGCACCCCGATCTCGCGCGTGCGCCGTTCCACGGTGAAGGCGGAAAGCCCGAACAGGCCCAGGCAGGCGATGAAGATCGCGACGCCGACGAACATGCCGAAAATCGTGCCTTCCTTCTCGCCGGCCGTGAACAGCTTGTCGAAGCTGGCATCCTGGAACTGGCGATGGATAGTTACGGTGGGCACCAGCCGGTGCCAAATGCGATCTATCGCGGCGAGCGCGGCCTGCGTCTGGCCCGGCCTGATGCGGACGGAGAGCGGCCCCAGCCCCTTGGGATAATAGAAATGCACCATGGGCGGCATCGGCGTCTGCAGCCCGTCATAGTTGGTGTCGGCCACCACCCCGACAATGGTGCAGGGGACCTTCCGTGTCTGATAGAAAATCGTCTGGCCCACCGCCTTTTCCGGCGTGAAGCCGAACTGACGGGCCGCCGCGGCATTGATCAGGATGTTGGCGTGCGCGTCTTTGGTATCGGGCTCGGGATAAACGTCCTCGCCCCGCGTCTTGGACAAGTTGCGTCCGGCCAGCAGCTTGATGCCGTACACACTGAGATAGTCGGGATCGATGTTGACGTTGCGGACGGTGAATTGCTGCACCCCGTCGGGCAGCGTGGCCGACGCCACCAGCTTGCCACCATCGAACGGCACCATGCGGGAGGCCGCAACCCCTTCGATCGAAGGCTCCGCCGCCAGACTCTGCTTCAAGGCGTCGCGCACGCTGGGCGTCAGGCTGCCGGCGCCGCTGATCACCACCAGATTGTGGCGGTCAAAGCCGATATCCATCTGGCGGGCATATTGAAGCTGGGCGAACACCACGATGGTGGCGATGCCCAACCCGATCGAGATGGCGAACTGCAGCACCACCAGGGTGGTGCGCAAAAATCCAGAGCCGCCCATGCCCGAAGCGCTGGTGCCAAGCGTGGCGGCGGGACGGAAACCCGACAGGACCAGGGCCGGATAGATACCGCCGAACAGCCCGGCGGCAATCGCAATCCCAAAGACCGCCAAGGTCAGCGGCCATTCGGTGAGCAGATTGAAGGCGATAGGGCGGGCCAGAAAACTGTCGAAAGCAGGCAACAGCATCTGCACCAGCGCCAGCGCAATGACCAGCGCCACCAGCGCCGTCAACACGGACTCGCCCAGGAACTGGAGGACCAGCTGCCCGCGTCTGGCGCCCATCACCTTGCGCAGCGAGATCTCGCGCGCCCGCACCATCGCCCGCGCCGTGGCCAGGTTCATGAAATTGAAGCAGGCGATCAGAAGAATCAGCCCCGCGATGGCGGCAAAACCATAGATCGTGCTCCAGCTTCCCTCCTCGGTCTCCCCGAACGCATCCAGATATACGCTGCGGAACGGTGTCAGATGCAGCCGCAGGATATCGCTGCCCTTGAGATTAACGTTCAGCCGTTTTTTGACGTCGATGGACTTGTCGGTGATGGTCTTGAGCTGAGCCAGCACGCGCGCGGGATCGGTGCCGGGCGCCAGACTGACATAGCCCCAGCCCTCGACATTGGTCCAGGACTGTTTGGTTTCCTGATCCAGCATCTCCGCCTTGGACGTGTTGGGCATGAAGAGTTCGGCAAGCCGAACAAGCTGGGAATTGTGCGGTACGTCACGCAGGATGCCGGTGACTTTCAGCGTGTGCGAACCGCCCACCGTGATGGTCTTGCCGACCGGATCGGTCGCGCCGAAATATTTCCTGGCGGTGGTTTGCGACAGAACCACGGAATCCGGCTGCGCCAACACACGCGCTGGGTCGCCCGAAACCAGCGGCAGCTTGATCATCCGGAAGAAATTGGGATCGACCACGCTGACCATCGCCTCGAACTGGCGGTCGCCGATCTGGGCGGTCATGTTCTCCGGAATCACATGGGTATAAGCCATCACGCCCGGTATTTGCGCCTGCATGGCCGTCGGAACGGGATAAGGCACCACGCTCCAGAAATCGGCGTCCCGGCCGGGAAAGGTGAAGGTGGATTCGACGCGATAGATATTCTCGCTGTCCGGCACCCATTTGTCGTAGGACAGCTCGTCGCGCAGATAGAGAATGATGAAGATGGCGCAGCAAAGGCCCACCGCCAGGCCGGCGATATTGATGAAGCCGTAAAGCTTGTGGCGCTGGAAGCTGCGCAGCGCCGTCACCAGGTAGTTCCAGATCATTTGACCTCTCCTGGTGTGCCGTGCCGGCCCGCTATCTCTTACAATCGCTACTTCTTACAATTACTTTGGCCGTTGCTGAGGCCGACCCGCCCGATCATGCTCAGCACATCTTCGGCGCCGCAGCCTTTCACGATCATGCCGCCCGGCGGCAGCAGGGTGGCGGCCTTGCCCGGAAAGATCGAGACATAAAGATTGCCCAAGAGCCCGCCCGACGTCACTTCCAGCGCCGAATCCGTCGGCACCGCCACGCCGTCGCGGATATTCATGCGCACCGTGGCCAGATAGCTTTTGGGATCGAGGGTGAGGTCCGTCACCGTGCCGACCTTGACGCCGGAGATGCGCACCTCGCTGCCCTTGGACAGGCCGTCGGTCTTGGGCAGGCGCACATTCAGGTCATAGCCCGAGGTGCTGCCGGCCGGCCGCAAATGCAGGAACAGGCCCAGCGCGAGCGCCGTCAACACCACCCCGGTGCCGACCGCGATCTCGTGATTTTCTTCCCGCGTACGCCCTAACATGACAGACCCTGAACCGTGAGGACGCGAACCTATACTATTCTCCGGATTTCGCCACCCGCTCCAAGCCGGGGATTACGTCCGCGTCAGCGGCAAGACATGATTGCCCAAGGCCGCGACAAACATGCCGGCATTGGTGAAGCAGGCAAAGTGCCCGCCATCGATGGGCACGAAAACCTTGTCCCGTGACCGCACCTTGTCGAAATACTCCTTTGCCACGGCCATGGGCGTGAGCCGGTCGTCGCGGCCCTGGATCAGGATATACGGCACCGGCAGATCGAGGGCGTCGGTCATGGCGTCGAAGGATTGCATCTGGCGGCCGATATGGCCGGACTCGAAATCGACGCCTTTGACCCAGCTCGCTGACTCGGGCTTGGCCATGAAGTCCATCATGCGCTTCAGATAGGGCCGGTCCGGCGGCGATGTGATGGCCCATTGATGCAAGATCTTCATTTCGGCGGCATCATGGGTGGCGGGGACGTTGATCTGCTTTTCCTGCCACTCGGCGCTCCGCACCACGCTCACCATCTGGCCGGTCCCGACAAAGGCGTAGTAGAGATCGGGCCGCCGCTGCACGACCTTCAACCCCAGCGCGCTGCCGGCGGACTGGCCCACCAGCACCAGCTTTTTCTTGCCCAACGTCTTCAGCACATGTTCCGTCAGAGCGATCGCATCCACGACTTCGCGGTCCAAAGTCACATCCGGCGTGGCATCGCCGTGCTTCTCATAGGTCTTGCCGGCGCCGCGCTGGTCCCAGTTCACCACCGTGAAGTCGGCTAGCCAGGTCTTAAACATATCCAGGAACGGCGATTGCGCTTCGCCCGGCCCGCCATGCAGATACAGGATCACGGGGTTGGCGCGATCTTCGCCCTGGATCGCCACCCATTGGTCAATGCCGCCGAGAGAGACATAGCCGATCTCGTCGATC
>Ga0134126_10005169_pt1 | contig 16303 bp, 19 predicted proteins | sample KB31752_FD_96881 | JGI IMG/M metagenome (GOLD analysis project Ga0134126, IMG submission 96881) | Terrestrial soil microbial communities with excess Nitrogen fertilizer from Kellogg Biological Station, Michigan, USA - KB3-175-2 | ecosystem: Environmental > Terrestrial > Soil > Unclassified ...
AGGATCTTGGTGCAGAACTGGGCTTTTCGTGAAGGGAAGATTCCCTTCACGAAGGCGAGCATATCGAAGGTAAGCGGGGCGCTCTCATCGCCGAGCTGTGCGCGACGTAAGGCAGTGGCTCCATCCTTGCTGCCTATCCCCTGTAGATCCTTAACCAGGCACTGCACCATGACCACTGGATGCACATGCTCCGAATACCAGCGGATATGGGCAGTGGTCAGCGGATGCTCGTTGCCGCCAGCATCGCTGTTCAACAGGACCACATCCTCTTTAGGGAAGTGGTCCAGCACCCAACCAGCGCAGGCCTGGCTGTCCGCCCCGCCGCTGAATCCCACGATGTGCTTGCCACTCGCCATGACACCCCTCCCGTGACAGACCTGGGCGACCCCGGCCGAGCTCGGTCACACGACCGACACCACCCGGCCGGGTCGCACCAGTAGCACGCCTGCTCCGCCGTCCACAGAGCAGGCGCCCGCGTTCACTCAGTCGTTGCGAAGCCGTCCTTCACGTTGGCAGCGGCGCCGCACGGCGGCAGACTCTCCTTGGGCATGGGCAGCCGCTCCATGGCCGGGGCCGGCATCAACCGACGCTGAACCGGGGCCGGGGCCACCTGAAGCTGCCGCTGGATGACGGGCACATCATTGCCGGCCTCGATCGCGTAGGTGGTGCCCATCGCGGTCGGCATCGCGGCCAGGGCGTTTGTGGTCTTCAGCGTCGGCGGAAGGGTGATGCCGAACTGGAAGTTGAATCCCGGATACGACTGGCAGCCACCGAGACCGAGACCCATAGCCGCAACCGCCACGGAAAACAGGTACTTACGCATGGGAGATTCCTTTCTCCTAACAGTCCAAAGAATCACGACACACCACAAAGAGTCCGAAGCCGCTATTCAAAGAAGCCGCGTGTTTAGCCTTCCTTCTCCAAACAAATATAAGAATCCAGTAACTACTACTAAGGCGGGGTGTGTGGTGTGTGCGCACACCACACAAGGGGCAGGGCATACCCCCCCTGGGTTCTTTGTCTCTTTGGATTCTTAGATTCTTTGGCAGAATGGCCGAATGAGCGATTCAATCACCAGTCGGTTCGGGCGGTTGCTGACCGGGCAGACAGAAGTACCAACGGCCCTGGTATCGAGGCTCCTTGGCGGAGAAACCCCCGAGCCGGCCCTTCAGGATGCGATCACGCCACCACTTCACGGACTTGTTGATTGTCAGGCTTTCGTTGCCAGCCGTGGCAGCCGATTCACTGAGCGATGGCGCATCAGCGAGATACTTCCGCAGAAACTCGGCCGGCCCATCCGTCTCGCCGGGGATCTCCTGCGTGAACTGGGAGAGTGCAGCGCAGACCTGGTTGCTGTCGCGGTCTGTCTCTCCCAACCATTCAACCGTGGTGACTTGCTTGAGGAACTTGGCCCGCTGCTGGTCGCTCCAGTCGCCCGGCAGATCGGCCGAGACACTCTGGAGAACATCCTGGCTGGGGGAGCGAATCCGGTACACGAAACCGTTCTGTGGGGCTGCTCCCTGGATCTTGTCTTGCAGCATCAGCCGGTTTCCCTCGACCTCGTCATCCTTGAAGAAGACGTACACGGCCCGGGTGGCATTACGCCAGACCGCAGAATCCGCAATCCGGCTCGCGGCCTTCGGTGAGTCACCTTTGTTAAAGTGCTTGACCATCACCAAACAGCAACCGTGCCTCCAGGCCAGTTGCCGGAGAGGTTCCGTCAAGGTGCGGACCTCCTCATCCCGGCCCGGGTTGACGTTCGTGCCGCCCATGTACGCCGCAACCGGATCGATCAGCACCAGGCCCACATCACTGATCTTGGCCAGGCACTCATCCAGCAGGTCGATGTGTGCCAGGCTGAACGGCAGCATCTTCCGATCCTTCCCGCGAATTCCTTCGACCAGGTGGACGCGGTTCAAGACCACGTTCGCGGCCAGCAGTCGCGGGTACAGCACCTTGGACGTGTCATCCTCGCAGACCATCAGCACGCAATGCTGAGGTGGCGGAGCTTCATAGGCGAGGTTGAAGGCTGGGTCCCCGCGTGTGATGGCGCCGACCAGGTCGAGTGTCACCAGGGATTTTCCGCTTCCGCCATCCCCGGCCAACAGCACCAGGTCACCTTTGGGCAGGTAATCCGGGACCAGCCAATCGTAGATTCCTGGTTCGATCTGATCGGCCGTCCGCAACACAATGCCTTCCTCATCCTCCGGGGAGGTGGGCGGATCGACAGTCTCCAACTCCAAGAGGGCCTGGAACTGCTGGCCCAGCAGCAGGGCGGCACCGGCCAGGGCGTGGTCTCGCAGGTGGATGTTGACCCAGGCCCGGACATCCTTGGCCCTGTCCGGCGGCAGCGACCACTGGACGGGACGCTTCAGTTCGCGAGAGAGGGCGGTTGCCACTGACTTGCAGCCGGCCAGGCCGGGCCATTCCCCATCCCCCTTCGCGTCCCACTCACCCAGGATGACGATGTCCCGATCCGCCGGGACCTCGGCGAACAACTTGGCAAGGTGGGCGACGCCTCCGGTATTGCTCGGCCGACCGACAGCAGCCAGTCCCAGCGCAGCCAGGGCCATAGTGCAGGACGCCCCCTCGGGGACGTAGATCGCGCCGTCAGTCTCCTCCCAGTACCTGGTGATGTTCAGCCCCCGGTTGCTCCCCTGGATGGCACGCTTGCGGCCGTCTGCTCTCCGTCGCACAATGCCGATGACCTCCCCGTCTCCGTCATGCTCGCAGAAGGTCCAGCACTCGCCCTCCCGCCGGTCCTTCACGGACCCCACGTAGAAGAGCGCGTCGATGCACTCAGGCGGCAAGCGGAGATGTGCAGCCAGAGAGAGCTTCCGCTCGGCTGTGAGTTCCCCCTGGAACTTCTGGGCCTGGATGACCCAGGGAGTCTTCGTTCCGCTCCCGCTCGGCTTGAATGCCGGTCTGGTCAGCTTCCGATTCGCTCCTGGTCGGGGATGAGGCGGTCGGTACGGTTCTGCGGTGTCAACACGGTACTGAGCCCACTGGGGATCACCCTTCGCCTGGCCTAGATACCGGAAGCCCGGCCGCTCGCCTTTGGCACCCCGACAGAGGATGAGTCCATCCTCTCCGATGGAACAGGCCCTCTTGGCTTCGCACACCAGACACGGCGCATGGGCGTTAGCTTCCGTCCGTTTTCTCTTATGCTCGGGCATGGTGCAAAATCTCCAAACTATTCTTAAGTTTTCACTCGTTATCCAGGTTTGCAACTTAATCATCGGCTGCTCGGTAGAGTTTCTTCAGCGGATATTTGTCCGCTTGAATGTGAAGACGGGCAATGTAATAATTGCAATGTGCCCATTGGCCCCAGATTGCCTAACGCGGTTTCTCAGGGCCAGTGTTCCCAAACTAACGTCCGGCGTTGCTTCCACAAATCAAAACTCACCCAGGAACATCTCCTGTGAGATTGAAACAACATCTGGGCGACAGCCGGACGAAATCCCCTCTCTCACCGCCTTGCAACGGAGGTTCAAGTGATGGCGTTTAAAGCAGGCGACAAGGTGCTGGCCAACGGTCAGCCCGGCCAAGTGATGCTCGTTGACGACACGTACAGCCCGGCCCTCAACCTGGTGCTGTTCGAGCAACCCGTGGTTCGATACTTCCAAGACGGCGCGCTGACACCGGCGAATCCGCCGGCCACGACTCAGCCGGCCACGACCACGACGGCCCCGTCGTCCTGATCCTGTGACCTGGTCGGCACGATGTTGGCCAGGTCGGTCACATCCAACCCCTTCCGCGTCGGAGAGCAAACCATGAGCGTGCGAAAGAACAGGGCAGGGCAGCCCATCGTGGCCGTGGAACTGCGTTGCCCTCGGTGCAAGAGGGGACTGTTACTCAGCCAGGGAGAGGCCACCCCGCCAAAGCCCGGACTGGTGCCCTACTGCCAGGATTGCCTCCTGGAGGGTAACACGGTCCAGATGCGTCGAAAAGAGTTCCGGTCGGGCCCAACCGACCTTCACGTTTAACAGGGAGTATCGATGTTCGCAAAATTGGTTCAAACCACAGTATTCTTCCTGGATGTGCTCACCGGTGCGATCAATCCCACGCTTGCGGCCCCGCTCAAACTGGCTGCCGCAAAGCAGGGACTGACGACCGGCACCTTTACCCCAGGGGTCGGCACCACGTTCGCCGACATGACCGAGCCGTCCTTCACGGGCTATAGCCAGTCCGCGACCATCGTCTGGGGGGCTCCGCTGAATGAGACCGATGGATCGGAGACCTCGCTCAGTCCGGCGAATCTGTTCCGGGCAACGGCGGTTACGACGCCTCAGACCATCACGGGCGGTTTCGTGACCGATGGCGTTGCGGCTCCGAACTGCGGCATCCTGGGCAGCTATAAGCTCCCCCAGACCATCCCGATCCAGAACCCCGGAGATGGGTTCTCCGCGGTGATTGGTTGGAACATGGGCGGCAGCAACGCCAGCAGCTACGCTCAGATCAACCAGTGACCTGAACCGGCCTGGGCCGGCAGTCACGACGTGCTTCCCCTGTGTGTTTTCAACCCCTGCTGGGGGCGTGTGTCCCTGGCAGCTTTTCCCGAGTCTCCAGAGGAGTTCACAGCAATATGGCACCCCCACTCGTAGTCCCCAACCCGAAAGTGACCATGGAATTCGATATGGGCTCCCAGGGTTGGACGGAATCTCACTTCTACACGTCGCCCGTCCCGCTGACAGACGCCGGTCTGTATGACGCGGCCGTCAATCTGGTGGCAGCGAGAACGTTCTGCCTGGATGGGCGGTACGCGCAGCTGGTCGATTGCCGGATGAGTTTGGACAACGTCAACCGCGACAGCGAACATCTCCGCAACGTTGACATCCCTGTTCCCACCGCGACCGGTGGGTATTCAGGTGGTCCCCCACCGGGAAGTGGAGTGTGGACCTACAACGGCCCCTTCGCGGCCTGGCCCGTGCTTCTGGAAACCTCCAACCCGACAACCAACCCGTTAGAGTACATCACCATCGGGTCGATCGTTTCCACACAAACCGGCCGTTCGCCGAACAGCGCCCCGGGTCTAAACGTGGAGTTCTACATCCAGAAGTACATCGCCGAACTGGTCAACGGCAACTGGGGCGCCCTTGGCCGCAACTGGGGCGGCGGGGGTGGCGTTACCTACACCGTCACGGCGAATGCCTTCGTGGGTGGCACGAACGGCGGTCCCAACCAGTTCTCCTTCACTCTGCAAGCTCCCTTCCCCGCCGCCGCTACTTTCCCGATCGGTGCTTACGTCCGGTTGCAGGGATCGACCTACACGACTCCCCAAAGCAGGCTCCGGCTGAACGGCACCTACACTGTTGTGGGCTACAACGCGACCACCGGCGTGCTGACGGTCAATGCCGCTCGCGTCAAGGTGGCGCCGACCTGGACCGCCCTCGGCGGCATCCAGGTCGCCAGCGCTGCGGTGTTCCCCTACCGCTCCGGCGTGGTCCGCCCGCTGACGCACCGGAAGCGCGGGCGCCCCTTGGACGCCTCACGTGGACGCCGATAGGCGTGAGGCTCCCAATCGACCCATGCGGTTGCTGGGTCGATTGGGGGCGGCATGAGTACCAGGGGACCATTCGGCCTTACAAGGACAGGCCAGACATGGAAGTCCCGGTGCAATGGTACTGGGCCCCGAAAGGGGCCAAACCCCTGGGGCTCATTACCGCCTTCGGCGACTCCTGGTTCCGCAACAACCCCCGCTTCCATCCTTTCGTTGGCATGACGCGGAAATGGAACCCCAACAATAACGGCAACATCAACGGGGCCAAAGGGATTCGCCCCTGTGGCACTCCGGACCAGTGGCTCAACGGATGCCTGACCACTGACCCAATCAACTGCCAATGCGAGCGTGAAGACTTGATGCCAGTGCAAGAGGTTCCGACCGGCACCATCGACGGCACCAACCGTGTGTTCATGCTGTCGCAACTGCCGATCACGCCTCAATCGTGTCTCATCTTCCTCAATGGGGTTGAGCAGTCTCAGGGCGAGAACTACACCATTGCCGGGCAAAGAATTACCTTCAGTCCGGCATCGGTCCCGCTCGCTCCTGCTAACCTCTGGGCTTACTATTGGGTGCAAAACTGAATGGACCCCACACAAGTAGACGGGAGGTATCAGTTTCGCAACTGGCCAACCGGCCAGATGCAGCTGGACGATTACCCCACGCCGATCGGCCCCTTCACCGGGCCGACGCTGCTGCTCAACACCGTCAGCGGCATTGCCACGGATGGCGGTATGCTGGTGAACCTTAAGCTTGCCTCCCTGACACAGCAGGGAGGCATCGGCACTGCCGGAGGTCAGCAAATCGCTGGGAACCTGACCATTGCGACCCCGGCTATTTCCGGGCCGGTCCCGATCTGGAGCTTGCCTAATTACCTGCTCACCATCCAGAACGGCGACATTGCCTTTTACAACGACGGCGAAGGCACTCTCACCACGCCCCGCGCCTCTATCGAGTACGACCTTTCGGCGACTGACCCGTTTCTGCACTTCCTCTGCGATGGAGACATCGAGATCATCGGCGGTCGCGGTGGCGTCGGCAACGAGATCGACATTGCCACCAACGGCGGCAACTCCTTCCTGGAGCTTGGCGTTGCCGGTAGCTTCCTGGGGGACACCGCTTCCCTCCAGCTCCAAGGCGGGGCGTCACTCATCAACTTTGACCAGCCCTACCCGCCGGGGGGCACTGCCCTGGATTACGACGGCGGCAACCCTGGCTTTGACGCTTATAGCCTCAACCAGGGCTTCGCCGTGGGCACCTACGGCACTGATTCCATCGGCAACGTGTTCCAGGGAGGGTTATGCACCGATGTGGGCACGGGGGGAACGGGTGTAACCATCGGGAGCCCGGTTGTGGGCGGTACGCCGAGTGAGCTTCTCTACACAGACCTCGGCGGCAACGTCGCCAATACGCCGAACATCACCACGGATGGGACCATCCTCACCCTGACTGATCCGTCAGCGGGCCACAGCCTCACCATCTACCCCGATCTCGCCAGCCAGGGGGCGTTCTTTTCCAGCAGCTTCGCCGCCACACTGGACGGCGGCGGGGCTGTGGTGCAATGCACCCTGAACGACCACGTTGACATCAAACCCAGCAACGGCGTCCCTCGCGTGCGGATCTTCGCAACTGAATCCATCTTCGGCCCCCCCATCGTGTTCAACTCAGACCCCAACCTCGCGGTTGGGAGTCCCGACACCGGCCTTGAACGCAACGCTGCTGGTGATGTTGGCTTCACCGACGCGGGGGGGACCACCGGGGCCATTGTCGGCATCTCTGGTGCCCAGCTGTGCATGGCGGGCGGCAGCAACTTCGGCGTCTTCGGCGGGGGACCGGCCCCCCAGTATGCTCCCACCGCTCCCGCCACCGGCTTCGTGCAAAACACCAGTGCCAACACGGTGTACCTGGAATCGACCTTCACCGGGGGCGTCGGCCTGAACGCCTACACGGTCAATGACCTGGTTGCCGCTCTCAAATCCTGGGGCTTTCTCCTCTCCTAACCTGGAGCCAACCTCCGATGCCGGCCTTTCACTGCACCCTGTTTTTCAGCTACGGCAAGGACTATGGATGGGTCGAACAGTTCTGGCGGCAGGAGCCCAACCTCAATGCAGCCCTGGCCATGACGCTGAAGCTCGCGTTCGCCAGGTTTAACATTCTGGGCGCCGGGGCCACTGTTTACCGCGTGCGGGTCTCGCAAGCCGGAATGCCCCACGCCTCCCTGTCGGCTTCCGTCGATGGGACCACCCTGGCAAATCCGGCCATGATTCCCATTGAAGGCGTCGATGTCCGCTTGCAGTCGGAGGGCTCCCCAGCCCACTGGCGGAATTTTTGTCTTCGCGGCATCCCGCTGGACGGCATCGAGCAGGTCGGGAGGCGGTGGAGGTGGTCTCCTCTGCTCGCTGCAAAGGCCCCGGCCTGGCTCAACCGCCTTGCTACCGATGGATGGCTGTTGCGTATCGAGGAAGCTCTCGGCCCGCCTCAGCCCATCCTCGGAATGAACCTGATCGCCTGGCAGGACAACGACATTTTCGGGGAGTCACTGAACCCCGAAGATCCACCGGACGGAACCACAGCCGTTGTGGCATTCACTGGCGACCACCTCCCCCAGGGCGGCACCCTGGTGAAGGTCCACGCTTGCCGCCCTTCCCCCAACACTCCCCGCAATCGGAAGGTTATCAATGGGACGCATCCCATCTTCTACACCTATGGCAACACCGTCTCCTGGTTCGGGGACTTCGGCTCGGCCGATAGCTCGACTGGTGGGACGGTCCAGGTCTGTCAGATCAGCTACAGGCAGATTGCCTCTGCCTCCCTGGTGCGGCGGGTCGGCAAGAAATGTGGGCCTTACAAGGAGGGTGTCAGCACTGGGCCTGTCCCTGTTGCCGCCGTTCAGATCCCGGCCGGTCCCCTGGTGTTCCCGAAACCAGTATTGATTAGCGGCCCTCCTGAACCACCAGCAACGAACACCTACATCACCCTCCACGACATCGCGGCGGAGATATGGAAGGGATACACCGAGCCCCTGAGCCAGAAAGATCCGCTGATCGGGATTGCACGCCTGGTAGGGGTCGGGTCCGTGGAGTATGCGGTGTTCCTGGGGGGTGTTGATCGGAGCATCGAGTACCCGCTTTGGGAGCAATACTGGGAAGCGGCAAACGCCTTCATCGGTGCGCCCGATGCCTACACCGATAGCGTCCGCGAAACCATCCGGCAGAACACTGAGGACGGCTGTGCGCTGCACGTTTTTGGCCACAGCTTCGGGGGGATGGTCGCCCAATGGCTCGCCAGCGCAGGCCCCGGCCTGGGCTCCCGCTATGTCAAAACCGTGATCGGTCTGGGTACGGCCTGGGTGGTCAATTCGTCCAGCTTCAATTCCGTGCAGAATTACCACCTGTTCGCGGTGCGGGGAGACCCCATCATCTGGCTGTCTCAGGGCGGCTGGCTGGTGCCGATACGTGTCTGGACGGCACGGTATGACAGCGCTGGATTGGAACTGTCACTGTTCCTGCTGAATCAACTCTGGCCCGTTGGCCAAATCCTCCTCGACGGCGACGGAGTTTCTCTTGACCCATTAGCAAGGCACAACTGCTACAACACCCTGCCCGCGTGTTTTGACGTGTGGTGGAATGGAGGGGCCAAGTCTCTGATGCCCCCTCTCGCGAAGCAACCACTGATTACCGGCCCGGTCAAGAGGTTCCTCTATCCGCCTGGATAGGCCCGGACAAGGAGGGTGTGAGCCCACTGTTCCCTTTCCTTTACCCAACGAGGTACTCCCATGCTTCGGCCCATTACCCGATACGCGACAGCCGCTGCCTCATCCCTGCTGGCTACGACTGCCTTGCTCACCCTGTTTTTTCACCAGGCCGGGCCAGGCCCTGCTGGTGACCCCCGCAGCGTCAGGCGCTCGCGCCGTGGCAAGCGTGGCATTCGTCCCTGCTACCCCAAGCACCCCTTCACCCGGAGGTGTACGTGACATGGAACCGACCTCTACGATGACCGAACGCTACGGCGTTGCGGGCGCGCTGCTTGGCCTGTTCGTGTGGCTCATTTACACCGTCGTCAAGGATCTGCTGCCGGGCCGGCAAGCCCGTGGCGATGCCTTGGTTGATAGCTTCGTTGCTGCCCTCACGAAAGCCCGGGAAGAGGAGCGAGACGATCGGCGGGAGGAAGTGAAGGCAGCCCGCGACCACCTGACGCTGCTGATGAATCAGCAGATCGAGGAACGTCGCCGGGAACGTGCCGAATTCTACGCCGTGTTGGATCGGCTCGACCTCACCCTGGTGAAGCTCTCAGCCAAGATCGACGCCCAGTTCTCTGACCCGGCCGATGCCGTTGTGTCCGTCGTTCCCAACCCCAACCTGCAACTGCCGGTCAAACCCTGACCGGCGAGCAACCCCTTCTGGAGTCTCAACCATGCGAACGATCCTGCTGGTGAACAAGTCCAGCCTCATCGACCGCGATGCGTTCGGGCGTTACGCCGCTGCCCAGCAACGCCAGGTCACCGAACACTTTGGCCCCGTCTACGGCCTGGACGTGCAGCTCCAGGTGGCAGCTGACCACAAACCCAATGAGGAAGCCGTGGTCTTCTGCGATCACCCCGACCAGGCCGACGCGCTCGGCTATCACGAACTGGTACAGTCCTCGGAGACGCCGCTCGGGTTCGTGTTCCCTGGGCTCGGCGCCAAGTACAGCACTCCCTGGGAAAGCATCGGCTCCCATGAAACCTTGGAACAGATCAAGGACCCCTACTGCAACCGTGCCGCGGTCGGCATCTGGGCCCGCCGGCCCGCCATTATCGCGGACGAGCCGGCCGACCCCTGCCAGAACGACCTGTACGCCATCGACGATGTCCCGATGTCGAACTTCGTAACGCCGGCCTGGTTCGACGCCACCAACACGGGCGCCGGCTTCTACGATTTGCTGGGGTTGGTCAAGACCCCATGTACCCTCCGGCCGGGCGGGTACATCAGCGTGAGCTTCGACCTGAAGCACTGGCACCAGGTGTTCGCGTGGAAGCATCCGATGACCGGCTACCGATTCCATCCTGGTGTGGATCGCTACAAGAGGGTGAAGCGACGGGGCAAGACCGGCCCCCACTTCATCCAGCGGCCGAAGAAGTGACGCCGCCGGCCGAGACAACCGCCAGCCAGTCACGGCTGGCAACCCTCCGGGCCCGCTGCTGTCCCCCTGGTGTGACAGGACCTCAGTCCTGTCGGCCAGGTCGGACACGGCGGGCTCGATTCGTTCCCCTGGTGTGAGCCAGCTGCGGGAAACCGCCCCGGCCAGTCACGGTTGCAATCCGTCGGAGTTGCCAGCCAGCCAGGACAGGGCGGGCCCGATTCTCTGCCCTGGTGTGAGCCAGCTGCGGGAGACTGCCGCCAGCCAGTCACACGTCAACCGCAAGGGCATTCGTTCTGTTCGGGCGATGGGGAACACCCTTGCGATTGGCCATCCAGCTTGCCCATCTTTGCCATCCCGTGATACAGAATTGGTACAGAATCGCTGCTCTCTCCTGCTATCTTCTGCACTTATTGCCCTTTGTCCAAAAAGGCACGTTTTCCTTAACAGACTGCTGTTTAACCGGTTACGGAAACCAGGCTGCATGATCTACATGTGAACGTTTTTTTTCAACATTTTGCCCTTGTCCTTGACCGATAAATACTTACAAAACACCGCAGAGATGGGGTGATACAGAATTGTGATACACAATGAAATGCCCATCTTTCCCACCCTGCGCCACAGGAGCAGTCATGGCACGCAAGAGCGACATTTGGTACTGGGCCGCCCGCCGTGGGTACTACACCTACATGAACGGCGCCCGCCAGTTCCTTGCCGACGGGCCCGATGATCGGGAGCAGAGAGGCCCCACCTACATGAAGGCGTGCGAGTCCTTCCGTGAATTGCATGGGCTGTACCACGCCGATGAACTGGGCGACACGAACACGGTGGACACCATCGCGGAACGGTTCCTGGCCTGGGTGCATGAGCATCGCTCCCCAGGCACCTACCGCATCCGCCGGGACAGTCTCGCCCGGGTCGGCCAGGCCATCGGCCGGACCCAGGTGAGACAACTTACCCCGGCCCTGGTCGAACGGGAACTCGCCCTCTTGCTCCCAGCGGCGAACCGAGATGAACCAGCCGGCTCAGAGTATGCGTCGAACACCAGACGGATGTTTCACGACTCCTTGCACGCTGCCCTGAACTGGGCAGCCGGCCCGGGGAAACTCATCAGCAGAAACCCGCTCAAGGGGATGGAAGCACCACACGTCGAGTCTCGGGGGTTGGAAGTCCTGATTACACCAGAGCAGCACCGGCTGGCCCTCTCCCTGGTTGATGGCTGGCAGCGGGATTTTCTCGTCTGCCTGGAAGCTGCCGGGTGCCGTCCTGGTGAGCTAATGGCCGCTCAGGCCATCCACTGGCGCCCGGAAATTGCTTCCCTGGTCTATCCAGGCGCCGGCCGGACGAGGCGCAACAAGCACCGGCACAAAACGGCCTATACCGGTCGCGATCGGGTGATCTACTTCACCGGGGACAGTCGGGCAGTCATGGAACGGCGAGTACGTCAGTATCCTTTGGGCTACCTGTTCCGCACACAACGGAGTGATCGGCTGCAGCGCACCCGGATTGCAGAGCTATTCGAGCATCTTCAGACGGCACTTGACTTGCCCCATTTCATCTCCACTTCCTACCGCCACACCTTTGCAACCAGGGCCCTGCGCATGGGCTGGACAGCCGATGTGGTAGCTGGGTTGCTGGGCAACAGCGTTGCGGTCATTCGCAAGCATTATGGCCACCTGGCCGACGACTGCAAGGCGATGATGCTTGCGATGCAGCGAATCAGGGACGAGATGGCCTATGATGTAAAAACCCCCTCAGACGCTGGGGTTTGGCCGGGCCTGACTGATGAGGGATCGCCTCATCCATCTGCCCCGGAACCTGAGTCCGTTCCTCCTGCCCGGACAGGTAAGCGTCCAGGCTGTCGCAAGAAACCCTGATCTGGCGACCCACGCGAATGCCTCGCAGCGATTCGGCCGCAACCAAACGGCGCACGGTCCAGACACTGACACTCAGTCTTGCAGCCACTTCTTTGATCGTCAGCAGGTTGGCCATAAATCTGTTGATACCCCCAGTAAGAGCCCTGGCCGGCAGTGCCGGCCAGGGGCGGACCTTCGCAATATGAAAGACACCTTTCGGGGAACTAGTCGACCTGGTGAGGCTGTACCGGCAGACCATCGCCGATGGCACCCAGGTCAACAACCGGCTCGCTCGCGGCGAACTGGTTGCGGGCCCGCCAGCCGAGCGAAAAGGCGACGGCCTGGTTGAGGCTGGCCATGCTCCCTACCGGCTTCCAGCCCTGACCGTGGAATACCTCGATCACCAGACCAAGCCTGCCGTGGTACTTCCACTGCGTACCATCCACCACCCAGCAAAACACGCCGTCCTTGTCCGGAGTGGCGACGATGCCACCCACACACATCGTTGAAAGGGGCACCCAATGAGACATGTTGACCTCCATTGCGACCATCCCCGGGCGGTTCGGCGGGGAGATGGCACGGAAACGGCCCCCGCTGGACCGCCAGGGCGTTGCCGACCATTCGGCCGGCCGAACGCCTGGTGAGCCGCCACCGGGCCAGGGAAGGGCCATTATGGGGCAGAGGGCGGGGAGGAGACCGTCGCTTCCCCTTCCCCGCCATCCCCGGGGGAACTCTGTCCCGGGGAATGCTCTGCCGAGACTGCTGGCTTCGCTGCCGACACCCCGCGATACTGCCGAGCCAGGTAGGCTTCCAGGTCCTCGGGAGTAAACTTGTATGAACCGCCTACCAGCGTGTACGCAAGCTCTCCAGCATGGCAGAGCTTGTAGACGGTAGGGCGGGAGACCGAAAGCCGCTCGGCCGCTTCGAGAGCGGAGAGAAACCGCTTGCTCATGAAAAACTCCAGAAGGGGGCTTGCCGATACGCTGGTCTCCACCTATTGCACACTTAGGCTTCGGCGGATGTCAACGCTGCTGTGACCGACCTGGGCGACCTCGGCCGCGGCAGCGACACACCAACCGGCACACCGAAGCCCGCCGAACCGGAACCATTCCGCGTGACACTGCCGCCGGCTCGGTGCCCAGAGGGGATAGTGTCGCCCTTTTTCAAGGAGTCTGGCTATGACCAGGGTAGCAGTGTTTTTCGGGGTGCTTGCGGTAGTGACGCTCTTCACCACGGAATTTCCAGTGCCATTGAAGCCGAAGCGGGCTGCACTGGCCGGACCGGCAACAGTCCAGGCGGCCGAGCCAGAGAAGAGCAAGGCCGATCCGGTCGCGGGGAAGTGGGAAGCCCAATCCAAGGCGAAGACTTCCACAGACCTGCTGACGCACACTCTGACGTTTGCAGACGGCAAGATGGAGTACATCGAACCCCGCAACCCGTTTTCAACCCAAGAACACCGGCCGGTCAAGATCGACGCGGAGTACACCGTGAGCAAGACGGGCAGGGTGTACGGGTTCGTGACCAGGGCTTCGGGCGGAACAACCCTGGATGAAGGGGATACTTTCTCCTTCATTCCGAAGATCAAGGACGGCCAAATGATCCTTGAGCAACCCAAGGGGGCCGTGACGGAGCAACTGGCGCTCAGCAAGGACGGCTGGAAGCGCAAGCCCTGACCATCGCGGCGCCGATCGCCGACCCCTCCGGGCACCAGGCCCGGGGGGTTCGGCCGAACCGACCGCCCAATCGAGATTCGCTCGCCAGAGCCCATAATCCCCTCCTCCCCGCGTGTTTTCCCCTGCCAGACTCGCCCTAATGCGGTCAAAATCGCTGCCGATGCGTGCCAGGCATCACCCGGACGCTGATAGCACGCCGAGCGGTTGGCTTGCCTCACAGAAAGCACCTGGTAGAATGTGTGACGCACCTTGAACCCCAGGAGCCAACCATGAGCAAGCGTACCCCCTGGCGAATTCGCGTCTGCCAATTCTGCAACCGGGAGTTCCGTGCGGCCCGCTGGGACGCCAAGTCTTGCTCCCCAAAATGCCGCCAACAGCTCTGCCGGGCCCTGGCTCGGAACCGGAAGACTGCCACCCACTAATCGCCGAGCGGCGAACACACGTCACACTTAACGCTCGGCCGAGCCACAAGAGGGCGGCAGGATGCTTTCCCGCCGGGCCCGCTCCATCCGCTGGTTGTCGGCGACCTGGTCGGAGTCCGCTTCGCCGGGTTGGTCAAAGAGTGTCCGGTCCCGGTTCCGAATGCGCACGCTTCGAGGGTGCCAAACCGCGTGTTCGCGGACGGCCAGGTCTTGCTCGGCCGTCAGTTTGGCGACATCCGGCGTCCACCAGGTCTGGATACCGTCCAGGTTCGTACGCGAGAGGCGAAAGCCGGCAGCAGGGTAGATGGTTCCGCGATGCAATCGCAGATCGCAATAGCTCAGGATGGCCCGGATGGCGTAGGGTTGATCGAGGAAGCAAGGCGGGTGGGCCATCAGATAGTGGTAGCCGACCACGGCCAGGGCCGACCGAATGACTGCCGATGCAAGAGCCGAACGCCACTTCCCCTTTCTGTCCATGAAGCCCGGCACAATCCCCGGCCTGCACAGACAACCGTTTGCCTGAACGTCAGGGCTCAACCACAGACGCGAGAGGGCCAAAACCTCCCAGCGGTCGAACTTGGCCAGGCCGGTAGCCACGTCGTTTGCCGAACCGAAGGTGAGCTCTCCGTGGAAGCAAGAGCTGCTCTGTGTCCGGCCGAAGAAGAGGCAGCCGACCGGCACGTCTTGCACGGCAACCAGATAGACGAAGGGCCGGCTCCGAACGTCGGGGGGCTTCCGCAAGTAGTGGTGAGCAGTGACCATTTCGCGAGCCCATCCCTGCGAGGTCCCCGGCACGGGAACCAGCTCGAACGACGGCCTTGGGTCAGACATCGGAATCGCTCCTCTATCCATTGCTCCTCGGCTGAACCAGCCAGCAGGCCAGGACCACGACGATTACCACGGTCCCCACCGGCTGGTGTGCCCAGCGCTCGCACAGCCCGCCCAGCTCCCCGACCGCGTGCCAACCGTGCCGGGCGAACCCCGGGCCGACCAGGGCCAGCAGCAGGCACACGACCAGGGCCAGCGTGGCCAGTTTCCGCAGGGGCATGGGGGCTTACCTCCGGTCCAGAACGGTCCCGTTGCCGGCCCGGTCACTCGCACAGACCATACTTGGATGAGCAGGTGCCGGCCTCGGCCTCCGCTTCGACAAACGGCAGGGCCAGGCGCTGGCCTCCGTGCAGCGTCTTCGACCACAGCACGACCTCGTCAACCCAGTTGATGGCCTTCCCAGGCACACACGGCGGGAAGAAGGTGCGGCCGACAGATTTCTCCCACTCCCTCACCTTGTCGATCATCTCCGGGAATCGTGCGGCCCATAGGCGAACGTCGTCCTTCCCTGAATTGACGCAGGGCGCGCATCCAACTCGGGAAAAGCCGAGGCGGTAAAGCGGGTTGCTCTCTTCACCCCTCGCCTTGAGGTACGAGAACACGTCGGCCTTGCTCCATCGGAGGAGGGGACGCACCAGCTCACAGTCAAACCAGTCATCCCATTGGCGTTCGGCCAGATGCTTCCGATCCTCGCTTTCGTCGGCGCGCACACCGGCATATCGCGTAAAGAAGGTGCCCAGAGGGAGGTTCTCATTCATCCATCGCCGCTGGGGCTCAAGCTTGAGGATCTTGGTGCAGAACTGGGCTTTTCGTGAAGGGAAGATTCCCTTCACGAAGGCGAGCATATCGAAGGTAAGCGGGGCGCTCTCATCGCCGAGCTGTGCGCGACGTAAGGCAGTGGCTCCA
>Ga0134126_10005170_pt1 | contig 16302 bp, 13 predicted proteins | sample KB31752_FD_96881 | JGI IMG/M metagenome (GOLD analysis project Ga0134126, IMG submission 96881) | Terrestrial soil microbial communities with excess Nitrogen fertilizer from Kellogg Biological Station, Michigan, USA - KB3-175-2 | ecosystem: Environmental > Terrestrial > Soil > Unclassified ...
GCGAGCGGAACGGTATGTACTCGCCGAACGGCACCAGGCGCGTCTTGGTGTAGGTACCTTCGATGCCGCCAGGCCCGATCAAGACGGTCACCTTGGACTTGGCCTTCGTCGGGCTGAGCGCGTCCTGGCTGACGAGCAACGGCGTGCCGATCCTGGTCGACAACCTGACGAGCTTGCCGAGCACGGGCCGGTCGGCGTACAGGTCGTAGCCGACACTGCTCTCGCCCCACACGATCATGTCGGCACCGCGAATGCCCGAGGTCAGCCTGGTCTCGGCGGCCAGCCGTGCGCGCGGGCCGGCCTGGAGGCCCGGCTGGACAAGCACGAGATCGAGGTGCCCGGCTCCGGGCTGCGCGTACTGCGCCGCCGTGAGCGCGTAGGCGGCCGGTCCTGCCGCGATCGCGAGCGCCGCCGCCACTAGGCCGAGCGCCCGGCCCGTCCACCGGGCGGCGGTCAGCGCGATCACGACCCCGGTATTCGATGCGACCAGGGCGAAGCCGACCAGCCAGATCCCGCCGACCGCCGCGAGCGCGAGCGCGACCGGGTGCTGCCACTGGCTTGCCCCATAGAGCGCCCATGGTCCGCCGATGCCCTGCCACGACCTGATCCAGTCGATCAGCACCCAGCTACTCGGCAGCACGATCAGCGCCGCGGCGGCCTGCGGTGTGGTCGGACCAGGTGCCGCGAACAGGCCGCGGACGGCCGGCGTGGCTGCCAAGGCCGGTGACGGGGAGGTTCTCGGCGGTCGGCGCAGCAGCCGCCACGTCGCGTAACCGACCCCAGCCCACGGCGCGCCGAGCACGATCACCACAAGCAACAGCGCGGGCCCGAGGTTGGGGGTCAGCCAGTAGAGCGCGGCGAGCAGATACCCGGCGCCGAACCACCATCCTCGCAGGGCAGCTTCTCGCCCGGTTGGCGCTGCGCGCAGCAGAAGCAGCCCGGGTACGAGGCCGATCCAGGCGAGGATCTCCAGGTTGGGCGCGGGGAAGGCGAGCACAGGCAGCGCGCCGGCTGCCACGGCGATATACCGAGCAGGTTGCGCGAAACCGCGCCACAAGGCCACGGTTTTTATTGTCTCGTGATCCCGATGTGCCGTGATCGCGCACTCGGCATAGGCGGTGCCTAAGCGCCGCGGCTGTCAGCGCGGTGTCAGCAGGCAGAATTCCTGGCCCTCGGGGTCGGACATGACGATCCAGCTTTCGTCGCCGCGCTGGCCGACGTCGGCCAGCTTGGCTCCGGCGGCCAGCAGCCTGGCCGCTTCCGCTGCCTGGTCATCGCCGGGGAACGGGGCGATGTCGAGGTGTACCCGGTTCTTGACCTGCTTCGGCTCATCGGATCTCAGCATTTCGACGAACGGGCCCTCGCCGCTGGCCGACCGGAGCGAGACCATCTCTTCATCGGAGCCGGCCACCGGCCAGCCGGCGGCAAGGGTCCAGAACCCGGCCATCTTCACTGGGTCCACGCAGTCGACGACGATAGCGGCGACCGGGCCGGTGTCGCGGTAGAGGGGCCTCGGGTCGAGCACGCAGAACTCGTTGCCTTCCGGGTCGGCGAGCACCACCCATGGCACGTCATCCTGCCCGACATCGACGTGCGTCGCGCCGAGCCCGACGAGGTGCTCTACCTGAGCAGCCTGATCGGCTAGCGAGGTGGAGGCGAGGTCCAGGTGCACTCGGTTCTTCACGGTCTTCGGCTCGGGTACGAGGACGAAGTCCAGCGCCACAGCCGATGTTCCCGGGTACTCGAAGTCGGCAGGCATGACCACGGCCTCTTGGTCCGCGAAGTCCGGCATGGCCACGGCTTCTTGCTGGCTTTCATCGATCCACAGCCAGCCAAGTGCCTGCGCCCAGAAGGTGGCCGCGGCCAGCGGGTCGGCCGAATCGATCAGGAGATGTACCAGACGGGTTGCCACGCCTGTCAACCTCGCATGGCTTGCGCCCAAGCGGCAACTACGCCACGCCGGCAGCAGATCTGGCTGGGCGACCGCGCCGCAGCGGTCTTTGTGCCAATGACCAGATCAAAGCCAGCGCCGTCCCGATCACGATGATCAGCTCGGGCCAGCTTCCCACCCGGTCGGCTGGGGTCAGCGCCGACTCGAGCGGCACTCGTGCTTCAAGCTCGGCCCGTTTCCAGGCCGTGCTCGCGCTGATGACGTGCCCGTCCGGCGCGATGATCGCGCTGACCCCGATCGTCGACGCTACCGCGACGGCGCGTCCCGTGGTGATCGCGTCGATCCTGGCCATCTCGAGCTGCTGCAGCGTCTCGCCTCGCTGTCCGTCGAGTTCGAAATCGGCGTCGTTGGTCTGCACCGCGAGCAGGTTAGCCCCAGCGGTGACCTCGGAGCGGACCAGATTGTCGAAGCCGACCTCGTAACAAATAACGTCGCCGAGCCTGATCTTGCCGATCTTGAAGACGACCGCACGGTGGCCGGGGGTGAAGTTATGCGGCTGTAGCAGCGGCAGCGAAGTGAACAGCTCAAGGAAGCTGCGATACGGGATCACCTCACCGAACGGCACCAGCTTGCGCTTGACGTATAGCTGCGTCGGCCCGCGAGTCGGCAGCCACAGCTGGCCCGCGTTGCGCACCGGGTGGGCAAGCACGGCCCCGACCAGCACTGGACGGTCGATCGCCGCGACAGCCAGGCCGATGGTCTGGTAGGTCTGCGGCGACTCGCTTGGGTCGATGTCGGTGGAGTTCTCCGGCCAGATCACCACGTCAGGTGCGGGCCGCCGTCCGGCCCGTACGGCCGCGGCCAGCGTGAACGTGGCAGCCGCGTGGTTGGCGGTCACCGTGGTCGCGCGGAGCTGGTCGGGCAGGGTGCGAGAGTGCGGGACGTTTCCCTGGATGGTCGCGACTACCGCGGAGTGGCTACGGCCCGGCGCCTGCCTCCATACCAGGTTCCCTGAGAGCACCAGGCCGGTGACCAGCACGGCGAGTGCTGTCGCCGCTACCGTGCGTCGCCGTCTTCGCTCGCTCCCGCTGTCTCCGCCAGCGGGACGCCCGATGGATTGCCGTATCCATCGCACGCCGTCGGGCCGACCCATGCGATGGATACCCGAATTCACACCCGATTTCCGCGATGGATTGCCGTATCCATCGCGGGGGCCGGGCTGTCTGGTGCGATGGATACCCGAATCCATCGCGGACTGGGCCGGGCCGGCGGTGGCCGAGTTCGCGGCGGCTGAGTTCGCGGCGGTGGCTGAGACTCTAGTCAGAGTGGTTATCAGCAGGTATGCGAGAGTTGCGCCGGATAGCGCGAGCAGGAGCGTAAGGACAGGCGGGCCGCCGATCGCTGACCAGCCGGCCGTCGGCGCCGAAGCTTGGCTCATGGCCAGTCGGCCCCACGGGAACCCGCCCCACGGCATCCGGTCTCGAATGGCCTCCTGCGCTACCCACCATCCGGCTACGGCTAGTGGCCAGCCGCGCAGCCTGAACAGCGACGGCAGCGCGATCACAGCCACGGCGAAGATCAGTGCCTCAATCCCGGCCAGCGCGGCCCACGCGTACCAGGCGACGTTGACGAGCCAGGACAGCAGCCCGACGAAGAACATCACGCCGCAGGCGAGCCCGAGGCCGAACGCGGGCAACGTCCGCTTGCCCCACACCGCGAGCGTAAGCAGGGCCGGTCCGGCTATCGCCAGCGGCCAGATGCCCACCGGGGGGAACGCGGCAGCCAGCGTCAGCCCGGCGGCTGTGGCCGCGGCCAATGACCACCAGGTTCCAAGGCCGCCCCAGCTGACTAGACCGCCCGGCCCGCTCGCGGCAGGCGACGGAGCCGGGTCCTGGTTGTCGGCAGGCGGCTCGTCGGGCTCGGCCCGGTGCGCTCGCCGGGCGTCGGTCCAGATACTGCGCACACACTGCTCCGGCTGGTCGTGGTTTCTCTCGAGCGTATCGGTCGGCCGCGGCCGGAATAACCCATCGGCCACATGAGTATGAACTGGTAGATATCGCAAGGAGGGGTCCGTTGAGCCGACGGGGGCTGGCGCTGTTCGCGGCCATGAGCGTGATTTGGGGCATGCCTTACCTGTTCATCAAGATCGCTGTGGGCGGCGTGCCGGTATCGGTGCTCGTGCTCGCGAGGGTTCTGATCGGCGCGGCGCTGCTGCTGCCGATCGCGCTGCGGCGCGGCCAGTTCGCGGCGCTGCGGGGCGCGTGGCGCTGGGTCGCGGCGTTCGCCTTCGTGGAGATCACCTTTCCATGGATCGTGCTCTCCGAAGCGGAACGATCGATCAGCAGTTCGCTGAGTGGTCTGCTGCTCGCGTCGGTGCCAATCATCATCGCCTTGCTCGGGCTGCTGCTCCGCGTCGGCGACCGGCTCAGCCCGATCAGGTGGATCGGCCTGCTCATCGGCCTCGGCGGCGTCGCGCTGCTGGCCGGGCCGAATCTGATCGGCGCCCATGCCAGTGGCGCGGTCGCCAGGTCCGTCGGCGAGGTCCTGTTCGTCGCGCTCTGCTACGCGATCGGCCCGCTGATCGCGAACCGCAAGCTCGACGGCGTTCCTTCGGTCGCGCTGACCGCTGCGTCACTATCGATAGCCGCCGTCGCGTACGCGCCGCTGGCCGCGCTCGACTGGCCGTCGTCGGTACCTTCCGCCAAGGTGCTGGCGTCGATCGTCGGCCTGGCCGTGATCTGCACGGCCGCCGCCTTCCTGATCTTCTTCCGGCTGATAGCCGAGGTCGGCCCGGCCAGGGCCAGCGTGGTCACCTACATCAACCCGGCGATCGCCGTTTCGCTCGGAGTGGCCGTGCTCGGCGAGCGGGTGACGCCGACGATGCTGCTCACGTTCGGCACGATCCTGGTCGGCTCGGTGCTCGCGACCAGGCCATCGGGGCGTCAGGCCGACCGGGCGGGCGAAGCTCGGCCGGCCGTGGCGCGGCGGCCGGCCGGTCGGCCGGTCGAAGTGACGCCAGCGGGTGCGCTGCTCGCCGAGCAGGACTGCGGCTGATCAAAGCTGCGGCTGATCAGGTTCGTCTGGTCACCCGCCGGGCGGCACGCCGGGTGTGCGGCCGCCGCTAGAATCGCGAAGATGATCGACCTTAAGGCGGCAAGGCAGGACCCGGACGGCTACCGGGCCGCTCTGGCGCGGCGGGGCGCCGCCGCGGACTTCGACAGGCTGCTTGCCGCCGACGCGAGCTGGCGTGAGCACACCGAGCGGGCCGAGAGCCTGCGGGCCGAGCAGAAGCGCGCGTCCAAGGGCAAGCCAAGCCCCGATGAGATAGCCAAGCTCAAGGAGCTGTCGGACCGGATCGAGCGGGCGCTTGCCGACCAGGCGCAGGCCGCCAGGGACCGCGACGAGATTCTCGGCGCAATACCGAACTTGCCCGACCCGACGGCCGCGGACGGTATGGATGAGGAAGACGCCGAGCTGCTGCGAACCTGGGGCGAGCCTCCGGCCTTCGGATTCGAGCCCAAGGACCACCTTGAGCTTGGCTCGCCTCGCGGCTGGATCGACCTGGCCAGGGGCGCGCGGCTGTCGGGATCGAGGTTCGCCTACCGGTTCGGCGACGTCGCGATGACCGAGCTCGCGCTCTACCAGTACGTCATCCATAAGCTGCGCGGCAAGGGCTTCATGCTCGTGCTGCCGCCGATCCTGGTCGGCGAGCGGGCGATGTACGGCACCGGGTTCCTGCCGACGGAAGAGTCGAACCTATACCGCCTGGAAAAGGACGACCTCTACCTGACGGGCACCTCAGAGGTGGCGTTGGCCGGTATCGGTACGGACGAGCGTCTCGACGAGGCCGATTTGCCCGCTAAGTACGCGGCCTACTCGACGAACTTCAGGCGCGAGGCCGGCGCGGCGGGCAAGGACACCCGAGGCATGATCCGGGTGCATCAGTTCGACAAGGTGGAGATGTTCGTTTTCTGCGTGCCCGAGCAGTCGCGTGAGATACACGAGGAGCTGCTCGCGAACGAGGAGGAGATTGCCCGCGAGCTTGGCCTGCCCTACCGGGTCATGAACATCGCGGTCGGCGATCTCGGCGCGCCAGCGGCGAAGAAATACGACATCGAGGCGTGGTTCCCCACGCAGCAGCGATATCGGGAAATTACCTCGTGCTCGAATACCACGGATTATCAGGCTAGGCGTCTTAACATCAAATTCCGCCGTGAGGGCAAACTTGAGTTCGTGCACACGCTCAACGGCACGGGAGCGACGGCGCGGGCGCTTCTTTCAATTATGGAGAACTTCCAGGACGAAGGCGGCAAGATCGCCGTTCCCGAAGTCCTGAGGCCATTCGGCGCCCCGGCGTTCATCGGGAATCTCTAGCCACCTGGCCTGGCCGGGCGATGACCGGTGACTAGACCGGCCTCGTTGATGATCGACGACGCCGTGATTCCCTTGAAGCCGGCCCGAGCGAACATCGTCGCCCACGTGCTGATCGACACCGGCCGCTCCTGCGCCCTGACCAGGTACCTGTAGCTGTTCTTGGCGATGCGCCACCACCCGCCGACGCCTTTCCTCGCCAGCGTGCCAATCTTGGACCTGATGATCGCGCGGTCATGGCTGGTGACGCCGCGGCCGAACATCATGTCGGCGACGATCAGCATGCCGCCGGGTCTCAGCCAATGGTAAGCCGCGGCCACCAGCCTGCCCTTGTCCACATCACGCAGGTAGTGCAGCGCATAGCTGGTGACAATCAGGTCGACGCTCTCCGCGGGCAGCGACAGCCGCTCGATCGGCGTCGCGAGGCACTCGAGCCCGATCGGCCCGCGCTTGGCCGCCCGCTTCTCGAGCCGGTCGATCATCAGCTGGCTCGGGTCTATCGCGAGCACACGCGCACCGAGTTCGGCCAGCAGCAGGCTGAGCTGACCGGAACCGCAGCCAACGTCGAGAACCTGGCAGCCGGGGCGGACGGCGGCGGCGGCGAGTACCGCCGCTGTCACCTTCTCGAGGCCGACGCAAGAGCGCCGGTCCCATGAGCCGGCCTGGCGGGACCGAAGCAGCCCGATCCTGGCCGGTCGGCCGATCTTATGCAGCGGTCCGGCGGAGTCGGCCGAAATAACTTGCGCACGCAAAGACACGTGATAATTCGTTGCATTAGCGTCGGTCGATTTGATATTGGCTGATTTATGACCCCGCACTTCGGAATCTGTCATCGTCACAGGCTAGCAATTTCACCGGCTTGGAATGCGTGATAGAAATTAATCCGTGGCAAGCTCTTTTCGGGAAAGGCTGGGGTAATTCGCTCGGATGTCGGCGATCCCGGCAGCTCGCTGCGGTCCGAGCCCGCCGGCCGGCCATCCTGACGGCCGGCTCGAGGCGCGCATCGGAAACTCATCGCCAGGAACGGGCGATAACCTACGATCTACGCGTGAGTGCAGCCCTGGTCTACGCCGATCGTTACGCTTCACTGGAGTACCAGGCGATCTACCTCCGGGCCGAGTGGGGGGACATTCTCTTTCCCGACGGCTGCCGCGCCGCGCCCGAGCCAGCGGCGCTTGAGCCTGACGTGCTCATCGGCGACGGCAGGCCTGGCCACTTCTATCGCAGAACCGCGGCCGTAACAGCTAGCTGGGCGCTCAGCCTGGGACTGGATACGCGGCGATGCTGCGACGTCGGGGGCAGCACCGGCCGCCTGGTGCACGAACTGGCCAAGCGCCTGCCCGACGCCCGGGAACTGGTGCTCGCCGAGCCCTCGGCCGCCTTCTGCACGTGGGCTCGGCGGCTGCTGCTCGGCGAGGACTTCGACCGGTGGATGCCGGTGCCAGACGGTGTCCTGCGGCCGACTCACCGACGCGTCGAGCCGGCCAGCCTGCCCAAGCCGGTACCGCAGGCGTCCGTCTACCAGGTCAGCGCTCCGGACGTGCCGAGGCCCGAAGGGTACTTTGACGTGGTCACATGCGCGAACGTGCTTGACCGCGTGGACGACCCCGCGGTGCTGGTGAAGGAGCTGAGGTACCTGGTGCGGCCGGGCGGGCTCCTGGTCGTCTCGAGCCCGATGCACTTCGACGAGCACTACACGAGCCGGGACCGGTGGATCGGCGACGTGCGCGAGGTTCTCGATCCGGCGCACTGGAGCGTGGGTGACCGGGACATCGACGTCCGTTACGAGCTGTACCAGACCCGGCGCCGCATCATCTCCTACCTGAGCCAGGTGATCGGTGCGGTACGGCGGTAGCGGTCGGCGGAATGTGCCATGATCTAGACAATTGCAACGAGTCTGACGGTTAACGCGAATTTCTCTCAAGTCTCAGGCGGTGAGACGGGCGTGACACGCGATGCATCCGAGAACCGGCAAAACGGATGGTGGCGGGATCAGACCTTCCTCGATGACCTGCGGCGGAACGCGCAGGATCGACCCGATAAGCCTGTGCTGATCGCCTATCGGCCCCCGGACGACACCAAGCCCCGCGTCGTCGACTACGCCGAGCTCGCCCGCGTCACTGATGGCTTCGTGGCGGCGCTGGTTGGTCTCGGTATCAAGCACGGGGACGTGGTAGCGCTCCAGTTCCCGAACTGGTGGGAGGCAGCGCCGCTCGGTCTGGCTTGCGCTCAGGTCGGCGCCAGGATCTGCCTGCTCATGCCCATCTACGGGCGCCACGAGATCGAGCACATGCTGCGTCGCACCGGCGCGCGGTTGTGCATAACGGTGACGGAGTGGCAGGGCGCGCGGCTCGCGGACATCGTCGCCGACCTGGCGGGGCAGTTGCCGCAACTCGACCACGTCGTAGTCGCCGACACCGTTCCTGGCATCCCTCACCCCGCCGGGACGCTGAGCTTTACCGAGGTCTTCCGTACCGACCCGCCGGCCGGTGCGGATGCCGCCGCCAAGGAACCGTGGAGCTCGCTCATCGCTCTCGAGCCGGACGAGCCTTTCCTGATCCTGTTCACCTCCGGTACCACGGGCGAGAGCAAGGGGGTGGTGCACAGCCAGAACACGCTCTACGCCGGATGCCGCGCATATGCCGAGCCGCTCGGCCTGGACAGCTCATCAGTCGTCTTCGTCGCGCACACGACCATGTATTACACGGGCTTCGTGCTCGGCATGCTGCTCCCGGTCATGCTGGGAGGCACCGCGCTCGTGCAGGAGGACTGGGACGCTGACATACATCTCGACCTCGTTCAGCGGCACGGCGTGACGGCCTTTTACGGCGGGCCGCACATCCTCGTCGATCTCATCGCCGCGCAGCGCGCGAACCCGCGCGATGTGAGCCGTCTGCGCCGCGTCGTCACCGGCGGCGCTCCCATCCCGCCACACGTGGTCGAGCAGGTGGACGAGGTGCTCGGCGCCGAGGCCTTCGCGCTGTGGGGGATGACCGAGAACGGCACGGTCACCATTACTCGTTCCGATGATCCGCCCGGCTGGGCCGCGCACAGCGACGGCAGCGTCGTCGACGGCATGCAGGTGCGGATCGACACCGCGAGCGGCGCCGGTGACGGCTCGGGCAAGCTGTGGGTGCGGGGCGCGAACCAGTGCCTGGGCTACTTCGGGCGCGACGACCTGTATGCCGAGGCGCTCGATGAGGATGGCTGGTTCGATACAGGGGACTTGGTCAGGGACGACGGCCGCGGTGGCATCCGCGTCTGCGGTCGCGTAAAAGACATCGTGATACACGGAGGCATCAACGTTCCGGTGACCGACGTCGAGGGCATCTTGGCCCGGCACCCGAGCGTCCGCGAGGTCGCGATTATCGGCGTTCCCGATCGCGACCTCGACGAGCAGGTCTGCGCTGTGGTCGCGCCGGCCGGCGGGCCGCCTGAGCTGGCCGCGCTTCGGACGCATCTGGCCAGCGCTGGGGTTACCGAGCTGTTCTGGCCTGAGCGTCTCGAGGTCATGGACGCACTGCCGAGAACCGCCACAGGAAAGGTCAGAAAGGCCGAGCTGCGGGCGCGCTTGCGCGGGACGTGATCGGTGGAGCCACGGCTCTGGCGGTCGGCCCGGTGGTGTCGGCTCAGCATCATCTGCGCCGGCGTATTCCTGGCGGCGATCGACTTTTACATCGTGGCCGTCGCTGTCCCTGACATGCTGCACAGCTTCGGCCACGTCGGCATCGCCGAGATTTCCTGGGTGTTCAACGGCTACACGATCGCTTTTACCGCCGCGCTGCTGCCAGCGGGCGGCCTGGCCGACATGTTCGGGCACCGCCGGGTCTTCCTCATCGGACTTGGCGTGTTCTCGCTCGGCGCGCTTGGCTGTGCCACGGCTCTTTCCCCAGTCGTGCTCATCGCCGCCAGGCTCGTGCAGGGCGTCGCGGGCGGCACGATCACGCCTCTGGCGCTGCCCCTGATCCTGCCGCAGTTTCCGGCTGAGCGTCGCAGCTACGCGATCGGGTTGTGGAGCGCGACGCAGTCCGCGGCGATAGCGGCCGGGCCGTCGGTCGGCGGCGCGCTGGTGTCGGCCGTAGGCTGGCGGGGCGTGTTCCTGCTGCAACTGCCGATCGGCGTGCTTGCCCTGGGCGGCGCCGCCTGGGCACTGGACCGCGACCGAATGACGGCGCGGGTGTCCCGTCTGCCCGATCTGCTTGGCGTGGTTATGCTCGCGCTCAGCATCGCGCTGACATCTCTGGCTATCGTGCAAAGCCATGTCTGGGGGGTACTCAACTGGCGCACCGACGTGGCGTTCGCCGGCGGGCTGCTGTTGGGCGTGGCCTTCGTCCGGCGGGCGCTTTCCAATCCGCATCCACTCATCGACATAGGCTTGCTGAAAATCCGTACCGTCCGGCGGGCGAGCGCCGTGATGCTGACGAGCGGACTGGTGATATTCGCGCTGCCCAGCGCGACCGTCCTTTTCCTGACGGGAGTATGGGGTTATTCGGAGGCGCGGGCCGGCCTGGCGATCACCCCAGGTCCGCTGATACAAACGCTCACGGCCCTGGTCGGCGGGCGGCTGTGCGGCCGGTACGGATCGCGCCCAGTGGCCGTATCGGGCGCCGCTGCGCTGGCCGCAAGCACACTCACCTTCGCGCTGGCCACCGGTAGCCACGCGAGCTACTGGGCGGTGATCTTCCCGGCCGTGCTCGGCAGTGGCGCTGGCGTTGGCCTGCTGCTAACCTCGCTCAGCGCTGCCGCGCTCAGCGAGGTGCCGGCCGCGCGGCTGGCGTCGGGAACGTCGATCGCCGTGACCGCGCGCGCCGCGGGAGCCGTCGTGAGCCTCGCCGCGCTTGCCCTGGTCCTTTCGGCTGTGCCGGATGGCACCAGCACCTTACGTGCCTACCACATCGCCTGGGGCGTCATGGCTGCTGTGGCCTTTGTCACGTTTATGATAAGTTTTACGGTAGGAGGCGTGAGTGACCAAAATGTTCAGATGGTTAGGGATCCGGGTCGGGCTGCCGATGGCTAGCATTTTGCTAGATTGGTATGATAGAGATCGATCTGCTCGGAATCAGTCGATGACGAGGAGTTCGGGCAATGAACGTCGGTAATGAGGCTCTACGGCCAGCCCAGCAATGCCCCCCGATCCGGGACGCCGAAGACATGCGGCTCGCGATCCTTGGCGGTAGCCCCGTCCGGCGAGCGCCCTGGCCGACCTACGACAAGGGTGCTGTCTTTGTCCACCCGGAGGACGAGGAAGCTGCGCTGCAGGCCATCCGCAGTCATCTCTACTTCCGCTACGACTGCCGGCCCTTGGATGAGACGGAATGCGGCCGTCTTGAGGCTGAACTATGCGGATACTTCGGTAGCAAGTATGCGCTGGCCACCTCCAGTGGCACCACGGCCCTGGCGCTGGCGATCATGGCGGCGGGTATCCCGCCTGGTTCGCTCATCGTAGTGCCCGGCTTCACTTTTGCCGCAACGCCCAGCGCCGTCATCCTCGCCGGATGCAAGCCCCTCATCGTCGAAGTGGATGAGAACCTCAATCTGGACATCGCCGACCTGCGGCGCCGCTGGACGCCCGACATAAGGGCGATCCTGGCCGTGCATATGCGCGGCTTCGCGGCGGACATGGAGCCATTAGTCAGCTTCGCCGGAGAAATGGGCGTACCCGTGTTCGAGGACGCCGTCCCGGCGCTCGGTGCCGAACTGAATGGTCGTAAGCTTGGCACATTCGGACTTGCGGGTGCTTTTAGTACGCAATCCGATAAATCGCTCAACTGCGGCGAGGGCGGCTTTCTAATCACGGATGACAGCGCGCTTTACGCGCGTGCGGTGGTCCTTTCTGGTGCGTACGAAGGAAAGTTCAGGCGGCATTTTCCGGACGGCGAGCCTCCGATTTCAACCGATCTCGACCTTCCGCTGTTCAGCTTCCGAATGGACGAGATTCGCGCCGCATTGTTGCGTGCCGAGCTAACGCGGCTGCCGGTACGACTGAAATGCTTCCGTGCCAACTACGAATACGTGTCGGCAGCGCTGCGTGACATCGGCGAAATCGCGATCAGGCTGCCAGTCGCGCCAGGTGCCTACCTTGGCGAAGCGCTCATCTTCCGGGTGCTGAGGGGAGATGCGGAATGGTTCGCACGTGCCCTTTGCCGCGAGGGCATCGACGCGCGCTGCTTCGGTTCTTCACATGACAGCAACGTGCGGGTCTTCTGGAACTGGCGGTTCATGTTCGACGGCATGGACGCGGCTGGCATCAAGGCGCTGCTGCCCAATACCTCGCGATACCTAGAGCAATCCGTCGATATCCCCCTGTCCTCTACCCTATGCGAGCAGGACTGCGATCAGCTCGTGCAGGCAGTTCGCAAGGTAGCGGCCTGCATCAGGCTGCGGCATGGCCGGTACTGACTCGGGGCCGCGCACCGTGCGGACGCCACCGCTGAAGGTTCTCTGCATCACCGGCTGGTGCCGCAATGGCAGCACGATCATCGGAAATATCTTGGGCGAGGTTCCCGGCTTTTTCCACGTCGGCGAACTGCATTACCTCTGGCTGAATTCAAGCGGAAAGGGGTCGAACAACCTGTGCGGCTGCGGCACGGAACTCCTCTCGTGCCCGGTTTGGTCGCAGGTACTCCCAGTCGGCCGGCCGGCCGACGTCAGCGCTGAGGCTCATGCCGCCGTCGTCACCGCCCGCCAGCAGGCCTGCGTGCGGACCCGGCATACCTGGCGTGTGCTGCGCCGCGGCTTGTCGGGCGCGCGGATCCGTGAGCATGCCGCGCTGATGACGCAGGTCTACCACGCCATCGCTGAGCAGACGCAGGCGCGTGTGATCGTCGACACCACGAAGATCCCTGGGGAGGCGGCCATGCTCCCTCACCTCGAAGGTGTAATCCCCTACTACGTTCATCTCGTGCGGGATCCCAGAGCAGTCGCGCAGTCCTGGAGCCGGCAAAAGCAGTACGCCTATGTGATGCCGTCGTGGAAAAGTACGGCCTACTGGCATGGTTTCAACCTGGCGGCCCGTGCTATTACCCGGCGCTATCCCGATCGATCGCTCTTGCTGCGCTACGAGGACTTCACCGCCGATCCAGTCGCCTCGATCGATAGCTTGCTGCGCCTGTGCGGCGCCGAGCCGGGGTCAGCACTGCGGGGGCGAACGATTGAGTTGCATACCAACCATACGGTGACCGGCAACCCGGATCGGTTCCGCTCGGGGCTCACGGTGATCCGCGACCAGGACGATTCCTGGAACGGCCTGTCAGCGAATTCAAAGCTGGCGGCTGTGACCCTGTCGTGGCCGGCCTTTCACCGTTATGGGTACCGGTATCGCGGTACGTTCCGTGCCGGTGCGCCGGGAGCCGGAGCGCTCGCACCGCCGGAATCGGCTCAAGATCAGATCTCGCGACGTTAGGGAGCTGTCGATTGGATCTCGGCCTCGCGAAGAAGGTGGCGCTTGTCGCGGGCGGCTCGAGCGGCCTAGGACTCGCGGTCGCCAAGGAACTGGCAGCCGAGGGCGCGGACGTCGCGATCGGCGCGCGTGACCGAGACCGGCTCGCCGCGGCGGAGCGCGACCTCAAGGAGGTGGCGCGCGGCCGGGTGCGCGCCGCGAGCGTCGACATCTTCGATCCTGTCGCAACGCGCCGCTGGGTCGACTCAGTGGCTGCCGAGCTTGGCTCGCTCCAGATCGTGGTTGCCAGCGGCGGCAGCCCGCCGGCCGGCCTGGCCTGGCAATTCGACCTTGACGATTACAAGCAGGGCGTCGGCTCCGTGCTCTTCCCCGCGGTGGGTCTTGCCCTGGCGGCATTGCCGCACCTTCGCGCCGCGCGATGGGGTCGGCTGTTGTTCGTGGCCTCAGAGACGGCGAGCGTTCCGATACCCTCGCTGACGCTGTCCGGCATGGCTCGCGCAGCCATCGTGCGATTTGCCCAGGCCGCCGCGGCGGAACTGGGGCGCGACGGCATTACCGTCAATGTGCTGGCTCCCAGCGCGACTCGCACCCAGATGGTGGAGCGGGCGGCCGCCCGGCTGGCGGCGCTGCAGCCGGACAGCGGTGACGCCGAGGCCCAGCTACGCGCGATGGGGCGGCACAACGCGCTCGGCCGCATCGCCCGACCCGATGAGTTCGCGGCTGTCGCCGCGTTTCTGGCCAGTGAACGCGCCTCATTCGTCACCGGCGGTGTTCACCTGATCGACGGAGGTGCCAGCGTCATGGGACCGGAGTTGCCGCACTTCACCGACGCCCCGAGGGACACTTACACATGACCAATGCCTATACCGAGCGCGACGTCGAAGACTTCTTCGACCAGACTCTGCAGAACTACCTGGGATTCTGGGATAGCGACGGTGTCCTGCACACCGGCTACTTCTCGGGCGAGGACGACAACGACTATCGCGCGGCCGCCGAGCGGACGTCAGCCGTGCTGGCGGCGGATGCCGGGATCGACGGCTCGTCCTACGTACTCGATGTCGGGTCCGGCTGCGGCAACTTCCTGACCTACCTCGCCGAACGGTTCGGCTGCCGGGGCGAGGGCCTGGATCTTAGCGAGGAACGCGTCAAGTTCGCGCAGCGCAGGCTCGCCGACGGCGATCGCGGGCTCCGTATCGGATTCCGCCATGGCTCAGTTACTCAGATGCCGTTCGAGTCCGGCACCTTCAGCCACGTCGTGAGCCAGGACGCGCTCTTCCTGGTTCCCGATAAGTCGCGCAGCCACGCGGAGATGCATCGGGTGCTCAAGCCCGGCGGCATCCTCGCCGTTTCTGATTTCCTTCAGCCCACGCAGAAGATCAGCGAACGCGCCCGCGAGCACGTCTACGACCGGGTGCGCTGGAGCGGCGGTTATTCGCTCGCCGGATATCGCGCCGCGCTTGAAGCTGCTGGTTTCGAGATCATCGTTGCCCGCGACCTGGATCGCCATATCAGGCGCACCTATGAGCTGCTCGGAATGACGGCCACCGAGCGCGCCGCCATGACGGCCGATCCTGCCGCGCGCGAATGGATGCTAGCGTTCGCAAAATCGTGCGCGGAAATCGGGACCGCCATCGACCACGGTGAATTCAGCTGGGGAATGATCACCGCCCGCAAGCCGCATGACCCCACGGCATAGTGCAGACAGGAGCATCATGCAGCCGACCACGGACATAAAGGGGACGATCGCGGAAGTCCTCGCCGAGCGGAAACTCCAGATGTCGCCAGGCCGGATCTTCGCCGAGGAGTGTGCGAAAAGCGGGCTGACGGCCTGCGTCGAGTACGACGTCACGATCACCGATTCGCTGACGAGTTCACGCCGCAAACCACGCTATCCGGCGCGCAACATGCTGAAGGTCGTCGACTTGTCTAAGACCCCGCAGCGCTACTACTGGCACGAAAGCCCACCGCGGCCGGGTGATCCGGAAGTGAACCAAGCTGACCTGCGCCGGGAGTTGGCGCTGCGATCCGGTAAGTCGCCGATCCCGGATCTGTGTCGCACGACCGCCTGGGTCCAGGTGCCACCCGACCTGTGGGAGGACATCGAGACCTTCGAGTCATTCATCAACTACCGGCTGGTCATGCGCCTGTCCGCGACGGAGAACCACACGATCATTCGCGGCGAGAGCGGGCTGCTCGGCCTGCCAGGGATCGCCCGGCTGACGTCGGCGAGGCCGTTTGGCAGCACCCTACTTGCCGCGTGCAACGAGGTTGAGCAGATGGGTGCGACCGCCGACGGGCTCATCATCAACCCGGCCGACTATTACATATTCCTCGCCCGCGGCCGCCTGATGGACGACCTGGAACGGAACGGCGTCTTCATCGTGCGCACGCGGCTGGTCGATCAGGGAACGGCGATCATCGGAGACTTCGGGCACGGCGCCCAGCTGTTCGACGCCGGACGCTCAGTGATCCGCTTCGCTGAACCGCCACCGGGCACTTTCGCCGAGCCCGGCATAGCGCTGATGGCCGAAATCCATGTGCGCGTCGTGGTCAATCTCCCAACCAACTTCTTCGTCGTAACCCTGTAACACTCCCAGCCCAAGCCATGCCGCCTCCGCGATGAGGACACAGATGCGCACCC
>Ga0134126_10005171_pt1 | contig 16299 bp, 15 predicted proteins | sample KB31752_FD_96881 | JGI IMG/M metagenome (GOLD analysis project Ga0134126, IMG submission 96881) | Terrestrial soil microbial communities with excess Nitrogen fertilizer from Kellogg Biological Station, Michigan, USA - KB3-175-2 | ecosystem: Environmental > Terrestrial > Soil > Unclassified ...
CCCGGTCAATCCGTATCCGTCATCACGGACTGACGTTCGTCCCTACCATTACCCGAACGATAGTCAGTCTCGATGCGGCACGCCGATGTGGAGATCGATGCTTTCACGCTACGGTGAATCTGCCTTGATGACTACATCTGTAGACAACAATAATCTACACGTAGACAATGGACTTCAAAAGGCGGTATTTCACTGTCCTGACTCTAGCGACTTCGGCGCGCCGCCGGCGCGGCGGGCAGCGGTGAGCTGCCCCCAAAGGAAGTCGATGGCGCCGACCCGCTCGACTCGGCGTGACGAAAGCCGCGTTCGGGCAGGACCAGCACGAAGATTGCAGAGATCAGGCACAGCGCGAAAATCACGGCGAATGTCGTCACCGGGTCTGTCCCGGCAATGATCGCGATCGCGAAAGTCGGAATGAAGAAGCCGCCCGCGGTCTGCAAGAGGCTCACGATGCCGCCGGCGCTGCCTCCGTAGGTCGTGCCGATCTCGCTCAGCATGATAGGCACCGGCAATGTCAGTGGCAGCATGCCGTTCATGAGAAAGCTGCCGAGTATCACGCAGACCCAGGTCATCGGCCCGAACGGAACTGCGAGCGCCGCGAACAGCAGCGCTGCGCCCATGACCATCACCGCGGCGAGCCAGAGCCTGGTGCCGGATGTCCGCTTGAGGATCATCGGCATGAGGGAGCAGCCGAACGCGGCACCCAGGCCGAAAGGAATGCCCAAGAGACCAGCCGCCAGGGGGCTCACCCCCTTCGTCTGAACCATAGCCCCGGGCAGATTACCCGAGGCGCCGATGAGACCGGCGAAAAAGAACAGTGCGGCGACGCCCGTGACCCACACGTGCCGGTTGCGCGCCGCTGTGCCGAGAAACACGAGAACCCGCTGGGGTGGCGGAGCCGGCTGCCCCGCGGGTTTTGTCCTGAATCCGATCAGAAACCAGACAGTGGAGGCGGCGAACAACAGCCAGCTGAGCGTGAAAACGCCGTTCAGCGACGCAAAAAGAGGCGCTGTAGCCTCCCCCACGCCGATGCCGAGTCCCGCGCTCGCGATGAACACGCCCATCGCGAGCGGCATCTGCCCGGGCTTGAACCATGTGCCGAGAATCTTGGGGCCCAACGTGTTGACGAACGCCATCGCAAAGCCAAACATCAGCATCCAGCCGAAGAGGCTGATGAAGCCCGACGAGGCATAAGCCCTGCCGATGATGCCGGCGCAGCTGATGAGCAGAACCACGCTGCCAACCGCTCTCGTGCCGACCCGGTCCGCAAGCATCCCGATCGGGATACCGAACACGAAATTCACGAGAAATGGCGCGAAAACGCAGATCGCAAACTCCAGGGGGTCGAGGTGAAGCGTCGACGAAAGGCTTCCAGCCACGCCCGCGAGCTGAAACTCGGCGAAATTGGCCATGAAGAAAGCGAATCCGATGATCGCGAGGATCATCCATCGATAAGGGTCTTCTCCGTTCTGATGCGGGTTCATACACGCGGTACCCCCTGCTTCTTCTTGTCGACGTTGACTATACACCTCGCCCGCAGCGGCTGCCCGGCTCGCGCGAGCAGCCGTCATCCAAGTCACCGGGCGCCGAGTTGAAAAATCGCGGGAGCCTGCTCCATCACCGCGGCCAAGGCGGGGTGCCTGATCTTGCGCTCGAGGGAGATCGCGAAGAACTGGGCCTCCACCCCCTCGGCTCGGCCGATGGTTGCAAACCCGTAGCGGTCCTGAAACTGCCCGGCGAGCACGGCCGGAACGGGAGCGATGCCGTGACCGGCCCGCGCAAACTCGCGCAGCAGCGCATAATCCTCGAACTCCCCCACCGGGATCAGCCGTACGTCGCGCCGATCCAGCCACTGATCCAGGGATCGCCGGATGGCGGTGTCGTCGGTCGGCAAGAGGATCCGGGCGTCGGCCAAGGACTGCGGGAAACCGCGCACCAGCTTCTTCGCCAGCGCCTTAGGTCCCATCCATAACACGTCACACCGGCCGAGCGGATGGTTGTAGGCGCGAACGTCGGATCGCGGGGACATCGGCGCGTCCGATAGCACCACGTCCACGTCGTGCGCGGCCAAGTCCACGGTCAGCCGCTCGAGCGAGCCTTCGTGGCACACGAGATGCACGGGCTGCGCGATTCTGAGCGCGGGATCGAGCAGGCGATATGCGATTTCCTTCGGGAGCACATCATCGATGCCGACGACGAAGCGCAGCGGACGACCCGTAGGACGTTGCGCCAGCGTGGCCAGCAGGTCCCGGCCGAGACCGAAAATTTCTTCAGCGTAGCGGTAGACGACCTGGCCGACCTCGGTTGGAACGAGTGTGCGGCCGGACTTCTGCAGGAGTTTCTCGCCGAGGCGGGCCTCGAGGGTCTTCAGCTGCGCACTGATGGCTGGCGCGGAAAGGTGGAGCGCTTCGGACGCCTGCGCGATGCTGCCTTCGCGCACGACCATCCAGAAGTAAAGAAGATGCTGGTAATTGAGGCGACGGACGTCGGACATGACCATTGCAGTTTATGGAAGGGTTGCGTCCATTAATGGTAATGGATTTAAGTGCAAGCCGCCGCTATAAACGATCGGGACAGTTGGTGCAGTGAAGAGGAGAGTTGAGATGAGCTCGCGAACGATCATCGTGACCGACCGGGATTTCTGGCCCCTTAACGCGCTCGTGCGCGCCCGGGCCGCACACTTCATGAGAGACAGGGAGCACATCGACAGGCTCGAGGAAGAGCTTGCCCGCTCGGTGCCCGTCGCCCCCGACGAGGTACCCGCCGACGTGGTCACCATGCATTCGCGGGTGTGCGTGCGCGACCTCGGGTCGGGCGCGGCGCGGACTTATGCGCTCGTCTATCCACACGAAGCGGACCTGCCATCCGGGCGCTTGTCCGTGCTCGCACCGCTCGGGACCGCGCTTCTCGGCTATCGCGAAGGCGACGAGATCGAATGGACGATGCCTGGCGGCTTACGCCGCGTCCGCATCGAGAGTGTCCGGCAAAGCCGGGCTATTCGGACCCGCACGCCATCGCGGCTCGGCGATGGGATGAAAGCGCGGAACGAGCTGCGACGCAGATCGCCGGGAGCGCCGCTCGATGGGGCGGCCTGATAGTGCCGGTGCTGTTGGCCACTGGGCGGCTTCGTGAAGAAGCCGCCCATCATTATTTCATTTTGACAATCAACTAGTTACGCCGCAACCACGGGGCGCCGCACATGCCCGCTGGGCTATAGTTGCAACGGCATCGCGGCCCCATATCAAATCGCAGACCGGAGGTTACGGCACATGAAAGAACAACGCACGCCCGGCATCAGCGCCATCGCGGCGAAGTACGGGCTGATCCAGGGTGTGCTCTCGTTCATCATATTTCTTGCGACGTTGCTGGCCGCCTTCCAGCACAACTGGGTGGCGACGCTGGTCTCTGCGGCATTGCTGATCGTGCTCATGACCCTGGCGCATCGGGAGTTCAAGAGAACCCACGACGGTATGATGACGTATGCACAGGGTCTCGGCTCTGGAACGCTGCTCGCGACCGTGGCGTCCTTGGTGAAGTGCGTCATCCTCTACGTCTATGTTACGTATATCAACACGGGATATTTCGCAGCCGCGCTGCGGATGCAGCAGGCCGCTCTCGAGCAGCGGGGAATAACAGGCGAACAAGCGCGGCACGCCCTGTCCATCACAGCGCCAATCCTGACGCCGGTGGGGATAGTCGTCATCACTCTGATCACTGGAGTGATTGGGGGTTTCATCGTGGCATTGATCGTCTCGATCTTCACGCAAAAGAGTGACGGCGTTTCCCACGACTCGCGTCCTCCTGGATGACGAGCCGCCGCCGGGTCACCTATGCTGCGCACGAGCGCGGTCATTCGACTCGCAGATGGCTCAGCAGGAACTCGCTTCCTTCGGAGTACACTTTCACGAGACGCCGGTAGGTCAACGAGAGCTCGTGTGTCTGTCCCGGCACCGCGTGCGCCACGAACTCGACCTGCGGCCGGCGCATCTGCATCGCGCGCGCGAGGACGATTCCGTCGTCGAAGTTGACATTCATGTCGTCGTCGCCCTGTATCAGGAGGAGCGGCGATGTCAGGGTGCTCAGCTGGCCGATGGCCGAGTGAGCGAAGCCGGCCGGATCCGAGGCGGTGTGGACCCCAGCCATGTCAAATCCAACCCTGAAGAGATCGGAGTGAAGGGCCAGCGCCTCGGCCGTCATGTAGCCGCCCCATGAGAGGCCATAAATTCCCACGCCGCGCTCGGCATCGATGTCCTTCCGCCCCATCAAGTAGTGTGCCGCGCCGACGAAATCGCGGATCTCGGTGTTCGCGGTGAATCCCCAGCCGGGCGCGTTCCGGAAGGCCTCACCACGCATGATGCTGCTGCGGTACTCGACCGAGAGTACGACACACCCGCGGCTCGCGAGGTATTGGTTCATTTCGTAGAGATAGTTGTAGGCCTCCATGTAATGGAAGCCGGGTAGCATCTGACGTCGGATCCCGCCATGCGAGAAGATGATCGCGCAGCCGTTTGCCTTCCGCGGCACGAACAATTGCCCGAAAGCCTTCTGGCCATCCGAGGCGGGAAATTCGACGAGCTCGGGCTTGACCAGGGATTTCCCGGGGAACGAGACCGGCACTCGCGGGAGAGCCGCGCCGCGCGTCGCGCCGCTTGCCTGGCGCACGTATAGCCGCGGCGGATCGGCCCAGCCGGCGCCGAGGTATGCGAGGCGGCCGCCGGCGAGCGGAATCGGTGCCCACTGGCTCTTGTCGCCGCTCGTGAGCGCTGTAGCAGCAGAGCCGTCGAACCCGACGCTCGAGATATGCCGCCGTCCGAGGTCACCGATGTTCGTCGCATAGAAGAGCCGTGTGCGATCCGTCGACATCGCGGCCGTCTCGACCTCCCCGTTGCCGGGCGTGAGCAAGGTCGCCTGCCCCCCCGCGGCGCGCACTTCGTACAGGTGGCGCCAACCATCGCCTTCCCAGACGAACGCGATGCGATTGTCGGCGGACCAAAACAACTCGTCGCCGAACTGCCCCGGGCTATAGCTCTGGTCGAGCGGGTAGTAGACCGAGCCGACTCCGGTCTTCGCCTGCCAGATGCGGTGCGGAACAGGGTCCGACAGCGCGACGGTCCAAAGCGCCCACGGTTGCTTCGAGCGCATCGGTCCGCAGTAGCGCTCTCCCGCACCGCACCAGTTGCGCTCGAGGCCGGGTGAGTCGGCCGGCTCGCGCCGGAATACCAGCCGCTGGCTATCGGGCGACCAGACAGGCCCGCGGTCGACATCGTGGCCGTGCGGAATCACCATCGTCGTGTGCGCCGCGAAATCGTGGATTTCGATCGCGTCGCCACGCTCGTACGCGACCTTCTTTCCGTCCGGCGAGAACCGCATGCCGGAGTGCGGGCCAAAGAGGAACGGCTCGGGTTCGCCAACGCCCAGCAGGCGGTGATTCGACCAGGTGAGCTCGGCCGCCATCACCATTCCGTTCGCCCGCCACAGAATGAGGTGATCATCGGGCGTGAAGATCGGCCCATTGCCCGCACCGAGGAGCCGCGGCGCATCGTGATCGGTCCCGATGATCCACACCTGCTGCTGAGGCAGCACGGCAGCGGAGCGCGGGTTCGGTGAATCGCCGTGCCGGTTCACGCGGCCACCTCGAACGTAGGCGATGGCGTCACCGTGCTTCGAAACGGCCAATGCAGACAGCTCTCGCCCATCGTCGTCCGGATAGTTAACGATCCGGCGTGCCTGCTGCCCAACGCGGAGGAAATATACATTACGGCTCTCGGCCTCACGCGTCAGGTACGCCAGAGAGAGCCCGTCGCCCGACGGCGTCGGTGCCTCTATGTAGGGCGTTGCGAGGATCGCGGCCATGGTGAAGCGCTCCGACGGCCGTAGCGGCGGCGGTTGCCAGGCGCCCGTCGCCGGGAAGGAAACCGCGCGCGTCAGCTCACTCGCACTGAGGCCATCGATGCTCCGCGTGAATGTGATTTGCCTGCTGTCCGCCGACCAGCGCGGATCGGAATCCACGTCGAAGGCGGGGTCTACGTAACCTATCTGCCGCCTCCCGAGGTCATACACTCCGATGAGCTGCCATCGGTCGGTCGCACTTCCGTTGTCGAGCCACGTGCGCAGGTCTTCGTAGGCGATGCGCCGCCCGTCCGGCGAGACGACGATGTTCCCGATGGCGCCGCGTGTCGACAGCAGCCGATCCGGTGCTCCCCATTCGGCGGAGAGTCCACTACGCGTCGCAGTGAGGAGGCTATGGCGATCCGCAGAGGCCCACACCGCACGTAGCCGATCGGGCGATAGGCTTGCCGAGGTCGGGGGATTGACGAGTGGCTCGGGTGGGCCCGCCCAGCTCGGCCACTGGTGCGCGGCGGGTGCGGTCGGTGTCGCCGCGGCGGCTGCGCCAGAGGACGTCCCGACACCCCAGAGACAGAGAAGGAGAACAATGGCTACCGGGAACAGTCTCGCGCGAGCAGGGAGGTCAATCATGGTTCGCCTCTTGACAAGATTCGAGTGCGGCTAGAAGCCTCAGGGCTATTGTCTGAATCGTTCAGCGACGGAGCTCACGCGCGCATACATGCACTGGTCGAGCAGCGCGCCGTCTTTGACTGCGCTGCACCGGGTGATCCCTTCCAGGGCATATCCTGCCTTCTCGAGGACTCGCCGTGACGCCCTATTCCCGGCAAATGGGAGGGCGAGTATTCGCACGAGCCCGAACGCACTGAATGCCCAGTCGCTAACCAGAGCGACCGCTTCAGTTGCTATTCCACGACCCCAGTGCTCAGTGCCCAGCCAGTACCCGATTTCAGCACTTCGGCGGTTGACGTCCGTCATCAGCTCGAGCCCCACACCGCCCACGGCACGCCCGTCAACGATTATTGCGAAAGCCTGAGGTGGGTCGAGCGACCCGACGCGACTGATCCACGCCTCGGCATCGCTGAGATGACAGGGATGCGGAAAGCGGTCGCGTAGCTGCAGCCAAATGCTGCGATCATTTGCGGCCGCGGCGATGGAAGGCGCGTCGGCCGCAACAAACGGTCGCACAATGCAGCGCGCTGCGACGAGCTCAACGCTCATGTAGACTCCCGAAGATTCGGATCCAGTCTGCTTCGGGTAAGTTTAGCTCGGCAGCCGAACGCGCGCTCGAGGAAGCGCATTGGATGGCGTCAACTGCTGGGGCTACAACATGCTCGTGGTACAGACGGAATTTCGTGCAACCGAGTCGACCGCGCGCGATCAATTTCTTGGTGCCGCGATCGGTGGCATTACCGGAGTTGGCGCAGCTCTCGCGCACGGTCAGGGTCTTCTCGTTTACTCCATGGCAGTCGTCTTCGCGATGGCAGCCTGTTGGGTAGTCAATGTAGCTACCGCAGGCCGTCTCGCCGGTATCACCGCGACTATCATTCTCCTCGTGCCGCATATCGATACTGCGCAGCGGATGTTCCTCTCGCGCATCTCAGAGGTCGGCTGGGGAGTGTGCTCTGCGATCGGCACCGTCTGGCTCGCCGCACGATTTCCCTCACGCTCGATCAGCCATTGAACATATTCCACCCGCCCGCGCGCGCTCGCCGGCAGTTTTCGAATCGGCCGATTCCTGAGATCATCGGGCCGAGGCGGCGGAGCGAGTGCGGACGCCGACCCGAAAACGAGCAAAAGATGAGACGGGGACTTCGGCATGGCGGTGGAGAACCCTGAGCGCTGGCAGCAGGTGAAACTCGGCCTCGAGGTAGCGATGGCACTCAGCGGGCCCATGCGCGCGGCATACCTCGATCGCGTCGGTGCCAAGGACCCAGCCCTCCGGGCTGAGCTGGAATCCCTCCTCGCGTCCGACGAGCGGGCGGGCGGTACCTTTCTCGAGCAGCCGGCCGCGGCCGCAATCGAAGCGTCGCGATCGAACAATCGGCACACCGGGAGGCGACTCGGCCCCTACAGGCTGGTGGAACAGATCGGCTCCGGTGGCATGGGGGAAGTCTATCGGGCTCTGCGCGCCGACCGGGAGTACGTGCATCAGGTCGCTATCAAGCTGGTCCGCGCGGGTACCGATGCCGATTTCGTCGGCCAGCGGCTGCGGACCGAGCGTCAGATCCTGGCATCCTTCCAGCATCCGCACATCGCACGCTTGCTCGACGGCGGCACCACAGAGGATGGAATACCGTATCTGGTCATGGAGCTGATCGAAGGGACGCCGATCACGGAATACTGCGACCGGCAAGGGCTGGGCATTGAGGCGCGCCTCGACCTCTTCCTCAAGGTGTGCTCGGCGGTGCAGTACGCGCATCAGCACGCAGTGATTCACCGCGACCTGAAACCGACGAACATCCTGGTCACCGCGGAGGGAACGCCGAAGCTGCTCGACTTCGGTATCGCCAAGATCCTGGAGCCGGGCGCCATCCCGGTACACCCGGACGCCACGACCCAGTCACTACGGATTCTGACGCTGGATTACGCGAGCCCCGAGCAGCTCAAGGGCCAGCCTGTCTCGGCGGCGAGCGATGTCTATGCGCTCGGCGTGGTCCTCTACGAGCTACTGACCGGGCAGAAACCCCACCCCAGCAGAGAGCGGCCGCTAACCGAGGCGTCGGCCGCCGTGCTCGAGCCGGCTCCGATACGGCCGAGCGTGCTGACGCGGCGGCAAAAGGCGGCGAGCGCCATGAGCGAGGAATCGCCGGAAAAGCTCAGCCGGCAGCTGCGGGGAGATCTGGACAACATCGTGCTGATGGCTCTGCGCAAGGAGCCCGAACGCCGCTACCCGACGGTCGCGCAGTTCGCAGATGACATTCACCGGCACCGCGAGCATCTTCCGGTTGCCGCCCGCAGGCCGACGCTCCGCTACCGGACGACGAGCTTCGTGGCACGACACGCCGCCGCCGTGGCCGCCTCGGCATTGATCGCCCTCGCGCTGACCGTGGGTTTCGTGATGACAGTGCGTGAAGCGCAGATTGCCGACAGGCAGCGCGCACTCGCACAACGCCGCTTCGACGACGTGCGCAAACTGGCGGACTCACTCATCTTTGACATCCACGACTCCATTCGCGATCTGCCAGGCGCCGCCCGCAGCCGCCGACTCCTGATCGCCACGGCGCTGAGGTACCTCGACGGCCTCGCACGCGAGGCTGCGGGCGATGCCGGTCTGCAGAGGGACCTCGCCGCTGCCTATCTTCGGCTCGGAGATCTGCAGGGTCGGGCACTGGAGGCGAACGAAGGGGATTATTCCGCCGCTCTGCGCAGTTATCGCCGGGCTCTCGCATTGTGGCAGGAGAGTCTGCTGGCGGAGCCGTCGAATACCGAGGCGCGGCAGAACGTCATCGTTGCGTACGGGAAGTTGAGCGATCTTACGTGGAACCTGGACGATCCCACCGATGCGCTGGCGTACTCCAAGCAAACGGTCGACAAGAGCCGGTCGCTCGCTTCCGCATTCCCGGACAAACGTGCGTACCAGAACCTGGCGGCCCTGGCTGCCCTCGACTACGGTTACAAGCTCTTCAAGATCCGAGGGGATCAGCCCGCGGCGCTGAATCTGGTGAGTGCAGCCACCGCGCGATTGCGGTCATTGTCGGCGGCTGCGCCGGGCGATCCGTTGACACTACGGCGTCTGGCGCTCGCTGACGGCCGCTTGGGCGAAATCCTCGCTGCCGGCAAGCAATATGCGGCTGCGCTCGCAATGGACCGCAGCGCACAGACACTGCTGCGGCAACTGGCCGCCACCGCTCCGGAAAACGCCGATTTCATGCATCTGGAGGCGTTCAGCAACCTCGACATCGCCGGAGTGCTCACGGACATGGGTCAGTACGGGCAGGCTGAGCCATACGATCAGGCGGCGCTCTCGCGGTTCCGCATGCTGGTTGCTTCGGACCCCAAAGTGAGAGAGTACCGCGTCGACGTGGCGCAGGCCCTCACCGGGCTGGCGCAGCTGGCCATCGATCGGCACGAACCCAAGCGCGCCATACCGCTGCTGCACACCGCCCTGGAGGAAATGACCACCGCTCCCGGCGAGCCAATGGTCAGCGCGGAATTTCGTTTCGCCAAAGCCGGCGCGCAGTCCACCCTCGGGGATGCCTACGCGGCGCTCGCCGCTCGCGAATCGGCTTCGAGCGCCGAGCGTCTGCCCGCCTGGCGACAGGCCAAGGCATGGTACAGCCAGGCGCTCGGCATCTTTCATGGCCTGACCGCAAGTTATGCCGAGGGCGTCCAACGAGCAACCGCCCTCACTCGCGAGATCGCGCAATGCGACCGAGAGATCGCCGTGGGCCTGGGCGATGCGCAAAATTCGCGCGCCGCCCACGGCGCGAGCGAGAGCCCTTATGCAATTCCTCGCTAACATCGACGTCGACGATCTTCAGAAGGCGACCCGCTTCTATCAGAGCGCTTTTGGCCTGAGGATCGGACGGCGGTTCGGTGCTGATGCCATCGAGATGTTAGGAAGCTCGGCACCGATTTACCTGCTCGTGAAGGCACCCGGAAGCGCCCCGACGAGCGCCAAAGCCGAAGTCCGCCATTACGATCGTCACTGGACGCCCGTACATCTGGACTTCGTGGTCGAAGACCTCGAAGCAGCGGTTCAACGCGCACTGAACGCCGGCGCGACGCTCGAAGCGCCGGTCTCAACCACCAGGTGGGGAAAGCTGGCATTGATGGTGGACCCGTTCGGCCACGGATTCTGCTTTGTTCAATTCCTTGGGCGCGGGTACGACGAGATCGCGTCCGGCTGATTTCGCCGGCGCCCAGATGACCTGCACGGGAACGCGGGATTGACGCATTCCCCACTCATCCTGATGCCGCGCTTACGGTGACAACCTCGACGTAGCCATCGAGCCCAAGCCGCGAGCCTGGACGAAAAGAAACACGCCGAAGATTGCGCCACAAACGGCGATCCAGACCCATGAGCGCGGCACGGCGCGAGCACCTACGCCCTCCTCGCCATCTCGACCCGCGTTCCGTGCGATGCTCAGCAATGCGAACGGGAGCGCTCCAAGCGTAAGAAATCCCTCGAGCGCGGTCCGCAACGGCTCCGGCCGCCACATCAATCCAGCCAGGATGGCCGAAGCCGCAGCCGCGGCATAACCCAGGCGAATGGCATATCCCTCCAGGCTGGTTTCCTTGCGATGGAGAGCGGCAACGACCCGTGCGGCGAGCACATAGCCGCCAATGCCGACGACTGCGCCAACCCATCGCTGGACGGAGGGCCAGCCCATCTGCAACGCCCACGACCAGTCGTCATGTCTGCTGGTGAGAGATTCGAACGCCAGTTGCCCCGTGAACCAGAACAAGTCGATGCCGGCGGACAACAGGAGGAAAAGTCTCACCGTCGCACTCCATCCCGAACGTCGGAGTAGCGCGACAGCGAGGCAGCCGGCCACCAGATTGCCCGCCGGTCCGCCGGCGTCGGCGACTACGGACCATTTCGAGCAGCGGAACCAGATCGACGTCAACAGCTTGACATGGCCACCGGAGCCTAGACATCCAAGGACATGGCCCAGCGTCTCATGACACACGGCGGCCAGAGTCGCCGCCAGTACGCCAACGGCGATCACCGTTGCCGTGTCGTCGGATGAGGAAGCAGTTGCCGAGCAGGCTGCCGGCTCACGGGTTGTTTCCGCGATGCGCATAGGCGTCTTATTACACGTCTTATTACACGTCTTATTGCACGTCTTATTACGCGTCTGATTACACGTCCGTCGTCAGTATAGATATTACTACTAAAGACACAATTGTTCCCCGCCAGCATTCCCGAGCCAGTAAAATGGTTCGCATGCGCGAGCGCACTATGCAACAGCAGACCTATGCCGACTACCTTACCTGGTCTGCGACCAGTGGAGACGAGCTCATTGATGGTGTCGCGTATGTCGGAGAGCCGCCCGCGCCCTCGCGGCTACACCAAGACTTCATCGTGGAGCTTTGCCGCCAGCTAGCCACTTCCCTCCTCGATAAACCTCGCCGCGTTTATATCGCACCCTTCGACGTCCGCTTACCCAAGGCCGGCGCCATCGACGACGATCAAATCGATACCGTGGTGCAGCCCGATATCCTCATCGCCGGCGATTTGCAAAAGCTGGACGACCGCGGCATGCGCGGCGCCCCCGACTGGATTGCGGAAGTTCTCTCGCCTTCCACGGCCAATTATGACCGCACCACCAAACTGCGCGCCTACGAGCGCGCCGGCGTCCCTGAAGTTTGGCTAATAGATCTCGCCGATAGCACCGTCGCGATCTACCGAATGGCGGCTGGCCACTACCCCAAAGCAGTGCGGCTCCAGCTGAGGGGTCAAACTGCCCTCAGTGCCGTCCCTGGGGTCGGCATCGACTGGGATCGCCTACTGGCAGTGATCGGCCAATCGCGGTAGGCTCTCCGTAGCATAGATGCTACAGGGGCGCCAGTGTCAATTAAACGTACTTCCAAAAGCATTGGAACCGCCACACGCAAGCCAGTGACGTCGCCCGGCGTGCGCCACGTTGACGTCGCAGCACCGCGTCAAATGGTATCCGGGAATACGTACTCTGGCTGGCTGTGCAAAAACAAGTCATGCGGCCTCGTCATCGCCATTGCGCCCCCACCGGCTGGGAGCAAGCCTGCCGCGGCTGAGGCTGACGACCAACTCATCGTGATCAAGTGCCCGCATTGCGGCGACGAGAACCTGTACCGCTTGAGCGCCCGGAGTGAGCACAACTACACCCCGAAAAGCGCAGGTCCCTGAACTGCGGCACGTGCAGCAGCGACGCGAGGCCATCCTCGCGCATCACTCGGAGGCTGTACCGGAGCACTACTGGCAACACCCTAGTGGGCGCCAGGGAGGCTCTGTACCACCAGCATGACCGCGACGGCGAGCAGTCCGAGGTTGACGCACCGCAAGAACGAGCGCGCGTCTATCCGGCCGTTCAATGCCCGGCCGAGAAACGTTGCCACGAGCACACCAGGCAACGACATCAGATAGTAGCGTGTCACTTCCGCCCGCCAGAGACCCACCAGCCAGTAACCGGCCATGGACAGCGTGCTCGCGGGCAGGAAATACCCCTGCAGAGTGGCGCGAAAGCGCTGGGGCGACCAGCCCCGAAGCGTGCCATACATCACGAGCGGCGGCCCATTCATCCCGTAGGCGCCCCCGAGCATTCCGGCACTGAGACCGAATGGCCACGCCAGCCGGTCGTTCTTGAGTACCGCGCTCGCGCCATGCAGGAGAGAGTATGTCGAGAAGCCGGCCAGAATGAGGCCCAGGCAGGCCTTGACGACTGCGCCTTCCACCCGAGTCAGCAGCAGCAACCCGAGAGGTGTCCCAATCAGAGTGGAGGCGACCAGCCAGCTCGCGCTGCGCAAGTGCACATGGCGCCAGTCCTGCACCAGAGCAATGGCGGCCACAGTGATCGAAATCAATACTGCGACTGGGGCAGCCACTTTTATCGGGATGAAAAGTGCCAGCAGGGGCACGGCGACCAACGCCTCGCCGAAGCCGAGCGTCGAGCGCACGAACGTCGCCAGGAACAGCACGGCCAGCACGGGAATGCTCACGAGATTTGCAGTCATCGTGACCAGGTGGCGAAACCTCGGGACTAGCCGCCGGGAAGCGGCTCGCCCTTCGGCCATATGAGCCACATCCGGCCCGGCTGACGCATTTCGCCGGCCTGCGTCGCGGCCTGCTCTCCAATCCCCCAGAAGTAGTCCGCGCGCACGGAGCCGTGGATCGCGCCACCCGTGTCCTGCGCGAACACGAGTTTGTTGAGCTCGACATCGGAGTCCGGAAACGTCGTCGCCAGGAACACCGGTGCGCCGAGAGGTATCGCGGACCGATCGACCGCTACCGAACGGCCCGGCGTCAAGGGTACACCCAGCGCGCCCTTGGGCCCGAGCGCCGGATCGCCGAGTGGCTCCTCGCGGAAGAACACGACACTCGGGTCGGCATCGAGCAGCTCCTGCACTCTATCCGGATGGGCCAGGGCCCATTGCCGTATGGCGGGCACCGTCGCCTCACCCCGCTTGAGCTCACCGTGATCGACCAGATATTGCCCGATGGAACGGTAGGGATAACCATTCTGGTCCGCGTAGTGCAGCCGGATCGTCTCGCCGGTCGGCAACCTTACCCGCCCCGAGCCCTGCACTTCCAGAAAGAAAGCCGAGAGCGCATCGTCCACCCACACGATCGCGTCGTCTTTCAAAGCCGGGTCGCGGGCCAGGTCCGCTCGACTGTAGTACGGGACGACGCGGCGGCCCTCGAGCCTCGCCCGGACGCGCTTACCCCGCAGCTCCGGATACTCCGATCCGAGATCCACGGTCAGCAGATCCGGAGGCGGCGCGTAAAGAGGCGTATCGAAGTGCTGTGACGGCATACGCGTACCGTACAGAAGGGGCTCGAAGTAGCCCGTGACCAAGCCGACCGGGTCCGCTTGCGAGCCGACCTGCTTCACGATGGCGAACGGCTCGAAGTACCGCTCGAAGAACGCCCGCACCTGCTCCGAAGTCGCAGGATCGGCATTGCGCGCGGCAGCACAAACGGCCTGCCAGCGTTCTCGGTGACCCGCAGCCGTGCAGCTCTCCACGAATGCGGGCCAGGCATCTCTCATCTGATCTCGATTCCATCCCGTCAGGTCGGACCAGGAGACGGGCTGGTACACGGTGTGCGGTGCCGGCGGCGGAGGTGGCGGACACGTGCTCGGCGTCGTGGCGCAACCTGCGAGGAGGATGGAACACGCCAAAGCGACCCATGCAGGCACACGGAATAAGGACTTCTCGTTCATGGACGAATGCTCCCTCGGACTCGATTCGACGATCCTGAATCACCCTGGCCGATCTGTTGGGCGAACTTGACTACGAGCCGCACCAATTCTTCGAAGTCCCGCTGGGTCCATTTGGAGAAGAACGTTCGCGCCAGGCGATCGCGCGCCGCATCCAGCGCATCGATCGTCGCCTTCCCCTGCGGCGTGACGACAGCCTCATGAACGCGGCGGTCATCACTGCCCGCGCGGCGTTTGACCAGCCCGATGCTCTGCAGTTTCGCGACTTGACGGCTCACGGTGGTGTAGTCGCGGCCAACGCGCGCGGAGAGATCGACGACCCCGATTGGTCCGAGCCTCTCGATCCTGACCAGCAGCGGAAAGAGCGCACGATCGAGTGAGATGGTGGCCTCTCCGATCAGCTTCTTGTCGTTCTCCGGGCGGTTCATCGCATCGACGATGCTGAGCAGTGCCGCATGCAGCTCCCTGAATCGCTCCGAAATATGTGTATCTTGCACTTTTTTGTTGACGGGTACCCGGCACTTGGGTGCTGGTGCGACCCGACGGCTACATCGGTGCCATTGTCCCGCCCGAGGATATCGGAGCGCTCGAGACCTACATGCAAAAGGCCGGTCTCAGCATAGACGTGTAGATTTACGCTCCCTCAAACGTGGCCATACTTCTTGAGTGCTTCCGCCAACGTCAGACCGGCCGACAACTCCGCCCGGATCGCAACCTCCGTCCGTGTCAGCTTTTCAGCCTCCTCCAACACCTGGTCGACGAGCGCCGCCGGAATGACCAGCGCTCCATCCTCATCTGCGAGGATGAAGTCCCCGGGCGAAACCGCCACTTCTTTGACCGTGGCTCCCCGAATTCCCACCGGAACCTGGCAAGCGTCCACCTTCCAGCGGCCAATCGACTGAATGGGAGTTCGATAGCGCGCGTACACCGGAAACCCCAGTTGACCGATCCACCGCACATCACGCACCCCGCCATCCACCAGCGCCCCGACGCACCCGCGTTCCTTCATTCCAGTCGCGATGAGCTCACCGAAGTAGCACACGCCTTCTCCGTCCCCGGCCCACACCGACACTTCCCCCGGAGAAATACCTTGGCAGGCGCGCATCTTCTGCGGGTCGCCGCTTTCCGCAGTGGGCATCATTTTCCCGCGAATCGTGTAAGCCCACCCGGCGAGTCGCCCGGCCGTGCTCGGATAGGGTAAGAAATCAGCCGAGAACCCCTGATTCGGATATCCCAACTTGTCGAGCACGTCGGCGACGTTCGAGGTATCGACGCGAAGAAAACGCGTGCGGAGGGTCTCCGTTGCCGACGGAGTGCGGGAGCTCTTGTCCGGGGTCTGCATCAAGAGAGTTTACACGATGCGGGCAGTGCGTCCGCTGCCGGGATGGGATTCCGGTCCGGCAATTGAATCGCCCTCATCCTTCACATAATATTGCGCGGGTGCGACGGAGTCGGCAGAGCGCGACGTATGCTCTCAGTCAACATCTGGATGTATCTCCACACGGCGGCCGATACCGGTGCGTAGCGAGCTGGACTACCGTCTCCTCTTCGAGGAGTCCCCCGATATACTCCTCGTGCTATTGCCCGACGC
>Ga0134126_10005172_pt1 | contig 16298 bp, 11 predicted proteins | sample KB31752_FD_96881 | JGI IMG/M metagenome (GOLD analysis project Ga0134126, IMG submission 96881) | Terrestrial soil microbial communities with excess Nitrogen fertilizer from Kellogg Biological Station, Michigan, USA - KB3-175-2 | ecosystem: Environmental > Terrestrial > Soil > Unclassified ...
ACCGTCTTGCCGATCGTCGACTTGCCGCAGCCGGACTCGCCGACGAGGCCGAGCGTCTCGCCCTGGCGGATAGCGAAGCTGACGTCGTCGACCGCGTGCACTTCGCCGCGTCCTCGACCGAAAACACCGCCGCGCACCGGGTAATGCTTGGTCAGGTGCGCCACCTCGAGCAGTGTCGGTGCGACGGCCGTGCCTTCGGCGATTGCGCTCATGCCGTCGCCTGCGCGGCATCGACTGCTTCATCGGCCACCAGCCGTTCCGACTCCCAGCATGCGGCCCAGTGCCCGCGCGCCTTCTCCTCGAGCGGCGGATAGTCGACCCGGCAGCGCTCTGTCGCATACGCGCACCGCGGCGCGAACGCGCAGCCGACGATCGGTTGCAGAAGCGAGGGCACAGTGCCCGCGATTTCCGCGAGCCGTCCGCCTGCCGCGCCATCGCTCGCCCGGCTCGCGGCCCCGAGCTTCGGGATGGAGTCGAGCAGGCCGCGCGTGTAGGGGTGGCGCGGACGCGCGAACAAGTCGATGACCGAGGCTTCCTCGACCTTGCGTCCCGCGTACATCACGACGACGCGCTGCGCCATCTCCGCGACGACGCCGAGGTCGTGTGTGATCAGCATGATCGCGGCGCCGGTGCGGGTCTTGAGCTCGCGCATCAGGTCGAGAATCTGCGCCTGGATCGTGACGTCGAGCGCGGTCGTCGGCTCGTCGGCGATCAGGAGCCGCGGCTCGCACGCGAGCGCCATCGCGATCATCACGCGCTGCCGCATCCCTCCGGAAAGCTGATGCGGATACTGGACGACGCGGCGCTCCGGCTCGGGCATGCGGACCAGCCGCAGCATTTCGACGGCGCGGATCTCCGCTGCGTCGTGCGCAAGACCGCGGTGCAGGATCAGCGCCTCGGCGATCTGGTGCCCGATGGTGAGTACCGGGTTCAACGAGGTCATCGGCTCCTGGAAGATCATCGAAATGGCATCGCCGCGGATCTTACGCATCTCGGGTTCGGGCAGCGCGAGCAGATCGCGGCCCTCGAAGACCACCCGGCCCTCGACCGTTCGCCCCGGAGGCGACGCGATCAGGCGCAGGATCGACAGCGACGTGACGCTCTTGCCGCAGCCGGACTCGCCGACGACGGCGAGCGTCTCGCCGCGACCGACCGAAAACGATACGCCGTCGACGGCACGCACCACACCGTCGCGGGTAAAGAAGTAGGTCTTCAGCCCCTGGACGTCGAGGAGCGGCGCGGAAGATTCGCTCATCCGATCACATCCGCCGCGCGAGGCGCGGGTCGAGTGCGTCGCGCATGCCGTCGCCGAGCAGATTCACCGCCAGAACGGTCAGCGACAGGCAGATACCGGGAAAGATGATCAGGTAGCCCGCGATCTGCACCAGGCTCCTGCCTTCGGCCATGATGTTGCCCCAGCTCGGGATGTTGGGCGGCGTGCCGGCGCCGATGAACGACAGGATCGCCTCGGTGATCATCGCCGATCCGCAGACGTAGGTTCCCTGCACCAGCAGCGGCGCGACGATGTTGGGCAGGATGTGCCGAACGAGAATACGCGGCAGCGTCGTGCCGGCCGCGATGGCGGCTTCGACATAGGGCTGCTCGCGCAGGCTCAGGACGAGGCTGCGCACCAGGCGCACGACGCGCGGCATTTCCGCCAGCGTGATGGCGACGATCACGTTGCCGATGGAGGCTTTGGTGAGTGCCATCAGCGCGATCGCGAGCAGCACCGACGGAATCGACATCAGGCCATCCATGATGCGCATGACGACCGCGTCGAGCCGGCGGACGTAACCGGTGACCAGCCCGATCGCGAGCCCCAGCAGGGTCGACAGCGCCGCGACGGCAAGGCCGACGATCAGCGAGACCCGCGCGCCGTACACGACGCGGCTGTACACGTCGCGGCCGAGCATGTCGGTGCCGAGCCAGGACTCGGCCGACGGCGGATGCAGCCGCTTCGAGGGAAATACCGCCAGCGGGTCGACCGTTCCCACCCAGGGCGCGGCGAGCGCGATGACGACCATCGCGACGAGGATGGCGCCGCCGATGAGCGCGGTAGGATGGCGGCGGAACGCGTCGCGAAATCGCTTCCACGTGGGCGACATCGATCGCGACTTGCCGGCGATCGGCGGCGGAGCGAGTGTGGCCGAGCTCATGTCAGACGTATCCGCGGGTCGAACAGCACGTACGACAGATCGACCGCAAGATTGACCAGCACGTAGATCGCCGAAAAAATCAGGATCACGCCCTGGATGATCGGATAGTCGCGCCGCAGGATCGCGTCGACCGTGAGCCGGCCGATCCCGGGCAGCGCGAACACCGTCTCGGTGACGATCGCGCCGCTGATCAATAGCGCGACGCCGACGCCGATAATCGTCACCACCGGAATCGCCGCGTTCTTGAGCGCGTGGCCGATCAGCACCTGCTTGGGCGCAAGCCCTTTCGCCTCCGCGGTGCGGATGTAGTCCTGCGCCAGCACATCGAGCATGCTGGCGCGTGTCATCCGCGTGATCAGCGCGACGTAGACCGTGCCCAGCGCGACGCTCGGCAGGATCAGGTGCCGCAGCCATTCCCATACGCCATCGCGGAAGCTGCGATAACCCTGCACCGGCAGCCAGTCGAGCTGGACCGAAAAGGTCAGGATCAGAATATAGGCGAACACGAACACGGGAACCGAGAAGCCCAGCACCGAGAACGACATCACGCCGCGATCGAGCCACGACCCCGCCTTGGCCGCGGCGACGACACCCAGCGGCACCGCCACCAGGATCGCTACCACCAGCGTGCATAGCGTCAGCGAAAGCGTCGGCTCGACGCGCTGCCCGATGAGCTGCGTCACCGGGAGGTTGGTGAAGATCGACGTGCCCAGATCGCCGTGTGCCAGCGACCAGACCCAGCGCCCGAACTGCACCAGGAACGGATCGTCGAGACCGAGCCGGGCATGGATGCGCCGGATGTCCTCGTCGGTCGCGATGTCGCCCGCGATGATCGCCGCAGGGTCGCCCGGCGTAAGGTAGAGCAGCGAGAACACGACGAACGCGACCACCGCCATCACGACGATGGTCGAGAACAGGCGCCGGACGATGTAGGCGATCATCCGCCGCCTGGCAGGCTGGACGTAAGCGCGGAAGCCTCTATTTCTTCTCGACGTTCCACATCAGCGTGATCGGCGCGATGATCACGCCGGATAGATTCGTTCGATACGCGGTCGGCAGGATGAACTGCGCGGTCGGAACGTAGGGCACGAAGTCGAAGGCGCGGAGCTGCACCGCTTCCGCCGCCTTCTTCGAGCTGGCGGGATCCGTCGCCGCGAACCACGCGTCGCGCAATTCCTCGATCTTCGGGTCGTCCGGCCAGCCGAACCATGCTTTCTGGCCCGAGCCGCGAACGGCGAAGTTGAGCGCGGGCGACGTGACATCGGGACCGACCAGCCAGGTGTGGAAGATCGACCAGCCGCCTTTTTCGATCGGCTCCTTCGACGACCGGCGCGTGATCAGCGTGCCCCAGTCGCCGGCCTGCAAGTCGACGTTGAGCCCCAGCTTGCGCAGCGTCTCCGCGGTCAGCAGCGATTGCGAATGCACGATCGGCTGGTCGGTCGCGTCGATGATGACGATCTTCTCGCCCTTGTAGCCGGCTTCCTTGATCAGCTCTTTCGCCTTGTCGAAATCGCGCTTGCCCTTCAGTGGCGCGGCGCCGACTTCGCTCGACAGCGGGGTGCCGCAGGTGAAAAAGGAATAGCAGGCGTGGCCGTTCTTCAGGCTCCCCGCGATGCCGAGGACGTAGTCGTTCTGATCGAGCGCATAGAGGACCGCCTGCCGCATCTTCTGGTTGTTGAACGGCGGATACATGAAGTTGAAGCGAAGCACGCCCATCGAGCCCAGCGGATCGATGTTCTCGACCTTGACCTCCTTGTTCTTGGCCAGCACCGGGATCAGGTCGGGCGGCATCTGCTCCCACCAGTCGACTTCGCCGGCGTTGAGCGCCGCGGCGGCGGTGGCCGAGTCCGGGATGTAGATCCACTCGACGCGGTCGACCTTGACGACCTTGCCGCCGGCCGCCCACGACGGCGGCTCTTTGCGCGGCACGTAGTCGGTGTTCTTGACGTAGACCACCTTGCTGCCCGGCACCCACTCGGCCTTCACGAACTTGAACGGCCCGGAGCCGATGGGGTCGGTGATGTTGGTGGAGGCGTCGGTCTTGGCGATGCGCTCGGGCATGATGAACGGCACATTGGACGACGGCTTCGCCAGCGCCTCGAGCGTCAGCGGAAACGGCTTCTTGAGCTTGAGGGTGAAGGTCTTGTCGTTGACGGCGGTCCAGGCTTCGGTCGATTCCGCCATTTTCTGGCCCAGCGCGTCGCGCTTCGCCCACCGCTCGATCGATGCAATGCAATCGGCCGAGCGCACCGGCGCTCCGTCGTGGAACTTGAGGCCGTCGCGCAGCGTGAAGGTGTAGGTCAGCTGATCCTTGCTGAGCTCGTACTTGTCCACCATCTGCGGCTGTACCTGGAACTTGGCATCGGTGGCAAACAGCGTGTCGTAGATCATGTACCCGTGATTGCGGGTGATGTATGCGGTGGTCGTGATCGGATCGAGAATGCGCAGGTCCGCCTGCGGAATGAACTTGAGCACTTTCTGCCCTTGCGCCGTAGCCACAGGAGCACTCAGAGCGGCAACCAGCGCAGCGGCGCCGATCACGGCGGTCATCGAACGAAGCAGTGCGGAACATGGGTTCATGGCGAAGTCTCCTGGACGAAAGCGGACGATAGGGTAGCGGACCGACGGCTAGGAAGGATTATGCCTCGGCCGACCCAATTCGCGCACCATCTGCTCGAGGACGACGTTTACGCCGAGCTACTGCCACTTTCGCGTATATTCGCGGGGCGCCCTCGCGGGCTATGCTCGAGCGCGGCCTTGGAAGCGTCGTGCAGCGCCTCCTGACGAGGTCGAAGTCGTCCCAGCAGCCGGATCAGCGCGGGGAATACGCGGCGCGATTCGGCAGAATCGATCGCCTCGACTGCCGCACGCACACGATCGGGCGCATCCGGGCCCTTGGGGCGCTCACTGCAGACGAGGCAAGTCTCGGCGTCTTCGAAGCGGCCACAGCGCGACCAGCAGACCGGTCGCCAGCAACGCCAGGCTCGCCGGCTCTGGCGCGGCAGACGCTTCGATAACGATCGGAGCCTGCGTCAGGTCGCTTGCGAACGCGGCGATCCCGGGATGCACCGCGTCGAAATTCACCGTCAACAGGGAATTCGCACCGCTCGGATCCTGCGTATTGACGACGGTTCCATCCGATTGCAGAAGCGCGAGCGAGAGCTCGTCCGGCGTGCCGCCCGCGTCGACATTGGTGGAAAACCCAAAGTCGAACGAGAGCAGACTGCCTGGTGTGAATGTCGACGCGAAGATGTTCAGAAACGCGCTGTCGGTCAGCAGCACGCTGGAGCTGAAATCGCCGCTTTCGCCGCCGGTGGACAATAGAGTGTCGACACCCCCGGCGCTGCCACCGACGCCGAACAGGAAATTGCCAAGCGTGACCGTGTTGTTGGCATCGCCGGTGCCGCTGCCGTCGATGAAGATGAAGGCAAGCTCGAACGGGCCGAAAAGCGCCGATGTATCGATACTGACGGTACCCGTGACGTCCGCATGCGCCGGGCGCTGATTGCCCGAGACAACGAGCACCAGCAAAAACAGCGCAATCCATGGTGATTTTCTCATTGCCGCTCCTTCATCGCGCCGCACTGCCAGCCAGAACACGCGTCGCATAGGATATGCCCGCCCGCGTCGGGTTCGCAAACTGCAGCACGGTCGAGGCGCTTGCACCCGGATTGAGATTGCCGGTGAAATTGATGTACGGGCTGCCCGCCGGGAGGGCGCAAGCCGTACTGCCCGCAGGACCGAAGAGCGTGGCAGTGATACTCAGGCCGTCGAGCACCAGCGAGATCGGACCCGTGATGACGGCGGTCGTCATGTTCTTCAGCGTCACCGTTTGCACAAAGCGCTGGGTAGCGAAGTTGTAGCCGTAGCCGGATCGGGTGATCTGCACCTGGCTGCTGACGTTGCTCGCGCAGCTTGTCGATGACACGACCTGGGTCGTTGTTTCTGCAGCGGTCTTCAACGCTTCGACGTTCCCGGCCTGATCAGCGCCAATCGAGAAAAAGCCATAGGTGTGCCCCGTTTGACCTGAATAAGCGGCAGAAGATTGACTTCCCTCGAGCCACACGCTGAACGGCCCCCCATTGTCGGATACGAATACCGTGTAGCTCGATATGCCCGAACCTGCGTCACTTCCGGTCCACGCCACGACGAAGGTCGGTGCGCTTTGCGTGCGCGCCAGCGGAAGCATATGCGTCGCCGGAGCGTCTCTGTCGATCGTGTTGAGCCAGGTCGGCGTCGGGATGGGTGCATTGGTGTCGAAGACTATCGTTGCCTGGTTACGGATCGCCGTGCCGGTCGCGAGCCCGCTCTTGGGCATTACGGTGAACACGACGCTGCCTTCGCCCGCGGGCGGCGCCGTGTTCGGCGGCAGGAAGCCCGCGTCCGGATTGTCGGTGAGTTCGCCGGTGTCCGGATCGATCGACGTGAAGCGCCAGGTCACAAGACCGGTCGTCTTGTCGAGCGTGGCCACGATCGACACGATCAGGTTCTGCGCAGGACGAAAATCCATGCCGCCGGTGAACCCTTTCAGCCCCGGCGCAATCGGCAGCGTATTGTCTCCGAGGGCGATAGGCCCGAGACGGAAGCTCTCGAGGTCGACCCGCTGCGGATCGAGTTGATCGGTAACGACGACGATTTGCGCGGGCGCGGTTGCGGTGCTCAGATTCTCGAAGTGGATGGTATAGCTCAGCGGCGTGTCGCCGCGAACGAACTGGGCCGCGGAGGCACCCAGCTTGCCTATCTTGTCGTTGGGGTCGACACTCTTCCTAGGATCGATCGGCAAGAAGATGCACTTCGAACAAAACTCGATCCCGCCAAAATCGGAGCATTGTTTCGAGCATGCATTCGGCGCGCACACTTTCGTCCCATCTGCCAGTTCCTGCAGATGGCGTCCGGGCAGCGCTTCACAATGAGCGGCCGTTATTTGGCAATTTTTCGGCGCGAAGACGAACTCGATGGTGCCGGTTGCACTCTGTAGCTTCTTATTGATGTCCGCGGGGTCACAGCCGGGTGGAGGAGTAAGAGGAGGGGGACCCTTGATGATCTCCGTGCACCATGCCTCCACTTGGCCATTCTCTTTGGTGTGAGGAGCGCATTTCGTGACGACTTCGGTGTTGCTCAGGCACGAACAGCCTGGAACCACCAGCGCCCCGGTGCAAACTTGCACCGGCGGGCAGTGCTGCGCATCGAAAGAGAGCTGCGCGAAGGCGGGTCGCGGCGCGAAAGCAACGATCAGCATCGACGCCGTCACGGCCAATCCCGATATCCGCGTCCATAGGGTCATTCGGTGTTCTCCCCTGCAGTGCCTACCGGACTGTCGACGCCGCGCGGCATGCTAGTGCAAGGCGCGGATGGCGCCCACGATCGCCGCGTCCATCTGCAGCTGCGTGTGACTGTAGATCAGCGGCGAGCTGCCGAGGGTCGCGATGAAAACGCTTCGGCCGTGCTCGACTACGAGTTGAAGCTGGTTCCTCACGTACTCTTCCAGGCCGAGAATGAGCGCAGGCGGAATGGTCACCTGAAAGCCCACTGGAGCGTAGGCAACCGCACCTTGGACAAAACTGCTGACGATCCGCGGATCCAGTAACGGGTTGAAGTAAGGCGAGTCGATGTTCACGAACAGCGTACTGGCCGTCGTCGGTGGCGGCTCGATCACGATCTGCAGCATCCCTGTAAACCCCGCCGGTACTACCGGCAGCAGCAAAGGAAGGTTCGTATAGGTGTCCTGGGCATCGGCCCGGACGGTGACCGGAACCTGACTGAAATCCGCCAGGCGCTGATCCGATTGCGCGGGGGGCTGAGCGATGGTGAATAGGGTGGTCAGCCCGAACTGGCCGGAAACCGAAATCGACAGCGGCACCGCCAACGCGTCAACCTTGCCGCGGTTTCCGTAGAAGATGGTCAGCGTCGAAGGACCCTCTCTCCTCGTGACACCGACCACATCCACCCAGAGGTCCGGGGCGCCGCCTGCTTCGATAGTAAATCCGGCGGCCAGAGTTTTCGACGTCGCGTCCGGGTTCGCGACCACGACGTCCCATACGCCGGGGGGCCGGCCGGACAGATCGAATGTCGCGGAAATCGCCGACCCGCCGACGTCGGCCTGGACGGGATTGCCGACAATGGCAGCTTGGCCGGCGCGGGTGAGTCTGACGGTGGCGCCTGGCAGAAAGCCGTTGCCCGTGACCAGCACGGACGACGAGCCCGCATTGCCGCTCGAGCTCGGCAGGATCTTGGTAACCGAGAACGCTCCGCTCCGCTCGAACGCACCGATGTCGCACGCGGCGCCGAGCGGCCTCAAGAATCCGCGCTGATCGTACGCCGCGCAGGCCGCGCCGCTGCTCCCCGGCGACGCGGGACTGCCCGCGTCGATCGCCGGGCTGCCGTTGCTCAGCGCATGGGTCGGGGTCGCGCCGCCATTGTCGGCGAGGACGCCGAGCCGGGGATCCTGCCCGATGATGTTGCCGGTGGTGTCGCCCGTGAGCTGGCAGTTCCTCACATTCTGGATCAGGTCGTAGCCCTTCGAGATGAACGACCCGCTGCAATCAGGGCCGGAGAGCTCGCCCGGGGCCTGATTGCCCGCAATCAACGTGTTCGCGACGGTGATCGCGCCCGCGCTGTTGTAGATGCCGCCGCCGTCGCGGCCGGCGGAGTTGTTCGTGACCGTCACGTTATTGAGGTCCGCAACAGAGGACTGATTATTAAAGATGCCCCCGCCCTCGCTACCGCCGGTGTTCCCGCTTATGGTCGAATTGGTGACGGTCAGCACGCCCGTCAGGTTGTAATTGAGGATGCCACCGCCTAGATTGCGAGCGTAGTTGCCGCTGATCGTGCTCCCGCTGACGATAGCGACACCGCCGAAGTTACCGATGCCACCGCCATAGCCATTGTCGGCGCGGTTGTTGCGGATGCTGCTATCCAGCACTGCAAGCAGGGTGACCTCAAACACCGAAATGTTGGCGATGCCTCCGCCGTCTCCGGAAGTATTCCCGGCGATGGTGGTCCGCAACACCGTGAGCGAATGGCCGTTGGAGATGGCTCCTCCGTTAAGCACGCTGCTACTCTCCAAAATCACGGAATCGACCAGCGTCAGGCTCCCGCCATTGTTGATGGCTCCTCCGAAGGACAAACTTCCCAAGTAGCTTCCCGGGGTATCGCTCGGCACCGCCCCGTTCTTGAGGGTGACGCCCTGGATCTCGACCACCTTGTTGCCGACCAGCAACACACGGCCGAGGAGGTTGCCATCGATGATCGTGCTGGCTGCGCCGGCCCCGATCAGGGTGACGTCGGCACCGATGCACAGCGCAGTGGTGTTGAGGTCAAAATCGCCGAACTGGTGGGTGCGAAACGTGCAACTCGTAGACTGGCTCAGTACGTACGCGCCCGCAGGCACGACGATGGTGCTGGACTCGGCGAGGCCGTTGGCGTTGATGATGGCGCCGCGCAGGCTGCAGTCGTTGGACGTCGCATCATTGCATGTGGTCAACGAGGCATCATCGACGGTCGTGTCCACGTTGAAAATCGCGGCGCCCAGCGGTGTCGTCATCAAAGCGCCCGCGATCCCTAGCGCGAACAGCCATCTGAGCTTGTTCAACGTCATGAGTACTGCCCTTTCCGGTCGCCGGGTCACCCTTGGTGGGGCTCCGTCGTGCCCTGGCTGTCGGCAGGCTTCTGTTCACCGTCGCCGCGTCGGTGTGTCCCCAGTAGACAGTCCAGCAACTGGTCGCGGCCGGAGAAGCCCACCCGATCTCCCGAGCCTACGCGTTCGACGGTGCCAGCGAGCTCTTGCGCCGACGCACGGGTACCCCGATAGATGCGCACGACGAACGTGTCCATTCCGGCTCTGCGCGCCACAAGCCGTGGCGTGGGTGAGAGCTTGCAGCCGACGATCTAACGGCGGTCTAACGGATGGCGAAAATGCCGTGGAGGCTTGGCGCTACCGCACGGAAACCCCGGCGACCAGCTTGGAGGTCGCCGCGGAAGGTGCGACGCCGAGAACGATCGATAGCTGTTCCCGGCACCGTCGATAGGCGCGCAGCGCGTCCGCCACACGCCCGGCAGCGAGATGGCAGCGGATCACGCCCTGGTACAGATTTTCGGCGAGCGTGTCCTGAGCGAGCCCTGCTTCGTACACGGCGAGTGCGGCGTCGATCTGGCCCGCCTTCTCGATGGCCTCACCGCGCTCGAGTGTTCGACGAAGGAAACGCTGATGCAGGCGCTCGCGTGCCGCCGCCCACCACGGCTCGACCACGTCGGCTCCAAACAAGGGTCCGGCATATTCATCGGTCGCGCCTTGCGCGTAGGCGAACGCATCGACCCAGACACTGCCCGGCGTGAGGCCGATGCGCCCGGCGTCGAGCCGCAGCGCGTCTTCATGGCGCAGGAGCTTGCGCAAGCGCATCACCGTCATGTCAAAGGCGGCACGCGCCGCGCCCCCTTCGGCGTCAGGCCACAACGCGTCGAGCACGATCGCCGCTTCGACCGGCGCCGGTCCGTGGGCGACGATCACCTTCAACAGGTCGACGGCTTTGCGCTGCGCGCGCGGCCCAAAAGCGAGCAGCTCGCCATCGACCTCCACATGGACACCGCCCAACGCGCGTACACGGATCGGCCAGGGCCAGTGCGGATCGTACGGTGTCGGCGCTGACAGATGGCGCTCGCGTATTACATGGCGCGCGAATTCCGGCTCGATCCCAAGACGCAATGCGTCGCTGCAAAGACGGGCCGCAAGCGGGGCCAGCCAGGTGCCGAATCCGCGCCACGAATGCTCGTGCGCGCGGCGGATGACCTGTGCCACCAACGCGTCCGGTATGGCGCCATAAGCGCGCCACGCCTGGGCAGCCGCGGCAACATCGGCGAGGATCAGTGCGAAGTCGCGTCGCATGCCTTCCGGGAATCCCGCGGCATCGCGCAGCAGCGCCTCACGCGCTTGGGCCGCGTCGCCGCTCGCGATGGCGATGCGGTACTTCCCGAACATAGGGCTCCAGCGCTCCGACGGCGGAATGTTATGTTGCTCGGCGAGCGCCAGCGCTTGGTCGATCGCTTCGCGCGCGCGCGCCCATTCGCCGGCCAACGCGAACACGCCCGCTTCGGACTCGAGCAGCACGCACTCTTGCGAAACATGCCGCGGATCGGTCACTTCGCGCAGCACCACCAGGCGACGTTGCGCCGACGGGCGATCGTTTTCCGCGATAGCCATCGAGGTAAGAGACTTCGCCGCCGAAAACGCCATGCCCTGGGCGCCATGCTCTCGCGCAATACTTACGGCGAGCTCGAGGCAGGCAACGGGATTTTCGGCGGGAAGCCTGATCCCGGGCGTTGGCCAGTGCCGACCGAGTTCTGCATAGGCGTTGAGCCAGCCCGCCTTCGCGAGGGGCGCGAGGTCTGGGTGGAACAGCCACGGCGCCGTCGCCTTGACGACGTCGCGGAACAGCGACTCGTCGGTCAGCAGATACACGGCCGTTTCCAGCAGAACGCCCGATGCCGCAACCGCCGCGTCGGGTGCGAGCTGTTTCTGCAAGTGCCGCAGCGCGTCGAGGATGCGCGCCACGAGCACATGAAGCTCGCCAAGCTCCTCGCCCCAGATCATGCTCATCGCGCGCACGCAGACGCTGTCGATGCGAAGTACCTCATCGAGATCCTCGATCGACGCACGTGCTGCGAGATGGGTGCGGACCCGACTGACCCATCGCTCGGTGCCGTCATAGTCCTGCCAGCCGTCGAGGATAACGCCGAGCGTGCTTGCCGCGACGAGTAAGCTCAAGGGTGACGGAACGGGTTCATCGGTAAGATCGATCGCCCTTTCGAATCGTGCAACCGCGGCGCGGGCATCGTTGCGCTGCCACGCACTCTCTCCAAGCGCGATTTGCAACGCCAGACTGCTGTTCACGATTGCCGGACCGAGCGCCGCAACGACAGTATCGAGCTCTGCCAGCCGGTGCGATTTCACCAGCTCCCGGCAGAAGCGTTCGGCTGCGACGGTTGCAGCTCCCGTCTCGCCGGCTTCGAGGTGAAGCTGCACGGCTTCCCGCGCGAGACCCCGATCGGCGGCGACCCGGGCGGCGGCGCTGCGTACACCGCGTCGCCATGCGGCATCGCCCATGGAGTTGAAGCGGGCACGAAGCGCGTCGCGCAGCAAGTCGTGCAGACGCCAGGTTGGCGGCTCGCGATCGAGTCGGGTGACAAACGAGTGAAGTCTGCGCAGTCGCTCGAGGATGTCGACGGCGGATTCACCCAAGCCCATTTCTTGAAGCGACGCGATATCGACCTGCGGCAGCAGACTGACTGCGGCCAGCGTCCGGCGTTCCGCATTGTCGAGATCTGCAATCACTCTGTGGTCGAAGTAGGAGTCGATCCACTCGCGCGGGCTCGAATCGCCGGGTATCGGTCCTGCCGCGCCTTTTGCAAGGAGCAGCATCCCAGCGACCCATCCGTTGGTCTGCGCCTGCAGGCGTCGTGCGGTGGCTTCATCGACGCTGTCGGCCAGCAACTCGGTCGCTTCATTGCTGGTAAACGCAAGCGAGGCAGACTGCAGCGTTCGAATTGCGCCGCGAGCTACTTCTTCCAGAAGCATGCCCCTCGGATCGTGGCGGCTCAGAACCAGGAAAGCGACGTCGGAGGGCGCCTCGCGCACCGCCGCCGCGAGCAAAACGTCGAAATCAGTTCCACTGGCGGCATGCGCGTCGTCAAGCACGAGCGTAGCCGCAGCGGGAATGACGTCAAAGAAAGACCGAAAGAAGGTGCGAGAGAATAGATCGAGTCGCTCCACGTCCTGCGGTCGGTATGCCGGCAGCGAGCGTGTGCGACGGCCTGAGGGCGCAAGTTCCTTGAAGTACGCGAACGCCACTCCGGGATCTGCGTCGCCTGCATCCACGCGGTACCACAGCAAGCGTCCGCTGCGGCTCGAAGACCAGGCAGCCGCGAGCGTGCTCTTGCCCGCGCCCGGCTCGGCCGCGATCCAGGTGACGCCACGCTGCGTGGCTTCGTCGAGGAGCCGATTCAGGCGTCGGCGCGGCAACCAGTTCGACGCGCGAGGCGGCGATAGTTTCGCGAGACGGGACGAAGCCGCGACCACCTTAGACACCCGCGAGAATGTCCGCTGGCACGACTTGCGTTGTGTTTTGGCAACGTGACACTGATGGGCCGCTACGACAATGGCAAAGGAGCCGGCTCCCCGACCAGGGCTCGAACCTGGGACCTGCGGATTAACAGTCTATCGGGGAATTCGTCTTTATCATATAGTTGGCAAAAGTTATGCAACGCTATCAAGGCGCATTCAATCGCCGCGCCCCCATGCCCGTCATCTCTCCTTGATGGATATTTTGAAGATGCGGCTACGAGACCTCGACTCGCACACGATCTGCTCGGAACGCGACGTTTACACCGAGCTGCTGCCACTCGCGAACGCCCGCGTTGCCGAGCTCGGCTGCGGTCGCGCCGAGCTCACACGGGCGATCGCCGAAGCGTTTCCGACCGCGCAGATCATCGCGCTGGAGGTGGACGCTATCCAGCAGGAGCGCAATCTCGCGATCACCGACCTGGCCAATGTGCGCTTCATCGCCGGTGGCGCAGAAGCCTTGCCGCTCGACGACGACAGTGTGGATCTGGTATTGATGTTCAAGTCGCTGCACCACGTACCGACCCATCTTCTCGATACCGCGCTCCAGGAGGTGCGCCGTGTTCTCGTGCCGGGAGGCTTGGCCTACATCTCGGAGCCCGTGTTCGCCGGCGAGTACAACGAGATCATGCGCATATTTCACGACGAGGAACGCGTCCGCGAGGCGGCCTTCGCGGCCATTACCCGCGCCGTAAAAAGCGGTGCGCTGGAATTCGTCACCGAGCGCTTCTTCAGCACGCCCCTTCGCTTCGACGACTTCGCCCATTTCGAGGCGCGCGTCCTGGGCGTGACTCATACGCAGCATCGCCTGTCGGAGGCACAACTGAGCGCGGTGCGCGACCGCTTCGCGCGGCATATCACGCCGCAGGGCGTCCAATTCCTGCAGCCGATGCGCGTTGATCTGTTGCGTAAACCAGTGTGAGGCGCGCTCGCGGTCCCTAGCTTGAGCGAAACGGTTGCGTCGGGCGCAGTGCTGTGGAACACTTCATCGGTGAAGACAGCATCGATCCAGCAGGAGAAAGTACGAACCAACGATGAGCCGGCGACGGTCGTTCGCGAGCTCGTCCGGCGCGCGCGTGCGGCGCAGTTGATCGCCGACGAATGGTCGCAGGAGCGCACCGATGAGATCGTGACCGCCGCCGGCTGGGCGATCGTCGAGCCGGCGCGCAACCGGGCACTTGCCGAAATCGCGGTACGCGACACGGGCCTGGGTAACGTGGCGGACAAGATCGCGAAGAACCGGCGCAAGACGATGGGGCTGCTGCGCGATCTGCAGCACGCGCGGTCGGTCGGCGTCATCGCGGAAGATCGCGAGCGCGGCATCATCGAGATCGCCCGTCCGGTCGGCGTCGTGGCCGCCATCACGCCGTCCACCAACCCGGGCGCCACGCCGGCGAACAACATCATCAACGCGCTCAAGGGCCGCAACGCGATCGTGCTGGCGCCCTCCCCCAAGGGTTATTCGACCCTCGCGCTGCTACTCGACTACGTCCATGCCGAGCTCGACCGCGTCGGCGCGCCGCGCGATCTGGTGCAGGCGCTGCCGGCGCCGATCAGGCGCGAGCAGACTTTCGAGCTGATGCGCCAGGCCGATCTGGTCGTCGCGACGGGCTCGCAGACCAACGTCAAGGCGGCATACTCGAGCGGAACGCCGGCGCTGGGTGTCGGCGCCGGCAACGTCAGCGTGATCGTCGACGAGACGGCCGATGTCAAAGCCGCCGCCGAGCGGATCGCGAGCTCCAAGACCTTCGACAACGCCACCAGCTGCTCGTCGGAGAACGCCGTGATCGCGGTGGAAGCGGTGTACGGTCCGCTGGTGGAGGCCCTCGCAGCGCAAGGCGGCGTGCTGCTGTCCCCCGATGAAACCCGTGCGCTCGAGCGCACGATGTTTGCCGGCGGCAAGCTCTCGCCGGCGTTCATCGCCCAGTCCGCCCCGGCGATCGGCTCGCTGGCGGGGCTTGCGCGCGCCGCACTCCAGCAGGCGCGCTTCCTGATGGTGGCGCAGACGGGCGTCGGACCCGAGCATCCGTTTTCGGGCGAAAAGCTGGCGCCGGTGCTCGCGCTCTATCGAGTGCCCGATTTCGCCGCCGCGGCGAGGCTCGCGGCGCGGTTGCTGGACTATCAGGGCGCCGGGCACTCGGTGGGCCTGCATTCGCGCGACGACGAGCGGGCGCTGGAGCTCGGGCTCACGCTGCCCGTATGCCGTGTCATCGTCAACCAGGCGCACTGTTTCGCCACCGGAGGCAGCTTCGACAACGCGCTGCCTTTCTCGCTGTCGATGGGTTGCGGCACCTGGGGTGGCAACAGCCTCTCGGACAACCTGAACTACCGGCACTTCCTCAACATCACGACCGTCGTGCGTCCGCTTCCTCCCGAGTCGGTGCACGAGCCGACCGAAGACGAGCTGTTTGGCGCATGGCGGCGCAAGTTCGGGACGTGAGCCCGGGCGCTGCGCGCTTTCAGACGTTCCGGCAGGTCGTCGAGCAGCACGCGGACGAGCAGCCGCACGCGACGTTCCTGCTTGCGCCGGAGCCGGGCGTATCGGTGACCTATGCGGAGCTGCGCCGTATGACGCGCCGCTTCGGCGCGCTCCTGCGCGACTTGCGCGTACCCGAGCAGGCTGTCGTCGCGTTCATGCTGCCCAACGGGCTCGCGGCGGCCACGATCTTCATCGGTTCGATGACGGCCGGTCGTATCGTATCGCCGATCAACCTGCTCGCTCAGGACGCCGTGCTCGAATACACGCTCGCGCACGCGGCGCCGCATGCGCTCTTCGTAGCGCCCGAATTTTTCGACCGGCTGTCCGCGCTGGCCGCGCGCATCGGACTGAAGGCGGCGATCCTGTCGACCGATCCCGATCACCTCGTTCTGCCGGAAGACGAGACGGGCGACGTCGACGCGCTGGAAAGCCATAGCCCGGCGATGCTGATGTACACCTCCGGCACGACGGGCAATCCGAAGGGCGTTCTGCTCTCGCACGCAAACATGCTGCATGCCGGTCGTACGGTCAGCGCGGCGCATGCATTGAC
>Ga0134126_10005173_pt1 | contig 16297 bp, 10 predicted proteins | sample KB31752_FD_96881 | JGI IMG/M metagenome (GOLD analysis project Ga0134126, IMG submission 96881) | Terrestrial soil microbial communities with excess Nitrogen fertilizer from Kellogg Biological Station, Michigan, USA - KB3-175-2 | ecosystem: Environmental > Terrestrial > Soil > Unclassified ...
CACCACTACAACGTAAAAAAAACCGGAACTGCCCCGACTGCTGCCAAGCGCTGCTATTTGCCTGTTACCCGTGAAATTGCCACTGGTAAAATGCGAGTAACCCACCGTAGCGTTGATGTGTTCCGTGAGCTTATAACGTGCGCGGATATCAAAAGCATGTCCAATGAAATCGCCACTTTTTCCGGTCGGGTCACGGTTGAAGCCGGGGTTAGAAATAGCGCTGTTGTTGCCATCGAGAAGATTGTTAAAGCGATCCGTACTGCTTGCAAGCCAGAACCAGCTATAACCTCCATCTATGCGCAAGTCTTTGTCCGGCTGAAATTCAAGCTTGATTTTGGGAACCTTGATATTCTCAAAAACTATATAGTCATCCGCCGACCACGGCCGCGCAAAACCAAAGAACCGCTCGAAGCGATTGTCTACATTGTCCTTGGGATGGCGATCGCCGCTGGCGTAGCCATAGAAGGCGCTGATACGTGGCTTCCAACTGTACTGGAAGGTGTGTCCTGCCTCAAGGGTATAACCATGAGCCTCGTGGCGTTGCCCACCGTTACTACCAAATTGATAGATCAGGTTGAAGTCATAGTCCAGCCCTGTATTGGGAATTTTTCCGTAGCCGCGTAGCGCGGGTGCATGAATTTCACGGTCGATCTGTCCGGGCACTTTGCTGCCGTCTTGCACCAGACCCATGTAATAAGGCTGCAGCGTGATAATGTCCGACCACTCGCGCCAGTGGCCGATCACGCCGAAAAACCACTGATTCTCGATGCGCTGGTCAAAAGCGGTTGGGAAGCGCTTGACAGGCTGATAAGCCCATGTATCGATCTCCCAATTATTGACTTCCTGGCCCAGATTGATGCGGAAGCCTTCGAATGTATTAGTGGTATTGCGCCATTCGTTGCGGCCGATCAGGCGCCGATCCAGTGCTTCATAGGCCATGCGGCCTGCGCGAAACCTGATCGGGCGATGCTGTTTCTGATCATCTTCACCCAGTGCACCTTTAAAGTACAATTCGGCATATGTCTGGATCAGCTCGAATTCATTGAAATCGCGATCATCATGTGGGAAATTGCCGTTGTAGCGCCTTGAGTCCTGGAGCTCGACCGCGAAACGCAGTGGATCGAGAATTTCTTTTATGCCCACGTACGCACGCGTACGCAGCAGGAACGGTTGATCCAGCCTGAGGTCGGTACGCCGTATATCATTGCTGCGAAATTCATAACGGGTTCTATGGTCCAGGCCCACGTCCAGCCAGTTGATATCCTTAAATGCTTCAATGCCGCTCCTGCTCAGCGTACGCACGTAGCGGGGCGGATCAGACTCTGGCTGGGTGGAATAGCTGCTGGAAGGCCTGAAATAGCTTGCGGGCTTCTTGCTTTCTTTCGATTTCGAAGCGTCGCCTGTCTTGGCTGGAGAACTATTTTCGTTCGCTTGAGCGTTCACGGGTTGTTTGCTGTTTACATCAGCTTCAACAATTTGAGTAACTTTTTTTATGACTTCGGCCCGTCCGAACTGTATGCCGCTTTCGTCCGCCTGAATCGAGCCTATACTTAATATGCTGATCGCGGATAAAAGTGCGATTTGCTGCGAATACTTCATCAATTTCTCCTAAAGGGCCCTTCGGTATCCCGGTCAGGCCACCAATCATCTTCAGCGCATCTCAAGTCTCGGCGCTGTTAATTTATTACCGCCATGTGTCAATAGCTGCCTGATTACCTCCCTCCAGATGCTAAAGAGGCACCAACCGTTATCGATATCTGCACTATCTGGAGAGTAAAATCTGGAAAGTGGAAGTTACCAGCAGTCACTTATACGCAGAACTAATAAGATTAGATTTGCTTATCTCTTTTTCGAATATTGAGTGCTATGCATGGGTATTCCGTACGGATGAGGTAGCCCCCGATCTCTGCGGTTGCAAGGCGGTTTATTCTGGGCAAGTTGTTGCTATTCGGAAAATTTTCCTTAAAATTTAGCCGCGGTCTATCTTGAATTTATTGATAATCAGCGAGCCGGTCTGCCGTTTCGTGTTTTGGCGATTCATTTTAAAGCAGGAGCTGTAATGGAAATCGTATCCAGGAAAGAACAATATGACGTCAAAAAGCTGCATAAGAGGTTGAGGCGGCTTGTCGGTGCGGCTATTGCCGATTTCAATATGATCGAGGCGGGAGACCGGGTAATGGTGTGCCTCTCGGGAGGTAAGGATAGCTATGCGTTGCTGGATATCCTGCGCAACCTGCAAGCTCATGCGCCATTAAAGTTTGAATTGATCGCGGTAAATCTCGACCAGAAACAGCCGGGATTTCCAGAGCATGTATTGCCGCACTACCTCACGGCTATTGATATGCCCTTCCGCATCGTCGAACAGGATACCTATAGCGTGGTGAAGCGCGTCATTGCGGAAGGTAAAACGACATGCAGTCTTTGCTCGCGCTTGCGCCGGGGGGTTTTGTACCGTGTTGCAACCGAGTTGGGTGCGACCAAGATCGCATTGGGACATCATCGGGACGACATCCTTGAAACGCTGTTTCTCAATCTTTTTTACGGCGGCAAGCTAAAGACCATGCCGCCCAAACTGGTGAGTGATGATGGCCGGCACATTGTGATTCGTCCGCTCGCCTACTGTAAGGAGAAAGACCTGGCAACCTATGCCGAGATTGCGGATTTCCCAATCATCCCCTGCAATCTGTGCGGTTCTCAAAAAAATCTCCAGCGACAGGCGGTGAAGGAAATGATGCAACAGTGGGATAGGAAGTTTCCCGGCAGGCTGGAGACGATGTTTACGGCGCTGCAAAACGTGCAGCCTTCGCATTTGGCCGATCCTGTGCTCTATGATTTTCGTGGGCTCAAAGCCGGAAATGAACCTGTCGCCGATGGCGATAAGGCATTTGATCAGGAAACATATGAGCCCTCAGTGGCAGAGATCCTGAGTTTGAGCAAAGACATGAAGTTTTAGCTTTTGGTTGGTAAATGAGATTCTCCCTGGGCACATTCATAAAAAAAACTTTCGGTTTTGTTTTGCTCCAAGCCGTTTTCATGGCCTTGCTGGCGGTGGCGTCGCCTGTTCATTCGACTGTGCCGTTTATCGATAGCAGGGGTGGCATTCCTTCTTTGGCCCCGCTGCTTCAGGGAGTAACCCCTGCAGTGGTGAATATCTCGGTACAGACACGCTCTGCCATCGAAGATAATCCGTTATTTCGCGATCCTTTTTTCCGCCGTTTTTTCGAACTTCCTGATCAGGCTGCCCGTCTTGAACGCAGTGCAGGTTCAGGCGTGATTGTGGACGCGGCCCATGGTTACGTGGTTACCAATTATCATGTGATCAAGGATGCCCAGCAGGTGCTCGTTACGCTCAAGGATCGGCGCCAGTTCCAGGCAAGGCTGGTGGGAACGGATCCGGGTACCGATATCGCGTTGTTAAGAATCGGAGCAAAGAATTTGCAGGCTTTGCGCCTCGGCGACTCCGATTCGCTGAATGTGGGGGATTTCGTCGTCGCCATCGGCAATCCGTTTGGCTTGGGACAGACGGTCACTTCCGGTATTGTCAGCGCACTAGGGAGAAGCGGGCTTGATATCGAAGGCTATGAAGATTTCATACAAACTGACGCATCCATTAATCCGGGAAATTCCGGCGGTGCGCTGGTTAATCTCAAGGGAGAGTTGATTGGTATCAACACTGCCATTATCGGGCCATCCGGCGCAAATGTCGGCATTGGATTCGCGGTGCCAAGCGTCATAGTCAAAGCAGTGGCGGATCAAATCGTGCGCTTTGGTGAAGTGCGCCGCGGGAGGTTGGGTGCGAATAGTGAGGATATCACTCACGATCTGGCTGGATCCTTGGGACTGGCTTCTACCGAAGGCGCCATCATCAGCGGAGTGGAGTCCAATTCGCCAGCGGAAAAGGGAGGTCTGAAGCCTCGTGACGTCGTAACCAGGGTTAATGGGCGCAGCGTGCGTAATTCTGCCGATTTGCGCAACAAAATAGGAATGACGCCGATTGGGGAAACAATAGAACTTAGGTTGATAAGGAATGGCAAGCCGCTGGCAATAAAAGTAAAGATTGCCAAGCCTCTGGACATTGCAGGTGCCGAGGCGGAAACGGTGCCCGAACTTGCAGGTGCGGCGATAGCAAATTTCCATGCGGGTTCATCGCCTCGCGGGAGAATTGAAGGCGTATTGGTGACCAAGGTAGATGCAAACAGTCCTGCGTGGTTGCATGGCATCAGATCGGGCGACATCATCGTAGGAATAAATCGCAAGAAAGTGAGGTCGGTGCAGGAATTTCTTACGGTCCTGCAGGCGAACCAGGATGACATCATGCTCAACCTGTTGCGTGGCGATTTCAGGCTGACGATTGTAATACGCTGAAGTGTGCGCTCCGTTCCGAAGATAGCGAGACATTGCGAATTTCTGTTCGCGGTATAATCCGTGTTTTATGGTGAGAAGTCGGCTTTTTTTTATGCAGGAAAAATATCATCCGCAGCAAATCGAACAGGATGCCCAGCAATATTGGCAGACGAGTGCCACTTTCAAGGCTGTTGAGATAGCGGGCAAGCCAAAATATTACTGCCTGTCGATGTTCCCTTATCCGTCTGGCAAGCTGCACATGGGGCATGTGCGCAATTACACCATTGGCGATGTGCTGTCGCGCTATCGTCGCATGCAAGGCTACAACGTGTTGCAACCAATGGGCTGGGATGCTTTCGGCCTGCCTGCAGAGAATGCGGCGATACAAAACAACGTACCTCCTGCGCAGTGGACCTATGACAATATTGCCTATATGCGCAAGCAGTTGCAGAGTCTGGGGCTGGCCATAGACTGGAGCCGCGAGTTTGCTACCTGCTCGCCGGATTATTATCGCTGGAATCAGTGGCTTTTTCTGCGAATGCTGGAAAAAGGATTGGCTTATAGAACGACCGGCACCGTCAACTGGGATCCCGTTGATCAGACGGTGCTTGCCAATGAGCAGGTGATAGACGGGTGCGGCTGGCGCACGGGTGCGCGGGTGGAAAAACGTGAAATCCCAATGTATTACATGAAGATCACCGCCTATGCCGACGAGCTGCTGGAAACATTGGCTACCCTGCCTGGCTGGCCAGAGCGGGTAAAGACCATGCAGGTCAACTGGATCGGCAAGAGCTTTGGCGTTGACGTGGTTTTTCCTGCCGATACCCGCTCTGGCATGCCACAGGCGCTGAAAGTTTTTACTACCCATGCTGATACGTTGCTTGGCGCCACCTATGTAGCTGTGGCAGCCGAGCATCCGGTTGCGCTGTATGCGGCAAGAGGCAATCCGGAGCTTGCCGAGTTCATAGAGGCGTGCAAGCACGGTGCCACCATGGAGGCTGAGCTTGCCACTCAGGAGAAGAAAGGCATGCATACGGGACTATTTGTCCTTCATCCGCTGACCGAGGCAAGGCTGCCGGTATGGATTGCCAATTACGTGCTGATGGGTTACGGCGAAGGTGCCGTTATGGCTGTACCTGCCCATGATGAACGTGATTTTGAGTTTGCAACAAAATATTCGCTGCGGATCAAACCAGTGATCAAGCCGGGCGGCAGTGATCTGGAAATTCCCCTTGCGCACGCATATATAGAGCATGGGGTAACCTTTGATTCAGGTGAATTCTCCGGCCTTGAATTTCAGGCAGCGGTTGACGCAATTGCAGCGGCGTTGGAACAGAATGGGCTGGGCGAGAGACGAGTGCACTACCGCTTGCGTGACTGGGGCATTTCGCGTCAACGTTACTGGGGCTGCCCTATCCCTCTCATTTACTGTGGTGCGTGCGGCGTGGTACCGGTACCGGATGATCAACTCCCTGTGATGCTTCCCGAGGACCTCTTGCCGGATGGGTCTGGTAATCCGCTAGCAAAAACACCATCATTTTACGAGTGTTTCTGCCCCAAGTGCGGTAAGCCCGCGCGGCGGGAAACGGATACTATGGATACTTTTGTAGACTCGTCCTGGTATTACATCCGATATGCCTGTGCCGGACAGGACGAGGCAATGACCGATGCACGGGTGAATTACTGGTTACCGGTGGATCAATATATCGGTGGCATTGAGCATGCTATCTTGCATCTCCTCTATTCCCGCTTCTGGAGCAAGGTCATGCGCGATTTAGGCCTGGTAAGATTCGATGAGCCATTCGCCAATCTGCTGACTCAAGGCATGGTGCTGAACGAGATTGCCTTTCGCAAAACCGAAACCGGACGCATCATCTACTTTAACCCGGCAGACGTGGATATTCAGACGGACGAGCAAGGCAGGCGTATCGGTGCGCTGCTGCGGGCGGATGGGCAGCCGGTTGAATCGGGCGGTATCGGGACCATGTCGAAATCTAGAAATAATGGTGTCGATCCGCAAAGACTGGTTGACCAATATGGAGCCGATACCGCACGATTGTTCATGATGTTCGCCAGTCCCCCGGAGCAGACGCTTGAATGGGCAGATACCGGAATGGATGGCGCATTCCGTTTTCTGAAACGGTTATGGAAACACGTTTACGACCATATGCATCAACAACCGGCAGCGGTTGATACAGTGCTAAGTAACAATCTTGGCGCCGAGCTCAAGTCCTTGCGCTTTCAACTGCATCAGACTATCGTGAAGGTTGGTGACGACCTGGGCAGGCGCCATACTTTTAATACTGCCATCGCAGCAGTGATGGAGTTTATGAACGCTCTCGGAAAATTGCATGATCCCAGTCCGGCGGCGCGCAACCTAATACACGAGTCGCTGGAAAAGATCGTCTTGCTGTTATCACCCATTGCTCCCCACATCTGTCATGCGTTATGGAAGGAACTCAGGCCGGGAACTGAACTCTTGGATCAAAGCTGGCCGCAGGCGGATCGTACAGCGCTGGTACAGGACCAAATTGAACTGGTGGTGCAAGTCAATGGAAAACTGCGTGGCCAGATCCTTGTCGCCATAGATGCCCAGCGTGAAGAAATTGAGCGGCTTGCGCTGGAAAGTGACCCAGTGCAGAAATTTGTCGCTGGAAAGACGGTGAAGAAGGTGGTGCTGGTGCCTGGCAGACTGGTAAATATTGTTGTGTGAGAATATAAGATTCACACTTGAGGATTCAATTTATGAAGAAAATACTGTTGATTTCACTGTGTTTCGCACTTACCACTTGCGGTTTTCAGTTACGTGGGCAGGCTTCGCTTCCGTTTGATACGATCTACATTTCCTTTCCTGTAGGACATCCTATTGGTACGGATGTCCGACGTCTCGTCCAGTCTGGAACCACTACCCGAGTTGTTGATAAAGCGAAAAATGCACAAGCGACTCTGGAGATCATTAGTGCGGAAAATGACAAGCAAATCATGTCGGTTTCCGGAGGTGGAAGGGTGCGCGAGTTTGAATTGCGCTACAGGGTTTCTTTTCGTCTTGTTAATGCTAAAGGAGAAGAGCTCATCCCTACCAGCGAAATTGCTTTACGTCGCATTCTTCCTTATACAGATGCGCAAGTAGTGGCGAAAGAAGGGGAAGAAGCAATGCTCGTCAGAGAAATGCAAGGCGACTCCGCAGATCAGATATTGCGGCGGCTGGAGGCGGTAAAAATAGCAGCAACCAAATGACTCCCGAATAACGCCGGAAGGGTGCGTTCTGTACACTAAAATAGTTTTGCTTAACCCATGCGTCTCAATTCCGATCACCTGGCTCCCCACCTTCAGAGACAGCTTGCACCGCTCTACACAATAATGGGCGACGAGTTGCTGCTGGCTGTCGAGGCTGCAGATTTGATTCGTGCGGCAGCGCGCCAGGCAGGCTACATCGGGCGCGAGATTTTTATGGTAGACCATCGCTTCAATTGGGCGGATTTGCAGCAGCGCAGCAGCAGTCTGTCACTGTTCGGCGAACGACGTATAATGGACTTACGTATTCCGTCCGGCAAACCTGGAATCCAAGGTGGCGCAGCAATAGAAGAATATTGCCGTCTATTGCCGACCGATACTCTTACGCTCATCACCCTGCCAAAAATTGATAAGCGAGGTTCCGCGACCAAGTGGTTCAAAGCGCTTGAAGAAACGGGAGCGATGATATTGGCCTCCCCTGTGGAACGTAATCGTTTGCCTGCTTGGATTGGCCAGCGTCTGGGTTTACAGAAGCAAAAAGCTGCTCCCAATATACTGCAATTTCTCGCCGACAAGGTGGAGGGCAATCTGCTGGCAGCCCATCAGGAAATCAAGAAGCTCGCGCTGCTCTATCCTGCCGGAGCGTTGTCTTTTAATCAGGTGAAGGACGCAGTGTTGGATGTGGCACGTTATGACGTTTTCAAGTTATCAAATGCGATGATGACGGCGGATACCATTCGCTACACTCGCATATTGGAAGGGTTGCGGGGCGAGGGAACGGCGCTGCCATTCATTGTCGTTACACTCTCGGGACATATTCGCTCGCTGATTACCATCCGTAAGGGACTGGATTCGGGCAAACCGCTTACGCAATTAATGAATCAAGCCAGAGTATGGGGAGATCAACAGAAAGCTGTGGAAAACGCAGCCAGCCGCCTCAGTGTCAGACAGCTGATACGGGCGTTGTTACATACGGCGAAAATAGACAGGATCAGCAAGGGTGTGGCGAAGGGCGATGCCTGGGACGAGTTGCTGCAGCTGGAGTTGCGTTTTGCGGGCGGCAAGGGATAAGTATCATTGCCATATGGGCATTAGAGCTCGTGTGTTAATCAATTCGTTGATCTGAATGGAAATGTGATATGGATATCATGGACATAAGAACTTATATGCAATCAATAGGCCGTGAAGCCCGCAACGCATCGCGCCTGATCGCCAAGGCCGAAACCGCCACCAAAAATCGGGCGCTCACTATGATGGCTATGGCCATTAAACGCGACGCACAGCGACTGCTGGCCGCGAACGCTGCGGATGTAGACCACGCGAAAGCCAGAGATCTGGATCCGGCCCTGATTGACCGTTTAACACTCACTTCCAAAGGCGTTGCCAGCATGGCGGAAGGCTTGCTGCAAATCGCGGCATTGGCTGATCCAGTAGGCGAAATCAGTGATCTGAATTACCGTCCCGCCGGCATACAGGTTGGAAAAATGCGCGTGCCGCTCGGGGTGGTCGGCATTATTTACGAAGCGCGCCCCAATGTGACGGCGGACGCTGCTGGGCTATGCCTCAAGGCAGGTAACGCGGCGATATTGCGCGGCGGATCGGAAGCGATCCATAGTAATCAGGCTATCGCGGCTTGCGTGAAGGAAGGATTGAAAGCCGCCGGCCTGCCTGAAACAGCAATACAGGTGATCGAAACCACTGACCGGGCTGCCGTGGGAGAACTCATCACTATGAAAGAGTTCGTGGACGTGATCGTGCCCCGCGGCGGCAAGGGGTTGATCGAGCGTATTTCGGATGAAGCGCGCATTCCAGTCATCAAGCATCTGCATGGCGTATGCCACGTTTATATAGATGACAAAGCCGATCTTGGTAAGGCCATCCTTATTGCCGACAATGCCAAGACTCAGCGCTATGGCACCTGCAATACCATGGAGACTCTACTGGTGCATACCGGCATTGCCAGGGAAGTACTTCCTCCTCTTTGCAAAATCTATCTCGACAAGGGTGTGGAACTGCGTGGCGACGCGGCTTCACGCGCTATGATCGCGCAAATGAAGGAAGCGACGGAAGAGGATTGGCACACCGAGTATCTTGCGCCGATTCTGAGTGTGCGATTGGTAAGCGGACTGGATCAGGCCATCGAGCACATTGCGGTTTATGGCTCGCAGCATACTGATTCAATCATTACCGAGGATTATAGCCGCGCGCGCCGTTTCCTGCGTGAGGTCGATTCCAGTTCGGTGATGGTAAACGCATCCACCCGCTTTGCCGATGGGTTCGAGTATGGTCTCGGCGCGGAGATTGGCATTTCGACTGACAAGATCCACGCCCGTGGCCCGGTAGGGCTGGAAGGATTGACCAGCCAGAAATTTATCGTGCTGGGCGATGGGCAAATACGGATTTGAGAGTGGCCGGTAAAACAAGCGTTATTCTGAAACCGTTGCGTTGGCCAGGTTTGATTTGACCATAGCATAGATAGTCATCGGTCTTATTTTCATTTTATCTCAGGCCGCCGGACGTACATGCGCTTTGATCGATGGGAACCACTAGTCTGGACACCGATGATGCGTGCATCACTCGCAATAAATGTTCCAATTGACGCTTATACCCTTTTTGTTGCCCCATGACTCGTTCCTCCCTGTCTGAAACACACAGCGCAGAAGCCCTATCGGGAGAATTAGGCGAATTCTTTGCGCAAGGAATTGAAGCTGCCGATCTGCCCGCATTATTTCCGCTGTTGCGGGCGCGCGCGGCTCTCAACGCTTTTATCACCTTGTTCCGTGGGGGTGAGGATGAAGTACTGGTACGTCTCATGGTGCTGCGGGAAATCGGAACGCGCGCGGATGCGCCGTGCTGGACTTCGCAGGAGTTGCAGGCCCATTTCGCCTACCTCGATCCGGTGAAGCTTGATACCGTGCTGAAGCGCCTGCGCGAAAATGACTTGCTGGTCTGGGATACAGAGCAACGTATCTATCAATTGAGCGCGGCAGGCCGCATCACTCTCTCGGCACTGGCCACTTTGTTAAATTTCGCCGGAGAAAGTGATGCGGAATTGGGCTATATTACCGCCCAGGTGGCCGCAGGGCAGGCGGTCGGGAAAGTATCAGCCGAAACCTTGCAACATTTGCTTGGCAGGCTGAATGAACTGCAAAATGAGTTCGATCAGGCAATCCTGGCGGGCTCCGAATTCAGGTTGCGCCGTTCCCAGGCGAAACTCGCTTCGGTGTGGCACTGGGTAGAGAAAGGCACAGAGATTATTCGTGCCATTACTGGCGATGGCGACCTGGATACTGCTACGTATCGTATTGCCCAATCCATCGGTCAAGCGCAAAGCCGCATGTTGCGCATGACCGGCGTTTTTCAACGCGCTGTTAACAGCCTGGAACGGCAGCGGGTACATATGGGACAAAGTGGTTTGTCCTCCTCGGATATCGTGGCGTGGCTACGCAACCAATCCCAGGAGCGGCTGATTGCTGTTGCCAGCGGCGCCCTGTCCGCGTATCCCCAGCCGATGTTCGTCACACCCAACGAAATGCTGGACACGGCTGAATATGAATTGCTTGAGCGTGAACGTGAAAAAGCGGCTCACTCCACTTTGCCACCATCCAGCGACGCTCCCGAAACAGGCCGTGTTGAAGCCGAACGGCTGGTGGTACTGGAACAGCTTCTCGCCAATCTGCTCAGCATTGAAACCGGGGCCAGTCTGGGCGACGTAGTAGTGGGTGGCGATTATCCTCAGGCCGCCTACCGCATGTCGCTGCTCGCATTGCTTAATGACACCGAATCCAGCGTTTTGACCGGACCGGTGGCGGAGCTGGCGGCTATGCCATTCAAGCTGAAATTATCACCCGAGACACAAAAAGTTGGCCGTGACGGCGTAGACGAAATCAGTATGGGCATATTGGAGCGAACCGGCTCTTTATAGATTTGCAGCCTGTCAACTTTATGAACACCGAAATTCAAACCCTGATCGCGCGTCTGCTGGCTCATCGCTATATTGAGCGCGGAGATAAGCTCGCGCGGCGCGCATTGACGGACGAAGCGTTCCGGGCCGAACTGGATTTGCGATTGGCCGCCTGTGGCCTGCATTTGCTGGAAAATCCTTATGCCGCCCATATCGCTGTAGGTCTCAAGCGTGAGATGGAGGATTCGGTATTCGGCCATCAGGATAATTGGCTAAGCAATAACATGGGTCTGCAGCGCGATGGGGTGGCGCTACTGGTCGTACTGTGGGCGCTCATCATTCTGCCCAAGCGCGAGCGCCAAGTTGCCCGGCACGAAAAGGAAGCAGCGAATCAGGGTGACATGTTCGCCGGCGATAAGCCCATGCTGCGTGGCGAAGAGGTTTCCGCCGGTGTTGCCGAGCGCACATTGCTGGCGGATTTTGGTCCCAAACTGGGAGGAAAAATGCGGGTCACCGTGAACCTGGGAGTACTTTCACGCCTGAGCTTCATTCAGCGCCGCAACAAAATGGTTTACGAAGGACCGCTACTGGATTTGCTAATGGAATATCGGATTCTGGAATCGCGCATCATTGACGGGGCGCTCGCTGACTTGCTGGCCAATCAAGGCCGGCCAGACAACACAGCGCCCGAAGATGATGGCGCAATGAATACCGCGGACGCCGGTTCCAACGAGGCGGAGAGCGACTAATGTTTCATATCAAATCCCTCGAACTCGTCCATTGGGACTATTGGCAACGCTTTACTTTGCCGCTGGATGCCCAGATCGTTACTATTGTCGGGCCCAACGGCTCCGGCAAGACCACGCTGCTGGATGCCCTGCGGACGCTACTTGCCCTGAAGTGTTCTGGCAAACGCGAATACAAGCGCTATGTGCGCCGTTCCAACGAAGTGTTCGCCTGGCTGCGCGCAGTGGTGGATAACCGCCGTATCGATAATCGCCGCCATCCATTTTTCCCCTTGCTGGACGATGAGGTTACCCTAGCTTGCCGCATCCGCAAACAGGGAGGCGAATGGCAGCGCCAGTATCTGATCGTCCCCGGCAACGCCACCATTGAAACTCTGGAGTCTTCCGGTGATTGGCTGGGAGTCATCGAATACCAGCGGCGTATGGATAATGCCGGCCTCACGAAGGCTATCGCCGAGGTGTTATCGCTGGAGCAAGGCGATACCGACAAGCTCTGCGAATATTCACCCAAGACTTTGCTGGAGCTGGTTTTTCAGGTGTTCGGTGACAAGCAGGTACTGGATGCTTATCTGGAAGCCAAGGGGCAGCAGCACGAGACCGAACGCGAGTTACAGGAAATGAGCAACCATCTGGAAGCCCTTGACAACAAGGTGGAAAAAATGACCCTCAAGGTCAACAACTATATCCAGTGGCGCAATCTCAAGCAGGAACAAACCACGCTGCAAGGCGAAGTGCTGCCACGTTTGCAGTTGCTTGACCTCAGGGAATCCATTAATGGCGCTCGCAGTCAGATTCAAGGCAACCGCCGGTTACTGCGCGAAAAACAGCAGATGCTGGATGCGAAGAATGTGGCAATTATCGCGCTCGATGAGGCGTTACGGATGGCGCAGGAACAAGAAAGAGTGTTGCGGCTGACGGAAAAAAGCGCTGCGGAAAATTTCCAGGCCGCGCGCGACGCCGTGATCAGAACTGACGCCTTGCTGGAACAGCGCGATAACCTTGCCGCGCTGAGCCAATCCCGCCATGGCCAGGATCTGGCCGGTGCGGCCGAGGCGCTAGGGCGCGAACGCCAGCGTCTCGCAATGTTGCAAAACGAGTTGGCGGCGGCCCGTACGCATCTGGATGAACTCGCCGCCAGCCTAGCCGCGCTTAACAGCGGTAAGCAAGTTCCACCGGAATATGTGAGGGAGTTTCGGGTTGCGCTTACAAAAGCCGGAATCCCTCATTGCATGTTGATTGAGATCGTCGAGGTAATCGACCCGGGTTGGCAAGCCGCGGTGGAAGCGTTGCTCGCGCCCTACAGGCAGTTGGTTTTGCTGGAGAACGAAGCTGATCGGGCGAAGGCATGGCAGATGGGTGAAACATTGCGCTACCGGCATTTTGTTGCCGCGGAGCGGTTGGTTGCACCCACACCGTACGGTGGATCTTTGCTGGAAGTGGTGCGTTTTACCGCCGATGCGCCGGTATGGCTGATCCAGCTGCTGAATCAGGTGCAGCGCGCAGAAGATTCCCAGGCGGGTGCCAAACTTCCGGCAGTGCAAAATTGGATCACCCGTGCCGGTTATCACCGTGAGCGGCGCGGCGGACGTTTCATAGGAGTTGTTTCCGCCGACTATCATTTTGGCGAAGCCGGCAAAAAAAGCCGTCTCGACGCCTGGGCGGCGGAATCCAGGGCATTGTCCGGTCAGATCGGCAAATTGACTGAAGAAGAAGCTGGTTTGCGCCAGGCTATCGCCCGGAAACAGGCTCAGCTCGATGGCCTTGATGCCGCACAAATGCTGGCGCTGCGCGCGGACGAATTTGCTCACGCGGAACACCAGAGCGTGATACTGAAAAAAACAGCCCAACAAGCAGCCGACGCAGTGGCTGCCGCCTCCAGTAAAAAAGACGAGGCGGTGGAAGCGCGCCATCAGATCCAGCTGACACTCAAAACCGCTCATACTGCATATGACCAATTGGCGCAGGAAACCGGCGCGTTAACGTCACAACTGCAAAACCAGCGTTCCGAAAATATGAAACGTATCCAGCGGCTACGCCATGATCGCAAAGCCATGCCACCCGCCTGGTATGCACTGGCTGCCTTGCTTCAATTGCGTGAACGGTTCGCATCCGCCGAAGCGGTAAAGCTGCATCTGCTCCAATTGGAAAAACGTCTGGCGACGGAAGATTGGGAAACCGACGAAAACCTTGTCGCTATACGCGATAAACTACGGGGCGATCTGGAAGGAATGCAGGCGGATGTGGCCAAGCGGCGCGCCGCCAACGAGCGTGCTCGAGGCCTGACGCATGAAGCACGTGAAGCCTATATTAACCGGCTGCGTGCCACGATCCGGCGCTATGGCAAAAATATCAGGGAACTGGGCGAACTTGCCGGGATCGAGGTACATTGCGAGTCGCCGCACCTGGAAAACGACGACCTGGTTCTGGCCCAGGCGGGGCTGGCGGTACATTTTAATTTCGATAAGAAAGGGTTGACCGGGCTCAATGACGGTGAAGCTTCCGGTGGTCAGCAGGTGATGAAATCATTGATTCTGCTAATCGGTCTGATGATGGATGAAAGTCAGCCGGGTGGATTCGTGTTCATTGACGAGCCCTTTGCCCATCTTGATATTTTCAATATCGATCGCGTTGGCAGCTTTCTCAGAGCTACTCGCTCGCAATACCTGATCACGACGCCCATCACCCACAACGTCAATATCTATGACCCGGCGGAATTGACGCTAGTCACTTATAAGAAGCGCCCGGAAGAGCCTTGGGCGCCGCCGGTTGCACGGGTTAGCCGGCAAAAGGGGAGGGAGAAGGCCGTCCATGCCTGAACATGAAACCTGGGTGGCACCGGACGCGCTTGGGATTCGCACCCGCGAGCTGGATGTGGGAGCAAAAAGTACATTACGCGGAAGGCGTCTGCGCCGCGCATTCCCGGATACGCTTCACACCCTCGGCGGTTGGCCTACGGAATGGAGGGAACTACTCATCGGCTGGATGAAGGGTTCTTCTTCAAAACGCAAATGGGATACGCTGCTGAGTGCGGCTGGCAGCCGGCGCGTGCATCTCGCGCATGAGCTGCTGGACGCACTGCTGCGCGGCGGTTGGGTGGAAGTGGAAGAACGGCGGCAATCCGGCCGATGGCTGCCAATATGGGTAAATTTTCTTGAACTTCCCGCATTACGGCATCAACTAGGCCTGGTGGATAAGGATGCACTTGCAGAACTGTTTTGCGCCGAAGCAGCATATCCATTACAAGATTCCCGTCTTACGAGCGCACGGCAAAGCCTGGATGGCGCCTTTACACAATCCTCATTACGCCGATTGACGTTATTGAAGGCGCTCGACATTTGGATAACCGGGCAGCGTTTTGGAACCCGTCGTGATTTTTCCTTGTTTGCGCGCGGTACCACCAAAGCTATTTTCACGGCGGAGTGGGAATGGCTGGAGCGCCATCTGGATCTGGTTGAGCTGGGTATCGAAAAGCATAGTCCGGCGCTCTGGTTACGTGCTCCCGTCATACTGTCGCGCGGAGGTCTCAGCCTCGATCTCAGGTTAGTCGACGACTGCATTGCATTAACACCCGGCACGCTCCGTAGCCTGACTGGGATTGAAGGGCGCATAAGCTGCTGGCGGCTGCTGGAGAATCGCACCAGCTTTGAGCGCGCCGCGCGCCACTATGGGGACAAAGACTTTGTCGTGTGGCTGCCGGGCTTTGCGCCCTCGTGGTGGCGGCAAAACGTTGCACAACTTCTGACATTGTGCCCGGCATCTGCGCTGATTGCCTGCGACCCCGATCCGGCAGGGATCGAAATCGCGTTGCAGGCGGCCAGAATCTGGGATAAGGCTGGGTTATCATGGCAGCCTTGGGGCATGGAGGTCGAAGTACTGTCCAGCTTGCCCAACCACCAACCATTAAGTCAGAACGATAAGGAACAACTGCAGCGCTTGCTGCGGCAGCCGCTGCCGGCCAGTTTGGAAGCCCTTGCCGATTGGATGCTCTTCCATGCCAAAAAAGGTGAACAAGAGGGCGCGATATAATTTCATACCTAAGAACCATTCTCGGTTTGACTCTTACGCAGGA
>Ga0134126_10005174_pt1 | contig 16294 bp, 15 predicted proteins | sample KB31752_FD_96881 | JGI IMG/M metagenome (GOLD analysis project Ga0134126, IMG submission 96881) | Terrestrial soil microbial communities with excess Nitrogen fertilizer from Kellogg Biological Station, Michigan, USA - KB3-175-2 | ecosystem: Environmental > Terrestrial > Soil > Unclassified ...
CCGTCGGCCTGCGCCATCACCTGGTATGTGCGGCCGAGATAGTTGAAGTCGTTGACATAGGCGGAGCCGAGATAGACCTGTAGCGCCTCGAACACCTTGGCCGGTTATACGCCGAGCTTCTCGGCCTTCTCGCGGTCGATATCGGCATAGACGGTCGGCGTCTTGGTGTTGAACAGCGAGAACACGCCGACCAGGCCCGGCACCTTATTGGCCGCCTGCGTCAGGTCCTGGGTCGCCGCTTCCAATGCCGCCGAGCCGGCGCCGCGGCGGTCCTGCACCATCATCTTGAAGCCGCCGGCGGTGCCGATACCGCGCACCGGCGGCGGCTTGATGGTGATGATGAAAGCATCCTGGATGCCGGCGAGGCGCTGGCGTAACTGTCCGAGCATGACGTCGGCGCTGAGGCCCTGGCGATGACGCTCGTCGAACGGCGCCAGCGCGGAGAAGATCGCGCCGGCATTGGGCGCGTTGGTGAAGGTGGCGCCGTCGAAGCCGGCGAACGGCACGGCGTGCGCCACCCCCGGCGTCTTGAGGATGATCTCGGTCGCCTTGCGCACGACCTCGTCGGTGCGCGCCAGCGACGCGCCCGGCGGCAGCTGAATCACGGTGATGAGGTAGCCCTGGTCCTGCTCGGGAATGAAGCCGGCGGGCGCGCGGCCAAACTGCCAGCCGGTGAGGCCGATGAGCGCGGTATAGACGACGAGCACCACCGCGCTCATGCGGATGAGGCGCGCGGCGAGCCGCCCGTAGCGCTCTGACAGCCATAGGAAGCCACGGTTGAAGGCGCCAAAGAAGGCGAAGAGCGGCCGCCGCAGCGGCGTGCGGCGCGGCCGGCCGGCGGTCGCCTCCTGCGGTTGGAACAGCAGCGCGCACAGCGCCGGGCTCAAGGTCAGCGAGAGCAGGCACGAGATCACCGTCGAGGCGGCGATGGTGACCGCGAATTGCCGAAAGAACTGGCCGGAGATGCCGCTGATGAAGGCGGCCGGGACGAAGACGGCGCAGAGTGTCAAGGCGATGGCGATCAAAGCGCCGCCGACCTCGTCCATGGTGCGATGCGCGGCCTCCTGCGGGCTCATGCCGCGGCGCAGATTGCGCTCGACATTCTCGACCACCACGATGGCGTCGTCGACGACGATGCCGACCGCCAGCACGAGCCCAAACAGCGACAGGTTGTTCAGGGAGAAGCCCAGCGCGGCCAGGATCGCGAAGGTGCCGACCAGCGAGACCGGAATGGCGACGATCGGGATGACCGAGGCGCGCCAGGTCTGCAGGAACAGGATGACGACGACGACGACGAGCGCCACGGCGGCGAGGATGGTCTTGACCACCTCCTGCACCGACTCGGCGATGAAGCGCGTCGGGTCATAGACGATGTCGTATTTGAGGCCCTGCGGGAATTGCTGCGACAGTTCCTGCATGGTCGCGCGGACATGGTCGGCGGTCGCCAGGGCATTGGTGCCAGGTTGCTGGAAGACGAGCAGCGGCACGGCATTGCGCGTATCGAGATACCCGTTGGCGCCGTAATCCTGCGCGCCGAGCTCGACGCGCCCGATGTCGCGCACGCGGGTGACGCGGCCCGCGCCGTCCGATTTGACGATGATGTCGCCGAATTGCGCCGGGTCGGTCAGCCGGCCCAGCGTCTGGACGTTGAGCTGGAACGCGCCCGGCGCCGGCACCGGCGGCTGGCCCAACACGCCCGACGATACCTGGACGTTCTGCGCCTGGAGTGCGGCCACGACGTCGCCCGCGGTCAGATTGTGCGCTGCCGCCTTGTCGGGATCGAGCCAGATGCGCATCGAGTAGTCGCGTGCGCCGAAGATCTGCACGTCGCCCACGCCGTCGAGGCGCGACAGCACGTCCTTGACCTGGAGCGTTGCATAGTTGGACATGTAGAGCTGGTCGCGCGATCCGTCCGGCGAAAGGAGGTGGATCACCATTAGCATGTCCGGCGAGTTCTTTTTCACCGTGACGCCGAGGCGCTGCACTACGTCGGGCAGCCGCGGCAGCGCGACCGACACGCGGTTCTGCGTCAGCACCTGCGCGGTATCGAGATTGGTGCCGAGCTTGAAGGTGACCGTCAGCGTCAGCTTGCCGTCGCCGGTCGCCTGGCTGCTGAAATAAAGCATGTTCTCGACGCCGTTGATCTGCTGCTCGAGCGGCGTCGCCACGGTCTGGCTGACCACGTCGGCCGAGGCGCCGGGATAGGTCGCGGTAACCTGGATGGTCGGCGGCGCGATCTCCGGATATTGCGCGATCGGCAGGGCAAAATAGGCGATGCCGCCGACGATGGTGATGAAGAGCGCCAGCACCGTGGCGAAGATTGGCCGCTCGATGAAGAAATGCGACAGACGCATCGGCTCGGCTCCTCTCACTGAGCGGCGGCGACGGCGATGGTGCCAGGCTGCGGCGTCACCTTGGCGCCAGGCCGCGCACGCATCAGACCGTTGATCACCACCTGGTCGTCGGCGACGAGGCCGCTGGTGACGACGCGCAATCCGTCGCTCAGCGCGCCGATCTCGACCGGCTTGGGCACGACCGTGCCGTCGGCGCCGACGGTCATGACGATCTTGCGCGACTGGTCGGTAGTGAGCGCGGCATCGGGCACTAGCAGGACCGGGCGCGGCGCCGACATCGGCAGGCGAAGCCGCGCGAACTGGCCCGGCGCGATGAACAGGTCGGGATTTGCCAGCGTTGCGCGCGCGTGGATAGTGCCACTGCCGCGGTCGAGCTCGTTGTCGAGGAAATCGAGCACGCCATGGCGCGGCCAGCCCTTCTCGTCGCTCAGGCGCACGTCGACGGCACGGTCGACGTTGCCGTCTGTGTGCTGCGATTGCAGGAAGCGCTGATAGCTCAGATAGTCCGCCTCGCTCATGTCGAAATCGAGATGGATGGGATCGAGCGAGACGATGGTCGTCAGTAAGGTGCTCGCGCCGCCGCTTGGCCCGCCATTGATCAGGCTGCCTACGGAGACGCGATGCTCGCTGATGCGCCCGGTGATCGGCGCGGTGACGCGCGAGAATTCGAGGTTGAGCTGGGCGGCGCGGATCGCAGCCTTGGCCTGCTCGAGCGCCGCTTGCGCCGCACGCTGCTGCTGCACGCGCTGGTCGAGGACGTCGGCGGAGACAACGTCGCTGCGCCTCAGCTCGGTATTGCGCGCGAGCTGCTTGTTGGCGAGATCGAGCTGCGCCATCGCGGTCTGCTGCTGGGCGGTCGCCTGCTGGAGCTGGATCTCAAAGGGACGGGGGTCGATGACGAAGAGCAGGTCGCCCTGGTGGACGATCTGGCCATCGGTGAAATGGATCTCGGTCAGATAGCCGCTCACCTGAGCACGGATCTCGACGTGGTCGACCGCCGAGAACTGCCCGGTGAAGGTGGTCGAGGCGGCAACCTTGCGCTGGAGAGGTGTGCTGACGGTGACCGTCGGCGGGGGTGGCGCGGCCGCTGCCGTCGTCGTCCCACCGTCGTGCAGCCGGTTGAAGCCGATCAATCCGCCGCCAACGGCAAGCAGCAATGCGACGACGCCCAATCCGGCCCGGATGCCGGCGCGGCGTTGCCGCGGCTCGGTGGCGCGGGCCATGGGGGAGGCATCGAGATCGTTCAGTTGAGCGCTCATCACCTGTCCTGACGGATGAGATTGTCCGGAATCGACATGACGGGGCGCGACGCTCCGCCAGAGGCCGAAACATGGCAATCGCGTCACCGAGTTATCAGCAAGGAATTCCGTAATAGAGTTTTTAGGCCGGGCAAATGATCCCGTCGGGTTCGTGACTTACGAGGGGAGTCGGCCTTCCGCGACGGCGTGGCAGGCAACGAGGCCGCCATCGCCGACAGTGATCGGCTCGGGCCGCTCGCGCCGGCAGCGTGCATCGGCGTAGGGGCAGCGCGGATGAAAGCTGCATCCGCTGGGCGGGTCGATCGGACTCGGCACTTCGCCGGCCACCGGCGCCCGCGCCCGCCCGCTCAGCGTCAGGTCCGGGATGGTTGCCAGCAGCAGGCGCGTATAGGGGTGGCGCGGTCGCTCGAACAGCACGCGCGCCGCAGCGAGCTCGGCGAGGCGCCCCAGATACATGACCCCGACCGTATCGGCCATATGCCTGACGACGGCGAGGTTGTGCGAGATGAAGAGGTAGGTGAGGCCAAGCCGCCGCTGCAGCGTCTTCATCAGGTTCAGAATCTGCGCCTGCACCGACACGTCGAGCGCGGAGGTCGGCTCGTCGCAGACGAGGAAGTCGGGCGCGCTCGCCAAAGCGCGCGCAATCGAGATGCGCTGGCGCTGGCCGCCGGAAAATTCGTGCGGGAATTTTTGGGCGTCGCCGGCAGCGAGGCCGACCTGGAGCAGGAGCTCGTCGACGCGGGCGGCGATCGCGGCGCGGCCGCGGAGCAGCCGATGCACGCGCAGCGGCTCGGCGATGATGTCGGACACGCGCCAGCGCGGGTTGAGGCTGGCATAGGGATCCTGGAAGATGATCTGCAGGCGGCGGCGCAGAGCTGCGATCTCGCCGGCTGCGCGCAAAGTCGCGACATCGCGTCCGGCAAAGGCGATGCTGCCGGCGCTCGGCGGGTAGAGGCCGACGACGCAGCGCGCCACGGTGGATTTGCCGGAGCCGGACTCGCCGACCAGGCCCAAGGTCCGGCCGCGCGCGATGTCGAAGCTGACGCCATCGACTGCCTTGAGCACGCGTCGGCCGCCGCCGGACAGAAGCCGGTTCAGCAACGGCGGCGAGGCATCGAAATAGCGGGCGAGGCTGCGCACCCGGAGCAGCGGCGGGGCAGCGTCGCCGGTTTGCGCCAGTGCCTCAGCCATGACAGCGTCCCGTCGGCGCATAGAGCCAGCACGCTGCCTGCGCCGAGCCATCGGCGATCAACTCGGGACGCTCGGCGCGGCAGCGCGCGAAGGCGCGGCCGCAGCGTGGATGGAAGGCGCAGCCCGTGGGTATCTGGTTCAGCCGCGGCATCGTCCCGTCGATCTGCGCCAGCCGGTCGGTGGCGCCGGTGAGCGAAGGCACCGAGCCCATCAGCCCGACCGTGTAAGGATGGCGCGGCCGCTTGACGATGTCGCGCAGCGGCCCGATCTCGGCGATGCGCCCGGCATACATGACCGCCACGCGGTCGGCAGTCTCGGCGATCACGCCGATGTCGTGGGTGATCAGCATCACCGCCATGCCATGGTCGCGACAGAGCTTCTTCAAGAGGGCGATGATCTGCGCCTGGATGGAGACGTCGAGCGCCGTGGTCGGCTCGTCGGCGACGACGAGCTGCGGATTGCCGCACAGCGCCAGCGCGATGACGACGCGCTGACGCATGCCGCCCGAGAAATGGTGCGGATAGTGGTCGAAGCGCTCTGCCGGGGCCGGGATGCCGACTTCGGCCAGGATCTCGATCGCCCGCGCGCGCGCCTGGCGCGGTGACATCTCGCCGTGCGTCGCGATCGTCTCGACGAGCTGTCGCCCGATGCTGTAGAGCGGATTGAGGCTGGTCAGCGGGTCCTGGAAAATTGTGCCGATGCGCTTGCCGCGGATGTACCGCAGCTTCTCCGGCGAGAGGTTGTCGATGCGCTCGCCGGCGAAGACGATGCGCCCTGCCGCGATGCGCCCGGGCCGGTCGATGAGGCCGATGATCGCGGCGCCGGTCACGGATTTGCCGGCGCCGGATTCGCCGACCACGCCCAGCACTTCACCGGCGCCGATCTCGAACGATACATCGTCGACCGCCACCAGCGTTGCCCGCCGCGTCGGGAATTCGACGCGCAGATGCTCGACGCGAAGCAGCGCCTCCGCCATCAGCGCAGCTTGGGATTGAGCGCGTCGCGCAGCCAGTCGCCGAGCAGATTGACCGACAGCACGAGCAGTACCAGGGCAATACCTGGGAAGATGGTGATCCACCACTCGCCCGAGAACAGGAAGTCATTGCCGATGCGGATCAGCGTGCCGAGCGAGGGCTGCGTCGGCGGGACGCCGACGCCGAGGAAGGAGAGCGTGGCCTCGGTGATGATGGCAAGCGCCAGGTTGATGGTGGCGATCACCAGCACCGGCCCCATCACATTGGGCAGCACATGGCGCAGCATGATGGCGAGCGGATGGCGGCCGATGATGCGGGCCGCCTGGACGTATTCCTTGCCGCGCTCGACCATGGTCGAACCGCGCACCGTGCGTGCGTATTGCACCCAGAAGGAGAGGCCGATCGACAGGATCAGCACGTCCTCGGCGAGGTTGTCCTGGAATTGACGCGGGACGATGCCGCGCATGATGCCGTCGACCAGCAAGGCGATGAGGATGGCGGGGAAGCTGAGCTGGATCTCGGCGATACGCATGATGATGGCGTCGGTGACGCCGCCGACATACCCCGAGACGAGGCCGAGTCCGACACCCAGCACCATCGCCAGCAGGATCGAGGCGAAGCCGACCCAGAGCGAGATGCGCGAGCCGTAGAGGATGGTCGAGAACACGTCACGGCCGAGATTGTCGCTGCCGAGCGGGTAGTCCCAGCTGCCGCCGGCGATCCAGGCCGGCGGGTTGCGCGCGTCGAGCAGGCTGACGCTGGCGAGATCGAAGGGATTGTGCGGCGCGATCCAGGGTGCAAACAGCGCGCCGCCAAGGATGAGCAGCATCACCGCCGCCGCCGCCATGGCGACCGGCGAATGGCGGAAACTCCAGGCGAGGTCGCTATCCCGGAAGCGCTCCGCGGCGCCAGCGAGGCGGCCGGGCGCGGCGCGCGCGGCGTCAGCCAACATGGCCTCCGACGATAGCGCGATCAATGCGCAGCCGCGGGTCGACGACGTAGTAGAGCAGGTCGACGATGAGATTGATGATGACGAACAACGCGGCGACAAGGACGAGATAGGCGGCCATGACAGGGATGTCGACAAAGGCGACTGCCTGAACGAAGAGCAGCCCCATGCCCGGCCATTGGAATACCGACTCGGTGATGATGGAGAAGGCGATAATGGCGCCGAGCTGCAGTCCGGTGATGGTGATGACCGGCACCAGCGTGTTCTTGAGGGCGTGGCCGAAATTGATGGCGCGATTGCTCAGGCCCCGTGCACGGGCGAATTTGATGTAGTCGGTACGCAGCACTTCCAGCATCTCGGCGCGCACCAGGCGCACGATGAGGGTCATCTGGAAGAGGCCCAGCGTGATCGAGGGCATGATCAGCGACAGGAGCCCGCTGCGCGTCAGCAGGCCCGTCGTCCACCAGCCGAGATGGACGACCTCGCCGCGGCCATAGGCCGGGAGCCAACCTAACGATACCGAGAAGACGAGGATCAGCAGGATGCCGATGAGAAAGGTCGGCAGCGAGATGCCGATGAGCGACAGCGACAGGAAGAGCCGGCTCAGTAAACTGTCGCGGTTGAGCCCGGTATAGACGCCCATCGGCACGCCGACCAGCAGAGCAAACAGCGCCGCGACGAAGCTGAGCTCGAGCGTTGCCGGCAGCCGTTCCGCGATCAGTGTCGATACCTTGCGTCCCTGCCGGAAGGAAAGGCCGAATTCTCCGTGCAGGGCATGCCCGACGAAGCGGCCGAACTGCACGATGACAGGATCATCGAGGCCGAGCTGTTGGCGCAGCGCGGCGCGGTCGGCATTGCTGGTATCCTGGCCCACCATGTTGTTGATGGGGTCGCCGACATAGCGGAAGAGGCCGAACGCCACCAGCGCCACGGCCAGCATGACCAGCACCGATTGCAGCACGCGGCGGATGACGAAGGCGATCATGCCAGCCCCCTCGTCATGCCGACTAATCCATCGTCACCCAGTACCAGTCGAAGAAATTGTCGGGCAGTTGCGTCAGGTGCACGTTGTCCTTGACGCCCCAGGCGAGCGCCTGCTGGTGCAGCGGGATATGGCCGAAATCCTCCTTGTGGATCTTGAACGCCTCGTTGATCTCCGCCTGGCGCTTCGCCGGATCGAGCTCGCTGGTGATCTCGGTGACCAGCTCGTCGAAGCGCGGGTTGGAGTATTTGCCGAGGTTGAACTTGCCGCGCCCGGCGGCGTCCGGCGTCGCCATGATGTTGAACAGCGTGTTGTTCGCGTCGTAGGTGACCGGCGTCCAACCCAGCATGTAGAAGCTGGTGTTGCGGGCCAGGATCTTGCCGAAATACTTGCTCTTGGTCTCCGCCACCAAGTTCACCTTGACGCCGATGCGCGCCAGCATGGCTGCAACCGCCTGGCAGATCTGCTCGTCATTGACGTAGCGGTCATTGGGGCAGTTCATGCCGACGCTGAAGCCCTCGGGATAGCCCGCCTCGGCAAGCAGCCGCTTCGCCTCCTTGACGTCGTAGGGATAGCGCTGGTTGAGTTCCTTGTCCCAGCCATGGACCTGCGGCGCCACCATCAGCCCCGAGGCCGTCGCGGCCCCACGCATCACCTTCTTGACGATCGCGTCCTCGTCGATCGCCTGGTAGAAGGCGCGGCGCACGCGCACGTCCTTGAACGGGTTCTTGCCTTTGACGTCGCTGTCGATGAGCTCGTCGCGCCACTGGTCCATGCCGAGGAAGATCGTGCGCAGCTCCGGCCCTTGCAGCACCTTCCGGTGCGGCGCGGCGTTGATGCGCTCGACGTCCTGGATCGGCACGGTATAGACCATGTCGACTTCGCCCGAGAGCAGCGCCGCCACCCGGGTCGCGTCCGACTTGATGACGCTGAAATCGACCTCGGTGAGGTTGTGCTCGGGCTTGTTCCACCAGTTGGGATTGGGCACGGCGACGGTGCGGACATCGGGCTCGCGCTGCGTCACCATGAAGGCGCCGGTGCCGTTGGTGTGGTAGGTCGCGTAGTTCTCCTCCTTCTTGGAGACCGAGGCGACCTTGCCGGCGCCGTTCTTCTCGCACCAGCTCTTCGACATCATGTACCAGATGGCGAGGTCGCCGGGGAGCAGCGGGTTGGGGATCTTGGTGACGATGTCGACCGTGAGGTCGTCGACCTTCTTGACGTCCGTCACGGTGGCGAGATTGCCCTTGAGGTCGGAGCCTTCGCCGATGACGCGGTGATAGGAATAGACCACGTCGTCCGCCGTGAAGGGCTCGCCGCCGGCGAATTTGACGTTGGGCCGCAGGTGGAAGCGCCACACCGTCGGCTCGACCGGCTCCCAGGACTGCGCCAGCTTCGGGACCAGCTCGAGATGCTTGCCGCGCCCGACCAGCGGCTCATAGACATTGCCGAGGAAACTCAACAGAAAAGTCTCGTTGAGGAAATAAGGGTCCATCGACGAGACATCGCCATCGTTGGCGAATTTGAGCGTCTTGGCCGTACCGGGATGCGGCAGGGCCAGCGCTACCCAGAGCGCCGCGACCAGCGCCCCCAACCATGCCTTTGCCGACATGCGTTCCTCCCCTTATCTATTTGGAAAAAGCGTAGGTTCTCGCCGAGAGCCGCGCAACGGTTTCGCAATCGGCTCGTTGGTCTTTGCCGTGACCATCCGCCGCTGTCGGCGCCGAGGGGAGCGGGCCATTTGTGGTTAACCTACTGAAGAAAAAAGAAGAATGGCGGATGTCGGCGGTTTACGCTAGCTTGGAAGGGTTGCAAAATCAAAATCGCCCGTGGGGAGGGCGCGCCGCTGAGCCACGGAGGTTGGTCATGTCGAAACAGGTCCAATCGCGGCGCCTGACGGTTCCCGAGATCGCCCAGCGCAAGGGCGGCGAGAAACTGGTCTGCCTCACGGCCTACACGACGCCCATGGCGGCGCTGCTCGACGAGCATGTCGACCTGCTGCTGGTCGGCGACAGTGTCGGCATGGTGCTGCACGGCCTCCCCACCACGGTCGGCGTCACCCTCGAGATGATGATCCTGCACGGCCAGGCGGTGATGCGCGGCGCGTCGCACGCGCTCGTCGTCGTCGATCTGCCCTTCGGCAGCTATGAGCGCAGCCCGCAGCAGGCTCATGAATCGGCGGTGCGTCTGATGCGCGAGACCGGCTGCCAGGCGGTCAAGGTCGAAGCCGGCGAGGGCATCGCCGAGACCATCGCCTTTCTTACCGCGCGCGGCATTCCGGTCGTCGGCCATGTCGGCCTCAGGCCGCAGGCCGCCCATGTCGAGGGCGGCTTCAAGGCCAAGGGGCGCACCGCGGCAGAGCGCGAGCGCGTGCTGGCCGAGGCTCATGCCGCCGACCAGGCCGGCGCCTTCGCCCTCGTCGTCGAGGGCGTCGCCAGCGATCTCGCCGACGAGATCACGCGCGCCGTCAGGGCGCCCACCATCGGCATCGGCGCCTCGCCGGGCTGCGACGGCCAGATCCTCGTCACCGACGATATGCTGGGCCTGTTCGACTGGACGCCGAAATTCGTCCGCCGCTACGGCAAGCTGCGCCAAGTGATCAGCGACGCCGTGGCGTCCTACGCCAGCGACGTGCGCAGCGGCCAGTTTCCCGGCGAGGCCGAGCTTTACCGGCTGCGGGCGCGTTAACGGAGCGCCACGCGGCGAAAAATTTTCGCCCGCGGTGTCGAAATCACGGTTGGCGGCGCGACATGGCGGCGAGCGACGGCTTTCGCGCTCGCTGAAACGAAGGGGACAACCATGAACTACACCATCCTCATCTATGAGACCGCGGCCGATTTCGCGCGACGCAACGATCCAGACGCCAAGAAGCGCGAGGCCTATTGGGCGGCCTGGCCGCTTTACACCAAGGCGCTCAAGGATGCCGGCGTGTTCATTGGCGGTGCCGGCCTGCAGCCGCCCGAGACGGCCACGCGCCTCGCCATTCGGGACGGCAAGCGCCATGTCCAGGATGGGCCTTATGCGGATACCAAGGAGCAGCTCGGCGGCTTCTACATGATCAACGTGCCCCATCTGGACGCCGCGCTCGACTGGGCAGCACGCATCCCGCACGCCGACGGCCGGGTGCTCGAGGTGCGGCCCAACCTCGTGCCGCCGGGCTGAGCGCGGCGATGGACGCGCGCCGCGCTGTCGAGCAGGCGGCGCGCGATTCCTATGGCCGGCTCCTGGCCTTCCTCGCCGCGCGCTTCCGCGACGTGGCAGCGGCCGAGGATGCGCTGGGCGAGGCCTTCCGAGCCGCGCTCGAAGCATGGCCGCGGAGCGGCGTGCCCGACAAGCCCGAGGCATGGCTGCTCACCGCGGCGAGGCGCCGACTCATCGACGACGCTCGCCACGCGCGCGTGCAGGCGGACGCCGCGCCGACGCTGCTCGCCGTGACCGAGGAGGCGCAGGTGATTGCCAGTGCTCAGCCGGCGTTTCCCGACGAGCGGCTCAAGCTGTTGTTCATCTGCGCGCATCCCGCCATCAATGCATCGGCGCGCACGCCGCTTATGCTGCAGACCGTGCTCGGGCTCGACGCGGCGCGCATCGCCTCGGCATTCCTCGTGCAGCCGGCGGCAATGGGCCAGCGGCTGAGCCGCGCCAAGGCGAAGATACGCGACGCCGGCATCGCCTTCGACGTCCCCGAGCCGAGCGAGCTGCCGCCGCGCCTCGACGCGGTGCTGGACGCGATCTACGCCGCCTATGGCAGCGGCTGGGAGGACGTCGCCGGCGCCGATCCACGCCGCAAGGGCCTCGCGCTCGAGGCAATCGAACTCGGTCGCCTGCTGTTGCGTCTGTTGCCCGGCGAGCCGGAGGCGCAGGGTCTGCTCGCGCTGATGCTCCACTGTGAGGCGCGGCGCGCCGCTCGGCGCAACGCAGACGGTGCCTATGTGCCGCTCTCCGAGCAGGATGTGGCGTTATGGTCGACGCCGATGATCGAGGAGGCGCAGCAGATACTCGTCGCCGCGGAGCACGCCGGCCGCATCGGCCGGTTCCAGCTCGAGGCCGCAATCCAATCGGTGCATGCGGGGCGCGCCTGGACCGGCCGCACCGACTGGGAGTCGATCGCACTGCTCTATGAGGGGCTTGTGCGGCTCGCGCCCACCATCGGCGCACTGATCGGTCGCGCTGCCGCGATCGCCGAGGCGCGCGGTGCCGAGCACGGCTGGGTGCTGCTGCAAGAGGTCTCGGTCGAGGCGGTCGCCGGCTATCAGCCTTACTGGGCACTCGCCGCGCATCTGTTGAAGCGCATGGGACGCATGCAAGAGTCCGCCGACGCTTACGACCGCGCCATCGGCTTGTGCGAAGATCCGGCGATGCGCGATTTCCTGACAGGCAGGCGACCGGCGCGTTGAGCAGACAGGCGGCCGACGGTCACGAGTGACGCGGCGGAGTGGGCTCGCCGGCGAGCGGGAAGATCAGGCAGGTGGCGGTGCCGTGAGCGTAGAGCTTGCCATTGGCGCCGGTGAGACGCGCTTCTGATGTCGCGATGCGCGAGCCGACATTGATGGTGCGGCCCTCGCAGGTGACGAGGCCGGTTGTGGCCAGCATCGGCCGTACGAAATTGACCTTGAGTTCGATCGTGGTGTAGGCGAACCCAGGCTTCAGCGTCGTGTGGACGGCACAACTCAGCGCGGAATCGAGCAATGTCGCGGCAAGTCCGCCATGCGCGGTGCCAAGTGGGTTGTAGTGAAACTCGGCCGGCGTGCCCTCGAATACGGCAAGGCCGTGCTCGAAGCGTACGGCATGGAAGCCGAGCGTCGCGCTGATCGGGGCCTCGCGCGCGCGGTCGAGCATGACATGGCGCAGGTAGTCGAGTCCGCTCATCGTCGCGAACGCGCTCAGATCCAAGACCGGCTGGTTCCAGGTGATCGTACGGCTGCGCTCGGCGGTGCTCATGGCGTTCTCCGGATGGGTGCGCGCCGGAACCAGACGCCGGAGGCGACGGCGCTCGACAGCAGCACGCCGTAGGTGACGAGCGCGGCGGCGAGTGCCGTAAACACCCAGCCGAGCGAGCCGGTGAAGCGCAGCGCCAGCCAGCCGCCGGCGATGGCGATGACGAGGCGGAAGAAGCCGGCGAGAAGCGGCCATAGCAGACGGCCCGCGCCCTGCGAGGCGAAGTAAAGGGCGAGGCCCAAGCCGAAAAAGCCGTAGGCCGGGCCGACATGGTGCAGATAGGCGGCGCCGGCGCTCAGCATACGCTGATCGTCACCGAAGAGGCCGAGCCAAGCGTGCGGCCAGATCGCCGCCGCGATTCCTATTGCCTCCGAGAGGGCGAAGGCGATGCCGCCGCCGATGAGCGCAATGCGCAGTGCGCGCGTCCGCTGCCCGGCCCCGATATTGGTGCCGACCAGGCTCACCAGCGGGGCGCCGAGGCCAAAGACCAGCGGCACCAAAAGGTATTCGAGGCGGGTCGCGGTACCGTAGCCGGCAACCGCATCAGGTCCCGCGGCGGCGCCGACCAACGCTGTGGTGAGCGCCACGGTCAGCGTCGTCTGCAGCGTGCTTACGGAGCCGACCGCGCCCACCCGCAGAATGTCGGCGAAGAGCGGCCAGCGCAGCCCGACCAGCTGGAACCGCACGATGGCGCGTCCCGCCCGCAAATAAGCGCCCAGCGCCAGCGCCGTGAGCGCCGTAACCGATATCACCGCCACGCCGGCGCCGGCGATGCCGAGCGCCGGGAATGGTCCGACGCCGAAGATCAGGCAAGGCGAGAGCGGCACCAGCACGACGATCCCGGCGCAGACCGCCGCCGACGGCACCAGCATATTGCCGGTGCCGCGGATCACGCTCGCCAGCGCGTTCATCAGCCAGACCAATGCGGTGCCGCCGAATACGACATTCGAATACCGGAGTGCCGCATCGAGCGACGCGCCGTCGCCGCCCAACGCGCGATAGAGCGACGGCCCGAAGGCCAGCACCAACGACGAGAAGGCGATACCCAGCGCGAGATTGACGATGATGGCGTGCAGCACCAGCGCATCTGCGTCGGCATGACGGCCACCGCCCAGCGCGCGGGCGATCGCCGACGAGATGCCGCCGCCCATGGCGCCGGCCGACAGCATCTGCATCATCATGAAGCCGGGGAACACCAGCGCCATGCCGGCCAGCGCGTCGAGGCCGAGACGCGACACCCACCACGTCTCGATGAGGCCGGTCGAGGCCTGGGCCGACATCACCAGCACGTTGGGCCACGCCATGCGCAACAGCGTCGGGACGATCGGCCCATGCAGCAGCAGGCGCGTGCGCGGGTTGAGTGCTGCCGCTGGTGCCAGGGGCTGTGTCGCTACCAGGTCGGCGACAACGCTCATCGACGATCTCCGCCGGCGGAGCGTGATAGGCGCTTGCGCGCCGGTCGGGCGCTGCCCGCGTCGAGCAGGCGAGACCGTCTCCCCGATGATAGCCGGCGATGCATGCCGTGGTTGGCAGCCGGTCCCGGAGCGAGGCGGTAGTCGGGCGCGGTCAGCGGCCGGCCACTCAAGCGGTCGACCAGGATGGGATCGGCCGGTGCTCCGGTCGCGACATCGACGATGACGACGCTGGCGCCCTCCGGCGCGAAATGCCGATTGCCCCAGGCGAGCATTGCGACCAGCACCGAGCGAAAGTCATGGCCACGCTCGGTCAGCTGATATTCGTCGCGCGGCGGATGAGCGCTGTAGCGGCGCCGCTCCAGCAGCCCCGCGGCCACCAGCGCGTCGAGGCGCCGCGTCAGCATGCCCGGTGCAATGCCGAGGCTCTCGCGGAATTGCTCGAAGCGCGTCATGCCGGCGAGCGCATCGCGCAGGATGAGCATGCTCCACCATTCGCCGACCCGCTCGAGCGAGCGCGCGATCGGACACGACATGTCACCGAAATTCTTACGCCGCATAACCACCCGCGGTATTTAGTAGATACTATAATGATAGTGACTGGCGGGGCCGGGGGAGTCAATTGCCGAGGAATACCGGGGGTGCATATGGCCACGGCGTTATCGCCGTGGCTTGCGGGGCCCGGCTGTGCCGCTGAAACGACTTCGCCTGGGAGGGGCTAGTGCCCGAAGCGCAGCAGGAAGTCGCCGAGGCTCAGTATGATTTCGATGACGATGAGCCCGATGATATACCACTCGAGCCGCATGCCGCGCTGCGTCTGCACCATGTCGAGGATGGTGCCGACGGTCTCGTTGATGAGGGCGAGCTTGCGCTCCATGCCGCGGCTGCGCTCGACCAGCTCGTACTCGTCCTCGAGGCGCGCGTAGAGGCGCTCGAGCTCGGGATGGTCCCACAGCACGTCGGGCTTCTCCTGCACCTCGACGCGCCCGACCATGCGCTGCTGTGTCAGCAGGACGCCGCCGATCTGCCGCAGCAGCCGGGTCGCCTGCGAGCCGGTGCGGCCCGTACGCTGCAGCCGATCGGCAAGCGGCTCGATCTGGTCGAAGGCCTCGGCGATGCGGCTCTCGTAATGCGACAGGATCAGGCTCTTGGACAGCACATTGGCGACGATCTGCAGCCGCTCCGGCGACGCCTCGCGCAACGCGATGCCGCCGGACGGGTCGACCTGGTCCTCGCCGCCGGCCTTCACCAGGATCTGCACCTGATCGGTCTCCGGCGTCGCCGCGGCATCGACAATGCGCGGTCGGAGCGAGCGCACGACCTGGTCCTCCTCGATCACCGACAGGCCGGCGAAGACGGCGACGCCATAACGGAACAGAAAGGCGATGCCATCCTTGGCGACACGCAAGGTGAGCGGGTTGGTGGCGATGGTGTCGTCGCGCTCGAGCCCGCGCGTGTCGAGGCGCTCGCCGAGCAGCAGCGCGCGCACGGGAAACGACGTCGTCGTTGCGGGCGAATCGATGCGGGTTTCGACCATGAGGGTGCGTGGCTTGTGGCAGGTTTCGGACGCTGTCCGCGCCGGCAATGGTAGGGGGGACAACGCCTTGGGTCCAGCCGCAGGAACAAACAGAGCGCCCTGCCCCCGTAGGGGCAGGGCGCGGGCTCGCCAGTGGGGGAACTCGCGAGCCGCCGAACCTATTGCACGACGACGACGCCTTGCATGTGCGGATGGATCGAGCAGAAGTAGCGATACGTCCCGGGCTTGTCGAAGGTGAAGGCGAACGAGTCACCGGTGTCGAGCGGTGGTGATTTGAGCAGCTTCGGAGCTGCCTCGCTCGTCACGGTATGCGGATCCGAATCATCGTTGGTCCATGTCACCTTGGTGCCGACGGGCACGGTGAGCACCGCCGGCCCGAAGCGGAAATCGTCAATCACCACCACGTTGGCGGCGGCCACGGTCGTTGTCGCGGCCGGGACAGGAGCCTCGTGGGCCATCATGGCATGGTCCATCGCTGCGGCCGGCGGCGCCGCATTGGTCGGCTGCCACAGGAGCAGGGCGCTGGCCGTTACCAGGATGACGGCCACCCCGCCGATGAGAAAGGTAAGTTTGCGCATCATGTTCTCCGGTGGCGTGGTCGCTCAGGCCTCGAGCCTGGTGTCGTTGATTTGGGGCGTGGCCTTGTCGACGACGTAATCGATCTGCCGCACGCCGAGCAGGGTCTTGAGGCGCTCCGCCGGCAC
>Ga0134126_10005176_pt1 | contig 16293 bp, 14 predicted proteins | sample KB31752_FD_96881 | JGI IMG/M metagenome (GOLD analysis project Ga0134126, IMG submission 96881) | Terrestrial soil microbial communities with excess Nitrogen fertilizer from Kellogg Biological Station, Michigan, USA - KB3-175-2 | ecosystem: Environmental > Terrestrial > Soil > Unclassified ...
GGCGCGGAAGTCCACGGTCGGGAAGTGCGCCAGCACGCCATCTTCCTTCTGGATCTTGAGCCCCTTCTCCACCGACGGCACGTACTCGCGCGGCACGGAGCCGCCCGAGGTCGCATCGACGAATTCGAAGCCCTTGCTGCGCTCGAGCGGCTCGAACGTGATCCAAACTTCCGCGAACTGACCGGAGCCGCCGGTCTGCTTCTTGTGCACGTACTTCTCTTCGATCTTGCGCGTGATGGTCTCGCGGTAGGCGACCTGCGGCTCGCCCATGATGCCTTCGACGTTGAACTCCGTGCGCATGCGATCGAGCGTCACTTCGAGGTGCAGCTCGCCCATGCCGCGCAGAATCGTCTGGCCTGTCTCGCGATCCGTCTCCAGATGGAGCGAGGGATCGGCACGAACCATCTTCGTGAGCGCGGCGCTGAATTTCTCCTGATCGCCCTTGGCCTTCGGTGTCACGGACACGCTGATCACGGGGTCCGGGAAGCGCATGCGCTCCAGGATCACCGGGTTCGCGGAGTCACAGAGCGTATCGCCGGTTTCCGTCTCCTGCATGGAGACGAGCGCGATGATGTCGCCGGCGCGCGCCTCTTCGATCGGATTCGCTTCCTTGGCAAACATCTCGACCATGCGGCCGATCTTCTCGCGCTTGCCCCGCGTGGTGTTCTGTATGGAGGCGCCCTTGGTGAGCACGCCGGAGTACACGCGCACGAAGGTAAGAGCGCCGTACGCGTCGTTGATCACCTTGAACGCCAGGCCGCTGAATGGCTCGTCATCCGAGCACTTTCGCTCGCCAACGACGTTGCCATCTTCGTCCAGAGTCTTGATGGCCGGGACGTCCGTGGGTGCCGGCATGTAGTCGACGACGGCATCCAGCACCTGCTGCACGCCCTTGTTCTTGTATGAAGACCCGCACAGCACGGGATTGAACGCACCCGTCACAGTGCCCTTACGCAGACACTTGCGCAGCACGTCCGCAGAGGGCGCGTGCCCTTCCTCGAGGTACTTGTGCATGGCGTCATCGTCCATCTCGAGACAGGTGTCGACCAGCTCCGTACGGTACTTCTCAACATCCGCGAGGATCTTGCGATCCGTCGGCACATGGATGTCGAGCTTGTCGGCAAGGTCCGGCGTCACATCGAGCGACTGCCACTCGGCATCCTTGTCGTCCGAGTCCCATACGAGGGCCTTCATCTCGACGAGGTCGATCATGCCCTTGAAGTTGTCCTCGGAGCCGATCGGGATCTGCACCGGCAGCGGGCGCGCCCCGAGGCGCTTCCTGATCATGTCCACGCAGCGCGTGAAGCTGGCGCCGCTGCGGTCCATTTTGTTGACGTAGCAAACGCGCGGCACGCCGTAGTTGTCCGCGAGCCGCCAGTTGGTCTCGGACTGTGGCTCTACTCCAGCGACACCGTCGAACACCACCACGGCGCCGTCGAGCACCCGCAGGGAGCGATTGACCTCGATGGTGAAGTCGACGTGCCCGGGCGTGTCGATCAGGTTGATCTTTTTGTCGCGCCAGAAGCAGGAGACCGCGGCGCTCTGAATCGTGATGCCGCGCTTCTGTTCCTGCTCCAGGTAGTCCGTCGTCGTCGAGGTCTTCAGATCCTTGGTGTCATGAATGTCGATGATCGTGTGCTTGCGCCCGGTGTAATACAGGATGCGCTCGGTCGTCGTCGTCTTGCCGGCATCGACGTGGGCGATGATGCCGATATTGCGGATATCAGAAAGAGCGGTTGTACGGGCCATGGCGAGTTTCCGTTACGAATATTCGGTTCACAGTGTCGAGTGGCCGGGCAGGCGTGCCGGCCCGGCTCAGGTATCCCAAATGATCTGCGCTGAAGAAAGCAGCGCCCTCCTCGATCCCATGCCTGGCGCTGGCTGATCCGGGAGTCGAGGGCAGAAGGGGCCGGCATCCTATAGAGATGCCGTCCGAAGTTCAATCGTGTCGTGCGCGCTTTGTGGAGTCCGTCGAGCGCCTCGGGACCGGTCGCCCGCGCCGGCGTTTCGGTCCAATAAAAACAATGAGTTACATTATGGTCGCTCAGCGGTTGCTGGGGTCATCGGAAGGCTCGACCGCGACCGGGAGATGCCAGCCGCGGCGAATCGCCAGGAATCGGAGCGCGAAGCAGAGGACCGCACCGGTAATGGTCATCGCGGTCGAGGGGAGCCGCAGGACCGCGCCGATCACCACGACAGCGGCACCGGCCAGAGCGGCAACGGCATAGAGCTCCGCGCGCAGCACCGTGGGAATTTCCGCCAGCAGCACGTCGCGCACCATGCCGCCCCCGATCCCGGTCAGCATGCCGAGCAGCGCCGCCATGACCGGATGGAGCCCGAAGGCAAGCGCCTTCTGCGCGCCGGATACCGCAAAGAGCCCCAGCCCGGCGGCATCGAAGAGGAGCACCGGGCTGCGCAGACGATCGATGAGGGCGAAGCGCCAGAAGGTGACGATGCCCGCCAGCAGCGAAACCGCCAGATACCGCCAGTCGCTGATCGCCGCGGGCGGCACCGAGCCGATCAGCAGATCGCGGGCAATGCCGCCGGCGTTGCCCGCGGCATACGACAGGACCAGCACGCCGAACAGATCGAGGCGGCTTTTCACCCCCGCCGTCGCGCCACTCAGCGCGAAGACGAACGTTCCGACCAGATCGAGCACCAGCAGCAGCGTATGCATTCCGAGGCCCGCGCTCCTCGAGCCGAGCGGCCCGCCGCTCCGCAACCGTCGAGGATCAGATGGCCTGCACTATGGCGCGAGCCAGGCCCGTGCTGCAACCACCATCGCCTCGACCCCCGTCCGCAGGGTCGGATGGATCACCGGCGCGAAGCGCGGATTGTGGTTGGTTGGAATCTCGTTCAGACGGCCTGCTGCCTTGGCCTCGGCGTAGCGGGCAGGATCGGTACCGCCGATGAACCAGAACACCGCGGGCGCGTGCCACTCGGCGCCGAACGATCCGAAATCCTCGCTGGCCGAGGTAGATCCGGTCTCGCGTACCCGGTCGGCGGCGAAGTGCCGGCGAAACGCCTGAGAGACGCGCTCGGTCGCCGTTGCGTCATTGACGACCAGCGGGTAACGATCGAGGGGCGTGATCTCCGGCGCCCGGGTGGCGCCTGAGGCCGCGGCCTCCGCTTTCACGATCCGGTCGATCGCCGCGAGGATGCGCTGGCGCACCGCCTCATCGAAGCTGCGCACGTTGAGCTTGATCAGCGCCTCATCGGGGATGACGTTCTCCTTGGTGCCGGCCTGCAGGGAGCCGATGGTGACCACGGCCGCCTCGGTAGGGGCAAGCTCGCGGGAAACGATCGTCTGCAGCCGCAACACGAGGGCTGCCGCCATGACGACGGGGTCGATGCTGGCCTGGGGCATCGAGCCATGCGCGCCCCGCCCGAAGAGGCGGATCTGCAGGCTGTCGGCCGCGGAGGTGATGACTCCAGGGCGGCTGCCGACCATCCCGGCGGGCCCGACCATGACGTGCTGGCCGAGCACGACATCCGGTTTGTCGAAACGCCGGAACAGGCCATCATCGATCATCGCCTGGGCGCCTTCCGCCGTCTCTTCCGCCGGCTGAAAGACCGCCAGGAGAGTGCCTCGCCAGCCACCGCGGTCCTGCGCCATGAGCGTCGATGCGCCGACCAGCCATGCGACGTGCATGTCGTGGCCACAGGCGTGCATGACGGGAACCGTAATGCCCGCTCTATCCGTGGACCTGACCTTGCTGGCATAGGGCAGACCCGTCGCTTCCTCGACCGGCAGCGCATCCATGTCGGCGCGCAGCATGACCGTCGGACCCGAGCCGTTGCGCAGGAGGCCCACCACACCAGTCTTGCCGATCCCCGTCGTCACCTCATAGCCCGCTGCGCGCAGCCGGTCCGCCGCCAGGCTGGAGGTGCGGCTCTCCTGCATCGAGAGCTCCGGATGCGCATGGATGTCGGTGTAGAGCGCCTCGAGGTCGGGCAGGAGGCCGGACAGAGGCGATAGCGTAGGTTCGGCAGAGCTGACCCGCGAGGCGTTCATGTATCCTCTCAGCGAGAGTTACATCATCGCCCCATTGCCATGACACTACCAGCGATATTCTTCGGACACGGCAACCCGATGAACGCACTGCAGACCAACGCCTATACCGGGGCCTGGCGGCGGATCGGCGAGTCGCTGCCGCGGCCGAGGGCGATTCTCTCGATCTCGGCGCATTGGTTCGTGCCGGGTACCGCCGTGACCGCGGCGACGGCGCCGCGGACCATCCACGACTTCGGCGGCTTCCCCCGCGAGCTTTACGAGGTGCGATACGCCGCGCCCGGGGATCCGGAACTGGCGCGCCGCATCCAGGCAGAGCTATTGGCGCCGCTTCCCGTTGGACTCGATACCTCCTGGGGTCTCGACCACGGCACATGGTCCGTGCTCCGCCACATGTATCCGGATGCGGATATTCCGGTGCTGCAACTCAGCATCGATGAGACACAACCTGCTGCCTACCATTTCGAGGTCGGCCGGAGACTTGCGGCGCTGCGCGATGAGCGCATCCTCGTGCTGGGCAGCGGCAACCTGGTCCACAACCTGCACACCTACGCCTGGGGCCGACACCCGCAGGAGCCCTATGATTGGGCCGTCCGATTCGAGCAGCGCGCCAAGGCGTTGATGTTGGCCCACGATTTCATGCCCTTGATCGAGTATGAATCCCTCGGGCGCGATGCGATGCTGTCCGCACCCACGCCGGATCATTACCTGCCGCTGCTCTATGTTCTCGGCACCTGGCGAGGCGGCGACCCGATCGCCTTTCCGGTCGAGGGCGTGGATGGCGGCTCGATCTCCATGCTGGCGGTGAGCGTCGGCGGCTAGAACTGATACTTCAGGTTGACGTAGAAGTTTCGTAGCAGGGTATCCGCAGCGAGGGCATTGTAGCCGGCCGCGAAGTTGTTCTGCTGCGCATTGGTGAACGGCGGGCTCCTGTCCAGCAGGTTTCTGATGCCGATTAACACGGCCAGTCCGGAGATCGGGTGGTAAGCGCCGTATACGTCCAGAAGGGAATAGCTGCCCACCATGCGCTGATTTCCGTTGGCGTCGGGGTATTCGTCGATGTACCTCGAGTAGAAGCGGTTACTCAGCCCCGCGCCAAACCTTCCTCCCGCGCTCGTCCAATCGATTCTCAGGTCATGTTCCCACCGGTACGCCGGCTGCAGCAGAACGATCTGCAGATTGCCCACCAGGTTGATGTTCGGCCCGCCGCTATACTGCTGCTCCAGAAACTGGGTGATCGCGGTGCCCTCCAGATCCTCGCGGAATGTGCCCACGACCGTCTGCTGCAGGTATTGAATGCTCAGATCGAATCCGTCGGTCGCTATCCTGCCGGTGTTCTGAAAGTTCTGACTGATGTATCCGCATGTGGGTTGGGTGTAGGGATTGCATTCGTTGGCCTCCGCGACCGATCGAGTGAGCGTCCCGTTCGAGTTCGTCACGATATAGCTCGAGAGGGTGGTCGGATCGGCGTAGATGGCCGAGGCAGGAACGTTCTGGACGACGCTCTCCAGCAGGATCCTGTAATAGTCCAGCGTAATGCCCATGTCTCGGATCGGCGAGAGAATGATGCCGATATCGAAGTTCTGCGACCTTTCGGGCTTCAGGCTTTTGTTGCCGCCGTTCAACGCCAATCCCTGCGAGGAGCAAACAGTCGGGTTCCACTCCGCCGTGTAGTTGCCGGGCGAGCAGAACGGATTGCCCGATCCCATGGTGGGGGAGTCCGAGGCCGTCAGGAACGGCGGCGAGTAGAGCTGAAAGAGCGTTGGCGCCCGGAAGCCGGTGGAGGCCGCCCCGCGGAATGTGAGAAACTCGACCGGCTGATAGCGCACAGTCAGCTTCGGGTTGTTCGTGGTGCCGAAATCGCTGTACCGGTCCTGGCGATCCGCGATATCGATGTCGAGAGCTTTCGTGACCGGCACGTCGAGCTCGATATAAGCCGCCTGCGCCCGGCGACTCCCTTCGACCGAGCTGTCCGAGAGTCCGGTTGCGGCGACCACCAGGGTGTTCAGGGGCGTGGTGGCGTTGGTGAAGCGATCGCCGTTCACGGTGAACCCGATCGCCACGGTTGCCGGGATTCCCGCATGAAAAGCATCGCCCAGCGGATGGCTGGCATGGCCGTCTACGCTCCAGCGCGTGTCCTCGCCAACCTGGTATACGCCGTTCACATACGAGGAGTCGATCAAAGCCTGTCCAGCCGGGCTCTGGGCACCGAAGGGGTTGATCAGGTCGCTGAGAATACCGCCGGGGGCGAGCACGGCCTCATTGGGTATGCCTCCGGTCCAGCGATCGTCATTCGTGTTCCTGCTGTAATTGAGGTCGGCGGCGTAGTCCCAACCGCGGTTGCTGCCCGACAGGGTCAACAGCACTCTTTGCTCGACATTGACGTTCCCCCCATAGCGCGAGTTGTTCGGATCGGTCCAGATCGCATCGATCGGATCGGTGAGATCCGGCGCCAGGCCGCCGCAGTTCGCCGGGCCCCGGTCGCAGGTGAGCTGAGATGCCTTCGGGAAGTACGGGCTCGCCGGGTCCATCTGGAAGTCGTAGAACATCGGCCCGGAGTATCCGTTTGTCTCGGATTGCGTGCGGAAATACTGCAATTGCAGCGTGTTGTTGCCCGGGAGCGCCTTCGTGAGGGCAAGCATTCCGGAGAATTCCCGCGATTCCGGGATCAGATCCGTCGCCGCGGAATACCGATAGGAGCAATCGCCGAAGTAGCGGGTAAGTTGGGAATTGCCCGCGCAGGCGGGGTAGCCCGATTGCCAGAGGTTGCCATTGGCATCCTGAACGAGCCCGGGCCATGACCCCGGATAGTTCGTATTGGGGATATTCTCCGCCGGATCGAATCCCGCGGCGGAGAATGCCCGCTGCGTCGCGCGCAGTTCCTGCTGTTTGCTGTAACTTCCCGTGACCATGATGTTGTAGCCGTCGCTCGCCAGATCTCCGTGTCCGACGGTAAAGTCCGCCTCGCCCGAGCCGCCGCCGGCGCGCTGCGGGCGATCGAAGTTGACCTGAATTTCGCCCCCCTGATAATTCTTCTTGGTGATGAAGTTGATCACTCCCGCGATGGCGTCCGACCCGTACAATGCCGATGCGCCTTCCCGCAGTACCTGCACGCTCGAAATGGCCGAAAAGGGAATGCCGCTCAGATCGACCGCGAGGCCATTGAAGGCATTGTTGGCCAGCCGTTGGCCATCGAGCAGCACCAGGGTGCTGCCGTTGCCCAGGTGGCGCAAGTTGGCGTAAGTTCCGCCGCCACTGAAACTGCCCACCGATGAGGCGATGTTCACCGACGGGGTGGCCGCGGTCAGCGTGTCGAGCACCTGCTCCACATTCTCGATACCCTGGTTCTTGAGGGCATCCGCCTTGAGAATCGTAATGGCCTCAGCGGTTTCGGAATTGGGCCTTTTGATGAGTGAGCCTGTGATCACGACTTCCTGGAGCACCGCGGCGTCGGGGCTGGTGGCGGTGGGCGTCGCGACCTGTTGCGCCCAGGCCTGCGAGTGAAGCAGGTTGGCACCAATGGCGAACTGGATCGCGAGCATCACGCAGGTGCGGATCATCGAGCGGCGTAGTTTCATCTGGCTCCCCTTGAGAGCAACTTCGAATGTTGTCGTGACCTCCCCACCACCGGGTGGCGTGGAGCCGGCGTCGGCCGGGAATCGCTTCGTTGCGTCGTGGCAACCAACAGGCGGTCCTCACATCCGAAGCTACTCCTGGGGATACCCGGGAGAATAAAAATGGTACGAGCGGGGCTCCGGCAGGTATGAAGCTCCCGGAAACGGGATGAGCGTTTGCGCATGCGGTCCGATACGTCGCGATCCCGAGGCAATGGCGCGGGCCGGTGTCGCGGATTGACACCGTCGCGGATTATTCGTACACTTTACGTATCGGTGAAGTATTTACGATGCGCAGGCGGCTCGGGATGGAGCGCTATGGCACAGGACAATCTGGCTCTGCAGAGCCAGCAATGCATCAGGCTTCTCATCGCCGTCAAGGAGCCGTCGGTGCGCTCGGAGCTCAGCGAGCTGTGCCGTCACGTGACGGACTTGCACCTGTTGGGCGCGACGGAGTCGGGCCGCGCCGCCCTCGATGCGGCAGAGACGCTCTGTCCGAATCTGATGGTCATAGAGGTGGCACTGCCGGACATGTCCGGATTCGACGTGCTGCGCGCGGCCGGCGGCGACGGCCGTCCGCTCGGCATCATGATCTCCAATGAGACCGACCACGCGGCCCGGGCCTTCATGGAAGGCGCCGTGGACTACCTGGTCAAACCCGTCTCGCCGGACCGGTTCACCCATGCCATCGGGCGTGCTCGTCAACGCTGCCTGCTCGAGGGCGCCGCCAGGAATAGAGTGGCTCACCAGACACCGCCGGCCGGGCCCCCGAAGTTTCTCGTGGGCGAGCGGCAGCGCCGGCTTTACCCCCTCGCCATCGACTCCATCGACTACATAGAGGCCGATGGCAACTACGTAACCCTGCGCGTCGGTGAGAGCGAATACATCAGCCGCGACTCGATCAAGCGCCTCGCGAGCGAATTGAGCGCGTTCGGATTTTTGCGCATCGAGCGATCGATTCTCTTGAATATCGGAGCGGTGCGCTTTGCGGAGCCTGTCGGTCATGGACTTTTGGCATTCACGCTCTCCTCGGGAGTCTGCCTGTATTCCAGTAAGACCTACCGCGAGGAAATCCTGCGTGTGCTCCCCTGGCGCTGGCGCCATTCGCACGGCGGCTCGATCCTGCGCGGGTAAGCATCGGGGCGGCTCCCTCATCACCGCATTCGCAGGAGTGCTCCCCGCCCGGTGACACCTCATACCAAAATTTAATGGCTTGCGATTGCGCGGGTATCGTCTGCCGCATGAGGTTGGCCGACCGGATCGCGCAATGTAGAACGCCGTTCATCGTCCAGAATACGCAAGACGGGACGTCCACATGTTTGACCGGCGCGGCCACTTTCGCGAATGACATTGCAGGATGCCCGACTCGGTATGTTCTCAGCGACGAGCTGACCCGCCTCTGCACCGCGCTCGCGTATTCCAAAGGCGCACGCACTTTGGCGTGCGCGGATCTCCTGCGCGTTCCGGCGCAGCGGCTGTGGCTCGAATGGTGCGAGGCATCCTGGGACGCTGAGCTCAGGCGTTATGGCCTCCAGCACGACGACGGCGGCGCGCCCGCAACGGGGCATCGTGGTGCGCTCATCAAGGCATCCCCGGATGGACGAAGAGGGCTGATCACGAGCTTCTGGTCGACGGGCGAAAACGGACCGGACGTGCTCGCAAGCAGCGTGGAGGCCTACTTCGATTTCGACACCGAAGAGGGCGAGGAGCCCGTGGTGCCGGACAGCCCAGAGCGTCCCACGATGATCGTTTTTGACGGAGCGATGCGCGAGGCCGATGTCCTTCGCCGCTGCTTTCGCTTTCGATACGAGCAAACCTGGGCGGACTACTATGCAGGGGCGCAACTCTCGGCGGCTCAGCAAGAGGCGGTTGCCCGGTATGCCCTGCGGACGATCGCAGTCGTCATTCCGGTGATATTGGCGTTCTTTCTGCTGCTCGCAATGCGACCCGAGCTCCCGCGCCGTCCTCTCGTGCTGGAGCGCTTGAACCAAAAACGGCGCAGGTCCGGGAAAACGCCGCTACTCGATCAAATCGAGGTCTCATCTCCGGTGTTGTCGGAATACTGCCCTTCAGCAGGCGGCGAGGGCGGTTGCCGCCGGCGCACGCCCAGGCTTCATCATGTTCGCGGGCACCTCGTTCGACGCGGGAGTCGGCTGTTCTGGCGAGTTCCGCACCTCAGAGGCCGCGCCGGATCAGGTAGGGTGAAGACGCGTACCGTAACCTGGACGGTGGACAGCAGCACCGCACCCCGGGCGTCCTCCCTGGCCGCCCGGGCCTGCTCGAGTCCCCGCTGACCAAGGTCTCACCGTGCCGAGCGGCGACCCTGCATCAGAGCGGTGGCGTGCAGCATGAGAAACAGCGGTACGAGGTATGCCGGGATCACGAGCAACGGGAGTGTCGCCATGGGCGCGGCGCTGACCTTGCCCGGAAACCACGCGCTCGCGGCTCCGAGCCCGAGGGCCAGAATGAGATCTGCTATCCCCAGCACATTCCACCGGATGAAAGCCTTGCTGGCGCCGAATTCCGGCTGCCGGACGAGGCCCAGGATCATCCAGGGTGCGGCGAATCCGACGGCCATGTCACCAAGGCCCGCCGGCAGAGCGAACATGGCCGGCAGGATTCGGTAGGCGTAGAGGAACAGGAAGCCCAGTCCCGCCCATCGCCACGCTTGCAGGCCCGCGATGAAGCTCAGGTCGAGCGAAAGAACAACCTCGCGGAACGAGCGGGAGAGCCGCAACCACGCGAAAAAGACGACGAGCGGCACACCCACGCCCAGGGCAATCGCAACGGGGGGCGCGCCCGGGCGGCCGCTGAAGGCGTGCTTGGCCCCCAAGGCGAGGACGAGCAGGAGCCAGAGAGTCAAAGCGAGAGCGATGCTCAACCGGATGGCGCCTGGCCGTACGGCCCGAGCCTCGGACGCCTGCGAAAGGACTGTCGTTGCCATCGAATGCTCCTGTCACTTGCATTTTGCAAGTCGCAGGAGACGGTAGCATACTCACTTGCACTCCGCAAGTTACAAGCCTCACCGGCAGATCCGCATCATGGGCACCGCAAAGCCTTTCCTCCGCTCGGCCTGCGCGGTCGCGAACTCACTCGACATCGTGGGCGACAAGTGGTCGCTGCTCGTGGTGCGCGACCTGCTGCACGGTAAACGGACCTATGGCGAGCTCGCGAATTCGCCGGAGCGCATTCCCACCAACATTCTTGCGGAGCGCCTCAAGCGCCTCGAAGGCGCCGGGATCATCGTCAGCACCCCGTATCAGCAGCATCCGGTGCGATACAGCTACACGCTCACCCCAAAGGGAAGCGCCCTGGGCGACGTGTTGCTCGCATTCGTTCGTTGGGGACAGCAGCACATACCGGGCACGATGTCGCTCGGCCGAGCCTCCGCGAGCGGCACGCACACGACACCGGCAACCCAGCGCCGCAAGCGTGGCAAGCGCGCCGACAGGTCCTGAGACGAGCCGCCGCTGCGCCGGTTACCTATAGTCGAGTTGGCGCCCAGGCTCGAACCCTCCTGCTCGAGCGCCGCAGCCCGCACGCCGATTGCTGAGGCCTTCTGCTCGGCGCACTCGGACTAGCCCCCTACCGCCGGTCGTGGCGGTTCGCGTTGCACCATTCAGACAGGACGTGCTGCCAGATCTCCTGGCAGCGAATATGAAACCGTGGGATTTCGCCATCCGCACGGGCGTATTCGAGCTCGTACTCCTGTGCAGAGATGCGCTGCTCGCACAGCGAGCACGGTAAACCGGAGCCCTTTCCGGCAAAGGCGCTCTCGGGTACCTGCCGAGGCAGGGCGGCAATTTCGATCTTACGTTTGGCAAGCAGGCGAAGCGCCGTTTCGTCCGGAAGTGCCATGACGCCTCCAGGCAAAAATGCGGGTCGGTACTTGGTTCAGACCACGGGCCTTTCCGACTTTCGGGTGCCAGTTCGGACCACGAGGTAGGGATCGGGCCGGATTTCTTCAAGGGGGGGCACCGGAGGTCGAGCCCACGTGCCCCTCTTGAATTTTCCCTGGCTGTCCTCAGCTTTTTGCCGGCCCAAGCGGCTCATTGAACCGATAGGAGGTGCTTACATGTTCGGTACTACCACGAATATGCCGAGCTCGGTTTTTGACGAGCTTTGGCAATTACAGCAGGAGGTGGACGAGCTTTTCGGCAGCTGGAGCTCTCCCCTGGGGATCCGATCGCCCCCCCGGGGCAGTTTTCCTGCGATCAATGTCGGCCAGACGTCCGAGCGCGTGGATATCTATCTGTTCGCTCCCGGCATCGATCCAAAGAGTCTCGACATCTCCATTCAGCAGAACCTGCTCACGGTCTCAGGCAAGCGGGAAATCAAGGCCCACGCGGAGGCCAGCTACTATCGCCAAGAGCGCTTCAGCGGCGAGTTCCGGCGGGTCATCAGCCTCCCCGAGGACGTCGACCCTGATCGTGTGCAGGCAAGGTATGTCGACGGCATCGTGCAGATCGGCGTGCAGCGGCGCGAGTCGGCGCGGCCTCGCCAGATCGAAATCCAATGAACGAAGCGGAGGTCGCCCACATGGCTACCAATAGCGAAGTCACTCGCCGTGGCCCCAGCGCTACGGCCGCGGCGCAGTCCGGACGGGTCTCGTCAGGAGAGACACCGGTTCGTCCTCCGGTGGATATTTGGGAGGACAAGGATGGCATCACGCTCTGCGCGGACATGCCCGGAGTATCGAAGGACCGCCTCGAGCTGCGCATCGACGGTAACAACTTGATCATCGAGGGTCAGGTACAGCTCGAGCTTTCAGGCAAGGCTGAGGCACTGTATGCCGACATTCGCTCGAGTCTCTACCGACGCACCTTCTCATTGAGCGGTGAGCTCGAGACCGGGAAGATCGAGGCAAGCCTCAAGGACGGCGTACTGACGGTGCACATTCCAAAGCGCGCCGAGCTTCGTCCCCGGAAAATCGACGTAGCCACCTGACAAAACGGGGCGCCACTGGCATACGGGGCTAGTGGCGCCCCTCCGATCCCTTCATGACGGAAAAATCCCGCAGGCATGTGCCGGTAACGGCAAAGCTGTCAAAGCGATCATTGCCGTCCGCTGGACATTGGTCACGTAGTATATCCTACGAGCACGTAGTATATTTAACTACTCCGTTGACCGAACGCAGTGCCGGAGGGCTCCATGAACCGTGTCGCCGTGCTGGCCACCTCTCTTCTTTTCGTTACCATTTTCACCTGTGCCCCTGCCCATGCCGCTCGCATGGGAGATTGGAGCAGGGTGGACCAAGCGCTCGGCAGGCCCGGCAAAGACTTTCCCGGTGGCGTCCACAAGTTCGGGTTCCCCCGTACTGATCTCAAAATTACGCTGGATGGCACCCCAATCAGGGCCCCGCTTGCGCTCGGCTCGTGGGTGGCGTTCATGCCACACGACGGTGGCGCATTGCTCATGGGAGATCTGGTGCTCACCGAAACCGAGGTTGGTCCGGTCATGAAGCGCCTGGTCGCGGGCGGCATGGAAATTACCGCCGTCCACAATCACCTGCTGCGGACATCAATTCCAATCATTTATATGCACGTGGGAGGACATGGTGATCCCCTGCGTTTGGCCACGACGATCCACACGGCGATTGCTTTAACGGGAACTCCGCTTACTCAGAGTCCAGCAGCCAGCTCGACCTCTGCCGCGCCGGCGCTCAACATAGACTCTCTCGGGAAGATCCTTCGTGCCAAGGGCACGGAGAGCGGTGGTGTGGACCAATTCAGCGTCCCGCGAGCGGATGCCATCCGCTATCACGGGGCCACGGTGCCTCCCGCGATGGGCACCGCCATCGGCATCAACTTTGAGCGGACGGCCGACGGGCGCGCCGCTGCGACCGGTGACTTTGTTCTCACAGCGAGCGAAGTGCAACCGGTATTGCGGGACCTCCTGGCTCATGGGATCGAGGTCACCGCACTGCACACGCACATGATCGGCGACTCTCCGACCCTCTATTTCATGCATTTCTGGGCGGTCCAAAATCCCGATCAGCTCGCCCGTGCGCTGAGCTCCGCACTCGACCTGATGCACGTGAAGCGCCAGACCTGAATGCACTCCGACAGAGGCCCCGGCACTCTGAAGCCACTCGTACGCTATTTCCTGCGCCTCGGGTTCCTCGGCTTCGGTGGGCCGGTGGCGCTCGTGGGGCAGATGGAGCGGGAGCTCGTCAGCGAGCGCCACTGGCTAACCGCGGAGCAGATGCGCGAAACCATCGCCGTCTGCCAGTCCCTGCCCGGACCGCTAGCGATACAGGTTGGCATCTTCATTTCCTACCTGCGGGGCGGGTTCTGGGGAGCCTGGGCAGGAGGCTGGGCGTTCATCGCGCCCAATTTCCTCATCGTCACTGCGATCGCAGCACTCTATGCACACCTGGGCGGATTGCGACTCGTCACCTCAATCTTCTACGGAGTCAGTCCCGCGGTAATTGCGCTGATCCTCCATTCCTGCTGGCGCCTCGCCCGGCTCGGCATGGAAGACTGGCTGCAGTGGACTCTTGCCGCCGCATGCTTCGCGGTTACCGTGCTGCTGCGGGCTGAAGTGGCGATACTCTTCATAGGTGCCGGAGCGCTCGGAACCCTCTACTACGGCAGTCTCGCCCGTAGGTCGGCCTCTCGCGCAGCTCTCGCGGTTCTCCCCGTCGCTCCTGCGGTCGCCACCGCGCCCCTCTCCGTCACCTCGGCCGCCGGCAAGCTGCTGTTCTTCTTCCTGAAGGCCGGCGCACTCACCTTCGGCAGCGGCCTGGTGATCGTGCCGTTCCTGCAGGAAGGAGTCGTGCATCAGTACGGCTGGCTCGGACAGCGGGACTTCCTGATAGCCGTGGCAGTGGGCATGATCAGTCCGGGTCCGGTGGTCATTACGGCGACCTTTGTTGGCTACCTCGTTGCAGGCTTCACCGGGGCGCTCGCAGCGACGATCGGAATCTTCCTTCCCTCCTTCATTCTGGTCCTGGCCGCGGCGCCCCTCCTTGCGCGCTACCGAGCCAATCCCAACGTGCAGGGCTTTGTGAAGGGCGCCTACGCTGCGGCGATCGGGACGATCCTCGGGGCCTGCGTGCTCCTCGGCAAAGTGGCCATTGGAGACTGGATCACTGTGCTGATCGGAGTTGCCTCCCTCGCCGCGCTTTTTCGATGGAAGATGAGCAATCCACTGCTCGTGGCAATCTCCGCAGCGATCGGCCTCGTCGCATTCCCGCTGATTCATCCGACATGGGTTTTGGTCAGATAGGTATTCAGTCATGTGGGTCGATTCCGTACCAGAGCACCTCAGGGTCCGGATAGCAGCGGTTACCGCGGCACTTGTAGTGATCGTGCTGCCACTGGCCGCGCGGAGCTCCGAGCTGCCGCTCCGCCAGGTCGGAACGGACATCCCGCTGCCGGGCAAAGCCGACCGATTCGACTACGCGAGCGTGGATCCGCAGCGTCGGCTCCTCTTCCTCGCCCATCTTGGATCGGGAATGGTGACGGCGGTTGACCTTCGGACTAACCGCGTAGTCGCCAACGTGGCGGACGTTCCCTCGGTACACGGGGTACTGGCCGTCCCCGAGCTCGGCGAGGTATTCGCAACGGCAACGGGCCGAAACCGGCTCGATGTCATCTCCGAGCAGACGTATCGCGTGATTGCCAGTGCGTCTGCCGGTACCTACCCCGACGGCATGGCCTATGCCCCGGATACCCGAGAGTTATTCATCTCGGACGAATCGGGCCGGACCGAAACCGTCGTCGACACGCGAACCGATCGGCGCATCGCGACCCTACCGCTGGGCGGCGAGGTAGGTAATTCGCAATATGACCCGATCTCGCATAAGGTGTTCGTAGACGTGCAAACCCTTGATGAGATCGTGGCGATCGACCCTCGCACGAATAAGCTCGTGGCACGTTATCCACTGTCCCGAACCTGCCGCGACGATCACAGCCTGCTCATTGACGCGCCAGCGCGCTTAGCGTTCGTCGCGTGCGATGACAACGCCAAGTTGCTGCTCGTAAACATGACGGACATGCACGTACTATCCGTCCACGATGTGGGACGCGACCCCGATGTCATGGCTTTCGACCCGGGCTTACAGAGGCTTTACGTCGCGAGTGAGAGCGGCATCGTCGCCGTCTTTGAGCTCAATGGCAAAACTCTGCAGCTCCTGGGCGAGAAGCTCCTCGCGCATGAGGCCCACTCGGTCGCCGTGGATCCAGCAACCCATCTCGTCTATTTCCCGCTACAGAATATCCACGGTCGCGGTGTCCTACGCGTGATGTCGCCGACGGATGCTTCGCGAGCGGCGTCGCCGTGAGTACTGCCGTTGCACCTATTCCCGTCCTCGATCAATGCCAATGCCAAACGCCTGCTGATCGGCAAGGCGCTTCGCGCAACTGCCGACGGTTACGTAAGTATTCTGTTGCCGGCGTACCTGCTGCAATTGGGATTGAGCGCCTTTCAAGTCGGTGCTGTCACCACAGCGACGCTCCTCGGCTCCGCCGCGCTGACGATTCTCACCGGCCTCATTACCGGTAAATTCGGACATCGCCGTCCCTTCATCGCCGCTTCGGGACTGATGATCGCCACAGGAATCGCTTTCAGCAGCTTGCAGGCGTTCTGGCCCTTGATGCTGGTCGCGTTCATCGGAACGCTGAATCCCTCCTCCGGGGACGTCAGCATCTTTCTGCCGCTCGA
>Ga0134126_10005177_pt1 | contig 16293 bp, 28 predicted proteins | sample KB31752_FD_96881 | JGI IMG/M metagenome (GOLD analysis project Ga0134126, IMG submission 96881) | Terrestrial soil microbial communities with excess Nitrogen fertilizer from Kellogg Biological Station, Michigan, USA - KB3-175-2 | ecosystem: Environmental > Terrestrial > Soil > Unclassified ...
CCATGTCCAAAGAGAAATTCGAGCGCAAGAAGCCGCACGTGAACGTGGGGACGATCGGGCACGTGGACCACGGCAAGACGACGCTGACGGCGGCGCTGACGAAGGTGGGCGCGGAGCGCTTTGGCGGGGAGTTCAAGGCGTACGACCAGATCGACGCGGCGCCGGAGGAGAAGGCGCGCGGGATCACGATCTCGACGGCGCACGTGGAATACGAGAGCCCGAACCGGCACTACGCGCACGTGGACTGCCCGGGACACGCGGACTACGTGAAGAACATGATCACGGGTGCCGCGCAGATGGACGGCGCGATCCTGGTGGTGAGCGCGGCGGATGGCCCGATGCCGCAGACGCGCGAGCACATCCTGCTGGCGCGCCAGGTGGGCGTGCCGTACATCGTGGTGTACATGAACAAGGCGGACATGGTCGATGACGCCGAGCTGCTGGAGCTGGTGGAGATGGAAGTCCGCGAGCTGCTGAGCAAGTACGAGTTTCCTGGCGACGACACGCCGATCATCAAGGGTTCGGCGCTGAAGGCGCTGGAGGGCGACCAGAGCGAGATCGGCGTGCCCAGCATCATCAAGCTGGTGGAGTCGCTGGACGCCTATATCCCGGAACCCAAGCGCGACATCGACAAGCCGTTCCTGATGCCGGTGGAGGACGTGTTCTCGATCTCCGGGCGCGGCACGGTGGTCACGGGAAGAATCGAGCGCGGGATCATCAAGGTGGGCGACGAAGTGGAGATCGTGGGCATCAAGCCGACGGTCAAGACCATCGTCACGGGCGTGGAGATGTTCCGCAAGCTGCTGGACCAGGGCCAGGCGGGCGACAACGCGGGCCTGCTGCTGCGCGGCACCAAGCGCGAGGACGTGGAGCGCGGGCAGGTGCTGTGCAAGCCGGGCAGCATCACGCCGCACACGAAGTTCGAGTCGGAAGTGTACTGCCTGAGCAAGGAAGAAGGCGGGCGGCACACGCCGTTCTTCAAGGGCTACCGGCCGCAGTTCTACTTCCGCACGACGGACATCACCGGAGCGGTGGAGCTGCCGGCGGGCGTGGAGATGGTGATGCCTGGCGACAACATCAAGATGGTGGTGAGCCTGATCCACCCGATCGCGATGGAAGAGGGTCTGCGGTTCGCGATCCGCGAGGGCGGCAGGACCGTCGGCGCCGGCGTGGTGACGAAGGTTATCGAGTAAGCGTGAGCGGCGAAATGTGAGCGGTGAGCGGGAGAAGCCGAACGTCTCGTGCTCTTTCCGCTCACCGCTGACCGCTCACAAATGAGAGGGTGAAAAGCCCCCTTGGCGACACAAACCGAAATGCTCTTTAAGAGACACGAAGGCACACTGCAATGGCAAACCAGAACATCCGCATCCGGCTGAAGGCGTACGACCACCGCCTGATTGATCGCTCGGCGAGCGAGATCGTGGAAACGGCCAAGCGCACCGGCGCCACCGTGCGCGGCCCGATTCCGCTGCCGACCAAGATCGAGCGCTACACCATCCTGGTTTCGCCGCATGTGGACAAGGATGCGCGCGACCAGTACGAGACGCGCACCCACAAGCGCGTGCTCGACATCGTCGATCCCAACGACAAGACGGTCGATGCGCTGATGAAGCTCGACCTCGCCGCGGGTGTCGACGTGCAGATCAAGCTGGGCTGAGCGACGGACGGACTACGAAGATGAGTATCGGACTGGTGGGAAAGAAATGCGGCATGAGCCGCATCTTCACCGAAGACGGACGCTCGGTGCCGGTGACGCTGATCGAGGCGACGCCGAATCGCGTGACCCAGGTGAAGACCGCCGACAACGACGGCTATGCTGCGGTGCAAGTCACCGCGGGCGCCAAGCGCGCCTCGTTGCTGGGCAAGCCGGCCAAGGGCCATTACGCCAAGGCCAAGGTCGAGCCGGGTCGCGGACTGTGGGAATTCCGTCTGGACGACAAGGACGCCGGTAAGTACGAAGTCGGCGCCGAGATCAAGGCGGAAGAAGTGTTCAAGGTCGGCCAGATGGTCGATGTCGCCGGCGTCACCAAGGGCAAGGGCTTCCAGGGCACGATCAAGCGCTGGAACTTCACCATGGGCGATGCGACGCACGGCAACTCGCTGTCGCACCGCGCGCCGGGTTCGATCGGCCAGCGCCAGACGCCGGGTCGCGTGTTCCCGGGCAAGAAGATGGCCGGCCACATGGGCAGCGCGAACCGTTCGGCGATGAATCTGGAAGTGATGCACGTGGACGCCGAGCGCCATCTGATTGCGGTCAAGGGCGCGGTGCCGGGCGCGCCCGGCGGCGACGTGATCGTGCGTCCGGCGGTCAAGGCATAAGGAACGACGACGATGGAACTCAACGTGATCGGCGCCGCTTCGCTCAAGGTTTCGGATGCGATCTTCGGCGGCAAGTTCCGCCAGGATCTGGTGCACCAGGTCGTGACCGCGTATCGCAATGCGGGTCGCGCCGGCACCAAGGCGACGCTCAACCACAGCGAAGTGTCGGGCACCACCAAGAAATTCAAGAAACAGAAGGGCGGTGGTGCGCGTCATGGCGACTACCGCGCCAACATCTTCGTCGGTGGCGCGCACGGGCATGCGCTCGCGCCGCGCGATTTCTCGCAGAAGGTCAACCGCAAGATGTACCGCGGCGCGCTGTGCTCGATCCTCTCCGAACTGAATCGCCAGGGCCGGCTGAAGATCGTGCCGCAGTTCGGCGTGGACGCGCCCAAGACCAAGGGCCTGATCGACAAGCTCGACCAGCTGGAGGCCAGGGGCCGCACGCTGATCGTGGCCGACGAAGTCAGCGAGAACCTGTACCTGGCCGCGTGCAACAACCGCAAGGTGATCGACGTGGTCGACGTCAACGGCATCAACCCGGTGGCGCTGGTCGGCGCCGACCACGTGGTGATGACGGTGGATGCGGTGAAGAAGATCGAGGAGTGGCTGGCATGAGCAACGAGCGCCTGCTTTCCGTGCTGCGCGCCCCGCGCGTCTCCGAAAAGAGCGCACGGCTGGCCGAGCACAACCAATATGTTTTCGAGGTGGCGCCTGATGCCACCAAGTCCGACGTCAAGTCCGCGGTCGAGAAGTTGTTCGACGTGAGCGTGCTGTCGGTGAATCTGGTCAACGTCAAGGGCAAGCTGAAGCTGTTCCGTTTCCGCGCCGGCCGCAAGGGCGGCATGCGCAAGGCGTACGTGCGTCTGGCCGAAGGCCAGAGCATCGACGTCACGGCCAAGGCTTAATCCCGAGGTGCAATGAGATGGCACTGATCACTCCCAAGCCGACCTCGCCCGGACGCCGCGGCATGGTGCGCGTGGCGACGCCCGGCCTGCACAAGGGCGCGCCGTACGCCGCGCTCACCGAAGTGCAGCCGAAGACGGGCGGTCGCAACCATTACGGCCGCATCACCACCCGCCACAAGGGCGGCGGCCACAAGCAGCATTACCGGATCATCGACTTCAAGCGCGACAAGCACGGCATCGCCTGCCGGGTCGAGCGCCTGGAATACGATCCCAACCGTACCGCGCACATCGCGCTGTTGTGCTACGTGGACGGCGAGCGCCGCTACATCATCGCGCCCAAGGGCGTGCAGGCGGGCGACCAGTTGATGGCCGGGCGCGATGCGCCGATCAAGGCCGGCAACGCGCTGCCGTTGCGCAATATCCCGATCGGCACCACCGTGCATTGCATCGAGATGAAGCCGGGCAAGGGCGCGCAGCTCGCGCGCAGCGCCGGCGCCTCGGTGCAGCTGATCGCGCGCGAATCGGGTTACGCCACGATCCGCCTGCGTTCCGGCGAAACCCGCCGCGTCGCGGTGGAGTGCCAGGCGACGATCGGCGAAGTCGGCAACTCGGAACACAACCTGCGCAAGCTCGGCAAGGCCGGCGCCAAGCGCTGGAAGGGCATCCGCCCGACCGTGCGCGGCGTGGTGATGAACCCGGTCGACCATCCGCACGGCGGCGGCGAAGGCCGCACCTCCGGCGGTCGCCACCCGGTCAGCCCGTGGGGCACGCCGACCAAGGGCTACAAGACGCGCAACAACAAGCGCACGCAGAAATTCATCGTGCGTCGCCGCAAGTAAAGGCTCATACCCATGCCACGCTCACTGAAGAAAGGCCCGTTCATCGACCTGCACCTGCTGAAGAAGGTGGAAGGCGCGAACGCATCCAACAGCAAGCGCCCGATCAAGACCTGGTCGCGACGTTCGATGATCGTGCCGGAGATGGTCGGCCTGACGCTCGCGGTGCACAACGGTCGCCAGCACGTGCCGGTGCTGGTCAACGAGAACATGGTCGGCCACAAGCTCGGCGAATTCGCCGCGACCCGCAACTTCAAGGGCCACACGGCCGGCGACAAGAAGGCCGCCGCGCCTGCGGGCAAGCCCGCCGCCGCCCCGGCCGCCAAATGACGATGGATGACGCCATGAGCACGACGGAAGCAAGAGCCATCCTCCGCGGCGCCAAGATTTCGGCGCAGAAGGCGCGCCTGGTCGCCGACCTGGTGCGCGGTATGCCGGTCGGCAACGCCAGCGCGGTGCTGGAACACACGCCGAAGAAGGGCGCGCACCTGGTGCGCAAGGTCCTGCTGTCGGCCGTCGCCAATGCCGAGAACAACCTCGGTGCCGATGTGGACGAACTGAAAGTGGCGCGCGTGTTCATCGACGAGGGCCCGGTGATGAAGCGCATGCGCGCTCGCGCCAAGGGCCGCGGCGCGCGCATCCTGAAGCGCACCGCGCATATCACCGTTGTGGTGGGGAACTAATACCATGGGTCACAAGGTCAATCCCGTCGGCATCCGGCTCGGCATTTCCAAGGACTGGAATTCCAAGTGGTACGCGCCCAAGCGCGAGTTCGCGCAGAACCTGGTCGCGGACCTCAAGGTGCGCGAGCTGTTGAAGAAGAAGCTCGCGCAGGCCGGCGTGTCGAAAATCCATATCGAGCGCCCCGCCAAGAACGCGCGCATCACCATCCACACGGCGCGTCCGGGCGTGGTGATCGGCAAGAAGGGCGAGGACATCGAAAAGCTGCGCAAGGACGTGTCCGACATCATGGGCGTGCCCGCGCACATCAACGTCAACGAGGTGCGCAAGCCGGAACTCGACGCGCAACTTGTCGCCGAGAGCATCGCGCAGCAGCTGGAGCGCCGCATCATGTTCCGCCGCGCGATGAAGCGCAGCGTGCAGAACGCGATGCGTCTGGGCGCACTCGGCATCAAGGTCAACGTCGGCGGCCGCCTGAATGGCGCCGAGATCGCGCGTTCCGAATGGTATCGCGAAGGTCGCGTGCCGCTGCATACGCTGCGCGCCGACATCGACTACGGCTTCGCCGAGGCCAGGACCACCTACGGCGTGATCGGCGTGAAGGTGTGGATCTACAAGGGCGAGATCTTCGACTTCTCGCAGGTCGGCCAGGTGAAGGAAGACGAGCGTGACGCCGCGCCGTCGTCGCGCCGCGAGCGCGCAGGCCGCGACGACGACCAGCCGCGCCGCGAGCGCGCGCCGCGCCGCGAGCGCGCAGGCAAGTAATCGGGAACCATAGCCATGCTGCAACCCAAACGCACCAAATTCCGCAAGCAGTTCAAGGGCCGCAACGATGGCCTGAGCTTCAACGGCAACCTGGTCAGCTTCGGCGAATACGGCCTGAAGGCGACCACGCACGGCATGTTGACCGCGCGCCAGATCGAAGCCGCGCGCCGCTGCATCACGCGCTACGTCAAGCGCGGTGGCAAGCTGTGGATCCGCGTCTATCCGGACAAACCGATCACCAAGAAGCCGATCGAAGTCCGCATGGGCGCCGGCAAGGGCAACGTGGAATATTGGGTGGCGCCGGTGCAGCCGGGCCGCATGTTGTACGAGATCGAAGGCGTCACCGAGGCCGAGGCGCGCGAGGCGTTCCGCCTGGCCGCGGCCAAGCTGTCGGTGCAGACACAATTCGCAAGCCGGGCGGTGCTGTGATGAAGATGAGCGAGATGCGCGGCAAGTCCGCGAAGGAACTCGGCGAGCACATCGTCGATCTGCGCCGCGAGCAGTTCAGCCTGCGCATGCAGAAGGCGCAAGGCAACAACGCGCAAACCCACCAGTTCATGCGCACGCGCCGCGAGATCGCGCGCGCCAAGACCGCGCTGAACGAGAAGAAGTAAGGACGTGCGATGAACGAACAAGCGAAAACCGCGCGCACGCTGGAAGGCCGCGTGCTCAGCAACAAGATGCACAAGACGGTCACCGTGGTGGTGGAACGCCAGGAGCAGCACGGCCTGTACGGCAAACTGCTGCGCCGTTCGACCAAGTTGCACGCGCACGACGACCTCGGCGCCGGCGAGGGTGACCTGGTGCGCATCAGCGAGTGCCGGCCGATGTCGAAGACCAAGCACCATCGCGTGGTCGAAATCGTGGCCCGTGCGGCGGAATGAGGAGAGCGCAAGCATGATCCAGATGCAATCCACATTGGCCGCGGCCGACAACAGCGGCGCGAAGGAGCTGATGTGCATCAAGGTGCTGGGCGGCTCCAAGCGTCGCTATGCCAGCATCGGCGATGTCATCAAGGTTTCCATCCGCGACGCGATCCCGCGCGGCAAGGTCAAGAAAGGCGAGGTGTACAACGCCGTGGTGGTGCGCACCGCCAAGGGCGTGCGCCGCTCCGACGGTTCGCTGATCCGTTTCGACGGCAATGCGGCCGTGCTGCTCAACAACAAGCTCGAGCCGATCGGCACCCGCATCTTCGGGCCGGTCACGCGCGAGCTGCGCAGCGAGCGCTTCATGAAGATCGTCTCGCTCGCGCCGGAAGTGCTGTAAGGAAAATGGCCATGAATCGCATCAAGAAAGGCGACCAGGTCGTCGTGACCACCGGCAAGAACAAGGGCCAGCGCGGCGAAGTGATGCGCGTGACGGGCGACCGCGTGTTCGTGCAGAACGTCAACCTCGCCAAGCGCCACACCAAGCCGAACCCGCAGGCCAACCAGCCGGGCGGTATCGTCGAGCGCGAGGCGCCGATCCACATCTCCAACGTCATGCTTTTCAACTCCGCCGCCGGCAAGGGTGAACGCGTGGGCCGCAAGACGCTCGGCGACGGGCGCAAGGTCCGGGTGTTCCGTGTTTCCGGCGAAGTCGTGGACGCGTGAGGAAGCCGACATGAATACCCGATTGCAGAAAATCTACCAGGATGAAGTGGTGCCGAAACTGATGCAGCGCTTCGGCTACAAGAATCCGATGCAGGTGCCGCGCATCAGCAAGATCACGCTCAACATGGGCGTGGGTGAGGCCGTTGCCAACAAGAAGATCCTGGAAAACGCGGTAGCCGACATGGCCAAGATCGCCGGCCAGAAGCCGGTGACCACCAAGGCGCGCGTATCCGTGGCTTCATTCAAGATCCGCGACGGCTGGCCGATCGGCTGCAAGGTCACCCTGCGTCGCACCCGCATGTACGAATTCCTCGACCGCCTGATCAACATCTCGCTGCCGCGCGTGCGCGACTTCCGCGGCATGTCCGGTCGCGCGTTCGACGGCCGCGGCAACTACAACATGGGCCTGAAGGAACAGATCATCTTCCCGGAGGTCGATTTCGACCAGGTGGACGCGATGCGCGGCATGGATATTTCCATCGCCACCACCGCGAAGTCCGACGAGGAAGCCAAGGCGTTGCTGGAAGCCTTCCGTTTCCCGTTCCGCAACTGAGAACCGAAGAGAGAGTCGACGAAATGGCAAAGACCTCGATGGTCAACCGCGACATCAAGCGGGCCAAGTTGGTGAAGAAGTACGCGGCCAAGCGCGCCGAGCTGAAGAAGATCGTGCTCAGCGCCAGCGCGGACTACGAGGAGAAGATGGCGGCGCAGGCCAGGCTGCAGAAGCTGCCGCGCGACGCCAGCCCCTCGCGCGTGCGCACGCGCTGCGCGCTCACCGGCAACCCGCGCGCGGTCAACGCCCGTTTCGGGCTCGGCCGCAGCAAGCTGCGCGAAGCCACCATGCGCGGCGACGTGCCGGGCCTGCGCAAGGCCAGCTGGTAAAAGCAAAAGGGATTCCGGTTCGCGCCGGAATGAAAATCAACCGGATATCGATGCCGAGCAACTGACAAGAGCGCGACGAGGCAATGTTCCACCGCTCCTGCCCCCTTGAGTCAAGGGGGCGGATCGAATCGAAGATTCGATCGGGGATTGTGGAGGATTGACCGGCACCAAGTGGCGACATCGCCCACGCTCTTTTGAAACGGAACCCAACAATGAGCATGACTGATCCCATCGCCGACATGTTCACCCGCATCCGCAATGCCCAGGCCATGGGCAAGCAGACGGTGAGCATGCCGGCATCGAAAATCAAGCTGGCGCTGGCCGAACTGCTGAAGGCGGAAGGTTACGTGCTGGACGCGCGCAAGACCGAGGCGGACAACAAGGCCTCGATCGAGATCAAGCTGAAGTATTTCGACGGCAAGCCGGCGATCGAGCGCATCGAGCGCGTCAGCCGTTCCGGTTTGCGCGTGTACCGCGGCAAGGATGGCCTGCCGAAAGTGCTGGGCGGCTTGGGCATTTCCATCATTTCCACTTCGTCCGGCCTGATGACCGATGCGCAGGCGCGCGCCAAGGGTCTGGGCGGCGAAGTGATCGGCCGCGTGGCGTGATCACCGGAGAGTTTCATGTCTAGAGTCGCAAAGAAACCGATTGCCCTGCCGAAGGGCGTGGATTGCCAGGTCGGCGCCGATGCCGTCACCGTCAAGGGTCCCAAGGGCACCCTGAAGATGCCGGCGATCGCGGGCGTCAAGGTGGCAGTCGACAATGGCACGTTGACTTGCGCCAGCAACGACGGCGCGGACAGCAAGTTCGCCGGGACCGCGCGCGCGTTGCTCGCCAACATCGTCAAAGGCGTGACGGAAGGCTACGAGCGCAAGCTGGAATTGGTCGGCGTGGGTTACCGCGCGCAGATGCAGGGCAAGAACCTCAACCTGTCGCTCGGTTTTTCGCACCCGGTGGTGTTCGTCGCGCCGGAAGGCGTGACGATCGAGACGCCGACGCAGACCGAAATCCTGATCAAGGGCGCCGACAAGCAGCGCGTCGGCGAAACCGCAGCGAAGATCCGCGCGTTCCGTCCGCCCGAACCCTACAAGGGCAAGGGTGTCCGTTACTCCGGCGAACGCATCACGCTCAAAGAGGCAAAGAAGGCGTAATTGCGGAGTCAATCCGTACAGCCGATCCGCTTCTCGAAGGAAACGACCATGGAAAAGAAAACCGCCCGTCTGCGCCGCGCCAAGTCCACGCGTGCGCACATCCGCAAGCTGGCAGTGCCGCGCCTGACCGTGCATCGCAGCGGGCAGCACCTCTACGCGCAGGTGATCGCGCCGGAGGGCGGCAAGGTGCTGGCCGCGGCTTCGACCGTGCAGAAGACCACGCGCGAAGGGCTGAAGGGCACCAAGAACAAGGATGCGGCGGCGGCGGTGGGCAAGGCGGTGGCCGAGAAGGCCAAGGCCGCCGGCGTGGAAGCGGTCGCATTCGATCGTTCCGGGTTCCGTTACCACGGCCGCATCAAGGCGCTGGCCGATGCCGCGCGCGAAGCGGGATTGAAGTTTTGATGGAGCGTTCCGGTTGCCGTGCCCGATGTGTTTATTTTTGCGATCATCCATGATCGCTGCATATTGAACGACTCGGTGCGTGCAGTAGATAACAGTTTGATACACCAGAAGCAGCCATCCATGGCCGCACTTTTCAAAAAACATACAACTCCAAGCGGCTTGATGCCGTAAGCAAATGCCCGCATTGACGGGCGACAAGGTGAAGAGATGTCCAGCAACGATCGCGAAAGTTCCGACGGCCTGCTCGAGAAGCTGATCGCCGTCAACCGAGTGGCCAAGACGGTCAAGGGCGGCCGCCAGATGAGCTTCACCGCGTTGACCGTGGTGGGCGACGGCGACGGCAAGGTCGGCTTCGGCTATGGCAAGGCACGCGAAGTGCCGGTCGCCATTTCCAAGGCGATGGACCGCGCCCGTCGCAGCATGGTCAAGATCGGGCTCAACAACGGCACCCTGTGGTATGCCGTGAAGGCCAATCATGGCGCCGCGCGCGTGTTCATGCAGCCGGCTTCCGAAGGTACCGGCGTGATCGCCGGCGGCGCGATGCGCGCCGTGCTGGAAGTCGTCGGCGTCAAGAACGTGCTCGGCAAGGCCGTGGGTTCGCGCAATCCCATCAACCTGGTGCGCGCCACCATCAAGGGCCTGCAGTCGATGGCTTCCCCGGAAGCGATCGCGGCCAAGCGCGGCAAGAAGGTCGAGGAGGTGCTGGGCAATGGCTAAGAAGAATGCGGATACCGCCGGCACCGTGAAGGTGCGGCTGGTCGGTGGCCTGCGCGGCGTGCAAGGTCGTCATCGTCTGAGCGTCAAGGCGCTCGGGTTGAACAGGACCAACGACGTACGCGAGCTGAAAGACAGTGCGCAGGTACGCGGTCTGATCAACAAGGTCAACTACCTCGTACGGATCGAGGATTGAACATGAAACTCAACACGTTGAAACCCGGCAAGGGCGCGCGCCGCGAGCGCGTGCGCGTGGGTCGCGGCATCGGTTCCGGCCTCGGCAAGACCGCCGGCCGTGGCCACAAGGGCCAGTACGCGCGCACCGGCGGCGGCAAGGTCAAGGCCGGCTTCGAAGGCGGCCAGATGCCGCTGCACCGTCGCCTGCCGAAGGTCGGCTTCCGCTCCAAGATGGCGCGCGACAGCCAGCAAGTGTTCCTGTACCAACTCGCCGGCGTGAAGAGCGACAATATCGACGTGGCCGCGCTACGTGAAGCGGGGCTGATCGACGCGCGCGCCAAGCGCGTGAAGATCGTCAAGAAGGGCGAGATCGGCCGCAAGATCAAGGTTTCCGGCGTGCTCGCGACGGCAGGCGCCAAGGCGGCGATCGAAGCCGCCGGCGGCAGCGTGGAGTAAGCACGAGCGTGGCGAATCCCTCCAACAGCGCGAATCCGCTCGCTGCGTTCGGCAAGCTCACCGAGCTGCGTCAGCGGTTGCTGTTCGTGGTCGGCGCACTGGTCGTGTTCCGCCTCGGCTCGTTCATCCCGGTGCCGGGCGTGAATCCGGAAGCGATGACGCGGATGATCGAACAAGGCGGCGGCCTGCTGAACATGTTCAACATGTTCTCGGGCGGCGCGCTCGCGCGCTTTTCGCTGTTCGCGCTCGGCGTGATCCCGTACATCTCCGCCTCGATCGTGGTGCAGATGATGGGCTCGGTGGTGCCGGCCTGGCAGCAACTGAAGAAGGAAGGCCAGGCTGGGCAGCGCATGCTGACCAAGTACACACGCTGGGGCACGGTGGGACTGGCGGCGTTCCAGGCCTTCGGCGTCGCGGTGGCGTTGCAGAAGCAGGGCGGCGCCGGCGGCATTCCCGTCGTCTACGACCCCGGCTTCGGTTTCGTCTTCGCTTCGGTGATCGGCCTGACCGCCGGCACCATGTTCCTGATGTGGCTGGGCGAGCAGATCACCGAGCGCGGCGTCGGCAACGGCATCTCGCTGATCATTTTCGCCGGCATCGTCGCAGGCCTGCCGCGCGCGCTGAGCCAAACCGCCTCCATGGCTTCGAGCGGCGAGCTGTCCTCGATCATGGTCCTGCTGGTGGTGGTCGTGGTGTTGCTGATCACCGCGTTCGTGGTGTTCGTGGAGAGTGCGCAGCGACGCATCACCGTGAACTACGCGAGGCGCCAGGGCGGCGCGCGCGCCTACATGAACCAGAGTTCCTACGTGCCGTTGAAGATCAACGTGACAGGAGTTATTCCGCCGATCTTCGCGTCCTCGCTGATCATGTTTCCGGCCACCGTCGCGACATGGTTCTCCAATTCCAGCCAGATCCGCTGGCTGCAGACGATCACCACCGCGCTGACGCCGGGCGAGCCGCCCTACATGATCCTGTATGCGTTGCTGATCATCGTTTTCACGTTCATCTATGCCGCGCTTACGTTCAACGCGCAGGAAACCGCGGACAACCTCAAGCGTTCGGGTGCGTTGATCCCGGGCGTGCGGCCGGGCAAGAGTTCGGCCGACTACATCGATGGCGTGCTGACGCGCCTGACCGGCGCGGGTGCGTTGTATCTGGCGGCGGTCTGCCTGATCCCCACCTTCCTGCAGACGGCCTGGCATGTGCCGTTCTACTTCGGCGGTACTTCGCTGCTGATCGTGGTGGTGGTGGCGATGGACTTCCGCGCGCAGGTTTCGGCCCACCTGGTGTCGCACCAGTACGAGAGCCTGTTGAAGAAGGCGAATTTGCGACGGAGTTGAGGGTTCGCGCGCGTCCCGGGCGGGTGCTTGGGATGGGCAGGGCGGGAATTGGAGCATCCGGCCGGCCTTCCAGGCGGGTGGGTTTTTCGGCTATGATTAACAGTTTGCCGCGCTGGCAACGTAACGGGTTCGGGAGAGAGGAAAATGGCGCGCATCGCGGGTGTCAACCTGCCGGTCAACAAGCACGTCTGGGTAGGCTTGCAAAGCATCTACGGCATCGGCCGCTCGCGGTCGAAGACGATTTGCGTGCATGCGGGCATCGACCCGGCCACGCCGATCAAGTCGCTGTCGGAAGGCGAAGTCGAGAAGCTGCGCGCGGAAATCGCGAAGTTCGCGGTCGAGGGCGACTTGCGCCGCGAAGTCGGAATCAGCATCAAGCGATTGATCGACCTCGGCACCTATCGCGGCCTCCGTCACCGCCGTGGTTTGCCGGTGCGCGGCCAGCGCACACGCACCAATGCGCGCACGCGCAAGGGCCCGCGGCGGCCGATAAAGAAATAACAGCAGATCAACCAAGTCTCGGAATCGGATAAATCAATGGCACCACCGGTCAAGGCAAAGAAGAAGACCAAGCGCGTCGTCACCGACGGCATCGTGCACGTGCAGGCTTCCTTCAACAACACCATCGTCACCATCACCGATCGCCAGGGCAACGCGCTTTCCTGGGCGACTGCCGGCGGCGCGGGTTTCCGCGGTTCGCGCAAGTCCACGCCGTTCGCGGCGCAGGTCGCGGCCGAGAAGGCCGGCCGCGCGGCGCTGGATTACGGCGTCAAGTCGCTGGAAGTGCGCATCAAGGGCCCGGGCCCGGGCCGCGAATCCGCGGTGCGTTCACTGAACGCGCTGGGCTACAAGGTCACCAACATCATCGACGTCACGCCGATCCCGCACAACGGGTGCCGTCCGCCGAAGAATCGCAGGGTCTAAGCCATGGCACGTTACCGCGGTCCCACCTGCAAGCTGGCCCGTCGCGAGGGCGCCGATCTCTCGTTGAAGAGTCCCGCGCGCGCGATCGATTCCAAATGCAAGTTCGACAACAAGCCCGGCCAGCACGGCGCCAACAAGCGCGCCCGCCTGTCCGACTACGCCGTGCAGTTGCGCGAGAAGCAGAAGGTCAAGCGCATCTACGGCGTGCTCGAACGCCAGTTCGGCAACTACTACAAGAAGGCCTCCTCGCTGAAGGGCAACACCGGCGAGAACCTGCTGCGCATGCTGGAAACCCGTCTCGACAACGTGGTCTACCGCATGGGCTTCGCGGTCACCCGCGCGCAGGCGCGCCAGCTGGTCGCGCACAAGTCGATCATGGTCAACGGCAAGAAGGTCAACGTGCCGTCCTTCGCCGTGCGTCCAGGCGACGAGGTCGCACTGACCGAGCGCGCGCGCGCGCAGTTGCGCGTGCAGGAAGCCATGACGCTCGCCGAGGGCATGGATCTGCGCCCGGGCTGGGTCGAGGTGGATGCCAAGAAGTTCGCGGGCGTGTTCAAGTCCCTGCCAGACCGTGGCGACCTGCCGAGCGACATCAACGAGAACCTGATCGTCGAGTTGTATTCGAAGTAAGCGGCCGTATATCGGGGAATGGATGCCTGTCGCATCCGTTCCCATGCCGGCCAGCCGCTTCGCGAGGCAATTGCGAAGCGCGTTCATTTGAAGTGCGGCCACGGAGGGTCGCTTGGATGCGCAGGGACAGCGCATCAGGCCGTTTCCGGCGAATCGAAGCCTTCGCTTCGCCACCAATGAGTTATCCGGAGCAATCCATGTCAGCCACATCCACCAGCGTCCTGCGGCCGCGCGGCCTCAACGTCGAACAGCTCGGCCCGAATCACGCGCGTGTGATCGTCGAGCCGCTCGAGCGCGGCTACGGCCATACCCTGGGCAACGCGTTGCGCCGCGTGCTGTTGTCCTCGATCCCCGGTTGCGCGATCACCGAGGTGGAGATCGATGGCGTGCTGCACGAGTACACCACGCTCGAAGGCCTGCAGGAGGACGTGATCGAGGTGCTGCTCAATCTCAAGGACGTCGCCATCCGCATGCACGGCGTGGACGAGACCACCATGACCCTCAACAAGAAGGGCAAGGGCGTGGTCACCGCCGGCGACATCACCACCGATCATTCGGTGGAAATCGTCAATCCGGAGCACGTGCTGTGCCACCTCACCAAGGACGTGGCGCTCAACATGCGCCTGAAGGTGAAGCGCGGCATCGGTTATCAACCGGCCATCACGCGCGCCAATCCGGACGAGGAATCGCGCCCGATCGGCCGCCTGCAACTGGACGCCTCGTTCTGCCCCGTACGCCGCGTGGCCTACGAAGTGGACGCCGCGCGCGTCGAGCAGCGCACCAACCTCGACAAACTGGTGCTGGATGTCGAAACCAACGGCACCGTGCAGGCCGACGAAGCCGTGCGCAAGGCGGCCGAGACGCTGCTGGACCAGCTTTCGGTGTTCGGCGATTTCACCCGCCGCGAGAGCGGCGACGCCAAGGCCGAGAAGAGCGGTTTCGATCCGCTGCTGACGCGTCCGATCGACGACCTCGAACTGACGGTGCGTTCGGCGAACTGCCTCAAGGCCGAGAGCATCTACTACATCGGCGACCTGGTGCAGAAGACCGAGGTCGAATTGCTGAAGACGCCGAACCTCGGCAAGAAGTCGCTGACCGAGATCAAGGACGTGCTCGGCGCCAAGGGCCTGGCGCTCGGCATGAAGCTCGAGAACTGGCCGCCGACCGGCCTTTCGCACGGCATGCAGCTGAGCTGAGAGAAAACGCGAGACGTTTAGCGGATATTCCGCGGGAATCCGGAACAACTCCGGCGTTCTCATAACGATAAAGAGAGAGTCGAGTCATGCGCCACCTCAAATCCGGACGCAAGTTCAATCGGACGTCCAGCCATCGCGAGGCCATGTTCAAGAACATGGCGGCCTCGCTGATCAAGAGCGAACTGATCCGCACCACCTTGCCCAAGGCCAAGGAGCTGCGCCGCGTCGCCGAGCCGCTGATCACGCTGGCCAAGACCGACGGCGTCGCCAATCGTCGCCTCGCCTTCGCGCGCCTGCGCGACAAGCAGGCGGTCGGCAAGCTGTTCGTGGAACTCGGTCCGCGCTATCGCTCACGCCCCGGCGGCTATCTGCGCATCCTGAAGTGCGGCAACCGCGTCGGCGACAACGCGCCGATGGCCTACGTGGAACTGGTGGATCGTCCGCAGCAGCAGGCCGCTGCCACCGAGTAAGCGATGCCGCCAAGTAATTCCCGAAAACCCCGGCCGGAAACGCCGGGTTTTTTGTTTTCAGGCATAAAAATTCCGAGATGGGATGGCTCTTGTCAGGAAGTCCAAATCACTTTGCGGTGAACGACTTGCCACTGTTCTCCTACCTTGCGCAGCACGACGTACTCCGCGTGTGCGCACAAACCGCCGCAATCCACGGTCATTTGCACCACGGCAATGTTTCCCGAGGTGGAATAGCCGGGCATGCTCAGTTTCAGAAGCTCGTCAGCATCGGGAAAGGCATCTGTAAATCCGGTGTTCACTCCGACCGGTATTCGGATGCTGGGAGGCACAGGGAATTTGATCGGATGAGTGGCAGGTCTTTTCAGCGAGGCCTCAATGCGTTCATTGCTCATGATGCGAACCGATGGACAAGTGATGCCATCCGGAAGCGTTGACGTCGCTGTAGATCGGTCTTGGAGATCATCCAGCGCATGCGTATCAATGCTTGTTTCGCGTGGAAGTTCGACAAAGGTCTTTGACGATAAGGTCATGCGCTGTTCCACAAACGGCTTGGACGACAAAATGATGTGCTGCTGACGACTCGCGCATTCCAAGGCAACTACCGCCTTGAGCACGGCCTGATCGTCACGACTCGGCTTGTAAGTCGAGCATGAACCGGAAGCACAAACTGCCAGGGTCAGAAGAATGATTGCCGGGCGATTCATAGGTTCTACAACGAGTCGAGTGGATGAGCTGCTGCCGGTTTCACAGACACTGGGTTTGGGTGTGATGATGAAGCCGGAGGTGGTCAATGGGAACGAGACGGACGTTCAGTCGGGAGTTCAAGCTTGAAGCGGTGAACCTGGTGAGG
>Ga0134126_10005178_pt1 | contig 16292 bp, 21 predicted proteins | sample KB31752_FD_96881 | JGI IMG/M metagenome (GOLD analysis project Ga0134126, IMG submission 96881) | Terrestrial soil microbial communities with excess Nitrogen fertilizer from Kellogg Biological Station, Michigan, USA - KB3-175-2 | ecosystem: Environmental > Terrestrial > Soil > Unclassified ...
GCTTCACAGCCTGGCCCACTTTGTCCCTCACATCATTGGCCGCCGTTTCAAGGTCCGCCCCGAGGTTAAATTCAACGGTTATGGTGCTCACTCCCAAGGCGCTGGTGGAAGACAAAGAACGGATGCCATCAACCCCATTGATGGATCGTTCCAGAGGTTCAGTTATTTGAGACTCTACCACATCGGCATTTGCACCTGAATATGCAGTGCTCACGGTAATTACCGGCGGATCAATTGAAGGATATTCCCGAACTCCCAGGTAGGTATATCCTAATATCCCGAATACAACAATGGTAATGGACATTACCGTTGCAAGTACCGGCCGCTTAATGCTTATAGAGGAAAGACTCATTTCTCAATATTCTTTATTTTCACATGTGCACCTGGTTTGAGCATCATGATACCGGTGGTAATAATGGTGTCGCCTGATTTGAGACCTTGTGTTATTTGTATGGTAGTATCATTTCTAATCCCGGTTTTTACATCAACCAGATTTGCAGTTCCGTTCTTAAGCACATATATTTTATTGCCTTTCAAAACGGGGATAATGGCTTGAGTGGGAGCCATGATAGCTTTATCGCTTTCCTTCAAAACAAGGTTTACTTCTGCAAAAGCTCCCGGTTTTATTTTTTCATCTTTGTTTGGGCATACCGCGCGAACCATCAGGCTGCGTGTGGCCAGGTCAATTTTGGGCTCAATAGCATATATGTTGGCAGTAAATGTATCTTTCAGGCCCTGAACGGTAAAATTTACCTCATCTCCGGATTTCACCTTGTTCATGTATTTCTCGGGTACCGAGAAATCAATTTTTATAGGTTCTATTTCTTGTATCGTAGCAATTTTTACTGAAGGAGTGATAAAGCTGCCTTCACTTACATTCTTCAAACCTATAATGCCGTTATATGGCGACCTGATTTCGGTTTTTGAGATCTGCACATTCAACAGGTCCACATCCGCTTTTGCTTCTTCAAGGGCGCTAAGGCCCTGGTCATACTCCTGCTGGCTGATGCCCTGTTTATCCAGAAGTTTCTTGTCCCGTTGCTCAGTTTCCGAGGCAATACGCTGGGCGGCCTTGGCTTTCATAAGTTGCGCCTGGAGGTCTGCGTCATATATTTTTACAAGAAGCTCTCCCTTAGTCACCCTGCCTCCTTCTTTAAATAATATATGGGTTATTTTGCCTGAAGTTTCACTGTACAGGTCCACTTCATTGTTGGCGATTACCGTACCGCTGCTCATGAGCTGGTTATCCAATTTTTGGGTAGATACGACACTGACGTCCACAACCGGAGCTGTATTTTTAAGGGAAGTTATGCTTTTGTTCTTCTGCTCCGCCGCCCTAGTTGACCTGATCTTGTACCAGGCCAGCAAACCAATGAGCAGCGCTACGGCAATAATAATAATGAGGTTTTTTAACTTCATTTCGACAACGGTTTTTTAATTTTATTGATTTTATACACCACTTCATTTGCTGGCTGGCTCGATATATTATCATATACCATCCTCAGCCAGGCATAAAATTCTTTTTTTTGCCCGGCATTCAGGCCCTGTGTGGCTTTGCTGTTCAGTTCATTTACAGCTTGATGTATCTCAGGCATTATTTTGTTGGCTTTTTCTGTGAGGCATATCCGGTGCTCTCTCCGGTCCTTTGGGTTTTTGCTTCGTTTCACAAGTCCTTTTTTTGCGAGATAATCAATCTTTTTTACCATGGATGCTTTGTCAACATCCAACTGGTCGCAGAGTGATTGCTGGCTGCAAGGGTTTCCCTGGCGTTCCTCCACCGTAATTAAAATCGAATAATAGTGCTCAACATCAAGGTGTTCCAGTTGCTTGGTGAGCGCGCCATAATATGACCTGGTTATCAGGTTCATGTACCTGCTCAGGGGCAGGTTATGGTTCCAGGCATTGGTAGAAGGCATCGTTTGCAAACAGTTTGGGTTACAAATAGTTTGCAAAGTTAACTATTTATTTGATGCGAAGTGTTAAGGAAAGGTTAATGTTTGGGGCTGCCAAAAATTAAAGATTCTGGTTCTATGAATGATCCAAAATGTAAGAGTGCAGAGGTTCAGAATTCTGAACCTCTATCCGTTATCCTGTCCCAAATCAGGCTCTAAACTAATGCCATCGGTATGTTTATGTTGTACCGCCTCACCGTTTTTTTCACCTTCCCCTTTTTTCTTAGGTTCAGGTTTTTTGGGTGTTTCCCCGGCATCCGGGCTTGTATCCCCGATCTGCTCAAGCGGCTTTACTTCAGGTTCCTTTTCCTGCCATTGCCTTTTGCCCAGCAATTCTTCCAGGTCGCTCTGGTAAATTATTTCCTTTTCCAGCAACACGTCTGCCAGTTTATAAAGCTCGGCTTTCCTTTCAATGAGTAATTTTTTGGTACGGGTATAAGCAGAAGCAATAAATGAACGAACCTCATTGTCAATCATTTCGGCTGTCTTTTCAGAATAGGGTTTGTTAAAGCCGTATTCATTCTGTGGGTCATTGTACGATACATTCCCGATCTTGTCGTTCATGCCATACATGGCTACCATATCAAAAGCCAAACGGGTAATGCGCTCCAGGTCGTTTTGTGCACCGGTTGATATTTTCCCGAAGACAATATCTTCCGCCACCCTGCCGCCAAGCGCCATACAAACCGTATCAAGCAACTGCTCTTTGGTATATAAATATTGTTCTTTAGGAAGGTATTGCGCATATCCCAATGCGGCCACCCCTCGTGGTACGATAGACACTTTTACAAGTGGCGCAGCATGTTCCAGGAACCAGCCCACAATGGCGTGGCCTGCTTCATGATAGCCTACGATTTTCTTTTCTTCAGGGGATATAATCTTGTTTTTCTTTTCCAGCCCACCGATAACCCTGTCAATGGCATCCTGGAAATCCTGCATCTCTACCTGGGTCTTGGCTTTACGTGCGGCAATAAGGGCAGCTTCGTTGCAGACGTTTGCTATTTCTGCACCGGCAAAGCCGGGGGTTTGCACGGCAAGTTTATGGGCGTCCACGTCGGCGCCAAGTTTTACCGGGCGAAGGTGTACTTTAAATATGGCTTCCCTGCCTGCTATATCCGGTTTGTCAATGGATATTTGCCTGTCAAAACGCCCGGGGCGCATCAAGGCGGAGTCTAATATATCCGGCCTGTTGGTAGCGGCAAGAATAATAACCCCGGAATTGGTTGAGAACCCATCCATTTCTGTAAGAAGCTGGTTGAGTGTATTTTCGCGCTCGTCATTGGCTCCCTGAACAAGGTTACGGCCCCTGGCTCGGCCAATGGCATCAATTTCATCTATAAATATAATACAAGGCGCTTTTTCTTTCGCCTGGCGGAACAAATCGCGAACGCGGGAAGCGCCGACGCCTACAAACATTTCCACGAAGTCAGATCCTGATAATGAGAAGAACGGAACGTTTGCTTCCCCGGCCACGGCCTTGGCGAGCAATGTTTTACCTGTACCGGGAGGTCCGATCAATAATGCGCCTTTGGGTATTTTCCCTCCCAGGTCTGTATATTTTTTTGGGTTTTTCAGGAAATCCACGATTTCCATGATCTCTACTTTGGCTTCTTCCAGGCCTGCAACATCTTTGAAGGTTACATTTACCTTGGTATCTTTTTCAAAAAGAGTGGCTTTGCTTTTGCCAATATTGAATAACTGTCCGCCCGGCCCTGCGCCACCTCCCATTCGCCGCATGAAAAATACCCAGACCAAAATGATAAGCCCTACAGGCAACAACCAGTTTATCAATGGGGTGTAGTCAGTGCGCTGCTCGGTATCCTGACGGATATCGCTAATTGTGGGATCCTTTTTTTCTTCGCTAAGCTGTTTAAGATTTGCAGTGAGCTGGTCGGGGGTCATGTCCATCACGAACTGAGGCCCTGTTTTTGTATTGGTGGTAAAAGGGCTTTCTTTTTCGTTCTGGTTTATCTTGGCAGCAGCGTCAGGTGTAAGATAGACCTCCACTTCACCCTGACCCTTCACGATTACGAACTTATCTACCAGGTGGGCAGCAACATACTTATCTTTGATATCAAACCATTGAGCGCTTTTGCCTTCGTTGTGCGGCCAGAACATGACAAACAGTATTACAAAAGCCAGGATAAGATATATCCAGTAAAAATTGAATTTTTGCTTTTTCGGCCCTTTGGGCAAACCCGGAAAATCATCATTGTTTTCCTCTTCGGGTTTGCTTTCCGGTTTATTATTTACTTTGGGATTGTTCATTATTTATTTTAGAAAATATTTAGGAAAGGTCGTTAAATTCTTCGGTTTCTGCATCGCCCCACAATTCCTCGATGGCATAAAAATCTCTTTTTTCTTTAAGGAACACATGCACTACAATGTTCACATAGTCAAGCAATATCCATTCCCTGTTTTCATATCCTTCACGGTGCCATGGCTTATCGTTAAGCGTTTTCCGCACATGCTCTTCGACTTCTTTGGCGATGGCTTCCACCTGACGGTCGTTATCTCCATGACATATAATAAATTTGTCAACGTACCTGTTGTCCAGGTTGCGCAGGTCAAGGGTTATGATATTCCCTGCTTTTTTGCTTTTCATGGCTTCCACTATTGCTTCAGTGAGAGGTGCCAGATTGTCATTTACTTTTATTTCTGTCTTTAAGGCTTTAGCGGTCAATAGTGTTTTTTTTAAATGAAGAAAAGTGGGTATTTATAATCCGGAAGTGAAAAAGATTTTTTATTTCGATGTAATTCTTTGAAGCTTAATATAATACAGTTCATCAGATTCAAGTAATGCAAAATGCAGCCTTATTGGGGTTACCTGTTCCCGCATCCCGATCTGCACACTTATTATTTCATTCTTATCCAGTACAAAATGTTTGCCACTAAATTCAGGAAGCATAAGGTCTTCATCCAGTGCAGAGGGATCTTCCACTTCATAAGCCAGGTTCTTACCTATATATTCGTCCCAGTCAAGGTCTTCTATCACCATTGCCAAATAGGCCTTTAATGATTCGTCAAGGACTTTCTGGAAGTATTCCATGTCCTTTACCATCACAAGGGCTTCTGCCACATCCGGCCTTTTATCATGAAATGCCCTTATGAAACCATAAATTACCTCAAGCGCCTCGTCCCTGTCAGGCAGTGTCTTCCAATAGTGAGGTGACTGTTGTTTTGTCATCTGTAATAAATAGCGGGCAAAGGTACGCATTAAGTGCCAAGTACGAAGTGAAGCCCGGTTAATATAGTCATATACATATTATAACTCAATGACGTTCCATAGCCATTCATATTTTATAATCATGTATATAGATGGATGTAATTGGATGTACCGAACAAAAATCTTTCTGTCTCATAAAGTTGGCAGCTTTTTGAATGTTGTCAGCTTGCCTCTTTCCTTACTAACCCCTAACGCCTAAGATCCCATTTCCTTATGTCCCACCCATACAAATCTCCTCGCGATATATGCGGTATCGGTAAAAGTAGCATTTCCTGCCGGGTTGCCGCCTGTTACATGAAAATCTGAAAAAGCAGCGTTCTGGTTCATCCATACCGGTCCGGTAAGGTTAAATGCAACAGGAGTAAAGGCTTGCTCCATTTCTTCTGCAATATGGTTTCTTACAGACTTATCAGTAGTATATGCTCCGCAGGTAATGGCGCCTTTCTTTATGGCCAGTTCTTTGGCAAGCAATACTGAATGGGCTGTGTCATTGGTTTTTATAAGCAATACAATAGGCCCGAAAAGTTCATTTGAAAAAGTGTCTTTATGTTCAGCATTTACTTCAATAACAACAGGGGTTGCCATCCGTGCATTTGGGAATTCCTCGTTTGTTATTTCAATGGAATCCAACAATAATTTGCCATGATCCATGGCTTTTGCATCCTCAATGCGCTGCAATGTATTGATGGACTGAATAGCGCCCAATGTTCCCGGTCCCATTTTAGGGTTTGCTACTAATGCTTTTATAGCGCCGGTAAACTTTTCTGCTACTTCATCAAAAGATAGTTTTACGCCTCCTGCAGTTACCCCGTTTTTCGGGATAAAAAAGTTTTGCGGTGCGGTACACATCTGCCCGGAATAAAGAGAAACGGCAAAGGCCATATTCTGCATAGCGGCATCCACATCTTCAAAAGAATCAATGATCATGGAGTTAACCCCCGCTTTTTCAGTGAAGGCTACTTTGCCCGGAATGCTTTCGATATAGTTTCCGAAATGGGTGCTTCCGGTATAGTCAATGATCTTTATATCACGATGTTCTGCAAGATGCTTTGTTATCGGGTTGCTGTTGGTATCAGGTGCAAGCTGCACAATCTCAGGGGCGAAGCCCTGGTGCAGCAATGCTTTCTGGATTTCTGCAACCACTATGGCAATAGGCAATATAGCGCCCGGGTGCGGTTTCACAATAACCGGGTTTCCGGTTACAAGACTCGCGTAAAGTCCAGGCACTGTGTTCCATACCGGGAAAGTGGAACACCCGATAACAAGGCCTACGCCTCTGCCGACTGCGTTCCAGGATTTTTGCATTTTTACCGAAAACTTTCCCATGGGTTTTTCCCATTCTGCCGATTCAGGGTATTTTGTCAGTTCATCACGGCTTACACTGATGGCTTCAAGCGCCCTGTCATTGGCATGAGGCCCCGAAGCCTGGAACGACATCATAAATGACTGGCCAGTAGTGTGCATGGTGGCGAAAGCAATATCAAAAAAGCGGGTTTTTACTCTTTCAAGACTGTCCATAAGCACTGCGACCCTCGCCTCAACTGAAGCCTGATGCCATTGTTTTTGAACGTCTTTAGCCCTGCTTACCAATGTATCAGGCGAAAAATATGGATATTTTATACTCAATAATTCCTGTAGATAAGGAGAAACCTCGTCCCCGCACCAATCTTCCTCACTGTTTTGCATCAGTTCTTTAAAATGCTTTCCGGTTTGGCCGTTCAGCCATTCGTGCGCTTTGATTGCGCCATCTTCAGGGTATGCCTTTGGATGTTCAGGATATGCTGAAAAAAAGTTACGGTCTGTGATTGCTTTAGACACGCGGCCAAGCAGTTCTTTGTGCTCGTCCAATATAATTCCCAATGAAGTTTCCATAGAATAATAATAAGGAACAAAGGTAGGGATTGTTGCACCAAGAAAAGCTATGAGGCAATAAGACAATGAGGCAATTTGAAAACGACTTGATGCGCGCTTGTTTGTAAGAAATTCAAAAAAGCGCGTCATTGCACTTAACAATCCTTTCAATTTTCCAACCTTTCAATCTTTTAATTTTGGAATCTTTGAATCTTTTAATTTTTCAATCCCCTACCTTTGGACAAGAATTTAAAACGGGTATGCCTTCTCAAGCTGCGATCATAGATCTGGGGACAAATACGTTCCATATACTCATAGTAGAATGGGAAGACAGTCAATTCAGGATGCTGGAAAAGCTGCAAATCCCAGTAAAACTGGGCAAAGGCGCTTTCGGCAGTCATATTATCAGAGATGATGCTTATTCGAGGGGAATAGTAGCCATAAAGGAATTCAAGAAACTCCTGCTTTCATATCACGTTTCAGACGTAGTTATATACGGCACTTCGGTATTGCGGAATGCTGTAAACGGGCCATTGTTTGCCGCAGAAGCACAAAACATTATCGGCCACCCTATACGGGCCATTAGTGGCGAAGAAGAAGCTGAGCTGATATATACGGGTGTTCGCAATGCAGTGCCGCTTGGCAAAGAGCCTCATTTAATCATGGATATTGGTGGAGGCAGCGTAGAGTTTATCATTGGAAATGAAAAAGGGGTTTCCTGGTTGAAAAGTTATGAAATAGGCGCCGCGAGGCTCATCGAAAAATTTGCCCAGAATGACCCGATGGATGATGATAGCATTGCGGAACTTGAGGAATTTCTCGAAACAGAGCTTACCGAACTATGGGAGCAGGCCTCAAATTATAAAATCAAGACATTGGTTGGCGCCTCCGGCTCGTTTGAGTCCATCGCAAGTATGGAACGGAAAATTTACGAACTGGACAAAAAAGCTGTTGGTTCTTTATTTTATAACATTGACATGAAACACTTTGATGAAATATATCAAAAGATAATAACGTCAACACAACTGGAGCTTATCTATGTGCCAGGCCTTCCTGGTTTCAGGGTAGAAATGATTTCAGTTGCCATGATCATGATCAACTATGTAATTCAAAGGTTGCGGCTGAAAAGAATTATTGCTTCTGATTATGCTCTGAAAGAAGGGGTCATGTACAAGCTAATGCTGGAGCACAGCGGCATAAGCAAACATTCTTAGAGGGAAAAAATACGATTAAGGCTACCTCGGCAGGGCCACTTTTTCCGGTGCCTGGATATCCCCTTTTATAGTAAGAACAATCTCCTCGCCATCGCTTACAAGCACAGTCATGGTTTTCGTAAATTTTCCCGGCCGCTTGCTGTCGTACTTTGCTGTGATGAATCCCTTTCTGTGTGGTTTTACAGGGTCTGTTGAATAATCCGGGGTGGTACATCCGCAACTGGTTTTTACTTCCCGTATACAGATTTTTTCTTTGCTTATATTTTGAAACCCAAACTTGTGACTGGCATCAGCCCCGTATGGCATTGTTCCAAAATTAAAGGTATCTTCCGTGAACCTGATCACATTGTGAGAGCTTTGCAAAAGCTGGTTTTGGGCAGAGCTTTTATGCAGGCCTGAAAACAGGAACAACCCAAATATTATTGCTATTAATTTCAATTGTGTACAGGGTTTTGAGGAGGTGCGGAATTTGCATTAGGGTTTGGTCTTACAGTTCCAAGAAATATTAATGTAAATGTCTCATCGCCAATGACCACAGTTACAGTTTTGGAAAAGTAGCCTTCCCGGCTGCTGTCATACTTTATAGAAATGGTGCCGGTTCTTCCGGGCATTATAGGGCCCTTTGTATAGTCTGTCGTGGTACAGCCGCAGCTGGGAGTGACCCTGTTGATGGTAACGGGAGAGTTGCTTGTATTTGTAAATATATAGGAATGGCTCACATCGGAATTAAAATCCACCGTTTTAAAATTATAAACCATTTCCTTAAAAGTTACTGCTGATTTTGCCAATTGAGGGGTTTGCTCATTGGAATCATCGCTTTGGGCAAAAATATTTCCCGCAGATAAAAGAATGAATAAAAGCGCGCCGGTTAATATTTTCATAACTGTCTGTTTATTTTGACTTTTGCTGGGTAGGGGTAGAGTTTGGTGGCAAAACAGTTCCTGTAATGGTAAGCCTGATAGTTTCATTGTTAATGTAAACCGTGAGTGTTTTGGTAAAACTTCCAATACGGCCGCTATCGTATTTGGCTGTGACGCTGCCAGTTTTCCCGGGTGCAACGGGCTCTTTGGAATAGCTTGGGGTAGTGCAGCCGCATGAAGTGCCGACATCTTTTATAGCAACAGGGGAATCGCTTATATTTTTAAATTCAAAAGTATGGCGTGTATCTGTATTATAAATAACCTGTCCAAAATTGAAGGATGTTTCATTAAACTTTACAGCGCTCGGCGGCTGGGGCAGTGGTTTGAGTGATGGCTGCGGCATAGGCGTCATTTTTCCTGCCTGCGCAAATAAAGCAGTTCCAGCAAAAACGGAGAAACAGAGTAATAAGGCGAACTTTTTCATGCAATTATTTTAGGTGATTGAATATGACTTTTTAAATCTTACCTCAAAGTTAAGGGTAAAAATGGATTATTATTTGTGGTTGCCCGATTTTCTTTGATTCATAAAACAACTGCAAAAGCCCTGCCAATATTAAAAGGATATGATAATCCGTAAATTTACCTGATATTTGGATTTGCAAATTTATTGGATCATTGAAATATAACAAGCAATACCATCCCCATCATATAAATAGGCTCAGATCCCTACAGGGCCAGCCGCTGGCATCCTTTCAGCGGAGAGCGATTGCATTTTTAATAGACGGTTTTATGTGCCTGGTTATTCTTTTCTTGGGGATTGGAGTATATGCGCTGCTGGCAAGAAAATTTGTTACAGATGCTCACGGCATGCCGCATTATACCTATAAAATAGAAGGCGAATCCGGAAAAATCCTTCTTGAGGTGCTTTTGCCGCTGGCTTATTTTGGGCTTATCGTTTTTATTACCCAGGGTAAAACCGTTGGTAAATGGATAACCGGTATCCGTATCATGCCTATTACCCACGAGCGAATTACCTTTATTCACTCGGCAGAAAGGGCGCTTGCTTACGCCACATCTGTCCTGGAGTTTGGGTTCGGGTTTGCGCAGTTTTTTATGAATGTAAACCACCGGACATTATGCGACAAAGTTGGCGAAACTATAGTTATTCGCGACCGCCTTACCAAGTCTGAAAAAAATGCTTTAAAGCCCAATGAAACTGTTGATTTAGACGAGCTTAAGGAAGAAGAAATTTATTAAAGCACTTTGCTGTTTAATCATTTGTCTTCCGGGTTCATCGCACAGATGAAATTACCGTCTCCCGGAACAAAATCTTTTTTTCGGCGTTATACCTGCTCACTTAATCAACAAAACATTGAGCAATCTAAATTTAAAAGGATCCTGGAACGAGCTGAAAGGCAAACTCAAACAAAAATATGCAAACCTTACTGACGATGATCTAAAATATGAAGAAGGCCAGGATGATAAGTTTATTGGCAACCTTCAAAGGAAACTTGGTAAAACAAAAGAAGAAATCGAGAACACCCTGAGCGAAATGATTTCGCCTTCAAATAAAGAAGGCGAAAAAGTGAAATCCTGGTAATGAGACGCCTTATGAAGCGATAAAAATTATGCTAATAGTTTTTAGTAAGAGACGGAGGCAGGATACATTTCATTGATCCTGTTTCTTTCTCTTTCCTTTTTTTATTTGAGTTCTGAAAGGAACTTTACGACATCCACCCCGTCAGCGTAATCCAATAATCCCGGTTCCTGTGAATGTCCAAAACCAACGCTGTTATCAACCAGGCCGGGATAGGCAACCACACATTGTATATCTTCTGATTGCTTTTGAATAAGTCCTTTCAATTCACCTACCGATTTATAATACTGGTAATTAAGCACCGAAACCGGTGTGGCCAGGGCAATTGATTCCCTCAACAGCAGGAAGCCATTGTCTAAGTGATGCTCTTTGTTCAGGAGCAGGAGGCTCTTGTTATAATCGTAATTATTGGCATATTTTTTATGGAGCTGGATGCTGCTATGGGTTTCAATAGAAGCAAAAAATCTTTTAAAATTATACTCTGTTGGCACAAAAATCTTGGAAACATTCCGGCATCCCAGTCCAAAATAAGCAAAGATATCTTCGCCCAGCGCCTTAAGGCTGGCCTCGTCCTCATCACTTGTGAGCACAGCCACAGAATTGCGGTTTTTTCTCAGGATATGGGGGTATTTCCCAAAATAGTATTCAAAATAGCGGTTCGTATTATTGCTTCCGGTTGCAATTACTGCGTCAAAATCCTGGAGTTTTTCTGTGATCTTAATCAAATCACTAAATCCGGGTTCAATGGTGCATAACTCATTGATGAGCAGCTTCGGTAGTATGACATCTTTAGAGGAAAGCTTGATAAGCGCCTTGTTCTCTGTTATCAGTACGCATAGCAGATCCTGCCATCCCACAAGTGGAATATTGCCCGCCATCACAAGCCCAATGGTTTTTGGGCTGGGGTTATTATCCTTTAAATCATAGGTTTGAAGCCATTGTTCGAGTTTGTCTTTGTTTAGGAAATTTTCAGCAATGGCACGAATTGCTTTTTGGGAATTTTCAACTGTAAACCATGGGTTTTCGTGGTAAGCGTGCAGGAGGGCAGCTTCCAATAAACCACTGTCCAATTTCTGTAATACAACTTCTCCCAGGCGGGCAAATGCGGAAACTCTTGAAGAAATGTTCATGTTTGGTATACCAATGAAAACGTGTGAAATGACTAACTTTGCAGAAATTTTGCACAAAATTACTACTTAAAAGATGGCAATCCGTATAACCGATGAATGTATAAATTGTGGCGCCTGTGAACCTGAATGTCCGAACAACGCCATATATGAGCCAGGGGCTGAATGGGCGTTTGAAGACGGCACGGGCCTGCACGGCACTGTGCTGTTTAATGGACAAGAAATCAATGCTTCAGAAAGGCGCAAACCTGTTTCAGATGAAATATATTATATAGTACCTGATAAATGCACCGAATGTACCGGATTTCATGAAGAACCGCAATGCGCGGCTGTTTGTCCGGTAGATTGTTGTTTGGATGATCCCGACCATATCGAAAGCAAAGAAACATTGCTGGCACGGAAGGAAGCGTTGCATTTGGACTAATGTGCTAATGTGTTGATGTGATAATATGTTAATTGGCTTACGCCTGCCAACCAATCCACTGCTAAAACATGCCAAGAATTCTTGCAATTGATTTTGGGACGAAACGAACAGGAATAGCTGTTACCGATCCTATGCAAATGATTGCGACAGGGCTTACAACAGTAGAGACCCCGGCTGTTTTTGACTATTTAAGCAAATATTTGGAGAAAGAGCCGGTTGAAATGTTCGTAGTGGGGGAGGCCAAAAACCTGGATGGGACCGAAGCTCAATCTGCCCCTGCCATTCATGCTTTTATTGATCAGTTGCGAAAGAAATTTCCCAATATCCCAATAGAAAAGCAGGATGAGCGTTATACTTCAAAAATGGCATTTCAAACCATGATTGACAGCGGACTGAGCAAAAGCCAGAGAAGAAATAAAAGACTTGTGGACGAAATAAGCGCTGTAATTATATTGCAGTCCTATATGGAGCGCAGATCATTTAACAGAAGCAGATAAACTCCGTGCACGTTACGTTATTATCTTTGCACCTTAGCGTCTTTACGAGCACTTAATAAATTCAATAGATTGATACTTCCCATAGTTATATACGGCGACCCGGTTCTGCGGAAAAAAACGGAGATTATTACTTCTGACTATCCCGGCCTCCAACAGCTTATTGAAGATATGTTCGAGACCATGTATGCCGCCAATGGGGTAGGACTGGCTGCACCGCAGATCGGTAAAGCCTTGAGGTTATTTGTTATAGATAGTTCCAGGATGGAAGATGATGAACCGGGAATCAAGCAGGTATTTATCAATCCCGAAATTATAGAAGAAACCGAAGAAGAATGGAAATTTGAGGAAGGCTGCCTGAGCATTCCCGGTATACGGGAAAAAGTTGACCGGCCCGAAGAAATACGTATCAAATACATTGATGAAAATTTTAAGGAGCATGACGCCCTGTACAGTAGCATTTCTGCACGGGTCATCCAGCATGAGTATGACCATATTGAAGGCGTCCTTTTTACGGACCATCTTACCGCTTTTAAAAAGAACCTGTTAAAATCGAAACTGAAAGATATTTCTAAAGGCATCGTGGACGCGAAATACCCTTACAAGGTTTATACGCCGAGGAAGAAATGATTAATTACCAATAAGTACAGACGCGATGCATCGCGTCTCTAACAATCTTTTTATGGAAAATTACAATATTCATCTTGACGTAAAATATCCTCACCTTGAGATTATTGACATAGCTTCGGTTGTGGAAGCTAATAAAGAGAAATGGTTCAATCAGACCCTGAGCCAGGTAAATGACAGCGTGGTACGCATAGGAATTGTGGAGGGAGAGTTCCACTGGCACAAGCATGACAATGATGATGAATTCTTTTTTGTGCTGGAAGGCAAGCTGTTTATTGACCTCGAAGATAAAACCATTGAACTGAACCCGATGCAGGGGACTACCATCACTAAGGGGGTCATGCACCGGCCTCGTGCGCCGCAAAAAACCGTGATGCTCATGGTGGAGAATGCCGGGATTGTACCCACGGGCGACTGAGGAAAGATCAATTATCAAGAATCAAGGGTGTAATTACAACCCATTATTTTGAGGAATCGCTGGAGGAGAGGTATAAATTGATACCCTTTTTCAATTTCAAAATTTTTCATTAGTGGCGCTCAAAGGCACATCATTATGGATATAAACAAAAAAACACCAGGTCAGATAGTGTTTTCTGAGTTTTTTAAGATTCTCATTACCATTTTTTTGTTTCGATTGTTACATATGTAAGAAAATTAAAGAAATGGCAATATATTCAGCAATAATCGGGAAGGATAAAGAAACAGGATTGTTTGTCGGGCGTGTCCCTACCCTGGATGGCGCATACTCGCAGGGTGAGACTTTAGAAGAATTACATAAAAACCTGTACGAAATACTTAATTTTATACTTGGAGATGGAGAAAGTGAAAATTGTAAAATTATTAGTTATGTGATCATTGACAATGACTAATAATTTTCCTGCAAATCCGCTTGTTTTCCTCCTACTAAATAGTGCGGCATAATACCTGGCTGGCTTCGGCAATATGCTATCATCAACAAAGGTATTATGAACCATCCCCGTGCGCCATTTCATGTTATAATCCCAAAACTAAGTTAAGTTTTGGGTTTTTTATGCCTCCGGTCACCCTTTTTTTGAATTCGTTTGTTGTATCTCTAACCCTAACTAATTTTGGAGAAATGGCAATATATAGCGCAATCATTGAGCAGGATAAAGATACCGGGCTCTTCGTCGGGCATGTCCCCGACCTAGAGGCCCATTCGCAAGGAGAGACAATAGAAGAGCTTCGTAACAACCTTCGAGAGGCGCTTAGTCTTATTCTTGAAGAAGATGAAAATTACAAGATCATCAGCTATGTGATGGTTGATAATTATAGATAGTTTTTTTGCAGCGCAACTTGTTTTCCTGTGTTACCTCATTGAATTATGTCAGCAACAATGACCGTGCGTGAGCCCCGCAAAAAACAGTTGTGCTCATGGTGGAAACCGCAGAGATAGTACCTTCGGGAGATTTGGTAATTAAAAAGATCAATTAACAAGCTAAAGGATAATCCAAATTATTTAGGTCGCGAAATGTCCCGAATTTCCGAATAAGCTCCTTCAATTTCAATTTTTTCTTTGGTACTATGAATATCAGCAATCTTATAAACTTTGTTAAGAAAATTTACTAGTTTATTTAAAATAACCGGAGGTTGGAAGTATAAAATTCCCTTTCTTTGATGATTAAAGTAGGCAATAATTATTTGATTCCCGGCATCAAATTCAACTATATTATTTGCCGATAAGTTTCTTAAATCACAAGTTTGCAAAATGTTTATCAATTCTTTGTAGAAAGAATCATTTAATAAGCCTTTAAAAATCCCGGATCGGTTTTTATCATCAAAATTAGCCTCATAGCGTATTTCTTTATTGCTATCTATTACCATGTTCAGCCAGGAAACAGATCCATAACCTCCAGATGAAAGAAATATAATCTTTTCTAGTTTGATAGTTTCATCTTTCATATACTTATCTCGAATAAATTGGATTGCGCTATCCTTCTTAAGGCTAACAATACTTGCATTTCCGGATACTAATTTCAGATTTAAAACACTGTCGGTTTGATTCAGAATCTTGAAGCCATATTTATACGTGTTTGTCTCGATATTTTGCTCGAAACGATATTCTCTCTTTATTAAGATACTATCGCCTTTTTTATTTATAGAGCAATTGAGAATTGTGTTAACATCGAATAATGCAGAATCGGTTTTCTTGCCTGTTGTGTCATTTATTTTTAAAATACAGTCATGTGAAACCCAGGTACCAATTAAGCTTATATGTTTTTTAGGGTTCTGTTTGCATGAAACAAGCAAAACCACACTAAGAAGAACCAGGTAGCACCAGAATTTCATTTTACGATAACAGCTTCTTCAATTGCTCTTTAAGCGGCTTTAGAAAATTTTGTACAATTTCCCAAATGATCTCATTGTCCGTTTCAAAATAGCCATGAATTAGCCTGTTTCTTAAAGAAACAGTTTTTCGCCATTCGATTTCAGGATTTTCAAGCCAAACACTATTAGGTAATTTATTGGCGGCTTCTCCGAGAATTTCAAAATTCCTTTCAACTGCGTACTTCGTTTTCGGATCATTTATATAAGTTGCATAATCCATTCCATTAGTAAATTCCAGAATGTTTTCAATACTTTCAATCATATCCTGGATGAGAATTTTATCGGGAATTTCAGACATAAATGACTCTATCTTTTAAATATTCCCAATGACTTGGTTTTAATGCCCGTTTTGAAACGATATCTACTTTATGGTCAAGCATTTTTTCGAGTTCGTCAGCCAGGTCTAAAAATTCTATACCAATTCGTCCATTGAATTCAATCAGAATGTCAATATCGCTTCTCCCGGGATCGTAATCGTTTCTGATTATTGAACCAAATAATGCCACCTTAGCAATAGGAAACTTCTTTTTTAAATCGGGCAGATTTCTCTTCAGGGTGCTTTTTATAATGTCAA
>Ga0134126_10005179_pt1 | contig 16289 bp, 12 predicted proteins | sample KB31752_FD_96881 | JGI IMG/M metagenome (GOLD analysis project Ga0134126, IMG submission 96881) | Terrestrial soil microbial communities with excess Nitrogen fertilizer from Kellogg Biological Station, Michigan, USA - KB3-175-2 | ecosystem: Environmental > Terrestrial > Soil > Unclassified ...
CGCCCAGCACCAGCAGCGAGACCGCCTGGGGTTCGGTTGTGGCCAGCTGCGCGAACGCCCGCATCGCGCTGAGCAGCCGCATCCGCGGCGGGTCCGCCTGGCGGTGAGCGTCGGCGATCGCGAGGCCGGCACGGCGCGCGATGTCCTCGTAGGCGCCCATCAGCAGCTGTTCCTTGTCGGCGTAGATGCGGTAGAGCGTCGGCGCCGAGACGTGGGCGAGCTTCGCCACGTCGGCGACCCGCACCGCCGGGTAGCCCTTGGCGGCGATCAGCTCCACCATCGCCGCGCGCAGGCGCCGCGCCTGATCCTCGCGCACCAGCTCGGGATCGAGGCCGTGGCTGCCGGCCGGCAGGCGCCGGTAGCGCCCGCGGGCGCTCGCCGGCCCACGCCGCTCGCGGCGGATCGGCTTGTCGGTCATCGGCGCCCGCGCGGCACGCTCAGCCGCGGATCGTCTTGGACGTGCCGATCACGGCGCCGTTGGCATCGAGCGCCTGCACGGCCACATAGGCGGCTGGCTTGGGCGCTCGCAGTTCCGTCTCGAAGCCGGCACGGGCGGCGCTCGCGACGGGCACGAGCCCCGAGGCGCTCGCACCCGCGAGCAGCCGCCAGCTCGTCGTGCGGGTATCGCCGTTCCAGCTGACGTACGCGACCAGGTGGCCACCCGTTGTGGAGGCGACCGCCGCCGGCTGGCCGCCGGGACTGCCGCTCCATGCGAAGCGGTAGGCGCGGTAGGCCTGGTAGTTGCCGTGGAAGTGGGCGTCGAACAACAGCGCGCCCGAGCCGCTGAACTCCGAGAAGTACGGCTCGGCGCCCCAGCCGACGAACACGTCGCCGTTGGCGAGGTTCTGGATGTTGCCCTGGCTCCCGGACTTCAGCGGCGAGGAGTGCTCGTAGGCGGTCACCACGGTTGCGGTGCCGTTTTTCACGGTCTCGATCAGCGCGCGCGACTGCGGATGGACCATCGGCACGCCGCCGTTGTCGAAGATCGAGATGTTGCCGTCGGGCAGCACTTCGGCGTCGTGCTGGTAGGCGGTGTGCGTGCCGCCCGACTGCTTGACGCTCGAGTGCTTGCCACCGATCGTCGCCAGGACCTGCCCCGTCTGGGTGCCCAGTTCGTAGAGCGCCCATGTGTTGCGGGCCGAGATCAGCGTTCTGCCGCTGGCCAGCGGCTGGATCGAGTTGAGGTGGAAGAAGTCGAAGGGCAGCTTCGTGCTGGTCGTGACGGCAGTGCTGTAGGAGTACGACAGCGGCACGTGATCGACGCTGTGCCACTCCTTGCGCACAAGGCCGGTCCGCAGGTCGATTTCCTGCATCAGGCTGTCGGTCACGGCGCCGCCGCGCGGCCCGCCGAGGCTCGAGAGGTCGCACCGCAGCGGCTTGAAGGCGGTGAAGATCGCGGTCCCCTGCGGCGTGATGCGGAATTCGTGCAGGTCCACCTTGTAGCCGTTGCCGGCATGGACGCGCCCGATCTGGCGGTAGGAGGTGTCGTCGATTACCTCTTCGCCCTCGCCGAAGCCGGCCGGCGGGATATAGCCCTGCCAGTAGGTCAGCACGGGTTTGCCGCCGAGTTGCTGGACCTTCAGGTCGGCTGCGGCGTCGCCGGAGGGGACGGGATCGAACCAGACCAGGTTGCCCGCTTCGTCGAAGATCATCGGGCCCGCCTGGCCGTCGCCGCTGTAGGGCGCAGTGAAGATGTCGCCGCCCGCCGTCGAGGCCGAGCGGGCCGTCACGACCGGCGCCGGCGGCTGCAGGTTGGGCTGCGAGTGGAAGTGGGTCTTCTGCGACGGGTGCGCGTAGGGGTGCACGGAGGGCGGGCGCGGGATCGGGTCTTCGCGGCCGACGACGAAATGGAAGGCGAAGCTCTGGCGCTTGGAGCCGGTGTCGAGTGACCCTTTGACGGTCACCGTCTCGCCCGAGACGAACGGGGCGCTCGGGACGAAGCTCGCGCCGTCGCCCTGCGAGTAGGCGCGCAGCTTGCCCGAGTGGTAGCCGCTCACCGAGCCCCGGACGCTCACGTCGTGGATCGCGTTCGGCGCCGCCCCGAGCAGGCTGACCTGCGTCTGCGGCAGCGCGTCGTAGGAGTCGGGCAGCGGCGTCACCGCGAGGCTCGTGCCGGGCAGGAGAGCCGAGCGATTGAGCTGCGTGGGCGTGCAGCGGCCCGCCGCCGGAAGCGCGAAGGCGGCCTCCTCGGATTTGATCCGCTTGGAGGCGAACGCGAGCGCCGTCAGGCTCGAGAGCACGACGATCAGCGATCCGCCGATCAGCAGGCGGCGGTGCCGCCGGGTTTGCGAACGGAGATCGATCTTCACAGGGGCCTGACCAAATGACACCAGGGGCGCCGGAAGGTTGCTCCGGGGGCCTAGATGGTTGATGCCACGGCGGTGTGCCGTGGTTCCGTTGGTGGGGATGGTCGAGCGTGCCGCGGACGCACCCCATCCGGGGCACAGGCAGGCAAGCAGCCCTTGCCGGCGGCAAGGGCAAGGCCGAGGACAAAGGCACGCGAAGGCCAGACGTGCCAACGGCGGTGCAGCGCTGTGGCATCAACCATCTAAAAGACGGGGGTCTCGGCGTAGTCGCCGAAGACCTGCTGCAGCGACTCGACGATCTCCCCCTCGCTTGCATGGGCGCGCGCGCAGGCGAGCAGCGGCTCCATCAGGTTGCGCTCGGGGTGCGCGGCGTGCTCGCGCAGCTCGGCGAGCGTGCGCTCGACCGTGGCGCCGTCGCGCTTTGCCCGCGCGCCCTGAAGGCGGTCGAGCTGCTTGCGCTCGAGCGCGGGGTCGACGCGCAGCGTCGGGATCGGCTCTTCATCCGTGGCGACGAAGCTGTTGACACCGACGACCTTGCGATCGCCCGCATCGATCTCCTGCTGGAGCGCGAACGAGGCCTCCGCGATCTCCCGCTGGGGGTAGTTCAGCTTGACCGCCTCGACCATCCCGCCGAGCTCGTCGATCTTCGCGAAGTAGTCGTAAGCGGCACGCTCCATCTCGTCCGTCAGCGCCTCGATGAAGTACGAGCCGCCGAGCGGGTCCACCGTGTTCGTGACGCCGGTCTCGTGCGCGATCACCTGCTGGGTGCGCAGCGCGACTTTGACGGCGTCCTCGGTCGGCAGCGCGAGCGCCTCGTCGTAGGAGTTCGTGTGCAGCGACTGGGTCCCGCCGAGCACCGCCGCGAGCGCCTCGATCGCGGTGCGCACGACGTTGTTGAGCGGCTGCTGGGCGGTCAGGCTGACGCCGGCGGTCTGGCTGTGGAAGCGCATCTGCCACGACTTCGGGTTCTTGGCACCGAAGGTCTCCTTCAGCTCGCGGGCCCAGATCCGGCGCGCGGCGCGGTACTTGGCGATCTCCTCGAAGAAGTCGATCTGCGCGTTGAAGAAGAAGGACAGGCGCGGCGCGAAGTCGTCGACGTCGAGGCTGCGGTGCACCGCCTGCTCGACGTAGGTGAGGCCGTCCTTGAGCGTGAACGCCAGCTCCTGCTGGGCCGTCGAGCCGGCCTCGCGGATGTGGTAGCCGGAGATCGAGATCGGATGCCAGCGCGGCATCCGGTGCGTGCACCACTCGATCATGTCGCCGCAGAGCCGCATCGCCGGGTCGATGGGGAAGCACCACTCCTTCTGCGCGATGTACTCCTTGAGGATGTCCGCCTGGATCGTGCCGCTCAGACGCTCGGGCGGCGTGGGGTGGGCCGGATCCTGTTCGGCCGCGACGACGTAGAAGGCGAGCATGATCGCGGCGGGGGCGTTGATCGTCATCGAGACCGAGACCTCGCCGAGGTCGATGCCGCCGAAGAGGGTCTGCATGTCGTCGAGCGTGTCGACGGCGACGCCCTCGCGGCCGACCTCGCCGAGCGAGCGCGGGCTGTCGGAGTCGTGACCCATCAGCGAAGGCATGTCGAAGGCCGTCGAGAGACCGGTCTGGCCGTGGTCGAGCAGGTAGTGGAAGCGCTCGTTGGTCTCCTCGCTCGTGCCGAAGCCGGCGAACTGGCGCATCGTCCACAGCCGCCCGCGGTACATCGAGGCGTGGATGCCGCGCGTGTACGGGTAGGCGCCGGGCTCCCCGATCGGGTCCGTCTCGGCGCCCGTGCCCGCTCCGGGCGGCAGATCGGCGGCCGTGTAGAGCTCCTTGATCGGCTCGCCCGAGAGCGTTTTGAAGCGTGTGTCCTCGGCTGCCTCGGGCAGCTGCTCCCCTGGTGTCGGCCCTGCGCCCACTGCCATAGCTGCTGTCAATGCTACTTGGCGGGGGTTGGCGCTCCCGGCTCCCAGCCGTGGACGAGCCGGTCTATCTGGTCGAGCACGCAGCTGTCGAGGCGTTCGTCGAACTTCCGCGCGAAATCCGCTCCCGAGCGCAACACGGCGTCGAGATCTCCGTTGCGCAGCACAGCCGGGCCTGTCGCGTTGGGTGCATCCCAGCGCGAATATCGACGTGTGTCGCCGCACAGCGTCAAGCGGTCGTCGTTGGCGAGCACGGTCTGGACGTAAGACTCGCTGGGAAGCAACGTGCGTCGGTAGTGCCGCAGCAGGGCCCGTCGCCGGAGCGAGGGCTGGAGCAGTGTCTCGACCGCGGCGCGAGAGAGGCTGAACCAGTCCGAGCCTCGATAGCAGAGGAAGTCTGCGGCGAAAGGCGTGCGTCGAGCGGGGACGCCGAGCCAAGCGCCGCTCCTCGGCATGGAGCGCACCTGCAGGCGCACGCCTCGCGTGGCTGCGACACGGATCGCCCGCGCGCTCAGGCGGCCCGGGAGCCGCCGCCAATGGAAGTGGTACCGGAGGGCGAACTCGTTGATCGGCCTCCCGGTAGGGGCGGGACAGGCCGTTGCTTCGATGAAGGCGTCGGCGTCCGTCCCTGCCAGCCCGTGCTCGATCGCGGCCACGGGTGCGACCGGATAGTCCTGCCCGGAGATCAACGCCACCCAGTCGAAGATATGGCGTTCCGACAGCCACTCCAACGAGAGCAGCTGGGCTTCCAGATAGGACATGCCGCCCCAGTTCACCGCGAGCGACGGCTCGACGAGCTCCACGTCGAGAGCATCGAGGGACGCCCTGTCGAGCGGCGGGGAGCGACGGTTGTGGTGAACGACGATCGCAGCCGTCGGACTGCCACGACGGAGCACGCCTGCGAGACGCGCCACCTGGCGCGGAAGCCGGTGGGTCATGATCAGATAAGCGACCTTCATGAGGGTCGGTCCGGGGGCCACGCTTCCGATCGGGCGTGGATGAAGAGGCTTCCGCGTTGGACGCCGTCGAGTCCGAGCGTCCGGACTGCCGCGGTGACGCCGGGGTAGTCGGCGTGACCGTAGTCGTCGAAGACGATCGTGGCTGTCCGGTTCAGGACGGGACGCCACGCCTCCACCTCGCGAATCGTCTCCTCCTCGTCGTGGCTGCTGTCGATGTACAGGAGATCGACCGGTGCGTCGTCGAGAGGCCCGCGCTCCCCCGCGGCATCGACAAGCCGTACCCGCCGTGCGGCCGGCCCCGCGAGCTCGAGATAGCGCGCTCGCTCCGGCCGATCGATGGGGTCGTAGCTGACGACCGTGCGCGAGGCCTCCGCCAGCGCGAGCGACGCGGCGGTCCACGCCGCGCCGGTCCCCAGCTCCACGACGCGGCGGCAGCCACGCGCCGCATCCAGCAGCGCCGCCAGGTTGTAGGGCCGCGTGCCCGACACGAGCGCAAAGCGGTCGTCGAGGCGCATGGCCAGCCGGCGCGCGCGCCACTGGAAGACGGCCACGCTCGGTGGCAGGCGGCGCAGCGCCACAGCGGCTCGGACCTCGCGCCTGCAGGAAGCGCCGCGGCCGGGGCGCGCCGGGCGCGGATCGGCGCTCGTCACGACTCCATCTCGCCCCCGCCCCTCATGCAAGTTCCAAACACTAGGACCGGCGTCAAGTCGCGTCCGCGTGTGGCCATTCGTGAGAATGGGCAGGTGACCGGGCATCCGATACGCGACGAGCTCGCAGCGCTGATCGGCCGCGAGCACGTGCTCGACGTGCCACTGGGCTCGGAGTACAACCGCGACGCCAGCGGGCGGCGGGGACTCGACGGTCGCGCCGAGGCGGTGGTGCTGCCGGGGAGCGCCGAGGAGGTGGCCGCGCTGCTGGGCTGGTGCTACGAGCACGACGTGCCGCTGGTCACGCGCGGCGGCGGGACGGGGCTCGTGGGCGGCGCCGTGCCCACGCCCGGCAGCGTCGTCTGCTCGCTGGAGCGGCTGCGCGCGGTGCGCGAGCTGGAGCCGGGGTTGTGGCGCATGTCCGTGGAGGCGGGGCTGAGGACGCGCGACGTGCAGCGTCTGGCGCGCGAGAACGGCCTGATGTTCGGACCCGACCCCGGGGCGGCCGAGCAGTCGCAGATCGGCGGCAACGTGGCAACCAACGCCGGTGGCCCGCACGCCTTGAAGTACGGCGTCACGGGAGCCTGGGTCAGCGGCCTCGAGGTCGCGCTGGCGCCCGGGGAGCTGGCCGCCGTCGGCGGCTGGGTCCGCAAGGACGTGGCGGGCTACGACATCAAGGATCTGATGGTGGGCTCGGAGGGGACGCTCGGCGTGATCACCGCCGTGCGCCTACGGCTGCTGCCGGCGCCCGAGCACGCCGAGGTGCTCGTCGCGTTCTCCGCGTCGCGCGAGGAGGGCTGCGCCGCCGTGCTGGCGCTCTTCGCGGCGGGCGTGCGGCCCTCGGCGCTCGACTTCCTGGACGGCGAGGCGCTCGCGTTCGCGGGCGGGGCGTACCCGGCTTCGCGGGTCGTCGGCGGCGCGGAGGCCGACGATGGGCCGCCGTCGTGGGCTCGCTTCGCCCTGGTCGTCGAGCTCGACGGAAGTGCAGAGGAGGTGGCTTCTGCGCGAGGCGATGTTCTCGAGGCGCTGGGCGAGCTTGCGAGGGAGATCCAGGAGCCTGTCGAGCAGGCGGCCCTGTGGCGTTGGCGCGACGGCATCAACCCGGCGGTCACGAGCGTGCGCGGCGCGAAGGTGAGCGCGGACGTCGTGGTGCCCGTCGAGCGGCTCGGCGCGACGCTCGACAGCTTCGACGAGATCGCCTCCCGGCACGGGCTGCGGTCATGCTCGTGGGGTCATGCCGGCGAGGGCAACCTGCACGCGACGGTGCTCGTCGATCCTGCTTCGGAGGCCGAGCTGGACGCGGCCGAGGAGGTCATGGAGGAGCTGTATGAGCTGGTCGCGGCGAGCGGCGGCTCGATCGCGGGCGAGCACGGCGTCGGCTTGCTCAAGCGCGGGCGCCTGGCGAGGCAGTGGTCGCCGCAGGCCGTCGAGCTGCACGAACGGATCAAGCAGGCCTTCGACCCGAAGGGTCTGCTGAACCCCGGCAAGAAGCTGGCCAGGTAGCCTGGCCTTCGCGATGACGCTGGTAAGCGAGCTCGAGCTCCCGGTCTTCGACTACACCGATGCATCGCTGCGCGGCGATCGCTTTCACGAAGCGATGGCAGAGGTTCGCGACACGGGCTGGCTGGCGCAGGCGCCGTTCGGCTACATGGTGCTCGACCGGGAGGCCGGGGAGCATTTCCTGCGCACGCGCTCGGCGATCTTCCCGGGAATGAAGATCGCCGAGATCTTCGGCGTGACCGAGGGGCCGCTCTACGAGCAGATGGTTCGCAACATCCTGCACGTCAACGGCCCCGACCACTCGCGCCTGCGCTCGCTGGTCAACCCGGCGCTGTCGCCGCGCGCGGTCGAGCGCTACCGCCCACGGATGCGCGGCTTCCTCGAAGGGCTGCTCGACGGCGCGGTGTCCGCGAGTGGTGCGGACGACGGCGTCGTTCGCTGTGACTTCGTCGAGGCGTTCGCGAAGCCGTATCCCTCGCAGGTGATCGCGTCGGTGATGGGAGCGCCCTTGGAGGACGCGCCGCGGCTGCACCACTGGTCGAACTGGATCCAGAAGCAGTTCGACGCGGGCTCGATGGCGAGCGAGCAGCCGCTGATCGAGGAGGCCGTCGAGGAGTTCTACGAGTACGCCGAAGGACTCCTGCGTGCGCGGCGGGCCGAGCCCGGCGACGACCTGATGTCGATGCTGATCGCCGCGGAAGAGGAGGGCGAGAAGCTCTCGGACGTGGAGTGCATCAACCTCGTCTTCAACATCCTCGCGGGCGGCGTCGACACGACGCAGAGCCAGATGGCGCACGCGATCAGGCTGCTCGCCGAAAACCCCGAGCAGTGGCAGGAGCTGGTGGCGCGGCCCGAGCTCGCGAGCGCCGCGGTCGAGGAGGCGCTCCGCTACGAGCCGATCACGCCCTTCACGGCCCGCATCCTCACGGAGGAGGTCGTCTACCGGGACGTGACGTTCCCGCAGGACACGGTCGTGATGGTGTGCGCGTTCACCGGGAACCGCGATCTGGACGGGGACGTCGTCGACGACGGTGGTGCCGCGGCCGGCGAGGTGACGGCGGCCGGGGGCGTCGGTGTTGCGGCGCCGGCCGTGGGTGCCGACGTGTTCGACATCACCGCCGACCGCGGGCGTGCGCGGCCGCTGACGTTCGGTGCCGGGGTGCACTACTGCCTCGGCGCGAACCTCGCGCGTCTCGAGATGCAGGAGGGGCTCGTGTTCCTGTCCGAGCGGCTGGGCGATCTCGCGTTGGATGGCGAGCCGGTGTACGGGACGGTCTCGGGCATCTACGGGCTCGAAGAGCTGCCCGTCCGCTTCAGCTTGCGCGGCTAGTCGGCCGCCCGACGGGCCGCTGCATGGCGGCCCGAGAGCGAAAGCTACTCATTCCAGTAGTTGGAAACACGCGACCCTCGAACGGGTGGCCATTGGCGCCATCCAGGGGGGTGGGCTACTCGCCGTTCGGATCGACTTACAGGCGAGATGACAAACAGAATCCAGAAAATCACCCTTGCCGTCGTAGTGCTCTCCTGTGTAGTGCCCGCGGTCGCGCGGGCGGGCCGGTACCACGTCTACTCGTGTCGCATGCCGTCTGGGGCGGCTGCGCCGGTGGATGGGTGGAGCGGGACCCTCGCGCCGGGTGGGGCCTACGACGACTACACCGTCAACAGCTGCGGCACCGGTGGGGCGCTGGTTGCCGCGCTTGGGGATCAGACGGCACATCTGGCTCAAACCGATCGAGCCACCTGGGCCTTCACTGCACCGACCTTCGCCCGGATCGCTTCGGTGAGTCTCGCGAGGTCCGGGTCGACTGCCGGAGGCTCAACCGGAAACGCTACCTACCAATTCTGGCTCTCGTCGCCAAAACTCTCGAGCGCCTTCGACCAGTGCGTTGCAAGTGTCGGATGTAAATCCGAGGGAGTCTTCGAACAGCCCTTCTCGCCCGGAAATTACGTCGGGGTCCCCACGGAAAAACTGGGAAGCCAACTGCTGCTGAGCGCCGGATGCGGCGGGGCCGCAGAACCGGAACCGTTCGAATGCCCCGCCGGCCAAGGCGACCCCAACAACTACGCCGCCGCCATCTACCTCTACGCCGCCGACCTGACCCTCGAACAGACCGCCGGCCCGAACGTCACCAACGTAGGAGGCGAACTCGCAACCGCATCCGCCATCGCCGGCACCACCGACCTCACCTTCACCGCCACCGACCCCGGCGCGGGCGTGTACGAGGCGGAGATGAGCGTCGACGGTACGCCGGTGCAGACGACCGTGCTCGACGAAGCCGGCGGACACTGCCGTGACGTCGGACAGACGACCGACGGCCTCCCCGCGTTCCTCTACCTGCAGCCCTGCCCGCCGTCGGTGAGCGCCGACCTCGGCCTGGACACCTCGACGCTGGCGAACGGCGCACATCACCTGGTCGTCCGCGTCCTCGACGCCGCGGGCAACTCCGCGCCGGTGCTCGACCGCACGGTGACGGTCGCGAACCCGACCGCCACGCCAGGCGGTCCGGGCAGCCCGAGCCCCCCAGGCACCGGCAACCCGGGCACGCCCCCGGCGGCACAAGGTCCCGCGAGCCTCGCCGCAGGCACGCTGAACGGCACCGGCGCCTCCCCTCGAGCGACCCTGACGGCGCGCTGGCGTCGCACGGCCGGCACCCTGCTCACCACCACCTTCACGCGCCGCGAGACGATCGTAGGGCGGCTCACCGATCCGGCCGGTGCGCCGATCGCCGGTGCGCTCCTCGAACTCAGCGCGACTCCGGCGTTCGCGGGCGCGGCGAGCGTCTGGATGAAAGGAGCGCGCACGCGCGCCGATGGCACTTTCTCGATCGCGCTCCCCGACAAGGTCTCCTCGCGGGCGGTGCACATCTCTTACCGAGCGCACGCCGGCGACGCGCGACCCGCCGCCGAACGCACCCTGAAGCTGGCCGTGAAAGCGCCCCTCACCCTCGCGATCGCACCACGGACGAGCCACCGCGGCGGCACCATCCGCTTCCGCGGACGCCTGCTCGCGGGCCCGATCCCGCGCGGAGGCAAGTCCCTGATCCTCGAGGCCCGCTCTGGACACGGTGCGTGGATCCAGTTCCACGTCGTGCGCAGCGACCGTCGCGGCCATTACCGCGCCAGCTACCGGTTCAAGTTCGCGGGGCCGGCCAAGTACCAGTTCCGCGTCGTATGCGAAGGCGAAGCCGACTATCCGTTCGCCACCGGCGCATCGCCCGCGATCTCCGTGACAGAGCGCTGACAGGCATCCGCGGCCGCCCCGCGAAAAGATAAGCGGCCGTCATCGCCTGCTCGGAACGTTCGCCGCTACCTCGTCACGGCATCCGTGTTCATGGCATTGTCGGCGACTGGGTTCGACGGCCAGCCCGGCCGGCGGCGGAACGAAAGCGGAGAGGCGGACATGAACGGGAGCGCAGGGAGGCTGGGCGGAACGGTCGCGGTTGTCCGCGCGACGCTCGCGATGCTCCTCGCTCTCGTGGCCGTCGCGCTTTCGGCGACCGCTGCGAGCGCGGCGCCGGCGGTGGCAGTCTCGCCGCTCAACGGCACGCCCGACGCCTCGCCCTACACGCAGATCAGCTTCCTCGGCGTGCCGGCCAACGAGATCTCCTCGGTGAGCGTGCGCGGGTCGCGCACGGGCGCGCACAGCGGCCATCTGCGGGGCTACGTCAGCGCGCCGGGCGCGAGCTTCGTCGTCGATCACGACTTCTCCCAGGGCGAGAGCGTCACCGCGAGCGCGCTGGTCGGGCCGAAGGGCCACAGCTCACGCGTCAGCACGACGTTCACGATCGCGCGGCTCGCGCCCTACCAGGTGACCCGTGGCGCGACGGTGGAACTGAGCGGGCACGGCCTCGAACAGGGCTTCGTCTCCCAGCCGCGCTTGAAACCGCCGGTGGTGCAGGTCACCACGAACGCGGGCGTCTCGACCGGCGACATCTTCCTGACCCCGACGCACGGCTACGGGCAGTCCGGAGCGATGATCCTCGACCAGCAGGGCCGGCTCGTCTGGTTCCACCCCGTACCGAAGGGCGTCGCCGCCACGAACCTGCAGGTGCAGACCTACCAGGGCCAGCCGGTTCTCACCTGGTGGCACGGGACCGTGCCGGCCGAACTCGGCGTCGGCTTCGGACGCGACGAGATCATGAACTCGTCCTACAAGCCGGTCGCCACCGTCGACGCGGGCAACGGCTACCAGGCCGACCTGCACGAGTTCCAGATCACCCCGCAGGGCTCCGCGTTCCTGACCGCGTACTCGCTGGTCTCAGCGGATCTGTCCTCCGCCGGCGGGCGGCGCGACGGCATCCTCCAGGACGCGATCCTGCAGGAGGTCGACATCCAGACCGGGCTCGTGATGTTCGAGTGGCACGCCGACGGCCACGTCGCGCTGTCTGACTCCTACTCGCACGCCCCCTATTACACGAACCGCCCCTTCGATTTCTTCCACCTGAACTCGATCTCGCTCGACCCTTGGGGGGACGGCGATTTCCTGATCTCCTCGCGCAACACCTGGGCGTCTTACGAGATCGACCACATCACCGGCGCCGTCCTGTGGCGTCTCGGCGGGCGCAAGTCGAGCTTCAAAATGGGGCCGGGCACCGGCACCGCCTACCAGCACGACGTCCGCTGGCAGCCCGACCGCACGATCACGGTCTTCGACAACGGCGCCGTCCCGAAGGTGCACTCCGAATCGCGGATCCTGCGCGAGCGCATCGACTTCGTGCACAAGGCGGTCAAGCTGGTGAGCCGCTGGAGCGGCAAGATCCTCTCCGGCAGCCAGGGCAACACCGAGGCGCTTCCTGGCGGTGGCGCGTTCGTCGGCTGGGGCGAAGAGCCGTACATGACCGAATACGGGTCCTCCGGGCAGATCCTGTTCAGCGCGCGCTTCCCGCAGCCGGGGCAGTCCTATCGCGCCTACCGCTTCCCCTGGCAGGGCACGCCCGCGTCGGCACCGGCCGTCGCGCTCAAGCGCGGCGCCAACGGATCGGTGACCGTCTACGCCAGCTGGAACGGGGCGACGGGGATCGCCGCCTGGCGCGTGCTCGGCGGTTCGAGCGCGGCCAACCTCGTGCCGCTCGGGCAGACGCCGTGGACCGGGCTCGAGACAGCGATGACGGTCACGGGGGCGCCGGCCGTCCTCGCGGTCCAGGCGATCGGGGCCGGCGGTCAGGTGCTGAGCACCTCCCCCGCCACGCAGTGACGCGCCCGGCGCGGGTTTGACTACTCTGCCGCCCGTGAGCGTGGACGCTGGTTTCTGGCGGGGCCGCCGTGTCCTCATAACGGGGCACACCGGTTTCAAGGGGGCGTGGCTGACCCTGTGGCTCCAGCAGCTCGGCGCCGAGGTGACCGGGTTCGCGCTCGCGCCCCCGACGGCGCCCTCGCTGTTCGAGCTGGCGCGGCTCGCGGAGCACTGCGAGACGCTCAGCGGTGACATCGCCGATCCCCGGGCGGTGTCGGATGCGCTCCGGACGGCGCGTCCCGAGGTCGTGATCCACCTGGCCGCGCAGTCGCTCGTGCGCCGCTCCTACGAGGACCCGGCGGGCACCTACCGGATGAACGTGATGGGCACCGTGAACGTGCTCGACGCGGTCCGCCGCCACGGCGGCGAGACCAGGGTCCTGATAAGCGTCACCTCGGACAAGTGCTACGCCAACGACGGCGCCGGGCGTCCGTTCCGTGAGGGGGACCCGCTCGGGGGGCGCGATCCGTACTCGAGCTCCAAGGCGTGCGCTGAGCTCGTCACCTCGGCCTTCAGGCGCTCGTTCTTCGACGACCCCGCCGGCACCCGCGTCGCCTCGGCCCGCGCGGGCAACGTGATCGGCGGCGGTGACTGGGGCGCGGACCGTCTGATCGCCGACCTGATGGCCGCGGCGCTCGCCGGCACGAGCGTCTCGATCCGCAACCCGTCCGCGACCCGTCCCTGGCAGCACGTGCTGAACCCGTTGAGCGGCTACCTGCTTCTCGCCCAGCGGCTGCACTCGGCGCCCGATACGGACGCCGAGTTCAACCTGGGGCCGCCGGCCGGCGACGAGCGCGCGGTCGCCGAGATCGTCGAGAGCCTCGCCGGCAAATGGCCCGGCGGAATCGACGTTCGGCAGGACACCGAGCCGCAGCCGCACGAGGCGGCGACCCTGCGGCTGGACTCCACACGCGCCCGCGAGCGCCTGGGGTGGGAGCCGATCGTCAGCCTGGACGCGGCCCTGCAGAGCATCGTCGACTGGTATCGCGCGTTCCAGGCCGGCGAGGACATGCGGACGGTGACCCAAGCGCAGATCGAGCGGTTCGCGCCGTCCCCGGCCCCGGCGTCCTGATCACTAGAGTGGCCCCTCCCGCGCCGGTGCCCCGGCGCGCGCCCTCGATGCGCGTCTCCAAGCTCATCCCCACAAGCGTCCTGCGACGCATCGACCGCTTCCGCGAAGGGCGCATCCTGGCGGTCACGGCTCCGGCCGCCCGCGAGTACATCGGCAAATACGGGCTCGAGGTCCGGCACGGCCCCTTCACCGGGATGAGCTACCTGGACGGCCTGGAGTCGAGCGTCGGCGATCTCGTCGCGAAGCTCACGGGCGTCTACGAGCGCGAGCTGCACGGCGCCGTGGACGAGTGGTTGCACACCGGCTTCGATCACGTGATCGACGTCGGCAGCGCCGAGGGCTACTACGCCGTCGGGTTCGCCCACGCGATGCCGAACACGACCGTCCACGCCTACGACATCGACCCCGTGGCTCGCGATCGCACCTCGCGGCTGGCGGCGCTCAACGGCGTCGCCGAGAGAGTCGTTACCGGGGGCGAATGCGCACCTTCGACCCTGGCGGATTTCCCCGAGCGCGGCGTCGCGCTGCTCTCCGACTGCGAGGGCTACGAGCGAACCCTGCTCGATCCAGGCGCGGCGCCGCGCCTGCGCGGCTGGACGATCCTCGTCGAGCTGCACGACTTCATCGACCCCACCATCAGCGAGACGATCCTCGGACGCTTCCGGGCCACTCACGAGATCGAGGTGATCGAGATGGAGGACCGTCGCGACGTGCCCTCCGAGCTCGACTTCGCGACCCCCGGGCAGCTATCGAAGCTCCTCAGCGAGCGCCCGCCCGGGATGCGCTGGGCGCACATGCGCCCGCGCGGCGGCTGAGAGCTCAGCGCCCGAGCAGCAGGTCGCGTGCCATGAACGCGGCCCTGACCTTCAGCGAGTAACCGGGGTAGTGGCGGATGTAGGGATATGCCGCCGGGGCATCGCGGATCGAGTTCCACCGCGAGGAGATCAGCTTCGTGTGCTCCACGAGCAGCGGCGTCGGCGTTCCAGGCCCGATCGGGTCCAGCGTGTAGCCGAGCAGCCGGCAGATCGCCGCGTTCTCCCACCAGCGATGCTCGACCAGGTCCGTCTGCGCATAGACCTCGTCGAGGAACGCGATCGTCGGCGCACCGCCGCGCAGGAGCATCACGCCCGAGTTCGGCATCCGCCCCTCACGCGTCTCGTGCTCCGCCAGGTAGAGGAAGCGACCGTCCTGCAGCTCGGATGCGATGTCCAGCGAGCGGTCGACGATCACGAGGTCGGCGTCGAGCCAGAGCAGCAGGTCGTACTCGCTCGCCAGCTCGCGCAGCAGCGCGATCTTCGACCACGGAGCGGGCCGGCTCGGGTCGACCGTCTCGGTCCTCAGCAGCAGCTCGTAGCCGTGGCGGGAGGCATACGGCCGGAACGAGCGGGCGGCGAGGCTCAGCAGCCGCGACTGGGGGCCGCTGCCGATCGAGACGATCGCCTTCTTCACTGCTCGTCGGCCTGGCGCACCGCGCCCCGCCCGGGCGAGTCCTTCAGCGTGCGCTCCCAGAGCTTCAGCTCCGCCATCAGCCAGTAGACGAGCGACATCAGCGCGACAGCCAGGCCGTATCGCCCGCTGCGGTAGCCGCGCTTGGCGATGTAGAGCTCTGCGAACCTCGCGCCGGGGACCGCGAACAGCCGCACCAGTCCCGGCCGCCGGCCCGCCTCGGCCATGCGCTCGGCCTCGAGGTCGGTGTAGCGGTTGGCGCCGCTGATCCATGCGCTGATCGAAGGGAAGGAGTTGTGGACGATCGCTGCGTCGGCGCGCTCGGGAGCGTGCTCCACCGGCCCGTCCACGCTCGGGCCGACGTGCGTTCGCGTCCCCGACCACGTCGTCCGCTCGCGGCGGAACAGGCGCAGCTGCCAGTCCGGCCACAGCCCCGAGGCCGGCACCCACCAGCCGAACTGGAAGTTCTGCCGCGCCAGCTGTACCCCGGCCAGGTCCTCCCGGCCGACGAGCTCGGCGGCCACGCTCGCGAGCCCCGGAGCGGCGCGCTCGTCGGCGTCGAGCACCAGGATCCACGGTTGCGTCGCCGCGTCGATCCCCGCCTGGCGTCCCGGCTCGGCCCAGCCCGCGTTCGGCACCGCGACGATCCTCGCGCCGTAGGAGCGGGCGAGATCGAGGGTCTCGTCTTCGCTCTCCATGTCCACGACGACGATCTCGCTGACCCAGTCGCGGACGCTCTCAACGCACCCCGGGAGGTGAGCCGCGGCGTTGCGCGTGCTCACGCACAGCGTGATCGGCAGGGGGTCCACAGCCCATACAATATGCGCGGCAGTGACCTCGAAGCGGCCCCCCATTTGAGCTCGGCGGAGAGGCTTCGGGCCTCCCTCCACACGACTCTCCTCACCCGCACGCCGCTCCGCAACCGGGCCTTCCGCAAGCGCCTGGTGCACACCCGCAGGCGCGTGTTCGAGGCCGCCCGCTCGGCCAGGTACTCGATGCCGGGTGCCGACGGGATCGACACCAAGCTCCAGCGCTACCTCCCGGCCAACGGCACGTTCCTCGAGGCCGGCGCCAACGACGGCTACACCTGGAGCAACACCTACTTCCTCGAACGCTTCAAGGGCTGGAACGGGGTGCTGGTGGAGGGGATCCCGCTGCTCAGCGAGGAATGCCGCCGGCTCCGGCGGCGCTCGGTGGTCTTCAACTGCGCGCTCGTGCCGCCCGA
>Ga0134126_10005180_pt1 | contig 16287 bp, 13 predicted proteins | sample KB31752_FD_96881 | JGI IMG/M metagenome (GOLD analysis project Ga0134126, IMG submission 96881) | Terrestrial soil microbial communities with excess Nitrogen fertilizer from Kellogg Biological Station, Michigan, USA - KB3-175-2 | ecosystem: Environmental > Terrestrial > Soil > Unclassified ...
ACCGAGTCGGCTTCACCGGCGCGCTGACCTCGATCCTTCTGATCGCGTCCGGCATCGCCCTGCTCGGCGCGATCGCCGCCTTCGCGCTGATTCGCAGCAGCGACTTCGTCTCCTCGCACGAGCCCGGAACCGAGGGCCAGGCCGAGCCCGCCCCGGTGGCCGCGGGCTGATGGCGATCGAAGCGGTCCTCGCCGAGCAGCGGCGCTACTACGAGCAGCGCGCGGGCGAGTACGAGGACTGGTGGTTCCGGCTGGGCCGCTACACGCACGGCCCCGAGGCCGACGCGCAGTGGTTCGCCGAGACCGCGGCGCTGCGGGCCGAGCTCGACCGCCTGGACGTGCGCGGCGATGTGCTGGAGCTCGCCTGCGGCACAGGGCTCTGGACGGCCGCTCTCGCCGAGCGGGCCACGACGGTGACGGCGCTCGACTCGGCGGCGGAGACGCTCGCGATCGCGCGCGGGAAAGTGAGGGCCGAGAACGTCGAGTTCCTGCAGGCCGACGTGTTCGCGTGGGAGCCGGCGCGAACCTATGACGTCTGCTTCTTCTCGTTCTGGCTCTCGCACGTGCCGCGGGAGCTGCTGCCCTCGTTCATGGCGAAAGTGCGGCGCGCGCTCGCCCCCGGCGCCCGCGCGATCCTCTTCGACAGCGCCCGCAACGAGCGCGCCTCGGCGCGCGACCACGTGCTCAACCCGGCCGGCGAGGAGCTCTCGACGCGCCGCCTCGCCGACGGGCGCGAGTACACGATCGTCAAGCACTGGTTCGAGGCGCAGGAGCTGCAGCGTGAGCTCGAGCAGCTCGGCTGGCGCGCCCGCGCTGGCACGACGGGCGAGTTCTTCGTCTACGCCGAGCTCTCGCCGTCCTGAAAGCCCGGGCATTCGAGCACCGGGACCCGCGGGTAGCGGGGATAGGCTGGGTCCTCACGGGAGCGACGGCACAGCGAGAAGCTGGAGCCGCGCGTGTTGCGGACGATCTGCTGATGGATGCAGCGGTCGCACAGGCCCGCGCCGATGCCGGCGGACGGCTGCGAGGACGGCGGATCGGGCATCCATCCAGGTTACGGCCGGTACCGCGGCGACCGTGCGATAATCGTTGACTGCACAACTATGACCGTCTTCTACCGACTGCTCGGCTTCCTGCGTCCCTACCGGCGCGGCGTCGCCGTCTCCGCAGCGCTCGCGTGCTTCGCGATGGTCATGACGGTGCTGATCCCCTACCTGACGGGGCTCGCCGTGGAAGCGATCAAGCGCGGCGCCAACCACTCAAAGCACCACGAGCTGATCCTGCGCTCGCACGACCGCAACGAACTCGTGACGATCGCGATCGTCATCGTCGCGGCGGTGCTCGTGCGCTGGGGGTTCACCTACATGCGGCGCATGATCGCCGGGCGCGTCTCGCTCGGGATCGAGTTCGACCTGCGCCAGCTCCTCTACGGCCACCTCCAGCGCTTGGAGCTGGGCTTCTTCGACCGCCAGCAGACCGGCCAGCTGATGTCGCGCGCGACCGTCGACCTGCAGGCGGTCCGCTTCTTCCTCGGCTACGGGCTCGTGTTCATCCTGCAGGCCGGGCTGACGATCATCCTCGCGGGGATCGCGATGCTCGCGATCGAACCGAAGCTCGCGGTGATCGCGCTGATCCCGGTGCCGTTCGTCGTCGTGATCTCCCAGCGTTACGGGCGCAGCGCCCGCCCCGCGATCCAGGAGGTCCAGCAGCGCATCGCCGAGCTCACAGCTGACGCCGAGGAGAACATCTCCGGTGTCCGCGTCGTGAAGTCCTTCGCCCGGGAGTCCCACCAGCTCGAGCGCTTCAAGCGCAGCGTCTCGCGCGTCTTCGACCAGTCGATGGTCGCCACGCGGCTCGAGGCGAGGTACAACCCGATCATCGGCTTCCTGCCCCAGCTCGGCCTCGCTGCCGTGCTGCTGATCGGCGGCGAAGCGGTGATCCACGCGCACCTCAGCCTTGGCCAGTTCACCCAGTTCTACCTGTACCTGAGCATGCTGATCGGCCCGATGCGCTCGCTCGGTGTGACGCTCGGGCTCGCCCAGCGCGCGACCGCCTCGGGCGCGCGCATCTTCCAGGTGCTCGATCGCGAGCCGCGCATCGTCGAACGGCCGGACGCGGCGCCGCCGCCGAGCGGGAGCGGCCACGTGCAGATGCGCGGCGTGACGCTCCGCTACGACGAAACCGACGAGTTCGGGGCCGCCTACGTCCACGCCGGCGGCCGCGAGTCCTCGATCCAGCTCGAAGGCTCGACCAACGGCTCGGGGCCGGCGCCGGCGCGGGCCGCGCTCTGCGACGTCGACCTCGACGTGCCGGCGGGCACCACTGTCGCCCTGGTCGGCGGCACCGGCTCGGGCAAGTCGAGCCTCGTCTCGCTGATCTCGCGCCTGTATGACGCGAGCGAGGGCGAGGTCCTGCTCGACGGCGCCGACGTGCGCGACCTGCAGCTGCGCCCGCTGCGCCAGGCTGTGGCGATCGTCAGCGACGACCCCTTCCTGTTCTCGGCGACGGTGGCCGAGAACATCGCCTACGGGAGCGCCGGCGCTTCGCGCGAGGAGGTCGAAGCCGCCGCGCGCCGCGCACAGGCCGACGGCTTCATCTCGGCGCTGCCCCAGGGCTACGACACGCGCGTGGGCGAGCGGGGCCTGTCGCTCTCGGGCGGCCAGCGCCAGCGCATCGCGATCGCCCGCGCACTGATCACCGACCCGCGCGTGCTCGTCCTCGACGACGCGACCAGCTCGGTGGACGCCTCGACCGAGCGCGAGATCAAGGTCGCGCTGGACGAGGCGATGTCCGGGCGCACGACGTTCGTGATCGCGCACCGGCTCTCGACGATCTCGCTCGCGGACGAGATCGTGGTCCTGGACCACGGCCGCGTCGTCGCGCACGGCGACCACGACGAGCTGCTGGAGGCCTCCGAGCTCTACCGCGAGATCGTGGAGAAGGGCCTGCCCGACCAGGTGTTCATGACGCGCAAGCCGCTGGAGCCACAGGGGAGCGGGCTGTGAGCCCGATGGTGGGACGCGGACCGGGACCGCAGTGGGACGGCGCGCGGGCCGCCCGCGGCACACGCGCGCGCAGCCTGCGCGGGCTGCTGCGCCTCGTGCGCCCCTACCGCCGGCAGGCGTTCGCGATGATCGTGGCGCTGCTGATCGGAACGGCAGCCACGCTCGCGCCGCCGCTGCTGGCGAAAGCCGCGATCGACAAAGGCATCGAGCAGGGCGACTCCAAAACGCTCTTCGTCGTCGTGATCGCCTTCCTGGTCTCGGCGCTGCTCGTGTGGCTGATGACCTACCTGCAGACCTACCTCGTCGGCTGGGTCGGCCAGCGTGCGCTCGCCGACCTGCGCCTGCAGATCTTCGAGCACCTGCAGTCGCTGCCGATCGGCTTCTACGAGAGCCGCCCCGCGGGCGTGCTGATCTCGCGCATCACCAACGACGTGGAGGCGCTCGACAGCCTCGTCACCGATTCGGTCGTGACGCTGTTCCAGTCCGGCCTGACCCTGATCGGCACGATCGGCATCCTGATCTACCTCGATCCCAAGCTGGCGCTGCTCACGTTCCTCGTGCTGCCGCTGCTGCTGATCGGCTCGCTGTGGTTCCGCATCGTCTCCGCCGGCGCCTTCCGCCGCACGCGCGAGACGATCGGCGCGATAACCGCCGACCTGCAGGAGAGCCTCTCGGGCGTGCGCATCGTGCGCAGCTTCGCCCAGGAGCGCGCGCACGAGGATCGCTTCACGGCGCTCAACACCGACAACCAGGACGCGAACATGGTGACGGTCAAGCTGAACGCCGCGTACTTCCCGAGCGTGGAAATGCTCTCGGGACTCGCGGTCGCCGCGATCGTCGTCTACGGCGGCATCCAGGCAATCGAAGGCCACGTCACCGTCGGCACGATCGTGGCGTTCGTGGCCGCGCTCGCGAACCTGTTCGAACCGATCCAGCAGCTCTCCCAGCTGTACGCGACCTACCAGTCGGGCATGGCGGCGCTGGAGAAGATCTTCCAGCTCCTGGACGTGCGCCCCATGCTGACCGACCGGCGCGACCCGGTCGACCTCGGCCGTATCCGCGGCGAGGTCACCTTCGACGACGTCTCCTTCGCCTACGCGCGCCGCTCGGGCGACGACGAGGACGCGCCGCCGGTGTACGCGCTCGAGCACGTGAGCCTCGACATCCCGCCGGGCCAGACTGTCGCGCTGGTCGGCGCGACCGGCGCCGGCAAGTCCACCATGGCGAAGCTCGTGGCACGCTTCTACGACCCGAGCTCCGGGCGCGCGCTCGTCGACGGCCACGATCTGCGCGACGTCTCGAGCAGCTCCCTGCGCTCGCAGATGGGGATCGTGCCCCAGGAGGCGTTCCTGTTCTCCGGCACCGTCGCCGAGAACATCGCTTTCGGCAGACCCGACGCCACCGCCGAGCAGATCCGCGAGGCGGCGGCGACGGTCGGTGCCGACGAGTTCATCGGCGAGCTGTCACGCGGCTATGACACCGAAGTCGGTGAGCGCGGCGCTCAGCTCTCCGCCGGCCAGCGCCAGCTGATCGCCTTCGCGCGTGCGCTGATCGCCGACCCGCGGATCCTCGTCCTGGACGAGGCGACCTCGAACGTCGATCTGCACTCGGAGGCGAAGATCGAGAAGGGGCTGCGGCGCCTGCTTGCCGGCCGCACGGCGATCGTGATCGCCCACCGTCTCTCGACGATCCGCCAGGCGGGGCGCATCGTCGTGCTGGAGCACGGGCACATCGCCGAACAGGGCACCCACGACGAGCTGCTGGCGGCCGAGGGCCGCTACTACGAGCTCTACCGCGACTGGGCGACGCAGGCCGCGGCCTAGCTCGCCGCGCTGAGCCGCTCGACGCCCGCCGGCTCGGTCTCCTCGATGAAGTCGAGCAGCACCTCGAGGAAGCACTCGGGCTCGTCGAGCTGCGGGAAGTGGCCCGAGTGCTCGAGCACCGCCAGGCGGCTCGACGGCAGCCGCTCGTGGGCGGCGCGGCCGTGGGCGACCGGGATGATCGAGTCGCGCTCGCCCCAGATCAGCAGCAGCGGGAGCAGCTCCGCGAGATACAGGCGGTTGGTCGCGTCGATTCGCTGGCCGGCCGGGTCCACGACCGCGCGCAGCGTGTGCAGGAAAGCGGCACGGCTGGCACCGTCCGACAGCGTGTTGTGCCCGCGCGCCATCTGCTCGAGGTCTGTGCCGAGCCGCAACCCGAGGCGGTTCATCAGGCCGCCGATCTGTGCGCCGGCGTCGAGCAGGCGCGATGCCGCCAGCAGCGGCAGCACGAGCTCCGAGCCAGGCAGCGAGGCGGCGCGGAGCAGCAGGCTCACGTCCTTGCCCAGCCCGCCGCTGTCGACGAGCACGAGCCGCTCGCACAGCTCCGGGAACTGGTAGGAGAACTGCATCGCGATACCGCCGCCGAGCGAGTGGCCGACGAACGTCGCGCGCTCGTGCCCGAGCGCGAGCAGAAGGTCGCGCAGGCAGCATGCGTGGGCGCCGAGCGAGTAGTCGCCCTTCGGCTTGTCGGAGGAGCCGTGCCCGGGCAGGTCGGGCGCGATCACGGTATGCGTGCGCGCGAGGCCCGGCATCACGCGCTCCCACACGCCGGCATCGGAGGTGATGCCGTGGATCAGCAGGATCACCGGCCCCTCGCCCATGACGCGGTAGGCGAGCCGGTCTCCGTGCAGCTCCACGTGGCGGCGCTGCGGCTTGCGGCGGATCAACGCTCTGCCCCCGGGCATTCGTGGCCGTGCATCCCTATATCTGTACCCGGCCCGCCGGTCGTCGAACTTCGCCGCCCGCCGGGGTTGCCTTCGCGACGGCGATGCGGATAGGTTCCGTGCGAGAGACCGGGAGGGAGGGAAAGACGATCATCTGGAGGCGCAGGACGACGCGCGCGCAGGCGCGCCGGGACCGCGAATGGCGGGACTTCGTTCGAGATCTGACCGAGCCGGCCCGGCAGCTCTCGCCGGCCGAAGACGAGCGGCTGCACGCGTTCCTCGACAGCGAGGCCGCACGCGACGCGATGCCCGGCCGCCACGATCCACCGGCCGAGCGCGCCGCCTAGGCGCGGCTCACTGGCAGATCGTGCAGGGCAGGTTTTCCTGGAGGTCCTGGAGCGCGGTGTAGGCGAGCTTCTTGGCCCCGGCATGGGTCTCGATGCCGTAGCCGCCGCCTTCCTGACCGTCTCGCCAGCCGTAGAAGGTCACGCCGGCCACGTAGCCCGTGCTCCGTGCCCACTGGGCGAACTGGAACAGCGCCCATGCCTCTTCGAGTTCGGTGTACTGCAGCGAGTCGCCGGTCGGGCCTTTGGTCGGGAAGCCGACCTCGGTGATGTAGACCGGCTTCTGGGAGGCCAGGTGCGCCGATTCGACCAGGCGGCGGTTGCCGAGGATCGCGCTGGCGCGGCTGCCTGTGCCGCCATAGGGGTGGCTCGTGACGCCGTCGACGTCCGCGAGCGCCGTCGCGTTGCGAGACCACGCTGCGCCCCAGGCGTTCGAGTCGGAGTGGCCGCCGTCCCAGGAGGCGAGCTCCAGCGGGCGGTTCGAGCCGAAGTTCGACACGAGCGCTTCGTGGACTTCGATCAGGAGCTGCGCGTAGCTTTCGCGGTTGGCCGGGGCTTCGGCGCTCGAGCCCCAGAACCAGTTGCCGCCGGGCTCGTTGAGCACCTCGATCGCGTAGACGTGGGGGTTGGCGCGCACGAATTCGACGACGCGCTGCACGTAGGCCTGGTGGTTGAGCCCGCTGACACCGGCGTTGGTGTACGGGCCGGAGAAGTCGGCGATCACTTTCAGGCCGACGGATTCCCAGGGAGTCAGCTTCGGCGGCGTCTCGAGCCGCACGACGGAGGCGACCTTCCTCAGCTGGCCCGGTTCGCTCGGGCCCCAGTAGCCGCCGTTCAGGCCGACGAAGAATCCTTCAGGGCCTTCGAAGGGCAGTTCCGGGAGTTCCGGTTCTTCGGCGGGCAGTTCTTCTTCCGCAGGAGGTTCTTCTTCGGCAGGAGGTTCTTTGGGCGGGCGTTCTTTTTTCGGCCGTTCTTTGGGCGCTTCTTCGGCCGGCGGTTCTTCCGTCGGCGGTTCTTCGCCCTGCGTGCCTTTGCCGCGCGCCGGGAAGCTGATCGTCACGCTGTTGGACCATTCGCCGTTCATCGAGCGCACGCGGTAGCTGACCGTGCGGCCGGGCTGGGCTTCCGGTTCGTAGGAGGTTCCGTCCACGCGCACCGAGCCGAGGCGCTGACCACCGGCGTTTTCCTGCACGCGATAGCCGCCCGAGCCGGCGGGTGTCCAGTGAAGAGTCTTGCCGGATACCGAAAGGCTCGGCACCAGCACAAGTGCTGTGAGCAGCGCGGCGATCATGCCGGACTAGTCCTCCCGGCGCAGGAGTTGCCTCTCTCGGACCCCCGCGCCCCTCGTTGGAGAGCTATGACGTTCCGTCGTACCTCAGAAGTGGGCAGATAAGCACATCGCTACCCAAACCTCCGCTCAATCTATGTGAAAGTGTGAGAAATCGTCCGCAAATTGCGCGGACTTATGTCGCCTTTCGGACCCCCGAAGGGTTGACGAGGGCCGTCTTTGCGCCTATGCCGCGCCCGCGAGCACCGCTTGGGCCTCCTCGGCGGCCGCGACGGCGGCGGGATCGTGCACCCGCGCGGCGTCCTCCACGGCCCGCGAGGCGGCTTCGCGAGCCGCATCCTCGTCGCCCTCGCGCAGGCAGAGCGTCGCCAGCCTCGCGTTGGCCTGCACCGATTGCGGCAGCAGCCCGGCGCGGTCGCAGACCCTGAGCGCCTCCCGCAGGGCGCCTCGGGCGCCGGCGGCGTCCCCCGCCTGCTCGCGCGCACTGGCCAGGCCCATCAGCGCCGCGGCCGCAACCTCGGTCCAGCCGACCTGCTCGGCCAGCTCGCCGGCCGATTCGAACAACCGCCGCGAAGCATCGAGCTCGCCCTCGCGCAGCCGCAGCCGGCCGCGCAGCACGCCGGCGAGGCAGAGCTTGCCGACGAGCCCCTCGCGTTCGGCGAGCTCGGCGCTGGCCTCGGCCGCCCGCTCGGCCTCCTCCCACTCGCCGCGGTCGAGCGCGAGCTGGCCGAGCGCCGCTTGCAGCTCGATCTGGGCCGGCACGTCGCCGATGCGCTGGGCCAGCGAGAGCGCCTCCTCGTAGCTCGCGCGCGCACCCTCCTGGTCGCCCTCGGTGTGCTCGAGGTCGTGTCCGAGCGCCTGCAGGGCCAGCACCGTCTCCGTGGCGTCGGATTCCCGCGCGAGGGCGACCGCCCGCTCGAGGTTCTCGCGCGCCTTGGCCGCGTCGCCGATGCGGCCGAACACGCGACCGAAGATGCCGTGCGCGCGGCTGGCGGCCCGCGCCTCGCCGAGCGCCTCCGCGAGGCGCAGCGCCTTCTCGGCCGCGTAGATCGCGAGCATGTTGTCCCCGACCTGCACGTAGAGCCAGGCGGCGTCCTCATAGAGGCGCACGAGCGTGAGCGATGGCTCGCGGTCCTTGATCAGGTTGATGCCCTGCTGGTGGTGCTCGATCGCGCGCTTGCGATCGCCCTTGTGCGCGAACGCCGCCCCGATCTTGCGATGGAGCTCGGCGACGTGCACGTCCTCGCCGCGGCCGGCCTGGTAGGCGAGGCAGCCCTCCCACGCGGCGATCGCCGGCTCGACGCGCCCGAGGCGCAGGGCGATGTCGCCGCTCTTCTCCGCGATCCGCTGCGCCGAGTCCTCGTCGGCGCCGGCGAACTCCGTCGCGGCCGCGTAGTGACCGAGCGCCTCCGGGTTGGAGTAGAGCGCGGCCGCCGCGTCGCCGGCGGCCTCGCCGTAGCGCAGCGCGCTGCCGCGCAGCTCGACCTGCTCGGGGTCGGGGAGATGGGCCTCGGCCGCGTAGGCGGCCGCGCGCGCGTAGTGCTCGGCGATGACCGCCGTCGCCCCCTCGCGCTCGCCACCCGGGCCTTCGAGGATGATCGCGGCCACCTGCGCATGCCTCCGCGCCCGCGAGGACTTGGGCAGCATCTCGTAGGCGACGTCGCGGATCAGCACGTGCTTGAACGCGAGCTGGCCGTCGCCGTCCGAGCCCTCGCCGGGTACGAGGATGCCGCGCTCGAAGAGCGCCGCGATCGTGGTGCTCAGCTGCTCGCGGGAGTCGCCGAGCAGCGGCGCCAGCGCACCCTCGGAGAACGTGCGTCCGAGCACGGCGGCGTCGGTGACGAGGCGGCGCTCCTCCGGCGCGAGCGAGTCGAGCCTGGCGGCGAGCAGTCCCTGGATCGTGTCGGGCAGCTCCGCCGCGGCGGCATCGCTGTCCTCCACCACACGCTGCACCATCGCCTCCGCGAACAGCGGGTTCCCGCCCGAGCGCTCGGCGAGCTCAGCCGGGCGGGCCGCCCGCGCCCCCGCGTCGGCGAGCAGCGACTCGACCAGGCGCTGCGCGTCTTCGGCGGCGAGCGGTTCCAGGAAGCTGGTGGCGACCGTGCGGCGCACGACGCTCCAGTCGGGGCGGCGCTCCAGCAGGTCGTCGCGGGCAAGGCAGAGCTGCATCACGGGCGCGCGCAGCCAGCGCGAGAGGTACTCGATCAGATCGAGTGAGCCCTCGTCGGCCCAGTGGATGTCCTCCCATGCGAGCACCAGCGGGCGTACCGACGCGAGCGCCTCGACCGCAGCGCGAACCGCACCGAAGAAGCCCTCGCGTGCGCTCTGCTGGTCCACTCCTTCGTCTCCGGCGCCGTCCTCGTGCGCGCCGAACAGCCGCGCGAGGGGAGCGATCCTGCGCTCGGCCTCCTCGGCTCCTTCGCGCTCGGCCAGCAGCGGCAGCAGACGCTCGCCGAGCTTCGCGCGGGCGCTCGCCGGATCGTCGCCGTCGGCGATCGCGCAGGCTTGGCGCAGCATCTCGATCAACGGCCGGTAGACGCCTCCCTGCCCGAACGCGATGCAGCGGCCGTGCAGGAACAGCGGCGGGGAGCTCTGCCCCTCAACGTTCGCCTCGAACTCGAGCAGCAGCCGCGACTTGCCGACGCCGGGCTGCCCGATCACCGTCAACAGGTAGGGAGCGCCCTCTCTCACGACCCGCTCCAGCGTGGCTGCCAGGCGCCCGAGCTCCTCCTCGCGCCCGATCAACGGCGTCGCGCGCCCGCTCGGCTCCGCATGAGCGTCGCCGGCGACCTCGACCGCCTCCCACGCCGGCACCGGCTCGGCCTTGCCCTTCAGCGCCAGCGGCTCGATCGCGCGGTAGGCGATCTCGCCGGCGCTCAGCCGGCGCGTGCGCTCTCCCACGAGGACGCCGCCCACCGGCGCGGCCGCCTGCAGCCGCGCGGCGACGTTGACGGCGTCGCCGACGACGGTGTAGGCGCCACCGATCCGCCCGGCCAGCACCTCGCCGGTGTTGACGCCGACGCGCAGGTCGGGCTCCATGCCGAAGCGCGCGCCCAGCTCCTCGCGCAGCTCCGCCATCGCGTCCTGCATGCCGAGCGCGGCGCGCACCGCGCGTGCCGGATCGTCCTCGTGGGCGACGGGCGCACCGAACACCGCCATCACGTTGTCGCCGATGTACTTGTCCACGCTGCCGCCGTAGCGCTCGACCTCCTCGGCGAGCCTGGTCAGGCAACGCTCGACCAGCGCCTTGACCGTCTCGTGATCCAGGCGCTCGGAGATCGCGGTGTAGCCGGAGATGTCCGCGAACAGGACCGTCACGGTGCGCCGCTGCTCGGTGTCGGTCAGCTCGGTGGCCGGCGCGGCGACCGCCGGTGCCTCGGCGCTGTCGAGCGCGCTGCCACAGGCGCCGCAGAACTTCGCGCCAGCGGGCGCGACGGTGCCGCACGCCGGGCAGGCGCGGCTGAGCGGCTTGCCGCAGGCCATGCAGAAGGAAGCCCCCGCAGGGTTCTCGGTGCCGCACTCGCCGCAGGTGATCTGATCCCCCATGCGAGGGATTGTGCCGCGAAGCGCGGCTAGCGCTCCACGCCGGCCGCTGCGAGCGCGTCGGGCCGGCTGTTGTAGTAGTCGATACGGGCGATCAGACCGTCGCGCAGCTCGTAGACGAGTGCGTCCTCGCGCTCGACGCTGACGCTGCTCCCGCGCCCCGTCGCCTGCATCTGCACGAGCGCGACGACACGGTGGCTGCCGGCGTCGACGAGCTCCTCCAGCTGCATCGCAAAGCTCGACCATGCGGCGGCCCAGTCGGCGAGCCAGCGTTCCACGCCGGCGCGGCCGCGGTACTCGCCGGCGTCCATGATGTCGTGGTCGTGGACCTCGATGTCCTCGTGGGTGAGCTCCCACGCGGGCTCCCCGGTCCGGCGCCAGCGCTGAAGCGAGGCGAACACCACGTCCAGATCCGCCGCGGCCACCGGTCAGCCTTTCGCACTCGCGAGCCGGGCGGCCGCCTCGCGCGCGCGCTCGACGTCCTGGCTTGCTGCAACTTCTGCGATCGCGCCGCCGGTCCATCGCACGGTGAACGCCCATCGTTCCTGTACGAGCGCCTGCGTCCCTGCGGGCTGCGCCTCGAGCGTTGCCACCACGAGCACGATCCCGCCGCCCATGTCGACCCCCTCCCAGCCGGTGTACTCCTGGCGTTCGTAGGAGCCGATCCAGTCTTCGAGGTACGCGCGGACCGCCTCCCGGCCCTCGAAGCGGCCGACCCCGGCCTCGGAGACGTCGAACGCCGCATCCTCGGCGAACACCGCCATCGCGGCGTCGAAGTCGCGCTCGTTCGTCAGCTGCATCGAGCGCCGCGTCAGCGCGACCAGGTCGTCTTCCCCCCGCATGCACCGAGTATCGCGCCTGCCGGCCGCGCCGGGCCGCGCGATACTGGACGGTGATGGGGGGCAACGTGGAGCTCGTCCGCTCGATCTACTTCGACCGCCGCAACGCGCTCGCGGACCTCGGGCTCGATGGCTGAGCGGAACCTGGCGATCATCCTCGCCGCCTTCGCCGCCTACGAGCGCGGCGACGAGCAGGCGATGATCGCCGCGGCCTCGCCGGAGATCGTCGTCACGCAGTTCCCCGATCAGCTCGACGTTCGCGACTTCCACGGGCGCGACGGCCTGCTCGAGATGATGACCGGGTGGCTCGGCACCTGGGAGGACTGGACCCTCGACGTGCGCTCCGTCGCCAGCGAGGGCGAGCTCGTGTTCGTGAACGCGGTCCAGCGCGGGCGCGGCAAGGGCAGCGGCGTGCCGATCGAGAGCGACGTCACCTTCCTCTTCACCTTCCGCGATGAGGAGATCGTCCGCTGGCAGATCTTCCACGACGAGCAGGAAGCCCGCGAAGCCGCGGGCTCGCCGCCATGAGTCGGCCGGCTCGGTGATACTCGGCGTCGATGTCGCAGGAGAAAGTGGAGGTGGTCAAGCGGCTCTATCACGCCTGGGAGCAGGACGGCTTCGGCGTGGTGCCGGCGCTGATGGACCCGGAGATCGAGTACGTCAACCCTCCGTATGCCGTCGAGCCGGGGACGCGATGCGGCTACGAGGGGTTCGCGACCGCGGCCGCGTCGATCCGCGCCATCTACCCGACGCGCCGGTTCGAGCCGCTCGCGTTCCACGACACGCAGGACAGGGTGGCGGTGAGGGTGAGGGTGATCGCACGCGGCGTGGGCAGCAGCGTCGAGGTCGTCGCCGAGCGTGGATACGTGTTCGACCTGCGCGACGGCAGGGTCGTTCGCTTCTCCTGGTTCAACGAGGCGCGCGAAGCGCTCGCAGCCGTGGGGCTGGAGGAGTAGGCGATGGCGCGGGAGTTCACGACGCCCGCCCGGTTGAGCTCGTGAGAAAGCAGCTCGAGGCGCTGAATCACGGTGATCTCAACGGCGTGATAAGCAGCGTCGCCGAAGATGGAGTCTTGGACGGGCGACGAGGGACGCGCAGCCGCCGAACGGCTCGCTGAGGAACGGGACTAGGCTTCATCGCCTGCTCGCTGAAGCGCTCGAAGCTGCGGGGGGTCCCGGAGCGACCTTGAAGTCGTCAACGGAGAACGAGCTCAGCGGCGCGCTCGGCGAAGGAATCCGTACACGAAACGCACGGCAGTGCCGACGATCAAGGCAATGGCGGCCGCGGCGACGCCCGAGAATGCCAGTAGAGCGATCGCAACCGCCGATACGGCGACCCCGATGCGGAGGTCCTCCTGTTTGTCATTCGACCTCGACATCGGGGCGCCAAGAAAGCTCCGGGACAGGGACTCGAACCCCAAATTCGACATCCAGAGTGTCGCGTGTTGCCAATTACACCATCCCGGAAGGCGCTCCCAAGGATAGTCGAGGCGCCCGTCGCCGCCGAGCCGCCGCGGCTCAGAGCGAGGCGGGGTGCGCGTTGGGCGCGAAGAGGGCGGTGATCGCCTCCTCCAGGCCCGGGTCGAGGACGAGCAGCACCTCGTCGCCGGCCTCGATCGTGGTGTCGGGCTTCGGCACGAAGCCCGTGCCGCCGCGCAGCACGGAGATGACCAGGCTGCCTTCCGGCAGCGCGATGTCGCTGACCTGCTGACCGATCGTCGGCGCGTCGTCGGCGACCTCGAGCTCGATGATCTCCAGGCGCTCCTCTTCGAGTGCGAGCAGGTGCACGAGGCCGTAGCGCGGCACCTCGTGCTCGATCAGGCGCAGGATCAGGTCGGTCGCCGAGACGGCGGGCATGATCCCGAGCAGGCGGAAGTGGTCGTGGTTGCGCGGGTTGTTGACGCGGGCGATCACGCGGTCGCAGAGGTACTTCTCCTTGGCGACCTGGCACACGAGGATGTTGTCCTCGTCGTCGCCGGTCACGGCGATCACGAGGTCGGCGCGCTGGATGCCCGCGCGCTCGAGCACCCACAGCTCGGTCGCGTCGCCGTACTGGACGGCGTGCTCGAACTCGTCCTCGTTGGCGAGGTAGGTCGGGCGCGAGGACTCGATCAGCGTGACCTCGTGTTCCTTGTCGATCAGCTCCCGGGCGAGGTTGCGCCCGACCTTGCCCGCGCCGGCGATGATCGCGTACACGCTAGGCCTCCTCCCCGCTCAGCGAGGCTTCGAACATCTGGATCGCCTGCTTGGTCGGCGAGATCGTCCGCATCCCCTGCTCGCCGTACCAGTCGGCTCGCGCCGGGTCCATCACACGCACGATCGTCTTCTCGACGCCGAAGCGCTTCTGCGCGATCTGCGCGATCACGAGGTTGGTGTTGTCGCCCGAGGTCGCCGCGATGAATGCGTCCGCACGCTCGATGCCGGCTTCGATCAGCGCGTCTGTCTCGAGGGCGGTGCCGACCGTGAACTGGCCGCCCGAGTCCTCCCAGCTCTGGCTCTGACCGGCGTCGAGGCGCTCGTGTGAGAGCGGGTCCTGGTCGAGCACGGAGACCTCGTGACCGTCGGCGAGGGCGGACTTGGCGACGGCCGACCCGACGCGGCCGGCCCCCACGATCAGTACGAACATCTGCGCGCGACGATCTCCATGGTCGGGAGATTAGACGATGGGCGCACCGGTTCGATGAGCCCGTCTGGCGACCTCGACCGCCGAGTCCTTGGCCGCCGGAGCGGTCACGATCACACGGCACTCGGCCTTGCGCACGACGTACTTGGTGATGTCGCCGACGTAGCCTTCGAGCCCGCCGCGCCCCCCGAGGCGCGAGCCGCCGCGGATCGTCGATGGTTCCTCCGCGCCGAGCACGATCGCCTCGACGCCGCGACGGCGTGCCTCCTCGACGATCGCGAACCCGGCGCGGCGCGTTCGCACGGTCGCGGTCGCGACCTCCACGCCCGTGTACTCCTCCCCCACCGCCTTGGCGCGCGCGAGCACCTGGCGGGCGTGTTTGATCTGCGCGTCGGGGAGGCTCGCGTCCAGCGGCAGCGACATCGGGATCACGAAGATCCAGATCGCCTCGATCGTGGCCCGGTCGATCGCCGCCTCGTCGGTCTGTTCGCTGGCGACGAGCAGCGCCGCCGTCTGCACGATGTCGTCGTCGAGGTCGGTGCCGAAGAGCGGCACAAGCACCGAGCCGTAGTCGCGTTCGGGGGTCGGCTCGGCACGGAGCGCCTGGGGCGAGACCGTCACGCGTTTGAGCAGCGGCGCTTCGTCGGCGCGCCGGTAGATCACGTACATCGCGAGCCCGAAGACCATCCAGCCGAGCCCGACGTAGCGGGCCGGCTCGTGCACGACCATCACCGCGATGAACCCGGCCGCCGACGCGAGCGCGCCGACGACGGCGGGCAGCGGCAGCTCGCCGCCCCGGAAGCGGATCGATCCGGGGATGCGGTACGGGCGGTCGCGCTCAGGCTCGGTGTAGCGCAGCTTGATGATCGACAGGTGCGCGATCGTGAACGCGAGCGTGGCGCCGAACGCGTAGATCCCGATCAGGAAGCTCAGGTCCTCGGAGGCGACGAGCCCGGCCGCGATCAGCCCCGCGATCACGATCAGCACATACGGCGTCGAGCGGACCGGATGCAGCCGCCCCAGAGCGCTGGGGATCTGCCGGTTGGTCGAGAGCGAGTAGGCCAGCCTGGAGAGCCCGAGCATCGCGGAGTTGGCGGCGGCGAGCAGCGTCACGGTCGCCATGCCGGCGACCAGGTAGCGGAGCGTCTGCTCGAGCCAGTGCGGGTGGACCGCCGAGACGACGCCGATCATCGGCGCGTTGGCGTAGGTGCTCCCGAGCTCCGTGTGGCCGCCCTGGACGGGCAGCGCGGTGATCGCGACCAGGGCGATGCCGACGTAGAGGAACGCGACGGTCGCGGTCGTGCTGCCGACCAGCCGCTTGAGCCCCGCGCGGCTGATGCGCACCTCGCCCGAGAGCCCCGAGGCCGACTCGAGGCTCGTGAACGCGACCACCGTGACCGTGAGCGCGAAGATCAGGTTCGACCAGGTCGGCGCGCTGCCGAGGTGGATCGGATCGAGCCAGACCTTCGGGTCGAAGAAGAGGACCAGGCCGAGCACGACGATGAACGCCTGCAGCGCGATGTCCCCGGCGAGCAGGATCCCGACGCGGCGTGCGCGGCGCTGGCCGAAGCCGCGGATGTTGCTCAGCACCACGAGCGCGATGAACGCGAGCGACAGACCGAGCGCCTCGCCGGTGTCGCCGAGATGGCCCCAGAACACCTGCAGGTACTGCGTCGCCGAGAAGGACGTGATCGCGATCAGGATCACGTAGTCGAGGAGGATCGCCCAGCCCGCGACGAAGCTGATGAGCTCGTTGAACGCGTAGCGGGCGAACACGGTGGAACCGCCGCGGTCCTGGTGCAGCGAGGCGCCCTCGACGTAGGTCATCGCGGTGAGCCCGAACATCACCGCGGAGATCAGGAAGACGAGCGGCGTCAGCCCGAGCGCGTGGCCGGCGATCACGCCCAGCGAGAAGTAGATCGCGCTCGCCAGCGACGAGTAGA
>Ga0134126_10005181_pt1 | contig 16286 bp, 19 predicted proteins | sample KB31752_FD_96881 | JGI IMG/M metagenome (GOLD analysis project Ga0134126, IMG submission 96881) | Terrestrial soil microbial communities with excess Nitrogen fertilizer from Kellogg Biological Station, Michigan, USA - KB3-175-2 | ecosystem: Environmental > Terrestrial > Soil > Unclassified ...
GCCGATCAGCTGGACCGGACCTTCGCGATCAACTTCCGCACGGCCTTCAATCTCTGCCAGGCGGCCGCACCCGCGCTGTCGCGCCGCGGGGGTGGCGCCATCGTCAACTTCGCCTCGGTAGCCGTGCTCCATCCCGCGGGGGGCATGAGCGGCTATTCGGCCGCGAAGGCCGCGGTCGCCGGACTGACGCGGTCCCTCGCCGTCGAATTGGCGCCACTCCGGATCCGCGTGAATGCCGTGGCCCCGGAATCCGTCCGCACTCCGGAGAACGTCTCCGCGATGGGCGCCGACGTTCCCTACGTGGAGATGGATGATCTGCTGCGCGTCGTGGTCTTCCTCGCGAGTGACGACGCGCGGTCCGTCAGCGGTGAGGTCGTCCCACTCTCCAGCGTCCGCCGGTGAGCCTCGAAGGCCGGGCCGCGCTCGTCACCGGCGCAGGCCGCCGGGTCGGGCAGGCGATCGCCGTGGGACTGGCACGTGCCGGCTGCGATGTCGTGGTGCATGTGCATGGGACGGCGGATGGTGGCGCCGACACCGTAGAACAAATCCGGGCGCTGGGCCGGAAGGCGGAAGCGCTGGCCGCGGATCTCGCCGACGCGCATGCGGCCGGCGAACTCGCGGGACGCGCCGCCGCGCTCCTCGGCGGACGTCTCGACATCCTGATCAATTCCGCCGCCATCATGGTGAAGCAGGCCGTGCCGGACGTCACGCCGGAGTCCTGGGACCGTACCATGGCGCTGAACCTGCGGGCTCCCTTCTTCGTGACGCAGGGGGCCCTGCCGTTCCTCCGGAAGTCGCGTGGGCGAGTCGTGAACCTCGCGGACGTCGCCGGGTTCGAGCCGTGGCCGACCTACGTCCCGCACAACGTCAGCAAAGCGGGCGTCGTGATGTTGACGAAGGGTCTCGCGCGATCGCTCGCGCCCGACATCACCGTGAACGCCGTGGCGCCCGGAGCCGTGCTGCTGCCCGACGAGTGGGATGAGCAGGCGCGAGCCCACTTCGCGGAGACCACACCCCTGGGCCGGTTGGGATCACCCGAAGACGTCGTCCAGGCTGTGCTCTACCTCCTCACCGCCGACTACGTGACCGGTACCGTGCTGATCGTGGATGGCGGGCGGGTGATCCGATGACGGGGCCGGGGCCGGTGGCGATGCGGGATGTCGTCATCGTGGGCGGCGGATGCTACGGGACCTTCTATGCCGGCCAGCTGGCGCGCGCGAAGGAGAAGGGGAAGGCGTCGTACCGGCAGGTGATGATCGTGGACCGCAGCGCCGACTGCAAGGCTCGGAAGGAGTTCGAGCCCGCGGCCGATCGCACCTTCGTCACGGCCGATTGGACCGGATTCTTCGACGACTATCTGGGCACCGTGCAGCCGACGCCTGACGGTCAGCCGGCGGACTACATCGTTCCGTCACCGCACATGCCCCATCTCATGTTTGAATGGATCCTGCGGCGGGCGCGGGCCCGGTGGCCGGGACGAGCGGTGACCGTCGAACCGGTGCCGGGGGAGATCGATACGCCGTACGACCGCACCGCGCACGACCGGACCCGATACGTCTCCTTTGCCGATTGGATCTGTCCGACGCACTGCGTCGAACCTGTCACCTGCCCGGCCATCGGGGCGGCGCGCACGTGGGAGATGCCGGACACCCTGCATGCCCTGACGGCGCGTCTGGGAGAGGGAGAACGGCCCGTGTTCGGCCCGGCCCTCTTCGTCTGCAAACACCACGTGTTCGGCGTCGGGACCTTTGCGGTCAACCAGGTCCTGGCGGGAGACGCCGTGGTTTCCCGGGCGGGCGAGACGGGCGCCCCGGCGGCAGTCCTGGTGGGGACCGTTTCGAGCTGTCACGGAGCCATCAATCTGCTGGCGGTGGGGCGCGCGTGACCCCGGAAGCGCGGGAAGCCCAGCTCAAGACGGCCCAGGACCTCTTCAACCGGGGCGAGTACTGGCTGGCGCACGAGGCGTTGGAAACCGTCTGGCGTTCTATAGGGAGGGACCAGGCCGAGGAACGCCTCGTCTGGCAGGGTCTGATCCAGGCCTGTGCGGCCTTGCTGCATGGTGCCCGTGGCAACCGGCATGGGGTGATCAAGGTAGGAGCGGCGGCCGTCGAGAAGCTCGCGGGGCCGCAGCGGCCGGAGGTAGAGTTCGAAACGGTGGCGTTCCGCGCGGAATTGACGCGTGCCCTGGCGGGGGAGGGAGATCCCCCACGTTTGGAATGGCGGACGAGATGAGCGACGTGGAAACCAAAGACTTCGATCTGATCATCGTCGGGGCCGGGCCCGCCGGGCTCTGCGCGGCGATGTACGCGGGGCGCGGCATGCTCAACGCCGTGACGCTCGAGCGGGGCGCACCGGGCGGCGAGCTCCTGAATACCGATCTGATCGAAGACTATCCGGGCTTTGCGAGCGTGAAAGGGTGGGAGCTCGCGCAGCAAATGGCCGATCACGCCACGAAGTTCGGCGCCCGTCTCGAGACCGCTACGGTGGACAAGGTCGAGCGGACCGGAGACGGCCGGTTCAACGTCACGACCATCGGTGGACCGACGTACCGGGCCCCCGCGGTCATTCTCACGGCGGGCGGCACGCCGGTGAAGCTCGGCGTTCCGGGCGAGAAGGAGTACGCGGGCAAGGGCGTGTCGTATTGCGCGGTCTGTGACGGCGCCTTTTTCAAGGGTGAGGTCCTGGCAGTGGTCGGTGGAGGAGACGCGGCCGTCGAGGAAGCCGACTACCTGACGCGCTACGCGTCGAAGGTGTACATCGTGCACCGCCGCGATTCGTTCCGCGCGTCGAAGATCGTTCAGGAGCGCGCGCTCGCGAATCCGAAAATCGAGGTGATCTGGAACAAGACCGTTCCGGAGATCGCGGGTGGGGAGCGGGGCGTGCAGCATCTCGTGCTCGAGGACGTGAACACGCACGAGCGCTCGACGCTTCCGGTCGGCGGGGTCTTCATTTTCATCGGCTTCAAGCCCAACACCAGCCTGGTCGCGGAGCACGTGAAGCACGACTCGGGCGGATACCTCCTGACGGATGAGCGGATGATGACGTCGGTTCCCGGGCTGTTCGCGGCGGGCGACGTGCGGGCGCAGATCACCCGGCAGGTGACCACCGCCGTCGGGGATGCGACCACCGCGGCCATCGCGGTCGAGAAATTCCTCGCCTCCTGGCGTGAGTCGCACGCCAAAGTCCCTGCGTGAACGTCGTGCAGATCCCGGGTGGACCGTTCGTCGAGAACTGCTACCTGGTGATCGACGAGGCCGCGCAGGCGTGCGCGGTGATCGACCCGGGCGAACAGGCCGGCCTCATTTTGCACAAGCTCCGCGCGTCGGGCGCCAGGCCGGTCGGGATCTGGCTCACCCACGCGCACATCGATCACGTGCTCGGCGTTCCCGAGCTGGCCGCCGCGACCGGCGCGCCGGTGTATCTGCACCCCGATGACCGCGAGTTGTACGACGCCGTACCCGATCAGGCCTCCTGGTTCGGCCTGACCGCCGACCCGCTTCGTCCTCCCGACCGAGCGCTTGCGGCGGGGGAACGACTCGCGGTGGGTGGCTTGGAGTTCACCGTCCGGCATGCGCCGGGCCATTCGCCGGGGCATGTCGTGTTTGCGGGGCACGGGGCCGTATTCGGTGGCGACGTCCTCTTCCAGGGCTCCATCGGGCGAACCGACTTGCCGGGCGGGGATTTCGACACACTGATCGGCAGCATCGAGCGGGAGTTGCTTGTACTCCCTGATTCCACCATCGTGTACACGGGACATGGACCCGCAACCACGATTGGCGCCGAGCGCCGAACCAACCCCTTCCTCCGGGGAGTCGCCTAAGCCCCGGCCCCGCTGTCTCCGCTGTGGCGCCGAAGTCCGTCCCAAGGCGCGCGGCTGCAAGAATCCCTGCTGGAACTGCGGCTTCATCTATCCGCTCGGCGACTGCTCTGACTAGCTGGCACATCGTCGCTCCGCACCTCCTCGCACTGCTCCTGTTGGGGCTGGACGTGTTCGTGCGTGCCTGGCGAATCCAGCTCTCGGTGTGGTGCGCGGGCGGGAAGCTTCCCCTCCGGAATGCCGTCGAGCTGAACCTGTACGGAGAGGTGGCGTCGGCCGTCACGCCGAACCGGCTCGGCGGAGAACCGGCCCGCTTCGTGGGCATGACGGAATCGGGGCTTCGCGTCGTGACCGCCCTGGTGGGACTCGGCGTTGAAGTGGCGGCCGAATGGCCGGTGTTTCTCGTCATGGCCGCCGGTCTGGCCATCTACTACATCCCCGATTTTGAGGCGGAGGCGGCGCGATGGCTCCGTCATCATCTGGCCGCCGATCTCGTCGTCATCGAGCTCGCGGTCCTGCTGGTGCTCGTGGCCATCTACCTGATCCAGAAAGTCGTCCGCGGCGGCACCATCCGGCACCGCGTCCGGCGGCAATGGCGAGTCGCCTGGGCCCACGTGCGGCGTGCCCCCTGGTGGGTCATGGCCGCGAACGCGGGACTCACGGCCGTCTCGCTCGCGGCCCGGGCCGCCATCCTGCCCGCGCTCGCCTACGGGATGCCCAACGCGCCGGAGTTCAGCCAGATGTTCTTCGGCGCGCTCGCCCTCCTGGCCGCACCCCTCGTCGTCCCGCTGCCCTCCGGGGGCGGGGGGATCGAGGCCGCGTTCTACGGCGGATTCGCCGGTGACTTCGGTGACCGGCAGGTGGGCATGCTCCTGTTGTTCCGGATCTACTCGATCGTCATCCTGGCGGTCGCCGGCGGCGTCGTGATGATCCGGAATCTGGGATTGAAGGCGGCGAAGGAGCTGTTCAGCATCGGGTACGGAAAGCGCGCCAAGTCCTAGCCCGGTCTATATTCCCGCCATGGACACCAGAAACGAAAAAGATCCCCTGGGCGAGCTGCCCGTTCCGGCCGCGGCTCTGTACGGCGTACAGACCGAGCGCGCCCGGCTCAACTTCCCCGTCTCCGGACTCGCGCCGCTCCCGGCGTTCGTCACCGCCGTGGTCTGGATCAAGAAAGCCGCGGCCCTCACCCACAAGGACACGGGGCGCCTCGAGGCCCGGCTGGCGGACGCGATCGTCACCGCGGCGGACGAAGTGCTCGCCGGCAAGCATCGCGACCAGTTCGTCGTGGATCCCTATCAGGCCGGCGCCGGCACGTCGCACAACATGAATGCCAACGAGGTTCTCGCGAATCGTGCGAACGAGATCCTCGGCGAGAAGCGCGGGACGTACAAGCCGGTCCATCCGAACGATCACGTCAACATGGCGCAATCCACGAATGACGTGATTCCCACCGCGATTCGCCTCGGCGCCCTCGCGCTGCTCCCCGGCGTGCTGAAAGCGCTCGACGGATTGGCCCAGGCGTTTCTGGCGAAGGGGAAGGCCTTCGATCAAGTCCTCAAGTCAGGGCGCACACACCTGCAGGATGCGACACCGGTGCGCCTGGGGCAGGAGTTCACGGCGTACGGGCACACCATCGAGCGCAACCGGCGCCGCATCGCGCAGGCCGCCGAAGACCTGCGGGAGCTGGGTATCGGCGGCTCGGCGGTCGGGACGGGACTGAACGTCGAGCCCGCCTACTTCGAGGGGATGATTCGCCACCTCAGGAAGATCACGGGGCTGGATCTGCGCGCCGGGGCCGACCGGTTCCAGCTGATGCAATCCATGGGAGATGCCTCGGCGCTCTCGGGCGCACTGCGCACCCTGGCCGTGGACCTCGGCAAGATCGCCAACGATATCCGGCTGCTGGTGTCGGGCCCGCGGACGGGGCTCGCGGAAATCACGCTGCCGGCCGTGCAACCCGGATCGAGCATCATGCCCGGGAAGGTGAACCCGTCGATCGCCGAGATGGTGAACATGGTGTGCTTCCAGGTGATCGGAAACGACGCGACGGTCGCCGCGGCGGCGGAGGCGGGGCAGCTCGAGCTCAACGTGATGATGCCGGTGATCGCGCACAACCTGTTCTTCACGATGCACCTCCTCACCAGCGCGGCGACGATCTTCACCGAGCGGTGCGTGACGGGCATCGAGGCGGACGAGGCCATGTGCGCGCACTGGCTGGACCGGTCGCCCGCACTGGTGACCGCGCTGGCGCCGAAGATCGGTTACGCGGAGTCCGCCACGCTGGCCAAGGAGGCGATCGCCAAGAACGAGACCGTCCGGCAGCTGGTGACGGAGAAGGGCGTACTCAAGGGCGCCGAGCTGGACGCGGTGCTGGATCTTCGGGCGATGACCGAGCCCGGGGTACCGGGAGAGCGCAAGAGATCCTGATCGTCGGACCGTTCACTCAAAGGAGCCGCGCATGAGCTGGATCGTGGCCGGACTGATTGGGGGATTCGTCGCGTGGATCGCGGACTACGTGCTGTGGAGCAAGGTGTTCACGAAGGGGATGGAAAACCTCGCGCTGGAGCTCTCGCCTGAGGAGATGAAGAAGTTCATGGGACCGGCGATGCTGAAGTCCGCCGTCCTCGCCTTCGTTTTCGGCATTCTGTTCGCCTACCTCTACCAGCAGTTCCGTTCAGATCTCTGGGTCACCGGTGGCGGGATCCTGGGGGGCATGGAGTTCGCCACCGTGCTCTGGCTCCCGACGATCGCGCTCCAGACCCTCGGGTCGGGTGTGTGGTATGTGAAGGCCCGGGGTCTCCTGTCGGCGACCTTCTGGGCCTGGCTCATCCGCATGAACGCCGTGGGATTGGTGGTGGGGCTGCTGCTCAAGTAGTCCTGTTTTCACTCCGCGACAGGTTTGCCCACGTCGGCCCGGTGACAGCTATCACGGCTCTCACCGGGCCGTTGTGCTGAAGTTTCCGCACATGAATACGAGACTCGCGGTCTTCGCGCTGGCGGGCCTGGGTCTGACGGCCCCACTGGCGGCTCAGCGCCCGGTTCGCATCGGCCCCATCTACTCGTCGATCTCGCTCGATGACGCGAACGGGACCGGGCATCATTTCACCGCGTTCGGCGGGACCATCGCATTGCTGACCTCCGACGACGATGAGACCGGGATTTCGATCGTCCGCTACAACGACCTGGCGACATCCAGCTGCCCACGGAACCTGACGTTCTTCGGGCTCGACGACGACTATTTCCCGGTCGGTGCCTCGGGGATCGCGCCCTTCGCGTCGTCCGAGGTCGGTGTCGCCCGCGTCCTCGACACCGACAAGGGACTCCTCGGCCTGTCGTGCTCGGCGGCGCAGACGACGACCGAAATCGGGTTTGGATTCGGCATGGGGCTGCGCGTCACGGCGGGGAAGGACGCCAGCGGACAGATCGAAGGGCGATTCTTCCAGGTCCCGAACAGCGCCATCCAGTCCCTCGAGCTCCGGGCCAATGTGTCGCTGCTTCTGGGTCCGCCGCGCGTCACCCAAATGACGAGCGGTACGCTCGGACCCGCGGTCGCGTTCCTGATTCCCATCTCCGGTCCGCTCAAAGGCCGGGGCCCACTCCTCGGCGTCCGGTTCCGCCGCGACACCAAGAAGGCCTCGAGCGTGCTCGGCCTCGAAGTGGATTGGGCCCCGCTCACGATGACCGGCGGCTGCACCGGGACCGGGTGCAGTGAGGACGCCGTGCTGTTCCAGCCCGGCTACGAAGCGTCGTATCGCCCGTCGTGGGGACGGATCTACGGCGAGTTGGGACCGGTGCTCGCAGGATTCTTTTCCCAGGGTCCCGATCGCGGTGTCGCGCAGGGCGCGCAGGGGGGCTTCGGCGTCGACGTGGACAAGAACGGCGTGCTGTACAACGTCTCAAGCCGCCTGCTCTGGTTCCAGCCCGGCTCCGGCGGGAACGTCTTCGCGGTGCAGCTTGGTGTCAGCGTGGGGCCCGCGATCCGGCACTAGGGGCGGTTCGCGATTCGCGAGTTGATAACGTCGGCGCGCCCGGTCATATTCCGGCCATGCGGGTGACTACGTGGGCCGAGTACGGATTGATCGTCTCCCTCAGCCTGGCGCGCCGGGTGGGGGACGGTCCGGTCGCCGCCCGCGAGCTCGCCGAAGCTGAGCGTCTGCCGCACGACTACGTCGAGCAGATTCTCCTTCGCCTCCGCCGCGCCGGATTGGTGGAATCGGTCCGGGGCGCCAAGGGCGGATACCTTCTCGCCCGCGATCCTCACGACGTCTCCGTGAAGGACGTGATGGAAGCGTCCGAGCACGTGACGTTCGAAGTGAACTGCGATCATCACCAGGTGGACGCTCACCGTTGCTCGCCCGACGCCGCGTGCAGCATCCGGCCCGTCTGGCGCATGCTCGAGCAGCGCATCAACGACTTTCTGTCGGGAGTGACGCTCGCCGATCTGACTCACGATGAGGCGCGCTTGTACCAGATCACGGGTATTTCCGCCGCCAGCTGAGCATCGCACTTCCATGACAGCCAGAACCTCCACCGGCCTCTCGCATGAAGAGGTCCTGCGGTATTCCCGGCACCTCATTCTTCCGGAGGTGGGAGCCGAAGGGCAGGCGAAGCTCAAGAATGCCCGGGTGCTCCTGGTCGGAGCGGGCGGGTTGGGCTCTCCGGCGGCTCTGTATCTCGCCGCGGCCGGTGTGGGAACGCTGGGCGTGGTGGACGCGGATCGGGTGGATGCCAGCAATCTGCAGCGGCAGGTTCTCCACGGGACTTCGGACGTCGGGCGCCCCAAGACCGAGTCCGCCGCGGACCGTCTGCGTGAGATCAATCCGCACGTGGAAGTCGTGGGGTTTTCGGAACGGCTGACCAGCGCGAACGGACTCGAAATCTTGCGTCCGTTCGATGTGATCGTGGACGGGTCCGACAACTTCCCCACGCGGTACCTCGTCAACGACGCCTGCGTGCTGCTGGGCAAGCCCGATATCTACGGCGCGATTTTCCGGTTCGACGGTCAGGCGTCGGTGTTCGGGTCGAATGGCGGTCCATGCTACCGCTGCCTCTTCGCCGATCCGCCTCCTCCCGATCTGGTGCCGTCCTGCGCGGAGGCGGGCGTGCTGGGCGTGCTGCCCGGGATCATCGGGTCCATCCAGGCGGCTGAGGCGATCAAGCTCATCCTTGGCATCGGGGAGTCCCTGGCGGGGCGGCTGCTCCTGTTCGATGCGCTCAAGCTCGAGTTCCGTGAGCTGGCCATTGCCCGGGATCCCGAGTGTCCCGTGTGCGGCACACGGCCCACCGTGAAGGCGCTCATCGACTACGAGGCGTTCTGCGGCATGCCCGGAGCGGGAAGCAGCGCCACGGAAGTGACCGTGCGCGAATTCTCGTCGGAGCGCGGGCAGGGGAAGAGGCATTTGGTGGTCGATGTCCGTGAGCCCTACGAGGTCGTCATGGCATCGTTCCCGGAGGCTGTCCACATCCCCTTGCGGCAACTGCCAGGAAGGCTCGCGGAGCTGGACGCTCATCTACCGGTCGTAACTGTTTGCCATCACGGCCAGAGATCCATGCGGGCGCGGGAGATTCTGGTGGCGGCGGGCTTCGGAGACGTGCGAAGTCTGGCTGGGGGGATCGACGCCTGGAGTCGAGAGATCGACAGTGCGGTACCACGCTACTGACGTCTGACGTCTGACGTCCGTTTTTCATCATGCCGAAGGGGGGACTCGAACCCCCACGGGCTTGCGCCCACTGCGCCCTGAACGCAGCGCGTCTACCAATTCCACCACTTCGGCGTGATTCGGGAACGGCAAATCTAGACGGAGGTATAACCTCAAGTCAACGCTTGGCTTGACCCTCATTCACCGCGTACCTATTTTGCGCCGACCGCCTTGGACAAAGTTGCCATCGCCCGCAATCCGAGGGCGCGACACGACTTCCACCTCCTCGAGACCTGGGAGGCCGGTCTGGTACTTACCGGAACCGAAGTGAAGTCGCTTCGGGACGGCAAGGCCAGCCTCTCCGAAGGATACGCCCATGTGAAGGGTGGGGAAGTCTGGCTCGAAGGCCTCAGCATCTCGCCATACGCCGCCGGGTCGTACAACAATCCGCCGTCCCTGCGTTCCCGCAAGCTGTTGCTCCACAAGAAAGAGATTGAAAAGCTCGTCGGTGGCACCACCCGCAAGGGTCTCACCGTCGTGCCCCTCGAGCTCTACTTCAAGGACGGCATCGCCAAGGTGGCGATCGCACTGGCCCGCGCCAAGAAGGCGCACGACAAGCGCGAAGACCTCAAGAAACGTGACGCCGAACGCGAGATGGCCCGCGTCACGCGGGGCCGACGAGCGTGATGTTCTGGGCGCTCGTGATCGGTCTCGCACCCACGCAGATCGTGATCGCGACGCCGCGGGGACAGACCATCGTGCCGGTGACGACCGAGCGGGGTACCGCCGCCGTCGCCGCCCCCCTGCTGGCCGCACCCCTGGGCCTCACGAGTGTGAGGACCGACAGCCAGACCACGGTGACGCTGGACGGCCGCTCGTTCGCGATTCAGGTCGGCGTCCCTTTCACGCGCGTGGGCACGAGCTTCTGCAATCTCGCGGCTGAACCCTACGTCGTCCGGGACACCCTCTTCCTGCCTCTTCCTTTCTTGTCGGAATGTGTGCCACAGGCGCTTCCCCAATACCGGTGGGACGCGGCCGGCGGGCGCCTGGTCGAGCGCCTCACCGCCACGACCGTCGTCCGGCCCGACACCGATGCGCCGGTGGTGATCCACCCGCGTCCGCGAATCCTCCCGGCGAACCCGATGACCGGGCTGCGCTTGCACCACGTAGTGGCGATCGATCCGGGGCATGGCGGGGTGGATCCGGGTGCGCCGAAGAACGGGGGCTACCTGCCCCGTGGACAGCACGAGAAAGACATCACGTTCGCCATCGCCAGGATATTGCGGAGCATGCTGCTGGACCGGGGTATCGAAGTGGACATGACCCGGACCACGGATACCCTGATCAGCCTGTATGACCGGCCCTACACCTGTTCGGATGCCTGCGACCTGTTCGTCAGCATCCACGTGAATTCGATGCCGGAGGGACGGGGACAGTCCCGCGCGCATGGCGTGGAGACCTACTTCCTCTCCGATGCGACGACCGAAGATGCGTCTCGCGTCGCGAAGATGGAGAATGACGCCGTTCGATACCAGCGGGACAGCGGGACGGACACCACCCACAATCGCTTCATTCTCCAGGACCTCGCGCAGAACGAGATCCTCCGGGAATCCGCGCAGCTGGCTCAGCTCATCCAGCATCAAGTGGGCGCCGTCGCCCCCGGGGGTGACCGCGGGGTTCAGCAGGCGCGGTTCTGGGTCCTGAGCTACGCGCACCGGCCGGCGGTCCTCGTCGAAACCGGGTTCGCCACCAACCGGGGTGATGCGGAGTTCCTCGGCACCGGGGCGGGCCAGCAAAAGATCGCGGCGGCGATCGCGGACGGGATCATCGCCTACCTGCGCGATCTCGAGCGGAAGACGGCAGTGCCGGGGGCCGCTCGGTGAAGGGCCGCCTGGTGCTTTTCATCCTGCTCGCGGGCGGATCCGGGTGTGTCTATTACAACGGACTCTGGAACGCGCACAGGTGGGCGACTGACGCACAGAAGCAGGAGCGGAACGGGCAGAGCGAGGCCGCGGTCATCAGCTGGTCGCAGGCGGCCATCGAGGCGGAATCGGTGGCCGTGCGTCATCCGCGCAGCGGCTGGCTCCCCGACGCGCTCGTGACCGCGGCGGAAGGACTGGCCGGATCCCGGGACTGCACGACGGCCGCGACGTACTTCGCCCGCATCCCGCCGGTGACGAAGGATGCCGCGCTGCTCGAGCGAACGGCATTGGCGCAGGCGACCTGTGCGCTCGCCGCCGGAGACGGGGACGGGGCGGAGGCATTCGCGAAACCGGTCCTTCCGTCCAAGGACAAGCAGCGCCGGAGTCGGGCGGCACTCCTGGCGGGACGGGCTGCGGCGCAGGGTGGGGCCTTCGATGAAGCGGCAGCCCTTCTGGGCCGGTCGCCCGAGCGCCAGGCAGGCGTGGAAGAGATACTGGCCCTCCTCGATGCGGGGCGGACGGAGCGGGCCGACTCGCTGTGCGACCCCCTGGTGGGGCGGAAGCCGCTGGAAGAAGACTGGGATAGCATCTTCGCGGCGTTCGCGCGGGACGCGGGACCGACCGTCACCTCCCGTATCGTCGGGCGGGTGGTGCCACGCGCCCGGCTCACGGCGGGGGAACGTGCGCGGCTCCTCCTCGACGATGGATTCCGCCTTCTCGATGCCCGCGATCCCGCGGCCGCGGACCGCCGGTTCGCGCAGGCGGCGACGGCCGCGCCTGATTCCGCCGAAGCGGACAAGGCTGAAGTGGCACGGATCTGGGCCCGGGTCGCGCAGGTCCAAAGCCTGGACAGCATCGCGGCGCTCCGGCTCGCCCTCCAGCCGTACACCATCCGCGGGGGAGGTGTGTCGGATGCGCGGCACCTGGAGACGGTGCTGAAGCAGATCACGGGCCCCGACACCTCGGTCACTGGCGCGTTCCGGGCCGGCGAAATCGCCCGGGACTCACTCTATGCCAATCCGCTGGCGGCTACGCTGCTCCTCGATTTTGCGAGCCGCCATCCGAACTCCGTATTCGCCCCCAAGGCGATCGTGGCGGCCTTGCCCTTGAGCCCCGACCATGCGGATTCATTGTCGCGAACGCTCACCGAGCGCTATGCGGCCTCGCCGTACTCGCTCGCGCTTCGTGGTGCGCCGAGTCCGGGCTACAACACGGCCGAGGATTCTCTGGCCCGGCTGTTCGGCATTCGCAGCGTCCCCGCGGCCGGCGCGGGGGTGCGGATCTTCGCAATGTGGGCTGCGCCGCTGACGGGGAGGCGAGGCCCCCTGCTGAACCCTCCCGAGGTACCGGCCGGTCTCGTCCCGAAGAACCAGAATGGCCCCGGACGGCGGGCTGTGCCGGACTCCGTGAATTGAAAACGCTCTGGGGTGCCGCCTTTCAGAACCCGGTGCTCCTCGCCGCGGGGACCGCTGGGTTCGGCCGGGAGATCGATGGCGTGATGGATCTCGACCGGCTGGGCGGAATCGTCACCAAGGCCGTCACGCCGGAGCCGCGGCGCGGTCACCCGGGGCCACGGGTCGCGGAATTCCGGGGTGGCATGCTGAACGCGATCGGGCTGGCCAATCCGGGGCTGGAAGACGTGGCGGCGCACGACCTGCCGTGGCTGTTCAACCGGGTCACGCGCGCCCGGGTGCTCGTGAACGTCGCGGGCGCCACCGTGGAGGACTACGTGAAGGTGCTCGAGCGTCTCGGTGGTATCGACCGAGTCACCGCGTTCGAGATCAACGCGTCATGTCCGAACACCTCGGCCGGTGGACTCGAGTTCGGTGCCGACGAGGCCTCGCTCGCCAACCTGGTGCGCCGGTGCCGGGGCGCGACGACGAAGCCACTCGTCATCAAGCTCTCGCCGGTCCTCGCGAACATTGCGCGTGCCGGCGAGGTCGCCCGTGACGCCGGAGCGGATGGGCTGAGTCTCGTGAACACCATGCCGGCCACACTCGAGGGCAGGTTGGGGAACGGGTTCGGGGGGATGAGTGGCCCGGCGCTGTTGCCGGTGGGCGTGCTCGCCATTCGAAAAGTCCGCGCCCGTGTCGACCTTCCGCTCATCGGGGTCGGGGGCATACGGACCGGCGCGGACGCGCGGGAGTATCTGAATGCCGGCGCCGACCTCATCGCGATCGGCACCGCCGCGCTGGCCGATCCGAGGGTCCCCGAACGCATCGCGAGGAGCCTGAACGGTGGCTGAGCTCATCGTCGCGTTCGATCTGCCAACCGGCAAGGAGGCGCTCGCGCTCGCGTCGCGCCTGCCCGGACTCGGCTGGGCCAAGATCGGTCCAGTGCTCTACGTCCGCGAAGGACCGGCGCTCGTGCGAGAGTTCATGGCCCGCGGCATCCGCGTGTTCCTCGATCTCAAGTGGCATGACATCCCGAATACGGTCGCGGGGGCCGTCGAGGGCGCCCGCGAGCTGGGCGTGTCGCTGGCGACCGTGCATTGCCTGGGGGGGGTGGGGATGCTGTCGGCGGCCCAAAGGGCGGCCGGTGCGCCGGGCACCAACGGCGCCGTTTCCCTGGTCGGGGTCACGGTACTGACCTCCCATGATGCCGGTGGGTTTGAGGGGATCGTGGGGCGGGGGGTACCCGACTTGGGCGTCGAGGTCGTCCGGTTGGCCAGGCTGGCTCGGGATACGGGGTTACGGGGGGTGGTGGCTTCGGGGCAGGAAGTGGGACTGCTCCGGGAAGCCCTTGGGGCTGAGCCGTGGCTGGTGGTCCCGGGCATCCGGGCGCCCGATGCTCCGGCGGACGACCAGACCCGGACGGTCACGCCCGGGGAGGCGGTACGGCGCGGGGCCACGCATTTGGTGGTGGGGAGGCCGATTACGGGGGCCAAGGACCCCCAGTCAGCCTTCCGGGGAATGCTGGAGGCTATGACCGCGTAATCGCGCCCCTTGCGTGAACTTACGAGCCCGGGTATTGTTCAAGACTCAACCAGAATCTTTGCCGGGAGACGGTCTTTTGAAGGTGAGAACGAGCGTCAAGCCGATCTGCGAGCACTGCAAGGTGATCAAGCGCCGGGGTGTGGTCCGGGTCATCTGCAAGCGGAATCCCAAACACAAACAGCGTCAGGGCTAAGCCGATGGCACGAATTGCCGGCGTGGACCTGCCACGCGACAAAAAGATCCAGTTCGCACTGCCCTACATCTACGGTGTGGGTCCGTCGAACGCGAAACGGATTCTCGCCGAGACCGGCGTGAGTCCGGACGCGCGCGTGCGCGACCTGCGAGACGCGGAAGTCGCGCGTCTGCGGCAGGTGATCGAGCGGGACTACAAGGTCGAAGGTGCGCTACGCACGGAAGTGGCGATGAACATCAAGCGATTGATGGACATCGGCACGTACCGCGGCGGACGGCACCGCAAGAATCTGCCCGTGCGCGGCCAGCGCACGCACACCAACGCGCGCACGAAGAAGGGTCCCCGGCGCGCCATCGCGGGCAAGAAGAAGCCCTCTCTGAAAAAGTAAATGGCTCAAGCGAAAACTCCGGGCGCCAAGCGCGCCAAGAAAGTCGTGGAAGCGGAGGGCGTGGCGCATATCACGGCCACGTTCAACAACACGCTCATCACCATCACCGACTCCCACGGCAACGCCATCACGTGGGGCTCGGCGGGCAAGGCCGGCTTCAAGGGCTCGAAGAAGTCCACGCCCTTCGCCGCTACCGTGGCCGCGGAGCAGGCGGCGCGCGAAGCGCTGTCGCTCGGGGTGAAGCGCGTGCACGTGCGGGTGCAGGGTCCCGGCTCCGGCCGCGAGTCCGCCATCCAGGCGCTCGCCACCGCCGGCCTGCAGATCCGCTCGATCCGCGACGTGACGCCGATTCCTCACAATGGGTGCCGGCCGCCCAAGAAGCGGCGGGTCTGATCCATGGCTCGCTATACGGGTCCGGCCTGCAGGCTCTGTCGTCGTGAGGGCACCAAGCTCTTTCTGAAGGGCGCGCGCTGTCTCACCGAGAAGTGCGCGATTGAACGCCGCGCGTACGCGCCGGGCCAGCATGGCCAGGGCACGGGCCGGCGCCGGAAGGCATCCGAGTACGCCAAGCAGATGCGTGAGAAGCAGAAAGTGAAGCGCATCTACGGGCTCTCGGAACGCCAGTTCCGCAACGTGTTCGAACGCGTGCTGCGCGAGCCCGGTGTCACGGGTGAGGCGCTGCTCATCGCGCTCGAGTCGCGGCTCGACAACATCGTGTTCCGGATGGGGTTCGCCTCGTCGCGCCGGCAGGCGCGGCAGCTGGTCCGCCACCGGCACATTCAGGTGAATGCTCGGACCGTCGACATTCCGTCCTACCGGATCCGCCCGGGCGATGAAGTGAAGGTCGCCGACGCGAGCCGTGAGCTGGCCCTGGTGAAGATGGCCGCCGAGCTCGCCGCGCGGGGACAGCCGGTCAGCTGGATTCAGGTAGACAGCGACAAGGCCCTCGGCAAGATGACCGAGCGGCCCACCCGTGACGCCATCCCGGTCGCGGCGCAAGAACAGCTCATCGTCGAGCTCTACTCCAAGTGATGACGACGACTCTCGATTTGACCGGATTGGTCCGCCCGCACGTGGTCGAAATGACCAAGCGGGAGGATACGCCCAACGCCGCCGAGTTCCGGCTGCAGCCGCTCGAGCGGGGCTACGGGTACACGCTGGGGAATTCGCTCCGCCGGATGCTGCTCTCTTCGCTCCGCGGCGCCGCGGTCTGGGCGTTCCGCCTGGACGGCGTGGTGCACGAGCACCAGACCATCCCGGGCGTGGTGGAAGACGTGCACCAGATCATTCAGCGCCTGAAGCAGCTTACCCTCGTGCTCGCGCCCGACGCGGACGAGGCGGTGCTGCACATCAAGCGCGAGAAGGCCGGCCCCGTCTACGCCCGCGAC
>Ga0134126_10005182_pt1 | contig 16285 bp, 13 predicted proteins | sample KB31752_FD_96881 | JGI IMG/M metagenome (GOLD analysis project Ga0134126, IMG submission 96881) | Terrestrial soil microbial communities with excess Nitrogen fertilizer from Kellogg Biological Station, Michigan, USA - KB3-175-2 | ecosystem: Environmental > Terrestrial > Soil > Unclassified ...
AGTTCAGCACCATCTGTGCCGTAACCGCCTGCGGGTAAGGGTTGACCGTTCCCGTCGCGGCGATGCCGTGATCTCCCGCAAAAACCACGATATATGGCCGGTTCAGCTGCGGATGCAGGGTCCCCTGGATAAGCCCCGTTTGAAGAGCTATTTCTTCCAGACGTCCGAGCGCGCCAATCGGCTTGGTCTTGTTGTCGATGACATGTTGCAGCCTTTGCCGCAGTGTCGCCTGTGTACCTGTTTGCATGGACTTATTTATTTTGTTTGACAGTGAGCGGAATTCCGCTGATCATAAAGATCACCTCATCGGCCCGGCCTGCGATATACTGGTTCACCCATCCCTGCAGATCGGTGAATTTCCGGCCCGCTTCTGTGTCCGCATGCATTCCCATTCCGATCTCATTGCTGATGATAATGATCCGGGCCTCCTGTTGTAACAATCGGTCGACCTCCTGCCGGCAGGCCTCCAGACAAGCCTCGGCGTCATAGCGCAGATCGGAATAGAAATTATTGATCCAAAGGGTAACGCAATCGATGACCGCGGTCTTTCCGTCTAATGATAACCCGCCAATGTATTTTTCTTCTTCCAGCAAGGTCCACCTTTCATCGCGATCCTGCCGGTGCCGGTCGACCCGGTTCCGGAACTCCTCGTCCCAAATTCTTGCAGTGGCTACATAGACCGGGTTTCCGCTGAATTGCAGGGCCCGTTCCTGGGCGTACCGGCTCTTGCCGCTGCGCGCCCCGCCGGTTATAAAGATCATCATAAATGTACTGCGATACCCGCCATGAAGTTAAATCGTTTACTGTTAAAACCCGGTATGTCGAAGTATTGCCTATCGGTTAAATTTTCGAGATCGAGGAAGAATTTCCAGGTCTTTGCCAGCCGGTACTCCGCATATCCGTTAAGCGTGTAGTAGGACGCGACCGGAATGGGGGCGCTGCCATAGACGGGTTCGATCCTTTTGCCCACCGTACGGAGCGAAAGGCTGATATATAGTCCCTCATCCGGCTGCCAGCCCGCCTTCAGGTTCAACAGATTTTTCGGCTGCCGGTATAAATTATAGAAGCTGGTGTCCTTGCCACCGGAAAGGGTCATTCCCTTCCCGGTAATATAGGTATAATTCCCGGTCAACGACCAGGGACCCGCCTTCCAGCTTACTTCCCATTCCATACCATAATCGTCCTGGCGGTCCTGGTTGATATAGAACCCATTGTAATAGGTAGCATCGTAGGTGAAGATGATCTCGTCCTTCGTATGCCGCTGGAAAAATACTCCCCGTGCATTGAAATGTTTCCGGCTGTATTGTGCCCCCATCTCCAGGCTCTCCGTTTTTTCGGGGCTCAGCTGTCCATACGGATCACTATACGGAGAATACAGCTGGTACAACGTCGGTGCGGAGAAACCCGAAGACAGGTTTGCGAACAGCTTCACGCGATCATCGATGACATACGACGGATCGATCGAATACGTGACGACGTTTCCATATTTGCTGAAGCCGTTGTATCGCCCGCCGAGGCCAAGATTGAAACCGCCCAGCTCCTTGATCTGCAGCGAGACATATCCCGCCGATTGCCTGACCCTGGCGCTGTCGAACCCGATCTTGCTGGTATCCGAATAATATTGCGAAAGATAAACGTTGGACTGATCGGTACCTTGATTACGGTAATCAATACCCGCCAAAAGGTCGACATGACGCGATAGCGCAAGATTTGTGTACAGCTCGGCAAAATGCGACCGGCCCGTATAGCTGCTTTGACTGAATGAACCGCCCTGTGCAATGGCCATGGCAGAGTCGTCCAGGTAATTCCTGGTCACCGTATTGTAATTGTAATTGAAATGGAGCATGGCCGTTCCCAGTTTGTAGTCGGCGCCGATACCGGCCTGTGTGTTCCTGCTGCCGGTGTTATAATTCGGATCGTCGGTATATCCGCCCGCGTCCAGTCCATGGCTATACCGGCTGTATTGGAAATTGCCCCGCAGCTGGAGAACGTCGCTCACCTGCTGGTTGACATTTACCATGACGACGTCCTCGTTGAAACCGTCCTTGTCGAAATTGCCTTTGCCGGAGGAGTCATAGGCATCCGACATCCCGTCGCTTCGCAATTTTGTATACTGTACGTTATAGGCCGTCGAGCCGATCCTGCCGTCGACGCCCGCCGATCCCCTGAAGGTATTATAGCTTCCGAACGATGTGTTGAGAGCGGCGTTGAACGGCTTCCCGTTACCTTTTTTGGTGATGATGTTGATGACGCCGGCCATTGCATCGCTGCCATACAGCGTGGACTGGCTTCCCTTGAGGATCTCTACCCTCTCGATCTCGTCGGTATTCATCAGATTGAGATCGAAATTGGTCGTGATGCCCGATGGATCGTAGGCAGGGACGCCGTCGATGAGGATCAGTGTCGTTCCCGAATGCCCGCCTTGCATGAAGACATCCTGCTCCGACCCTAAAGTATTCTGTGCGCCGATGATGACCACCCCCGCCTGTTCGTTGAGGATCTCCGTAAGGGGGCGCCCCTCATTCCTGTCGAGCTGATCGCGCGTGATCACATCCAGTACTTTGCCTGTCAGCGATTGTTTCACGGGGTACTTGGTAGCCGTTACGACTACTTCATCCAGTTGCCGACTGTTGGTAGTGTCTCCTGAATTTTGTGCGAATGCCGTCTGGCCGCCAGCCAGCAGCATTAAAATGAACCATTTTTTCCTGTTCATGTCAGTTAATTTTGTTTGGCGGCTTGCTGATTTTTGAGAGAGGGGAGGCTTTGAGAATGGCCTTCCCATTCTCGCTTTTCACCCGAAAGCCTTGAATGTTGATAATAGATCAGGCAGGTCTTCTGGCTTATGCTTCACCGGCTCACCTTCCCATCCGCGTTTGCGGACAGTGGTTATGGAGGATGCCGGTGATTGCCGCCGCCGGAATGGCGACAGGCAGCATTTACAGCTACGGGGATAGCGCCGGATTTACACCGGTCTTCCCTTTTAATGACGCGAGGCGTCAACCATGATCGCGGTAAAGGTAGTGTATTTTATTTAAGCTCGCGCAGCAGTGCGCCGATGGAAGTATAGGACCGGCTGGAGCCCGCAGTCTCCAGCACCCATCGCGGCGCACTTTTTTCTTCGATGATGCGGACCACGCGATCCGCTGTCTCTTCTCTTATGACAGTGAATCCTTCTCTTTGTAGCGCCCTGCGCGTCCAGAAAGCGAGTGTGCCGTCGCCCTCCAGTCTTATGGCCGGTCCCCCCTCGGGATGTATGCGAAACACCCCGGTCGCCCTATCGAACACGACATCCTCGCCCGCAAACGCCGCTTCAAAAACTCCCTCAAGAACCATATCCTCCGGTGCGCCCTTATGCAGGACGCCGCCGCTCTGCAACAGCCATAATTCATCGGCGACCTGCAATGCCAGGTCCAGCTCATGCGTGGATAGCAGGATACCCTTATTCATTTCGCGGGTCAGCGTATGCAACAGACGCATCAGCCGGATACGGCTCGGCAGGTCTAAATGCGCGGTGGGCTCATCCAGCATCAGCAACGGAGTATCCTGGGCCAACGCCCTTGCCAGCATCACCTTTTGGCTTTCTCCGTCTGAAAGCGTATGCACCTTCCGGTGCTGAAGATCCATGATGCCCGCTGCATCCATGGCCCGCCCGACGGCCGACCGGTCGGCGGCATCGAGTCCGCCCAACCATCCCGACCAGGGATATCTCCCCAGCACAACCAGCGAATACACGTCGAGGTTAGTACCCACGACCCGATCCGTCAGGACGAGACTTATCCTTCGCGCCAGGTCTGCGGGGGAGAGGTGGGTGGCGCCCCCTACTGCAACCGTTCCCCCCAGCGCCGGCTGGAGCCCGGCGAGCGTCCTTAGCAGGGTCGATTTTCCCGAGCCGTTAGCCCCCAGCAGACAGATCATTCTCCCGCGGTCTATCTCCAGCCCGGGCAGTCCGGCAGAGACGACGATCTTCCGTCCTCCGCTATGGTACCCTGTCGAAAGGTTCTTCGCGTATAGCAATGGACTGCTCATCGGTAAGCGTTTATGGAAAGGTTCCGTCTCCGCACCAGCAGGAGGATCACCAGCGGCGCGCCCACCAGCGAAGTAATGATATTGATAGGCAGCACCGCCTGCGTTCCCGGCCACTGAGAGATACAGTCGCACAGCAACAGCAAAATGGCGCCGATCAGGCAACAGGCGGGGATCAGGATGCGATGGCTGGAGGTGTTGAAGCACAGCCTCGCCAGGTGCGGCACGGCGATGCCGATAAATCCGATCGGGCCGCAGAAGGCGGTAATGACACCTGCCAGGAGGCTAGTTGTGCAGACGATGATCGTACGCGCGCGCCGGACCGTGAGTCCCATACTTCTGGCATAGTTTTCACCCAGCAGCAACGCGTCCAGCATCTTGGAAGAAAGCCAGGCGGCGATGAGCCCCACCCCGACTATCAGCCCCAGGATCGACAGCTGTTTTCCCGTCACTCCGCCCAGCGAGCCGAAGGTCCATAACAGGTAGTCCTTTACTTCTTCGGGGTTGCTGAAATATTGCCAGATGCTGATCAGCGCCAGCGTGACGCTACCGATCATGAGCCCAATGATGAGCATCATGACATTGTCCCTCAGTCTGCCCGAAAGGACAAGCACCAGCAACATCGCCATCCCGGCGCCCACACAGGCGGCGCAGGCGATCAGCCAGCTTCCGGATGGCCCCAGCTCCTTTATGGCATAGATGGTAGTCATGCTGCCGCCCGTGAGCATGACGGCCGCTACACCGAGCGAAGCGCCAGCGGTGATCCCCAGAACACCGGGGTCGGCCAACGGGTTGCGGAAGAGGGTCTGCATCTGAAGACCGCCCACCGAGAGTCCGCAACCCGCAAGGATGGCGGTAATGGCCTTTGGCAGCCTGATCTTATCTACGATAAAGCTCCAGGAGGCATCGGCCGCCGGGGCCCGGGAAAAAAGTATCCGGAAGATATCGTGAAGGGGTATACGTACTGCACCCGCCGAGATGTCCAGCACACAAGCCAGCACCAGCAAAAGCAGCAAACCCGTAAGCGACAATTTCCGTATAGAACCGTTCATTTCAGTTGTTTATAATAATATAAACTGTCTTGTGGCAGCAGACCCGGATGCAAGATCCGGATCAGATCGGCCAGGATCAGATCGGGATGCATAGAACCCGATTCCCAGTAATCGTTCGACCCAAGGTCATTGATACGCCGGTTGTAATTATATAGGTTTCCGGTCTGAAAGGATTTGAAACTGGCAAACCGGCTGTCTTTCGCGCCGACATCCGCCCTGGAATCGACCAGACCCTGGTTTAGCCAAAAATCTGCTTTCAGCGCAATCGGCGCGACGGCTTCGAATGATAGGGGCAGGCTGCCCGTTCCTTTGGTGTCCGACCAGTGATAATCGGCGCCCGCATCTCTCAGGAATTGCGCCATGAAACTTTCTCCTGCGGGTACATACCAGGTCCCTTTGAAGGGCATGTCCGTAATAACGGTTGGCTTCGGGCTGGCTTGGCTCCCGATGGCTGCCAGACGCTGATACGACTGCACCAGGCTATCGAATTTCTTATTCACCATCGCGTCCTTATCCACCAGCGCACCCCACAGCCTGACCCATTCGGCACGCCCGAGCGGCGACGTCTCCAGCCAGTCTGCATCAGGAATGACGGGTATCCCGGCATCGGCGAGGGTCTTGTAAGCCCCGGCCCCGGCCTGGGGATTACTCATCGTGAGCACAAGATCGGGATGAAGCGAGATCACCGCTTCATTGTTGATCCCCGCATCGATCCCCACTTGTTTCACCTTTCCCGCCCGGATACCCGCGCGGACGATGGGGGAGTAGACATATTGGATACTGCCGAGACCCGTTATGCGGTCGGCGACGCCGGCAAATTCCGCCATGGCGACATGCATCGAGGAAAGGACAACCATGCTTTTCACCGGGGTGACGATCACCGGTAAGCCGCTTCTGTCCGCGGGCGGCGCCACTCCCTGCTCCACCAGTAAAAAATGCAGCGTATCGGCCCGGCCGGCCCTTCGATCGATGATCCCGACATCCCTGTACCCCGGGTATCTGACGATAAAGAACCCATGCGCATAATGAATGGTATCGACGACCCCGACAGGACGGTCCGCCGGTTTCGCTGTTGACGGTTGCCGGCAACCGGCCGGGAATAATAACACTAAAATGAAAAGGAAGCGAAACATGGGGACCAAAACTACAAAAAAAATGACGGCCCCACGGGGCCGTCATTTTCAATCTTTTCCATCCATCTATGGATGGACGGTATAGGTGACGGACAAATAAGGCCGCCGCGTCGTGTCGGAATAAAGCGATGAGCAGAATATCCTCGAATTGTAGAGCTGTTCGGTATTGAGCTTCATCTCACAACCGTTATTGCCATTCGTGGCCATATTGTTCACCATGGTCGTAACGTCGAGATTCAGTTTGAGGAAAGGCTGGCTGGTCTGCGGTACGTGTACCTCTCCGGCCGTGTCCAGCGAAGGCAGCGTATTGAAGTTGGTATTCTGATCCCAGGCGCCAGCCACCCGCTGGATCCAGAAATCATTGGTGGTGCCATAGTTGGCATGAATGAGGTCGCCGTTATCCGGCAACGTATCCGAGAACAGCACCAGCTTCGCCGAATTGATGATGGCGCCCGCCGGTATCGGACTCATGTTGAATTTAAAAAGCGACCGGCCGTAAAGCAGGACACCGTTAATGGTCCAGCATTCCGCCATCAGCTCGGGAGTACGGTTATTCGCGGCGGGATTCGACCGGATAACTGGCTCCAGATAAAGCCCGTGATCCTGCTGACGGAGTCGTGTGCGCTGCCGCTGAGCCGGACCGAATCTACCGGTAAAGTGATGGTCTGTGAAGGACCCGCATTCACGGTTGGAGCGGGAGGGAATGGAGGAGCGAGTTTTTCTGACAGCTGGAAAAGGTTACAATACCAGCAATCGCAAGGATAGGACGACGCTAAAGTAGAAAAAATATCTCTGCGACTATAGCGTTTTTAGGTCTATCTTTAAGCCCCTTATATTTGGAAAATTTATTATTTAATATGAGCTTAGTCCGAAAAGCTAATTCATTTATCAAGGATCTGTTGTTGGTTTCGAGGGTAGGAATTCTTTTCGCTCCATTCCGCTTTTTTTTTCGGTTTCTGTATAATTTCTCGATGCTGTCATCCTGGGTGAATAAAATGAGCCGGACGACCACGAATTCGGACTTTTATACTCCGTTGCGCAAGTATACCCGGCGGATCAATCTGCATGAATCCGTGATCAAAAGCCAGGGTCTCGCAGATAGGCCCATCCATTACCTGGAATTCGGGGTAGCCGGCGGCACTTCGTTTATGTGGTGGGTAAAGGCCAATCACCATCCCGATTCCCGGTTTTTTGGATTCGACACCTTCGAAGGTCTGCCCGAAGACTGGCATTTCTTTAAGAAAGGGGCATTCAGTTTCGACATCCCCTTTTTGGAAGACGAGCGAGGAACCTTTATCAAGGGGTTGTTCCAGGATACGCTCTACAAATTCCTCGACAATTACCGCAACTCCAAAGATACGCCCGACACGACCCGCGTACTCCACATGGATGCGGATCTCTATTCTTCCACGCTGTTCGCGCTGACGATGATGGCGCCATTCCTTCGCAACGGCGACATCGTTCTTTTCGACGAGTTTAACATCCCCAACCATGAATTCGCCGCGTGGAGCGATTTTATCAAAGCTTATTATATAAAGTACGAAGTGATCGGATCGGTGAACAATTTTTATCAGACGGCCATCCGGATCATAAAATAAACCGGCGGCATCGCTGCCGGTAACCCTGGCGGAAGGAGGTAACATGAAGATAAAGCAACTACTGCTGTCCATTTTGGGTGAAAAAAGATATCTTTTCCTTTTATCCAATACTTTCCAGGTCCTCTGCCAGATGGGATTTTTGGGTAAAGAATACGATGACATCCTGTTCCTCAAGCGATATATCCGGAAAGGAGATGCCTGCCTGGATATCGGCGCGCACCTCGGATATTTCACGATCGAGCTCTCGAGGCTGACGGGTCCCGAAGGAAAGGTCTTTGCGGTCGAACCCATGAGTAAATTCAACCGGGTACTGGAACGATTGCTGCGAAAATATAAGGCAGACAATGTTACGCTCTACCGGGTGGCCCTGGGCGGCAACGGGGATTATGTCGAAATGGGCATCCCCGAGATCGGGCGGGCCAAGAAATTCGCCTATGCCAGGGTTATGGATTCGCAGCCGGGTCTCCGGTATGTCGATACCGAAAGGGTTGAAAATCACCAGGGCGATTCGCTGTTCGGGGACCTGAAACGGCTTGATTTTCTAAAGATCGATGTGGAAGGCCTTGAATTTTCCGTATTATCGTCCATGATGCATACCATCACGACCCACCGCCCCATCCTGTTATGCGAATTTTTCGAGGGTGAACAGCGATTAAAGCTCTACCATCTCCTGGAGCCGTTGGGATATCGGGCATATCGCCTTGATAAGGACACATGGCATGAGATCGATGTCTTTGGAGAAGGCGACACGATAACCCAGAACAATTATTTTATTGCCGCCGGACAACGCGAGCGGCTCGGTTATCTTTTCACGCCATAATCGAGAGAGACTCCCGCAAAATAGTTCCTGCCCGGTGAGACATTGTAATATCTCCCTGCCGCTGCATTGAAATCGTTACCGAGACTGTATTTGACATTGAACGCATTGTCGATACCGGTATATGCATTCAGCCGGAATCTTCCCCCCGCCGTCAACCGGTAGCCGATGCGTCCCCCCATCAGGTTGTAAGATCCGGCCCAGGCCGTATTTGCGTCGTTGAGTGCGGCATGGTCCGAATAGGTGTACGTGAGATTCGCATACACCCCGGGTCTCGACGCAATGTCCAGCCCCATGACGACCAGTTGTGGCGGCACGCTCGGGAGACGGTGATGAGAATAATTGTTCGTATCCTGTATGAAGCTGCTGTAATGGAAATCATGCCAGGTGTCGCTGATAAAAACACGCAGCAGGTTGAAAAAGCTTCCGGGTTCATCGATGATCCTGTAGGAAACCAGGCTCTCGAGACCCCGCTGATCCGTTCCGCCGGCATTCACCGAATAGCCGACACCGAAAGAATCTATGCGCTGGACGATCGCATTCCGGATATGGAAGACGAAGGCGTCGATGTCGTAGAACAGCCGCCCCTTCAGCAGGCTACCACGTAACCCGAGCTCATAATCGATGCCATCTTCCGGTTGCAGCGGCGGACCCACCACGCCATTGCTTTTTTCCAGCTCTTGTACGGTCGGTGTAGAGAACCCGCGTGCCGCGCTGGCATAGACGGACTGGTCCGCGGTGATCTTTTTTAACAAGGAGATCCGCGGGGCCAGCTTATTATCGAAACGCACCGGGTGAGTCACGGGAGGCACTACCGATACCCGGGTAATATTGACTGCATTCTCATTGAAGCTCGCACCTGCCGTCAACGTCCATCCGCCATGTAGTCGCAGATCGCCCTGCGCGAAGACCATCCATGTCCAGTTGCTTAGCCGGTCATCCGTCTGCAATGTATCTTCGACGCCCGATCTGTTGGCGTAATCACGTGTCTCGAAGAACCCTCTCTGTCCTTCGGCGCCCGCATTCAGCTGGAATGCGCCGATCCCCAACGTCGTCTTGTACTGGAAGACCGTTCTTCCGCCGAAATGCGGCTCCTGCCGGTATTCATATACCCGGATGCCCGGGTTGGTAAAATCGGTATAGGCTCCGTAGACGGATGTTACGTTCTGCCAGTGTTCGCTGAATTGGTGATCATTGGCAAATCCGGCCGTAAAGTTCTTCTGGAAAATGGCCGCCTGCGCCTGCACGGCCCCGGGCTGTCCTCCTACGGGAGGACGCGCCATCCGGGGGTCTTTGTTGTATTCCGTATGGTTCAGACCGCCGGGCGTCTGGTAATAGAGGTCGCTATACAACACATAAGCATGGATCGTTTGTTTGTCGGAGGCTTTGATCTGCGTCTCCCATGAACCAACGTCCCTTCTCATCTGCGTCTGCTGGCGGTAGCCGTCGCTGGTCTGATGCGAATACGCGAAGATATTGCGATGGTCCGCATCGCCGGAACGGACATCGATATTCGAATTGTTGGTATTATAGCTGCCTCTCGTATAGTCTGCCCTGACGCCTGCGTCCCACACCGCCGGCTGGCTCCGGATGAGCACGGCGCCACCGATACCGGCGCCATACAGACTGCCCGCCGTCCCCTTGATGATCTCCAGCGACTGGAAATTGTAAAAACCCAGTTCATTCAGATAGGTGTTACCGCCGGGATCCGTGAGCGGAATTTCGTTCCAATAGATCTTGATATCCCTAACGCCGAAAGGTGAACGCAGCGAGCTCCCGCGGATGTTCAGCCGGTAACTGCCGGGTGAGCGCTCTTCCATGCGTACGCCGGGGTTGGAATTCATCGCCGGTAAAATGCTGGTGTTGGCAAATCGGTCCAGGGATGTTTTGTTGACGATATTTACGGGAGCGCCGACATCGGCCAGCTTCCGGTTTTGCTCGTAGGCCTTGATCACGACCTCGTTCAAAGGCCGTGTATCGGACGAATCGGCGAGGACGTCGGATGGATGATGCTGCTGGCCAAACGAAAATAATGTATGGCCGCAGGCCATCAACAGCAGTAGATGGTTTTTTTTCATCCGGGGTATTTATCTTATCAAAAGTACTGTAAATACCAAACCGGACCGAGTCCGGTTCAAAGACATTAGCGGTCAATTTCGCAAAAAATTACTTTTTGCCAATTTTTTGGCGAAATTCAATATCTTCCATTCATGAGCAAAAAGCAGCTGAACCTATTCGATCTCAGCATGATCGTAGTCAGCCTGGTCATCGGCATGGGAATTTTCAGTACCCCGGTAGTAGCCGCGAACAGAGCCGGCACGCCGTCCATCTTTTTTCTCGCCTGGGGCCTCGGCGGTATTATCGCGCTGTGCGGCGCTCTTACCTACGCGGAGTTAGGCTCACGGTATCCAGTGACCGGGGGTTATTATAAGATATTCTCGCTGGCCTATCATCCTTCGCTGGCGTTTTCGATCAACTGTATCGAACTGGTATCCAACGCGGGTTCCACCGCCTTTGTCGCCGTCGTCGGAGCGGAATATATCGGGCGTTTCTTTTATCCCGCAGGGCCCACACCCGCGATTTTTCGGGGAGGGGTAACCGCGGTCGCGGTAGCATTACTTTACATCATCAACCTCCTCGGTTTGCGCATGAGCAGCCGCGTGCAAAATACGCTGACGCTGATCAAGATCCTGCTCATTTTTTTATTGCTGGCATCCCTGTTCGGCAGCCATCCGCTGCCGGCAGCCACATCCGCCCGGATGGCTGCCCCGGAACACCCACTCGGTTTCTTCCGGGCACTGGGCTTCGCACTGGTAGCCGTTAGTTTTAGTTATGGCGGCTATCAGCAGACCATCAATTTCGGCGGTGAGATACGTAACCCGGGTTCGATCATTCCCCGCGGCATCGGGATCGGCATCGCCATCATCATTTCCCTTTATCTGTCACTTAATTTCGTTTATACGGAGGTGATCGGCTTTCAATCTCTTAAGACTGCCAATTCCATCGGGGCGCTGCTCATGGGACATCTTTTCGGCCCCGCGGGAGACGCCATCCTCCGGTGTCTGATATTCATTTCGGTCCTCGCCTATGTCAACGTCTCGATCATGAGCAATCCGCGGGTGATGTTCGCCATGAGCGGAGAGGGGATCCTTCCGGCGGTGTTTGGAAAAAGGACGGCCCGGCATGAGGTCATTATCTGGTCGCTGACCACATTTTGCGCGACCATCATCCTTACCCTGCTGTTCAGTACGCAGGTCGAAAAGATCATCAACTGGACGATCTTCATGGATAGCATCGCCTTCGCCTTTTCCGCCTCCACGCTTTTCGTACTGCGCCGCAGGCGCATGGGGGAAGACCGTGAGATCTATAAAATGAAGGGCTATCCCTGGATAACGGGATTTTTCGTCCTGGCCTACCTGTCCGTTACGACGAGCATCGCCATCTCGGATCCCCAGTCGGCATTCTATTGTTTCCTGCTGTTTTGCGGATTTTTTATACTTTATTTTATTCTAAAATGGACATCTCAGGGAACGCGGTAGCGTTCCGGCCGAAGGCCAGACATCAGATAAATCAACAGCGCGAAATCAAGAACTATGGACATCTCGTACATCATAAACGAACTCGGGGAAGAGAGAGAAAAATACTTCAACGCCATAGCCCCGCCCATCATACAAACCAGCAATTTCCGCGTCGATACCGTCGACGAGCTGAAAGCGCTTTTCGACGACGAATACAGCGGCTATCTGTATAGCCGGGGTCTCAACCCGACCGTCGAGATCCTCCGTAAAAAGCTCGCGGCGCTGGACGGCGCCGAAGAAGCCCTGGTCTTCAACAGCGGGGCGAGTGCCATCTTTACCGGTGTCCTGGCCAACGTAAAGGCCGGCGACCATATCGTATCCGTCAACAAACCCTATACCTGGGCGCAACGGATGTTCGACGTCATCCTTCCGCGTTTTGGCGTGGCTACCACCTATATCGACGGGACCCGCATCGAAAACTTCGAAAGGGCCGTCCTTCCCAATACGGCCCTCATCTACCTGGAATCCCCCAATTCCTGGGATTTTCAGCTGCAGGACCTGGAGGCGGTAGCGGAACTGGCCCGTTCGGAGAACATCATCACGATCATCGACAACAGCTATTGCAGCCCCCTGTACCAACGACCCATCGCCTTGGGTATCGACATCGCCATGCAAACGGCTACAAAGTACATCGGGGGTCATAGCGACACCGTCGGAGGCGTCCTGTCCGGAACAAGGGAGATGATGAAAAAGATCTTCGACAGTGAATTCATGAACGCCGGTACCGGTATCCAGCCCTTTAATGCCTGGCTCCTGATCCGGGGGCTGCGGACCATGCCCGTCCGGCTCGAGCATCTCTCCCGGACCACCCGGAAAGTGGCGGATTTCCTGAAACGTCATCCCCGCGTGGAATCGATCCTTTTCCCTTTAGACGAAAGTTTTCCGCAATATGATCTGGCCAGAAGACAGATGACCGGCGCCTGCGGGTTGCTAAGCTTTTATGTCCGGGCCCGATCACGCGATGAGATCGTGACTTTTTGCGAGGCCCTGAAACATATCATGATGGCGGTTAGCTGGGGCGGTCATGAATCCCTGATCCTGCCCGGGTGTGCCTCGCTCACGGCGGCGGAATTCGACCCGGGCAACCGGGACCACCGGATACTTAGGCTGTATACCGGTCTGGAAGACCCGGATTACCTGATCCGCGATCTGGAACAGGCATTCCTCGTGGCCTGGTCATGAGACGCTGAAACCCTTGGCCACATTGATCGGATTGCCTTAAATTTGTCCCATATGGGTAAACACAAACCTCTATTGCTCCTATGCCTGACACCATTTTTTCTGATCCGTACATGCTATGCGCAGGATAAATGGGACTTGCGGCGATGCGTAGACTACGCCATCGCCAACAATATCTCCGTCAAACAGGCGGATATACAGGCACGCCAGTATAAACTCAGCTATGATCAGGCCAGGCTCTCGCAAATACCGACTTTAGCCGGCTCGGTCGGCGGTAGCGTCAACTCCGGCCACACGCAGAACCCGACAACCTATCAGTTGAACACGGTCACCTCCTTCTATAGCAACATCGGCGTGCAGGCCGGTGTCACCGTATTCAATTTTTCAAGCCTGCGAAACCTTATCGAGTCCGACCGCCTGTCCTGGCAGGCCTATCTTGCAAATTCGGAAAAGACAAAGAACGACCTGACGCTGAACGTGGCCAACGCCTATCTGGGGGTATTGCTGCAGATCGAGGCCACCCAGACCGCTGAATCGCAGCTGCACCTTTCACAATCCAACCTGGACCTCACACGCAAACAGGTGAATGCCGGTACCTTGCCGGAACTGAATGCCGCCGAACTCGAGTCGCAGGTATCCCAGGATAGCGCCACCTATATCAGCAGCAAGGGACAGATCAACCTGGATCTGTTGAACCTGAAAGCATATATGGGGATGGATGCCGCCGAGCCATTCGACATTACCACCCCGCCCGTCGAAGATATCCCCGTCGAAAATATTGCCGATCTTCAGCCTGATATCGTATACGCGATGGCGCTGGTCAGCCAGCCGGCGCAACGGATGGATTCTTTACTGATCGCCGCCATTCGCAGAGATGTCCGCGCCATATCGGCAGGGCGTTTTCCTACGGTAACCATGGGCGGAGGACTGAGCTCCACTTATTTCAAATACAGCAACATCCCGGCGGATAAGTATTTCACCCAGATCAACAATAATTTTGCGCAATCCGTGGGGATCAATATCAACATACCCATTCTAAACGGGGGAGCCCTGCGGACGAATTATGAGAAGAGCAAGCTGAACCTCCAAAACGGCCTGCTGGCCCGTGACCAGGACAACCTGACGCTCAAGCAAAATATTTACATGGCGTATACCGCGGCGATGACGGCGCTCCAGAAGTTCGAGGCGAACAAGATCAGCGTTGCGGCTTCTGAGAAAAGCTACCTGTTTGCAAAGAAAAGATACGATGTCGGCATGCTCAATACCATCGACCTGCTGACCAACCAGAACAATTTTTTTAGCGCCCGCATTAACTTACTCACTTCGCAATTCGATTATGTATTCAAGATGAAGATCCTCGAATACTATAAAGGACTCGGGGTGAAATTAACCAAAGGCGGAAATTAACCAAAGAATAATACCGACAATGAATAAATCAACCCGTCGCATCCTTTTAATAGTCGGCCTCCTGGTCGTGGTTATCATCGTGGTCGCCAAGTCCGGCGCTTTCGGAAAGAACGAGGGCACCCGGATTTCGACGGAGAAAGTCGTCCGCCGGAATATCACGGAGATCGTCACCGCCAGCGGTAAGGTATATCCCGAAAAAGAGGTCAAGATCAGTCCCGACGTTTCGGGTGAAGTGGTAGAGCTCGGCGTACAGCAGGAAGGCGACAGCGTGCATAAAGGACAAATGCTGGCGCGGGTATACGCCGATATCCTCACCAACCAGCGCGATCAGGCCGCCGCACAGGTCAATCAGCAACAGGCGATGGTCTCCAACGTACAGGAACAACTGCCCGGGTTGAAGACGGCCATGGAGACGGCAAAAAGGGCGCTCGATCGTGAATCACAGCTGCGCAAGGATAGTGTGGTCTCCGCCGCCGAATATGAGACGGCAGAAAATACCTACAGGACGGCACAGGCCAATTATATGGCCGCCTTGCAGACCGTACGTGGCAATGAAGCAGGAGCCAGCAGCGCCAAATACAATCTCGATGTTGCAGCCAAGAACCTCAGCCGTACTACCGTCGTTTCCCCGATCGAAGGCGTTGTTTCGCTGCTGAGCATCAAGAAAGGTGAACGCGTCGTAGGCAATTCCATGATGGCGGGCACCGAGATGATGCGCGTGGCCGATATGAGCAGGATCGAGACCATTGTCGACGTCGGTGAGAACGATATTCCCAAAGTACAGCTGGGCGATTCCGCAATCATTTCAGTGGATGCGTACAACAACCGCAAATTCCGCGGCATCGTCACCCAGATCGCCAGCAGTGTCAGCACCGCGTCCGGCACATCTACCACCACCGTGTCGACCAACGATGTCACCAATTACAAGGTCCATATCCGTCTTTCGCCGGATTCGTATAAAGACCTCTTCGACCCCGCACACCCCCGGCATTTCCCCTTCCGGCCCGGTATGAGCGCCAGCGCGGATATCCAGACCAGGACGCATGTGAATGTACTGGCCGTCCCCATCAATTCCGTTGCCGTCCGGGAAAAGAATTCCGACAATGCGGTATTGGCCAACACCGATGACAATTCCGGCGGCGACAACAAGGCCGATGTCAACAATGCCGCCAGCGGCGATCTGGATGAGGTCGTGTTCGTAGTGCAGAAAGGCGACACCGTTCGCAAGGCGAAAGTCCGTACGGACATTCAGGACATCAACTATATCGAGGTCGTGGACGGGCTAAAGGAAGGCGACGAGGTTGTTACCGGTCCCTACAGCGTCATCAGCAAATCGATGAAAAGCGGACAGCGCATTAAAGTTGTCCCGAAAGACAAGCTATTTACAGAAAAGAAAAACTAGGAGGGGTATGCGTTTTGGTGTGATAGGCAGCGGTAGCTGGGCTACGGCGTTGACGAAGCTTTTGACGGACAACGGGCAAACCGTTAACTGGTGGAT
>Ga0134126_10005183_pt1 | contig 16282 bp, 11 predicted proteins | sample KB31752_FD_96881 | JGI IMG/M metagenome (GOLD analysis project Ga0134126, IMG submission 96881) | Terrestrial soil microbial communities with excess Nitrogen fertilizer from Kellogg Biological Station, Michigan, USA - KB3-175-2 | ecosystem: Environmental > Terrestrial > Soil > Unclassified ...
TCCGGAAGATCGACATCGGGACCAGCGGATGGGCACGCCGCTGCTCATTGACCCAGAATGCGGCCATCAGCACCGCCGAGGCAGCCAGTCCGCCGATGGTGCGGCCCGCACCCCAGCCTACGTCCGGCGCCTTCACCAGCGTGAAGATCAGCAGCAGCATGCTGGCGGTGACCAGCACCGCGCCGCCCGCGTCGAAACCACGCGGCACGGACCGGCCGTGGTCGGCCTTCAGGATCCGGAACGCCCCGAGCAGCACCAGCGCGCACATCGGGAGGTTCACGAAGAACACCCACCGCCAGCCGAACTCCTGGGTGAGCAGCCCGCCGAAGAACAACCCGATCGCCGAGGCCAGCCCGCTGATCCCGGCCCACACGCCCAGTGCCTTGTGCCGGTCGGAGTTCTGGAAGGTGGTGGTCAGGATGGACAGCGCGGCCGGGGACATCATCGCCGCCCCGAAGCCCTGGGCGAGCCGGGCGCCGACCAGCAGCCCCTGGTTGTCGGCCAGCCCGCAGGCCAGCGAGGAAGCCGCGAACAGCGCGGTCCCGGCGATCAGCAGCCGCCGCCGCCCCAGCAGGTCCCCGGCCCGGCCGCCCAGTAGCAGGAACCCGCCGTAGGTGATCAGATAGCCGCTGACCACCCACTGCAGGTTCTGCACTGAGAAGCCCAGATGCGTCCGGATAGTCGGCAGCGCGACGTTCACGATTGCGCCGTCCATGACGTCCAGGAACGTCACCGCGCACAGCAGCGCCAGCGTGACCTTGCCGCGCCCGGTCGCCAGGAACGACCCCGGCGGCGCCGTCGATGCGGTCATGGTGTCGCTCACGGCCCGGCAACTTCCATCACGGGGCCGACCTCGACCCCGCCGCCGACCCGCATCACCGGGCAGTCCTTGGCCAGCGCCAGCGCGGAATCCATGTCCTCGGCGGACACCACCGAGTAGGCGATCATCCGGGAGTCGCTGCCGCCGACCTCGCCGACCGAGGCGTAGTCGGTCACCGCGTTGCCGACGTCCACCAGGGCCGAGTCGAGCCCGGCGAACCAGGCCTGCCACTCGGCCGCCGTCCCGGCGTGGGGCGCGTAGTCGGAGGGCACGCGGAAGGAGAAAACGTACTTGGTCATGATCTGCGGTCCTGTTCTGTGTCCGGGGCGCGTCCCCGACTGGGACCGCCTCTAACCGGGTAGGCGCCAGCACGGCCATGAATTGGGCGCGCAGACACCGCCCAATTCGCGACCCCGGCGGCGTCGGTACTTTCAGACGAGCCGGACGCGCCCGGCGGAAAGAAGGAAAGCGAGGATGCATGGAAACAGCGGACCTGATCGCCAGGGCCAGGGTTGGCGACGACAACGCGTTCCGCGAACTGGCCGAAGTGCACTCCCACGAGTTGCAGGTGCACTGCTACCGCATCCTCGGGTCACTGCAGGACGCCGAGGACGCGCTTCAGGAGACCCTCGTGTCGGCCTGGCGTAACCTGGCTGACTTCCGCCAGCAGTCCTCGCTGCGGACCTGGCTGTATCAGATCGCGACCAACCGGTGCCTGAGCATGCTGCGCGCGGACAGCAGGCGACCACGCACCGCGACCCCGCTCCCCGACGTGACCCTGCCCGAGCCGACGAGCGTCAGCGACGTTCCGCCGTGGCTGGAACCATATCCGGACGTCCTGCTGGACAACCTCGTCGACCAGGCGCCCGGTCCGGAGACCCGCTACGAGACGACCGAGGCGATCTCGCTCGCGTTCATCACCGCCTTGCAGCTACTTCCGCCGCGGCAGCGTGCCGTACTCGTGCTGCGCGACGTTCTGGGCTACCGCGCCGCAGAGGCAGCCCAGATGCTCGATGCCACCCAGGAATCGGTTCAAAGCGCCCTCAAACGGGCACGAGCCACGGTCGACAGCTACCTGGCGGACTCCGGCAGCAGCAGGCCAGCGCGCCAGCCGGACACCGCGGCCGAACACCACCTCGTGGCCCAGCTGACCGCCGCCCTCGAACGAGCCGACCTCAACGCCCTGGTAGGGCTACTCGCCGAGGACGTCCGGCTCTCCATGCCGCCCGCCATGCTGGAGTACCGGGGAATCGACGTGGCCCGTCGGTTCTTCGCAGCGGGCACCCTCCGACCCGGCCGGTCCTACCGGGTGGTGCCGACCCGCGCCAACGGCCAGCCAGCGCTCGGCACGTATGTAGCCGACCCTCGCACAGGTGCCTACCGGGCCTACGGACTGCTGGTCGTCACGACCGCCGGCGACCGCATCACCGCGGTCACCGGCTTCAGCGCGAGCGTGCTGCCACGGTTCGGGCTGCCTCGGACGCTTCCCGAAACGGACTGAAAGACCAATTCGTCAGCAACGTTAAAGCCGCCGGACCCCGCGCCCGGCTCGGCCATGATCGCGCCGGGCCGGGCGCCGGCTAGGAGGAGGTCGCGGCGTGTTCGTGTCGCCGGGTCCTGGTTGGCCGCAGGCGCCAGAGCCGGCCGGCGAGGATCGTTCCCGCGGCCCAGAGGGCGTAGCAGGCGAGGTTCCAGTCACCGCCGGTGGAGCTGGAGCGGCCGTCGGTGAAGGTATAGACGATCGGGTGCTGCAGGTAGCTGAAACCGGGCCAAGTGAAGACTCCGGTCGCGTGCGGGCTGGCCGCGGTGATGGCCGCCTGGTAGCCCGACATCGCATCGCCCATGAAGCCGTTGAGGAAGAGGGGGCGCTCGATGCGGATCCGGTCGATCCAGGTGAGTCAGTGGGTCATGGCGTGCTCCTCGGGTCGGCGCCGCCCTCGATGGTTAGAGACCGTGCTCGTCGAGCGTGTCCTGGACCAGCCGAGCCTCGGGGGCGCCGATGCGCTGATAGATCGCGAGCGCCTCGCGCAGGTTCCTGGCCGCCTCGGCGGTATCGTCGGCCAGCTGTATGCGGCCAAGCCCGGCCAGCGCCCTGGCTTCCTCGGCGGGCGCGCCGAGCTCGGTCGCCTTGGCCAGCGCCTCGCGGTGATTGCGGCCGGCGTTCTCCAGGGCCGACGTCCGGGCGGCCAGCTCGCCGAGGTCGTTGAGAACGAGTATCTCGCCGTGCCGCGAGCCCAGGTCGCGATACAGCCCGAGGGTCTCCTCCAGGCAAACGGCAGCCGCTGAATACTCGCCGGTTTGCAGATGCGCCATGCCGAGCTCGTCGAGAGCCCAGGCCTGGCCGAGCCGGTCGCCGAGTTGGCGCCACAGCTCAAGCGCCTCGCGCTCATGCGCCAAGGCGGCGGCATAGTCCCCGGTCAGCCGCCGCGCGAAGCCAAGCTCGGTCAGCGCGTCGGCCTCGTCGAATTTTGACCCGAGGGCCCGGAACAGCGACAGGGCGTGCTGGTAGTTCTCGATCGCAGCCGGGTAGTCGCCGGTCAGCAGCAGCCCCATCCCGAGGCCGGTCTGCGAGACTGCCTCGGCCAGCTGGTCGCCCGCCGCCAGGGAGAGCTCCAGCGCCTGCTGGTGGCAGTCGATTCCGGCCCGGAAATCGGAGGTATGCCCGTAGACCATGCCAAGATGATTTACCGCGTAGGCCTGGCCCGGCTTGTCGCCCAGCTCGCGGAACAAGTCGATGGCCTGCGTCAAGGTGGCGATCGCGTCCGGGTAGTCCCCGGCTAGCTGCTGCAGCAACCCAAGTTCGTCGAGCATGCCCGCCTCGGCGCCCCGGTCTCCGGCCGCCCGCGCCGCCCGGAGCGCGGTCCGGTACTGGGCCGTTGCTTGCGGCCAGTAGCCGCGAGCGCGCAGGTGGCCGCCCATCGCGGCGGCGATCGCGATCGAGTGCATGGGCATCGCCTCGGCGGCCGCAAAGCTGACCGCCGCTTGCAAGTTGGGGCGCTCGGCATCCAGCCAGTCGGCTGCTTCCTGCGACGTGGTCAGCTGCGGCGCGCAGGGGGGCGGATCGGTCGGCGGCAGTCGTCCGCCGGCCGTGGTCCAGGTCGCGATGTGCCGGCACGCGCCCGCGGCAACGTGAGCGTAGAAGTTGATGAGCCGTTCGACAGCAGCGCGCGTCTGAGTTGGCGGCTCGGCCGCGGCGAGTGCGCGCGCGTACTCGCGCAGCAGGTCGTGCAGCAGGTACCGGCCCGGCGCCGGCTCGGCGAGCAGATGATGATCGTAGAGTTCGTCCAGCTGGCGGCGGGCATCCTCAAGGCTCGCGTCGTCAAGCGCGGCGGCTGCGTACGCGTCGATGTCTGGCCCGGGCGCGAGGCCGAGCCGACGGAACAGCCTTTGCTGGTCCGGTGTGAGGTCCTCATAGGAGAGGTCGAACGCCGCCGCGACCGACAGGTTCTCCGCGCGCATCACCGCCAGCCGGTCGCGCGCCGCGGCCAGCTCGGCCGCGAGCTCGGCAGCGGTCCTGGCCGGGTGATGCCTGAGGCGCCGGGCGAGCATTCCGATCGCCAGCGGCAGGTATCCGCACAGCCGGGTGATCTCCCGGCCGGCGGCCTCGTCCAGGTCTAGGTCGGCCCGGCCGGCGAGCCGGGCCAGCAGCGCCCACGCCTCATCGGGGGACAAGGCGTCGATGCTGATCACGATGGCGTCCTCGAGCGCGGCCAGCCGTCGTCTGCTGATGACCAGCACCAGGCTGTCATCGCCGCCGGGCAGCAGCGGCCGCACCTGCTCGTGCCCGGCTACGTCGTCTAGGAGCAGCAGGACTTTCTTGCCCGCGACGTGGTCTCGCCACTTCGCGGCCCGCGCTTCCAGGCCAGGCGGGATCTGCTGGGCGGCTATCCCTGCCGTCATCAGCAGACTCGCGAGGGCATCGGCGGGGTCGACGGGTGACTGACCAGCGGTGTGCGCGTGGAGCGGGAGGAAGAATTGCCCGTCAGGGAAACGCCCGGCGAGCCGGTGCGCGGCGTGTACGGCGAACGTCGTCTTGCCGATGCCAGCCATCCCGTCGATCGCGTGGATGCCCACCAGCCCGCCGCCTGGCACCTCGGCCAGCGATTGCTCCAGGCTCGCCAGCTCACGTTCGCGGCCGGTGAAGCCGCCGATGTCACGCGGCAAAGTCCGCGTCGCGGCAGCCGCTGACGACTCCGGGACGTCCTCGCTCCTGGCCGCCAGCACCTGCGCGGGCTCGGCCCGGCCGCGGGCGGCGGCAACAAATGACTCCTGCACCAGGCCGGTCAGCTTAAGCGCACTGGCCAGCATCAGCGCACTGTCCTTGCGCGCGGTGCGGTTGATGCCCCGTTCCAGGTCGCTGACCGACCGCGGGCTAAGTCCGGCCTGCTCGGCCAGCTCCTCCTGCGTCAGCCGCGCCTCGGTCCGCAGCTGCCTCAGCAAGTCGGCGAACCGCAGCTCAGGCTCCACGTTTGCAGAGCTTACGTCGAAGCAGGCACGGGTGCCGCGCAGCTGGCTGGCGGTGACAAATGTCATCGCCAGCCGGCGACATCCCGCTGCGGTGCCTGCGTGAGACCCGTCCGGCGAGAAGGTGCTTCTCCTGCCCTAAACCCCGCCCGGTACGAGCGGCCCGCCGCGCCTGACCCGAGTGGGGAAACGGTGGGCCGGCGCGCTTCCCCCGCAGGGTGTCCGGTTCAACGCCCAGGACGCGACGGCGTGGAACTGGACGAAGGGAGGTCGTTATGCCAGCGGAGCGACCACGGTGACCATGGCCGGGCGATGACAGCTCCAGATCACCATCCGCAGCGATCCCTTCGATGAGACGACCGTCGTCGTCCCTGTCCCCGTACAGTGAGTGGCAGGCGCGCCATGACCCATTCGCCCCCTAGGGGGGATTCGTCCCTGGCCACCACTGCGCGGTTACTCTAATGTACGTGTTGACTTTACCCGCCGATTACCTCATCTACAGGGAACCGTCAGCAAGGCTCCAGCGTGTCCATTCGCAGGGCACTTGGACCATGCTCAGTGAGCCAGGGCGCGGCGTTCGTGACCCAGTTCGGGGGTTCCCTTCTGCGGTTGCCGTGAGCGACCATTTGACCACTCGCCATATTTGCCGCCAGGGGGTGGATGTTCCCACTACCGCTGTCTCCTCGCAACGGAGCGTGGAGTCAGCACTACGGAGACCCAATGCCGGCTATCGACCACACTTCGCCCGCCGCTATCCCGCCGCTCCTTACTCAGCGGGAGATGATGATCGTCTTCCTGATGAGCGCCGGTCATACCGTTGCCGAGATCGCGAATTTACTTGAATTGCGACCGCGCTCGGTCGAGAACCGCAAGCGGAGCATCTACGAGAAGCTGGGCGTTGGCAACCAGAATCAGGCGGTGGCCAAGGCGATCCGGCTTGGGTTGCTCCAGCCTGGGCCGCCGCCTGCCCTCCCTCGCCGAGGACCGGTCCCGCAGCAGCACGCGGGCGAGCCGGGACGTGTTCTGCTTGCGGTTCTGCTCGGCCCGGCCAGCAAGAACCGGGATGAGATCGGACGGCTGCTGATCTCCGAAGGCGTGCCGCTCGTCGTCGCGACGAAACGCGAAGAACTGATCAGCGATCACTGGCTGTGGTGGCAGCGTGGGCCCATCGTCGTTGTTCTCGTCGATCCTGAGCCCGAGGACTGGCAGGCGACCATCGCGCTGGGTGCTCCGACCATGGTCATCCGCGACCGTCAGATCCCGGAGCAGGTTGCGATTGCCGGGGCCATGGCACGCCAGGCGTCCGCCGTATTATCCACGGCGGATGTCGCGACCGGGCTCACGGCCACCCTGACTGTCGTGGCCCAGGGCCTGATGGTGATGGGCTGGGGATATGCGAGTGCGCTGCTGAGATGGGCACCTACCAGCAGCGATCTGACGATGCCCAAGCTCACGGCACGGGAATTCGACATTCTCGGCTCCATAGCCCGTGGCCATACGATCCGGCAGACCGCGCGCTCGCTGGGCATAGCGGCAAAGACCGTCGAGAATACCCAGGCGCGCCTTTTCAGGAAGCTCGGCGTCCGTAACCGGATTGAGGCGCTGACCATCGCCGATGCACTGGGCCTCGTTGACCGGGCGGCATTACCCGTTGACGAAGGGTCAGCCGACGACCGGGCCGCCGGCTTATCTCCCGGCGGTCGCCAGCCAGCGCTCGACCCCGCTCGGACCTGTCACCAGCAAGATCGGCTCGATGCACGGCCGCGGCAGGCTCAGCCGGGCATCGATGTCCGAGTCCCCATGCGAGCTGGCCTCGAAGTCGCCCGTACTGCAGTTCCTGATGGTTACGATGCCGTCTGGGTCGGTGCTCAGGCAGCTGACGACAATCCGGAAGGCGGGAAACGGATTCGTGCCGCGCAAGGCCTGCGGAACGGAGGGATGGCTAGCGAGAACCAGCCCGCGTATCCGCACCAAGAGATGATCATCGCGGCTGAGTGAGCCCGATCCGGCCTCCACTACCCAGGGCAGCCCGCCGCCGGCTATTCCGCGAACAGTGCTGGCCGAGCCCGCCGAGGCGCCGGCGACGGGCGTCAGCGCGTCGAACCTCATGATCAAGGTGGAACCCTGGTCCTCCAAGACGGCACCCCCGCTACGACCATGCCGGTTCTGTTTCCGATCACACGTATGGCTACGGCGCGAGGTTCAACTACCAGGGCTGGTATATCGCGATCTTCCCTCTTATGGTGGCGGGAACGATCCTGCCGACTGGGGAGAATGCCTTGCCTGTCGATCCTCCCGGCGCTCCGGCGCTTGATCAGGTATCACGGCACTACGGACTGGCTCTTTCCGAGGCTGACGTGGCGTCCTTTGAGCCTGCCGTCAGCGGCCTCCTAGCATCGTGGGGCGCGGTCGAGCGCCTCTACCGCGAGAATGCGCCACATCCTCCTGACCGGGACTGGAAGCGGCCGGCTGAGGCCGACAACCCGCTCGGCGCCTGGTACGTGACCACCTCGATCACCGAGCGGGAAGACGGCCCGCTGGCCGGCCGTACGGTCGCGATCAAGGACAACACGGCCGTCGCCGGCGTGCCGATGATGAACGGGTCGTCGACCGTGGAGGGCTTCGTCCCGGCCCGCGACGCGACGGTGGTGAGCAGGCTTCTGGATGCCGGGGCGACCATTGCCGGCAAGGCGGTCTGCGAGGACCTCTGCTTCTCCGGGGGATCGCATACGTCACGGACCGGACCGGTACGCAATCCATGGGACACCACGCGGTCGGCGGGCGGCTCATCCAGCGGCAGCGCCGCGCTGCTGGCCTCCGGGGCCGTCGATATCGCGACCGGCGGCGACCAGGGCGGATCGGTCCGGATCCCGGCCGCGTACTGCGGCGTGGTCGGGCACAAACCGACCCATGGCCTGGTCCCTTACACCGGGGCCTTCCCGATCGAGCAGACGATCGATCACCTGGGCCCGATGGCGCGCACCGTCGCCGACGTGGCGCTAACGCTGGCCGTGCTCGCCGGGCCCGACGGGCTGGACCCGCGTCAGCCTGCCGAGGTCAGCATCCCGGACTACCTGGCCGAACTGGGTCGCGGCGCCGGCGGGCTGCGGGCAGGCGTGGTCGCCGAGGGGTTCGGCCGGGACAACTCCGAGCCCGCCGTCGACGCCACCGTTCGGGCCGCGGTCGAGACGCTGGCCGCCGCCGGGGTGAACGCCGAAGAGGTATCGATCCCGTGGCACCTGCACGGCAGCCAGATCTGGGACGTCATCGCCACCGAGGGCGCGACCGCGCAGATGGTCGAGGGCAACGGGTACGGGATGAACTGGCAGGGCCAGTACGACCCGGAACTGATCGGCTACTACGGCGACAAGTGGCGCAGCGACCCCACCGCGTTCTCCGAGACCGTCAAGCTGGTCTTGCTCGCGGGCCGCTACGCGCTCGAGCGCTATCACGGCCGGTATTACGCCATGGCGCGCGAACTCGCGCCGCGGCTGCGCATGGCCTATGACCAGGCCCTGGCCCGGTTTGACGTGCTCATCATGCCGACGTTGCCGGTCCGCGCGACATTGCTGCCCGGCCCGGATGCCGCCAGGGAGGAAATCCTGGCCCGCGGCCTGGAGATGATCGGGAACACCGCACCCTTCGACGTCAGCGGGCATCCAGCCTGCTCGGTGCCGGCCGGGCTAGCCGACGGGCTGCCGGTCGGGATGATGATCATCGGGAAACACTTCGACGACGCGACCGTGCTGCGCGTGGCGCACGCCTTCGAGCAAGCGACCGGGGGGTTCCCCACGCCGGGGACGCGACCGTAACGAGCTCTTGAACAGGTCCGTTGTGTTGGGCGGCCGGGGGAGGCGGTGTCTTCGCACCGTCTCAGAAATACCCGAGTTCGCGGGCCAGTTCTAGCGCGGCGCCGAGTTGGTCGCGTGCTGTTTCTGGGTGGCCCTGGTCCCAGGCCTGGCCGGCCTGGCCGGTCAGTTCCATGAGCTGGTCGGGAAGCAACTGCTGCGAGGGATGCAGGATGCGGCGGGCGGCCGAGACCGCTTCGCCGGTCTGCCCGCCGGTCAGGTAAGCGGCGACCAGCGGCCAGAGGTAGATCCAGCGGTAGGGCACGGCCGAATGAATGTCCTCGTCCGCCTGCTCGGCCGCCTGGCGAGCATGCCTGATCGTGTCCTCAGGGCGCCCGTCCTGCCAGGCCAGCCACGCGTGACAGGCGCCGATCCTGGCCCGGTGCCGGCTGATGTCCATTGTCTCAGCGACTGATTCGGCCCTGCCGGTGAGGGCTCGGACACTGTCGATGTCATGGCGGCGGATCGCCAGCAGGGCCAGGCCGATGAGGCTTTCGACGAGCAGCAGGCTCTCCCCGATACGTTCCGCCATGCTCAGGGTTGCCTCAAGGTGTTCCTGGGCGGCGGACAGGTCGTCGCGCAGCGACAGGAACCAGGCGACGAAGAACGTGGCGTAGCCGACGTCTTTCTCCTCACCGCCTTCTGCCGCCGCGGCGGCGGCCTTCCGGATATCGGCCAGATCCTCGTCGCTGACGCGGTACCGGTTCTGGAGCACTCGCCCGACCGCGAGAACGTGGTAGAAGCTGAACTTCCGCAGTGGGCTGCCGTGGGTTTCGAGCACGGATCGGGCCACCTCGAGTGTGGCCAGCGCCTGTTCTGGCTGGTTGCGGACCGCATGCAGGTCGGCCCGTCCGTCCACCATCATCTCCAGCCACACGTCAGCCGTGGCGTCGTCGCTGTCCACTGGGAGCTCCGCGAGGAGCTTCTCGGCTTGGTCGAGGGCGTCGGTGGCGGCCTCATAGCGCTGCTCGCTGATCTCCAGCCGTCCCAGGCGAGTCAGCAGCTGAGCCCGGCGGAAGAGGTCCGTGCTGTCGGCCAGGATCAGGGCGTCCTGGAATGCCTCGCGGGCCTGAGCGCGCCGCCCGGTACGCCACAGCACGTTGGCCAGCTTGGCTCGCAGCCCGATGGCGGCGTCCGTGCTGGCATCGCTGTTCGCCGGTTGCTCGTCGGCTATGGCCAGGGCGGCACGGAAGGAGGAGACGGCCTCGTCATTGGCGAACGCCGCCGTCGCGTGATCACCGGCGATCTCCAGGTAGCGCAGGGCGCGCTCCGCCTCGCCCGCGGCGGCGAAATGCCGGCCGAGGACCGCGGCGCCTTCCGGGCGTTCGGCGAAGTTCGCCTCGAGGGCCCAGGCGGCCCGGCCGTGGAGCTGACGGCGTTCGCCCTGCAGCAGGCCGTCGTAGATGGCCTCCTGGATAAGGCCATGCCAGAAACGGAAGCTGACCTCGCCGGGCCCTGCCGCTTCCCGCAGGAGGTTTCTGGCCAGCAGCTCCTTTACGGCCTGGTCCAGGCTGGGCGCGTCTCTGCCCTCGAGAACGCTGCCCTCAATGACGCTGCCTTCGAGGACGGTGGCCAGCAGTGGCTGTTGGAACTGCGTGCCGAGTACGGAGGCGACAACAATCACTTCCCGTGCGGCTGGGCTGAGCCGGTCCACCCGAGCGGACGAGGCGCTCCAGGACCGGAGGCACGTCCGGCTCGCCGGTGTCGCGCAGGCGCCACTGGCCCTGATGCCGCACCAGGGCCTTGCTCTCCAGCAGCGAGGACAGCCGCTCTTCTAGAAACAGCGGATTGCCGTCGGTGTTCGCGAGCACCATGTCCAGGACTTCGTTGCTGGCGTCGTCGCCCACCAATGACCGGGCCAGCTGCCGTTCGGCATCGGCGGGCAAGGGCTTGAGCACGAGCCGGCGGACGTCCCCGGCGGCGGCCAGGCCGGACGGTTCGGCCTCGGGCTCGGGTCGGCTGGTGATCAGCAGCAGCAGCCTGCGGCCGGCCGACAGGCGGGCAAGGTCCCGCGTCAGCTGCAGCGAGGTTGGGTCGGCCCAGTGCAGGTCTTCAAGGGCCAGCACCACTGGCCCGGCCGCTACGAGTCTGGATAGCACCGCTCGCAGCGCCGCGAAGGTAGCCCGCTGCAGGGTCTCGGGGCTCATCCGGCCCAGTGCCGACCCCGGTGCCAGGCCGATCATGCGCGCCAGCGGCGGCAACAGGCTGGTGTCTCCCATCGCGCTTTGAAGTGCCCGCTCGAGCGCCGGCCGCACGACGGCCTCGGGCTGGTCTGATGCCACTCCTATCCAGCTCGCGAGCACCTGCTGGTAGAGGCCATAGGGAGTGGTAGAGGCGTATGACGCGCACCGCCCTTCCAGCCACAGCGGCGGCCTGCCGCTCCCGGCCCAGGCCAGGAAACGCTGGCGGCACTCCTGAACGAGCCGGGTCTTGCCTAGCCCCGGCTCGCCGACCAGCGTCACGATCGAGCCGTGACCACGCGCGGCCTCACGTGCTGCGGCCGCGAGCGTGGCCAGTTCGGGCTCACGGCCCAGCAATGGGCCACGCCCACCGCGAGAGAGCCTGCGAGCGGCTGCCGCCGGCCGCGGCTTACCCAGGTAGGTGCCGGTCACGGGACCAGGGCTGGCAGCCAGCGCCACTTGCTCACTCGCGCCCCAGGTGAACAGGTGGCCGGTGGCGGCGCGCGTCACCGGGCCAACCAGAACCGACCCCGGCGCTGCCGCGGCTTGCAGCGCCGCGGCCAGGGTCACGGCGTCTCCGATGGCGCCGTATTCGACCTTGCCGCCCCCACCGATGGGCCCCAGCAGGGCCGGACCCGTCTCGACCGCGATCCTCAGCGCCGGCGTCCGGTCCCCGGCCGTAGCCAGCAGCGCGGACTGTGCGCGGAAAGCTGCTCTGACCGCCCGCTCGGGATCATCCTCGTGGGCCGACGGTGCTCCGAAGACCGCCTGCAGGCCGCTGCCAGACACTGAGGTCACCGTCCCCCCGAGCGCTTCCACCTCGCCGATCACCCTGGCCAGGCAACGGCTGACGAGCTCCCTCACGGCTTCGAGTCCCCGCTTGCCGGCCGGACCCCGCTGCTCGGCGATCTCCGCGTGCAGGACCGTGACGGTGCGGAGCTCATCCAGCGCCGGTGCTGGTTCCCGCCGCTGATCTGCCGGTGACATCGCAGGCTGGGCGGGTGGCAGCGAGGGGCCGGCCGTGAACCCCGCCGTCGCGTAGAGCTCGTTCAGCGATGGTGAGACCGCCAGCCCGAGTTCGTGAAGCGCGGTGGCGCAGCGTCCGTATACGCTCGCGGCCAGCTGGCGGCGTCCCGCGGTCAGGTAGGCCCTGACCAGGGCACCGGCTGCCTCCTCGCTGGCGGGGTCGTGCTCGAAGCAGGCCTCCCATGCCGTCATCACCGCGTCGGGCTCCGACCGGCCTGCGCCCCGTCCCCGGTCGCGGGCCAGGGCGAGCCGCGCCTCCTGGCGTAGCGCATCGAGGCGTTCCCTGGGCCGCTGCGCCCAGTCGGCGTACGGCTCGTCGCTCAGCAGCTGCCTCGACTCGGTCAGGGCAGCGGTGAGAAGACGGTCACGCTCGAGGCCCGCCGCCATCGACAGGGCCGCCCGGAGCGCCGCTTCATGCGCCTGCGCGTCGACCTCCGCATCGGGCGACGCCCAGATGTGGGTGAGGTCCGCTTCCAGGACGGCGGCCGCCGGTCCGCCGAGGCGCGACAGGGTCGCCCTGGCCATGGACAGCGCCTTGGACACCGACCGTGCGGCGGCGCGGGGATCCAGGTCGGGGAACAGCTCCTCACACGCCAGGTCACGGCTGATGCGCCGGCCCGGGCTGGTCAGGACAAGCTGGCAGAGCCGCCGAGCGCTCGGCCGCGGCCACCCTTGCGTGCTACGGCCGCCCACGCTGACCGAGAACGGGCCGAGCAGCGATACTCGCACGGCTTGTCCCGTGGACTGGGCTTTCGCCTGCTTGTCGGCCACGTCTCCATTGTCCAGGGTCGGCCGGGCGGGCGGGAACACCGCGGGAACAGGCCCGCCCTACGGTCCTGCCACAAGCGTTCCGCCGCACCGGCAGCGACCACAGGAGACCCGCATGATGGACATCGGCTACCGCCTCTACCTGGCCGAGCATGTTCTCAACCGCACTGACCAGCAACAGGTCGACACGGCCAACGCCAAGATCGCCGCATCTGTGGCCCGACCGTGGAACAGCATCACCGCGCTCATCGGCGCGCTGCGCCCGATGAGGCAGCCATCGGAGTAGGGTGCCCGGACGGCCAGCAAGCCGCCTCGCGGTCAGAGTGCGTGCTTGTGCTTGTCGAGCAGGTCGTCGAGTGCCTCCCGGAGCAGGCTGGCCTCGGTCCGGTCGGTGGCGCAGGAGAGCTTGGCCAGGCGCTCGAGGTTGGCCTTGCTGTAGTAGTTGCTCTTGAGGACCATCTTCTCCTCGACGTACATGGCAACCCGGTCGCGTCCATCCCGCTTGGCCCGCATCAGCGCCGCGCCGGCGGCGCGGTACAACTCCCCGGCGGTCGTGCCGTGCGGCGGGCTGGCGGCGATGCCCGCCGAGGCGCTCACGGCGTCCGCGACGCCCTCGACGGTCATGCCGGCGAAGTGGCGGCGCAGTTCCTCGAGGAGGACGACGGCGTTTTCCGCCGAGGTCGCGGGAAGCACTATGGCGAACTCGTCGCCCCCTAGGCGTGCCACCGAGCCGCCGCGCGGGATGTTGGCCCGCAGCACCCTGTCCCAGGCCATCAGCACCGCGTCGCCCGTGTCGCGTCCGTGGGCCTGGTTGATGGCGGCGAAGTCGTCCAGGTCGGTGAGGGCCAGGGCCAGGGCGGCCGCGCCGTGGTGCAGCTGAGCTTCGAGCCCGGCCAGGAAGGCGCCGCGGTCAATCACCTGTGTCAGCGACGTAGTAGCCATGACCTATATATACATCCGCTACTACGAGTCGTCCAGCTGGGCGCCGTTGATTCGCCCGGCCAGGGCCCTGCGGACCGTCCGACCGGAAGTCGTTGCCGCAGCTCAGGCGGGTTTGTCGGAGGGTGGGTGATAGCGTCGAGCCATGAACCCGCAAGAGCTGGCCAACCTCGCGCACCTGCGCCGGGCGCGGGATCTGATCGACCGGGAGTACGCGCGGCCGCTCGATGTGCCGACCATGGCCCAGCGCGCCCTGATGTCCCCGGCCCACTTCTCGCGGCAGTTCCGGGCCGCCTACGGCGAGACGCCGTACAGCTACCTCATGACCCGCCGGATCGAGCGGGCGATGGCCCTGCTGCGCGGCGGCATGAGCGTGACCGACGCGTGCATGACCGTCGGGTGTACCTCACTGGGCTCGTTCAGCTCACGCTTCACCGAGCTGGTCGGCGAGACGCCGAGCGCGTATCGCAGCCGCCAGCACGACGCCGTGGACGCGATGCCGCCGTGCGTGGCCAAGGCGCGTACCCGCCCGATCAGGGACAGGCCGGCCAAGGCTCTGCCAGCTAAGGACAGGCCGCCCACGGCTCTGCCAGCTAAGGACGGGCCGAGCAGGAACGAAGAAGCGTCACTGGATGCCGCCGCCCTAGCGTTGGTCCCATGAGCATCGAACTTCAGTACTGCCACGTCACGGTCAACGACCCGGACGAGTCGCTCGGCTTCTACCGCGACGCGCTCGGCCTCGAGGTGCGCAAGGACGTCGCCTCGGGCGAGTACCGCTGGATCACCCTGGGCAGCCCGGACAAGACGGGCGCCGAGATCGTGATCTCGGAGCCGCACGCCGGCCGGTCCCAGGCCGACGGCGACGCCCTGCAGGAACTGGTGACCAAGGGTGTCCTGCCGATGGTCATCTTCCAGGTCGACGACCTCGACGCGGTCTTCGAGAAGGTGCGGGCCTCGGGGGCCGAGGTGCTGCAGGAGCCCATCGACCAGCCCTGGGGCCCGCGCGACTGCGCGTTCCGCGACCCCTCGGGCAACATGGTCCGGATCTCGCAGACACCGGCCTAGCCATAGACCCGCCGTCCCGCGTGATCACGAGGACGACGGGCTGGCTGACGCTGTTCCTGATCGGCACGGACCTGTTCGTCATCTCCCCGCTGCTGCCCCGGATCGCCGCCAGCCTGAAGGTCAGCCCGGCCCAGGCCGGGCTGACGGTGACGCTGTTCGCGCTGGCCTACCTGGCGGGCGGGCCGTCGCTGGGGGCGCTGGCCGACCGGCGGGGCCATGCCAGGGTGCTGGCCGGGGCGCTGCTGCTGTTCGCGGCGGCCAACCTGGCCACCGGGTTCGCGAACGGCCTGGCCGCGCTGCTGGCGGCCCGGGCGGCGGCCGGCCTGGCCGCGTCCGGGATCACCCCGTCGGTGTACGCGCTGATCAGCGCGGCCGCCCCGGCCGAGCACCGGGCCACCTGGCTGGCCACGGTCACCTCGGGGCTGCTGCTGGCGCTGACGACGGGCGCCCCGGCCGGGTCGCTGCTGGGCTCGGCACTGGGCTGGCACGCCACGTTCGCGATCCTGGCCGCGGCCGCCGTGGCCATGTTCCTCGTCATCTGGTACTCCGCCCACCGCCACCCGGCGGCCCACGCGAGGCGCTCCGAGACCGAGCCGAGCCATCAGCCCCGCCCGGATCCGCCTGCGTCCGTGCTGGCCCGGCTGCGCGCCGTCGGCGTGACCACTCTGTGGGCCCTGGCCGTCTACGGCGTCTACACCTACCTCGGCACGATCATCTCCACCTACCTGCACGCCTCCGCCGCCATCGTCGCGGCCGCGCTCGCCTGCTACGGCGCGGGGGCCATCGCCGGGAACTTGGCCGGGGGCCGCCTCACCGACCGGCTCGGCGCGTCACGGGCCCGGCTGGCCGCCCTGGTCGCCCTGACCGCGGCGCTGGTCATCCTGGCCGCCGCGCTGCGCGGCGGCGCCACCCCGGTCCTGCCCGCGCTGGCCCTGCTCGGTCTGGCCGCGTACCCGTTCTTCACCGCCCAGCAGACCCGGCTCGCGCTGGTCTTCCCGGCCGCCTCCGGCTCGATCCTGGCCTGGAACAACAGCGCCATGTACGCCGGGATCCTGGCCGGCTCCGCCCTCGGCGGACTCCTCCTGCATGCCCTCGGCCCGACCGCCCTGGTCCTGGTGGCCGCCCTCATCGCCCTGCTGGCCACCCTGACATCGGCCCGCCCAGCCGCATCA
>Ga0134126_10005186_pt1 | contig 16276 bp, 6 predicted proteins | sample KB31752_FD_96881 | JGI IMG/M metagenome (GOLD analysis project Ga0134126, IMG submission 96881) | Terrestrial soil microbial communities with excess Nitrogen fertilizer from Kellogg Biological Station, Michigan, USA - KB3-175-2 | ecosystem: Environmental > Terrestrial > Soil > Unclassified ...
AATCCACGAGCGGATCTTTTTGTCATGACCGGTGGCAGTGGTTACGTGGGCGACACCGGCGGCAGCGGCATCGTTTATGAAATCTCACCCCAGGGGACACAAGGCGTATTCACACTGATTCCGTCATTTCCCGGTGGAGGATCTGTCGGAGGGTTCTACTCATTGGGCTTTGACGGTGCGGGCAATCTCTTTGCCGGCATGAGTTCCGGCGGCATCGATAAATTCACGCCCGATGGCCTGTCGTCGAGTCTTTTTGTTTCTTATCCCAACGGTCCGGAAAGTGTCGCGTTTGACAGCGCAAGCAATGTCTTTGTTGGCTACTTCGGCGGTTATATTGAAAGATATGCGCCGGACGGTTCCAGCAGTATCTATGGTTTGGCGGAAACGAGCCCTTTCAGCACGCTCGGCCGCGTGCGTGGTTTGGCGATCGATGGCGCCGGCAGAATCTTTGCCTCCGATGATTACTACGACAGCATCGAGCAATTCAACCCGCCGGGAAACGGCGGGCCTGCCACCGCTTTTGCCAGCGGTTTCAGTTCACCGTGGGGAATTGCCTTCGACAGCAAAGGCAATCTTTTTGTGGCCGACGGAGGGAGTGGCAATATTTATGAATTTGCGAATGTCAATGGCAGCTTGAGTCCGTTCCGTTCTGTTTTCGCCACCGGACTGACCGGATCACCGGGCTATATTTATCTCGCCATTGACGACGAGGACAATGTTTTCGCGTCCGCTGCCGGGAGTATCTACAAATTCACTCCGGATGGTTCGCGAACCACTGTTGCCACAGGATTGTTCGGCGCTCTGGCTTTCGCACCGCCGAATATGCCGCGGGTTTTGTTTAGCGCCGACCCGACCAACGGCGAGGCGCCATTTACGGTGCATTTCAGCGCGCCAAATATTGATAGCCTGGGCAACGCCATCACGGTTTGGAACTGGAATTTCGGCGACGGCACCGTTGGTTCCGGCGAGAACGCGACCCACACCTACACCGCCGGCGGCAATTTTGTGGCTCATCTCATCGCCACGAACAATGACAACGCGGCGGTTTTTGGTTCCGGTCCCTTGATTCACGTATCGGCTCCTACCGTTAATTTTACTGCCGACTCACAGAGCGGTGTGGCTCCCTTGGCCGTGCAGTTCACTTCTCCGGCGGTGGATAGCGACGGCCACACCGTCACGGCCTGGCATTGGGATTTTGGTGACGGCACAACCAGCAACGGTCAAAATCCCGCGCATATTTATCTCACCGATGGCTATTTCCAACCCGCTCTGGTGGTGACAAATGATCAAGGAGTTACAGTTGTCGGCTCCGGCCCGTCGATTAATGTGTCGCTGCCCACGGTTACATTCACGGCCACTCCCAGCGGCGGCACGGCGCCTTTGTCAGTGCAGTTTTCCGTTCCATCTGTGGATAGTGGTGGCCACGCCATTATCGATTGGAATTGGGATTTCGGCGATGGTTCGACCAGCAGTGATCAAAATCCATCGCATACTTACACCACCGACGGCACTTTTTATCCCAGCCTGGTAGCGACTAATGACGCCGGTGTGATGGTAGACAGCTCCGAAGTGTCCATCACCGTGTGGCCACCGCTCGCGCCTCCGTGGCTGCGAAGCAGTTCATCGACCGACCAGAATCTTTATGGGCTCGCTTTCGGCAATCATCGACTGGTTGCGGTTGGCGACGACAGTACCATCATCACTTCTGCCGACGGCGCGAACTGGTCCGCCGATACAGTTTCTGCTGATAGTTCTTTGAATCGTGTGATGTATGCCGACGGCATTTTTATCGCTGCGGGCAATGACGGCACGATTCTCACTTCCACTGATGCCACGAACTGGACGCAGCAAGCGACCGGCACAGATGATAGCCTTTACGGCGTCGCGTTTGGCAAAGGAGTTTTTGCAGTCGTAGGCGAGGAGGGAATAATACTTACTTCCGTTGATGGAACGAATTGGACCGAACAAACCAATCGCATTGCCGACGGGCTTGAGTCTGCCACGTTCAACAACGGACAGTTTGTGGCCGTTGGCGGCTACGGTGAAATCTGCACTTCGACTGACGGAACCAACTGGACTGAACACACTTTGTCCGCCGGTGGCCAACTTTGGGGAATTACCAGCGGTAACGGTCTGTTCGTCGTCGTGGGAGACGCTGGCGAAATTGTCACTTCACCGGACGGGGCGAACTGGACGCAACAGAATTCCGGCATCGATGTCTCTCTCCACAATATTAGCTATGGCAACGGGCATTTCGCGGCCGTGGGTGATAGCGGGACGATTTTGCTTTCCACCGATGGCACGAACTGGATTTCCAGTGCTCCGGGAGTCGACGATACTTTGTATGCGGTGACGTATTACCAAAACGGAAGTTTCGTCATCGCGGGTGCGCAAGGCGTAATTTTGCTTAATCAAGCGCCGCAGTTGGGCACGGTTAGACAGCTTTCCGGAAACCAGATTCAATTCAGCCTGACCGGACTGGACGGCTCCACGGCGGTCATCGAAGCCACACCAACGCTGTCGCCGCCCAATTGGCAGCCGGTTGCAACCAACATCATCAGCCACGGACTTGTCACTTTTAGCGACGTGGCCGCGAACAAGTCGCTGTATTACCGCGCACGAGTACAGTAATCGTGAGGGGATTTCCAGTGCTCGACGAGGCTGCCTGATCCCTCGAGGCGGAATCCGAGGCAGTGGTCCGCGAAGCCCTGGGTGGCCCGATGAAAGGGCGGACAAATGATGCATTCAGTGCACAAGTTTATTTTGCGATTACATGTGTGGTTAGAAAATTGAGTCTGTAACCGCAAAATATAATGGCAGGTGTTTTCTGAGTAAGTCTTCAGTCCATTAGCTTCTCCTGCAGGTAGGTCATGGTCAGCGCCGTCGTGCGTGCGCCCTGTTTCAGGTCAGCGCCCGCGCCATGCCCGCCTTCAGTGTTCTCGTAATAAAGGAATGGCAGGCCCATCTCCTCCATTCGCGCGGCGAACTTTCGGGCATGCTGGGGACCCACGCGGTCGTCCTTGGTTGTCGTGAAAATGAAAGGCTCAGGATACGCGATGCCCCGGTGAAGATTTTGGTAAGGTGAGGTCTTCAGCCAGAATGCTTTGACTGCCGGATCGGTATTCACGTCGCCGTATTCGCCTTGCCAGCTTGCCCCCGCTGCGATTTTGGAAATGCGAATCATGTCCAGGAGGGGAACTGATATGACCACGGCTCTCCACAATTCGGGATGTTGCGTCAGTTCCACGCCCATGAGCAGGCCGCCGTTGGAGCCGCCCTGGATGCCGAGCCGGCGAGGCGAAGTGATCTTTCGGGAGAAAAGGTCTTTGGCCACCGCTGCGAAATCGTCGTAGATGATTTGCCTCTTTACCCCAAGCCCGGCCTCATGCCACTTCGGCCCGAACTCGCCGCCACCCCGGATGTTCGCCAGCACATAAGCGCCTCCCCGTTCCAGCCACAGCTTGCCCATTGCGCCCGAATAGTGCGGGGTCATTGCGATCTGAAATCCACCGTAGGCCGTCAACAGCGTGGGCGTTGAGCCGTCGAGTGTGGCATCTTTTTTGTGTATTACGAAATACGGGATCTTGGTCCCGTCGCTGGAAACGGCAGCGAACTGCTCGACTACCTGGCGGGAGGCATCGAACTTTGGCGGCAGCGTCTTCACCGTGTTTAGCGTCCCCTTGTCGATATCCGCCAGCCACAACGCGGTCGGAGAAAGAAAACCGGACACGTTGATGAACGCGCGGTTTGACTTGTCGTCAGCAGCTCCGAAATTCACTGAGACATTCTCCGGCAACCGAAGAGATTCGCGCGTCCAACCGTTAGTGGAAGGGGTGTAAACAAACGCCTTACCCTGCACGTTATCGAGCACGCTCAATAGAAGTTTGTCCCGGGTTGAACTGATACCGTCCAGCGCTTCGCGTGAGCCTGGCGCCCAAATGAGCGCGGGTTGGAGCGCGCCGGGCGAGGCTTTGGTGGCGGTCAACTCGGTCTGCACCACGGAGCCGGGCTCGAAAGTTTTCCCGGCAATCGTCCAGGCTTCGTCCAGTTTTATGATCACACGGCCCTGGACCAGGTCCACGATATCGGCTTTGGCCGGAATGCTTAGCCGCTCTGCCCCGTGTTCCGTCAGCACATATTGTTCGCTGCGGAAGGTATCGAGTGGACGTTTCAGCAATGCCAACGAATGACCCTGGCCGTCGTGAATCACGGCGGGTTCGACGCCATAACCGCCGTCGTCCTTCGTTCCACGAAATACTTCAATCGCCGCCGACAGCGGTTGGCCACGCTTCAGCCGCTTCACGACGTAGGGATAGCCGGAACTTGTCAGGTCGCCTGGCGCCCAATCTGTGGCGATGAGCAACGTATCCTTGTCTTCCCACGCAATGCGGTGTTTCCCACGCGGCAAAAGGAATCCACCATTGACGAATTTGCTCGTGTCGAGATCAAACTCACGGGCGACCACCGCATCCTCGCCGCCGTCGGAGAGTTCGATCATGCAGCGTGTTTCGTCAGGCCTCAAAAGCTCGGCGCCTTTGAACACCCAGCTCTTTCCCTCCGATTTATTCATCGCGTCGATGTCCAGGACGGTCGTCCAGTGCAGTTGAGGAGAGATGTAATCGGTCAGCGTGGTCTTGCGCCAGATCCCGCGTAAATGGTCGGAATCCTGCCAGAAGTTATAGATCTCGCCATGCGTGAACTCCGGTTCGGGAATGCGGTCCTTGGCGCCTGCGATTTCCAATGCCTCGGCGTAATTGCTGGCGTAGCGTGGATCAGCTTGCAACCGGTTGGTCGTCGTTTCGTTATGATGCTCCACCCACGCCATCGATCGAGGCGATGACACCTCCAGCCAAATATAGGGGTCGGCAGGATCCGTGGTTTGTGCGCGGCCAGTTGCAGTCAAGGCGAAGGCGGACAGGAGGAGCAGGAGCTTGGAATGCATGAGGGTAGTACGATGGCGAACCCCGCGTCTTATGTCAATTGGCGGGCTTACTGTTGGCATTGAATGTCAGTCGGGAGCTTTAGGATGCACGCTCAAAAAGCTGAGTTCAGCCGTTACAAACTAATTTTACAATCCGATCAGGCCTGGCTTTCGGTGACAAACTTTATTTTTCAAACGGCGAAATTGGCTTCTTAATTTTAAAGATTTTCAACAGCATGCGGTTACAAACTTTATTTTCTGATTACAGGCAGCAGCGATGGGGAATTGCGGATGCTCAGGTCGCGGACGTCTTTTGAAATCACGGCGGCAGAAATGCCGTGGGCGGTCCGGGCTTTGAAGTTGTCGATTTGCAGCCCGTCGACATCCACAAAAGCGGCGGCGGGTCGGAGGTCCTGCTTTTGGAAGCTGGTCGCGATATTGGCCAGCTCCAGGTCTTTGACGTGGCGCGCATAAATTCCGTAGGCGGGAAGAATCCCGAGACGGCCGGGTTCGGGATAGCCCGAACCCAATTCTTGCGGAACGCGGGCGGCATCTTGTGCCGTGCCGCCGCCTTCACTGACAAGCCGGATATTGTCCAGGCGCACGCCTTCGATCGGCATTTCAGGCAGGCCCATGATTTGAATTCCACTCTTCTTGCCAACGTGATCCGCAATGACATTGGATATGAGAATGTTTCGCGCGTGGCTGTTTGTAGTGACGCCCGGCGTGCGGTTGCGCTTTCCGGTGGTGATATATATGGCGTAATTGGGAGCGTCCAGAATTGTGAGATTGTTAATGGTGATGTCTTCCATTATGCCGCCGTCGACTTCTTCCAAAGCGAGACCGTGACACGCGCGAAAGGTGCAATTCGCCACCGTGCAGTTGCGGAATCCGCCGCTGGATTCCGTGCCGAATTTGATGCGACCGTCTCCGTCTGGCGCGGGTTTCAGGGTGCCGTCGAGCAATGTGCCGACTTCGAACCCGGAGACCTGGCAGTTCACTATCGTCAGATTCTCCGTCAAGGCAATTCGTCCCAGCGCGTAAGTGCTCTTGGGGCAAAGGGCGTCGTCATTCGGTGAATTGATCCGGCAATTGGAAACGGTGGTGTTGCGGCAGCAATCGATGTCGATGCCGTCGCGATCGGTGTCGGCGGTGACGTTGTCGATTGTGATGTTGTCGCAGCCGGTGGCGAGAATAGCAAAATGCCCGGCATGATAAATCGTGACGTCGCGGATCAAAACATTGCGGCAGAGTTTCAAGGCAATTGCTTTGTTGCCGAGGCGAACGGGCGGGCAGGAAATTTTTGGCGCATCGGGTTGGTTCCAGGTTGTGAAGCCGCACATTTTATCGAGGACATCGTCGTCGCGGACAAGGCCTCCGCCGCTGATCGTGCCGTTGCCGGTGATGAAAACATTGGTGAGGTTTTCGCCCCAGATCAGGCTGTTATGAAAATAGCAATGCCCACCGTCCTGATAGCCGCCGAGCGAGTACGCCTCGGTTTCATCGTAAGCATTCAAGTTTTGTGGGGCGCCGAGCAACGTGGCGCCGGCATCGAGCAGAAGGTGGATATTGCTTTTGAGATGGATGGAACCGCTCAGATAAGTTCCTGCTGGAAGCAGCACGGTGCCGCCACCGGCGTTGGCCGCCGCGTCGATCGCCTTGTTAATCGCCGGACTGTCGAGATTGGTCCCATTGCCGGTCGCCCCAAAATCCTTTACGTTGAATACGTTTTGAACCGCGGTGACCGCGGTACAGATTCCCATCGAAAGAACGGAGGTAACGGAAAGCAGCAGTCGAATTTTTTTCACACCAATCAATGGCAGCATCGAACGACTCTCCCAACGCTGTTCAAAAACACGGGACCGGCTCCTTTCGGAACCAGTCCCTAGGGGGTGGGGGGCAGGAGGCAAATTCTATTTGCGGCGGCGTAACATCAAACCTAGCGCTCCCAAGCCGAGAAGCGAAAGAGTGGTTGGCTCGGGGACGGCCATGACTTCCATGCTGCCGATATTAAAGTTATTTGCGGTATCAGACAGTCCGCTGGAGGGGGTGTTATAATTCCGGAAATCAACATAATTTATCGGTGATGCCAGGGTGCCGGAAAAGGTGTAGTAAGGACTGTTCGGGCTGCTTTCCGGTGCCAGACTGAGCGTATAGTCGGTGGAAGAGTTGAGTGTGAGATCAACGATCATGCCCGACGCACCGGTAGTGATGCCGGACACTCCGGTATGGACGGGTGTGGAGGTGTGAGTAGCATCATTGATAGTCCAGTTCATTGCGGCATTGTAAAAGTCGAACACCGAGAGCCGCAGGGCGGAGGTATTATCGCCGCCGACATTGTTGTCGGTGGCGCTGGTGAACAGAATGTCAAAGCCGCGAAAGGTATAGCCGGCGCCATTGTTATTGACGGGATTCTGGATGATTGTTTGGAACATCTGCCCCGCCTGCAACCCGCCGGTAATGGAACGTCCGGCATTGGCAAGTCCAGAATTGGAATCATGAACCATCAGGGCCCAGGACGTTCCCAAAGATGATGAAGTGCTGAGTCCCTGGTAGGTGCCGGCAGGCGTTGGATCCGTGCCGTTGAAGCTCCAGGCGCCAAATCCGGTTCCGCCGTTCTGCCCGGCGGCCCAGCCGCCGCTGTACGCGGGATCACTGGCAGTATCGAGGGCGAGTACTTGTCCCGAACAATGGCCCGTCAGTAATGCGGTCGCGCCGGAGACTGCGCAGGCGACAGCTGCGGTGCTGCTGATTCTGAAATGACTTCTCATAGCGATTTGGTGGGATGATATGCTGTTACATATTGAGATCCGCCCGATGGCGGCCTCTCTTAGGGTCGGGATGTTTTTATCAGGATTTGACGCGCGCTGCCTATTGCTCAATCGGACTACAGGCGGGTGACTATAAAAGGTGCGTTATTGATAGTTGAAGGCGTTGATAAAGCGTTCCAGCACAGGCAGGTGCGGTTCCAGATATTTCTGATAATTGCGCCAGCGACCGACCGCGCTGCGATAAAGCGGTTTTTTCACATCCGCGTGGGAAGGGGAAAGCACTCGTTTCATGCGGGCATGCTCGTAGAATTTGAGGACGTTTTCCTCATAGCCCAAGCCGAGGAACTTGAGCGTGGAAGAGGCGACGGAAGGGAGATCGTTCACCATCTCCTCGTAACGGACTTCTTTCCATTGATCTCCCATGCGGGGGCGCATCTCCAGCCAGAAGCCCATGACATTGGCATATTGTTTTACGGTGGTATCCAGGCTCAAGTAAGTGGAACTGACGGGGGTGAGCGGCAGGGCTTGCATGAAGCAGCTCATAACCACGTCGCGCGGGGCGCGCAGGGCGATGAGGAATTTAGCCTCGGGGAAGACTCTCACCACCAAGGGGATCAATAGATTCAACGCGGGATTCTTGTCCAGCAACATACGGTCGCCGATGGGGCGGCCCAGGAGCAGATTGGCGCGGCGGAAATAATTGTTACGCGACCGGGTTATAACCACGGGTGACGCCGAGTCGAACGCAGGGAGAATGTCGGTTCCCTCGGGCAAATCCCGAATCAGCGGCAGGTACGCTTCATCGTGCATCAGCTTCGTTTCTTCGGCACTGATGATGTCGCTGTGCGCGTCGAGAACTTGTTCGAGCAGCGTGGTGCCGGAACGGGGATGGCCACAGAGCAGCGCGATGCGCCGGACCGGTTGGAGTTTGGCGGCGTCCGCGCGCCAGCGATCCAGAACATCGGAAGTAATCGTCTGCTCCATTTCCGCCGCGCGGCTTTGCATGATCTGTCGATCGGCCAGGAAGGGCGCCGCACGAACACTGTAAATCGTCTTGGCTTCCCGCCAGGCGGCCATGGCCGCGTCATATTGGCCAGCCATGTCCAGAATGCCGCCCAATGCGTATAAAGCGCGAACGCGCGCCTCACCACTGGTGGCGGGATTGGCCAGGAGATCGCGGAAAAGCGTTTCCGCCTCGGACATCCTGCCCTGCGCGCGCAGAAGGTCCGCCTCCTGAAACCGCACGCGGGGATCCTCATGGTCGGCCCCGGCCAGAAATTCGGCGGCCTCCTCCAGGCGCTTGTCGCGGATGCACATGTCTACCAAGTGGAGCAAAGTGCCGGTGGAAACTTCACCTTTTTTGCTGGCGCGCTTGAAGTAGCGGAAGGCCATTTCAACGTTTTCCAATCCCAAACAAATTTGTCCTGCCTTTTCGAGGGTTTGGATGGGATTCGGGGAAAGTTTCACCGCCTTTTCGATATAACGTTCGGCGGTGGCAAATTCGTAACGTTGCACGTACGCCTGGGCGAGGTTAAGCAGGAGGGAGGGGTTTCCGGGCTCTTTGCGCGCCGCTCGCTCGAGCAAGTGGATGGCTTTCTCGAATTCCAGATTTTCCCAAGCCATCCTTGCTTCCAGTTGGAGTCGTTCAATAGCCGAATTCGGCACATTTCGGGCGAGCCAGTTCATATCGTGTCGCGCGAGAGACGGTAAGGTTTGAACTGTGTTTGGAGCAAGTAAAAGCCGGCTGCTCAATACGTGGCGGTGATTTCGGCCTTTCCGATATTCCCGGGAAGAACGACCCAATCCCGGTCAAGCATCCGCCATGGCTTTCCGTTCACCACCACGTGTTTGAGCGGTTTTTCTCCCGGCATCCGGAATCGGAGGCGGATTGTATGTGGCGGGTTGCGCATGGGACCTTGGAGTTTGGCGGTGACGCCGGCCGGCGCGCCTTCGTAGACGATTGACGTTTTTCCAAAGTAGGTGGCGGTATTTTCGATGCCGCAACGCTTACCCGGTGCCAACCAATTGCGCGGAACGGCCTGACCGATCAAAAGTGCATCGCCTTCTTCACGGACAAACAATTCGCGCAGCCAGCCGCAAGCGTTGCCTTCATCGGACGTTTTGTATTGGTCGCCGGCCCAATCGCCCATTTCCGGGAGAGCGTGTTCGGTGTTCATGTGAACGTCGGGAAAATGGTTGAGGGCGATGGCATTGAAAATGGCGCGCAAGGCTTGTTTGACGTCGTCACGATAGAGATAGGCCTCCGGGTCCAACAAGAGGCAGGCCTGCATCGACATGCCTCCGCGGCCGAACCAATATTTGTCGAAATCATCCACGGTATAACCATATTGTGGGGAAAGGAAAAGATTGTCTTCGTAGTCTTTAAGAATCCATTGCGCTTGAACGGATTTGGGGTCGATGGCCCGGGTGATAATGAGATGCATGGCACCTTCGAGAGTTTCACAAATCCAGCCGAAGCTTCGGCCGCGGCGTTGGACGTAGGAAGGGATTTGCGGAACGGCGGTGCCGTCGCGCAGGCGGACGACCGGCGAGCGGACTGAAGCGGCGAGGAAATGATCCAATAATTTCTGGTGGTAACGATCCGCGGCAGCACGAATGCGGGGGGCGTCCGGAGAATGGATTTGTTCGAGCGCCCACGCGGCGCTGTCGAGGCCGCGCCACGTATAACAACTTGTGGACAGCCAATTCCACCAATCCCCAATGTCTTCGAGGTCTCCCGGAGGCAAAAGACCTTCGGCCAGGTCCACGCGGTTGGAGGTTCGGGCGGTCTCGCGGATGATCCAGTCCGCACCGGCGAGGATTGCCGGAAGCGCATGGCGCAGCCAAGTTTCATCGCGAGTGAAGCGATAGTGCTCGACCAGGGTTGATAAAATCCAACCGTGATGCTGATTGTAGCCGCCGGCTTCATAACCGCCGGCTCCATAGAGGACGCCTTCCTTCGAATCGAAATCCCCGGGCAGTCCCACCGTTCCCTGATAGTGAATCCAGGTTTCCAGGCAATCCGCGGCTTCCTGATGATAACCGCGGCGATCCATGTCCAACACCATCATGCACGATTCATTTCCGTAGACGCCGTAATTAAACGAACTGACGCGAGCAAAACGCCGGTTGCTGCCCGGTTCTCTTTCCGCGTTGATGAGGAAATGTCCGGCGGCGGCGCGGTAAAATTCATTCAGGACCGGTTCCGGAGTAATAAGGCGGGCGCTTTTGTTTAAAGCATGGCGCCAGTAGTCGCCGGTGTTTTTCCGCTCTTGTTCGAAATTCAAGGACTTCAAGGCTTCGGTTTCTGAGGTTTCCACCAAACGCAAGTAGGGGACTTTGATGATAATCGATTTGGCCGCGTGGGCAGCGAGCGGCGCGCTCCAATGGAGTTCATTGTTCTCCACCGTCGGCGAAGGATCAGCCACGATCTGGCCGCGCACCTGATTGTCATTTTGGAGCAAACCTTCGGCGGTAACCTGAAAGGGAGTGGTGCCTGTTGCGTTGTTGGTGAGGGTGATGGGCAGAGTGGCGGTGAGCGGTGCATCCGTTGTGTTGGTGAAATCGAAGCGCAGCATCGCGACGGCAGTCGCATCCGGCGGTGGTGGCGCATCTGCGTTCGCGCCTTGAAGCGTGGTGGCGAAGGCGGTTTGAGTGATGCGCATTCCATTGCGCTCCCATGTCGTGATTAAAGTCGGAACAGATTCGTCCTCGATGTGGCGTTCGATGGGTTTATCCGGAAGGCCGAAAGCGAATTTCACCGGCCCCTTTTCCAGAGCAAGCCGCGGCGTATCCCGGGCGGGCAATATTTCCATGAAGTGGTCGTTGCGGCGGAATGAAAGCATGCCATCGCGATCAACGCAGAATTTCTGGCGCGAGCCATCCATTCCGATGATGAAGGAAATACGGGATTTTTTCGGCGGCAGGCCGTTCCATGCCGAGGTCCATGTTTGCTCGGGCAAATCAGTGATGCGGTCATACAGAGTTTTTTGGCCGGCGTGGCGCACATCCGCCGCAACGGCAGAGAAATCACGCTCATCATTTGCCGGGAGCACTGCCGCGCCGAATTCGGGCAGGTAAAGCGCTCCATCGCTTAAATCGTCCATTTTGAAAGTGAATGTATTGGTGCGATTTCTCACGGTGACGAGGGTGCGATCGAACGTATTCGGATCGCTGTTGACGGCTGTGCGAACTCGAAACGTGGAGATGCTTCCCTTTGTTGTGGTGTTCAGAATCCGCCCGTTAAATGCTTCAGCTTGAACCTCAGATTTAGCCGGAGTGTGTTCCCAGGCAATTCGCACGGAGCGGTCCGTGAGTGTGGAGTCGGTCAGAGCGTGAATCCGAAGGATTTTCGGGAAGGTCTGATTTGACGCAACGCGGACCTTCAGGGTGAATCGTCCGTTGGAAGCGTAATTTGTGAGACTCGGGAATTCGTGCTCGTTGATCGGTCGAAAGGTGAACTGAACGGACCGGCCGGAAATAGATTGCACTGCATCGGCCACTCGCCACCCGCCGTTGTACCAATTCCCGAGTTCCATCCAACCGGACCAGCCATTGCCCAATTCCTGATCTTTGGGCAAATGCTCCTTCGGCCAGTGGCTTCCCCAGTACTCGATCCGCAGTTTTGATTCCGCGGGAATAGGCTCGGCAAAATCCACGACGACGGAATGTATTTCGCGCGGGTCTTCCCACATCAAGCCGTTGCCTTCGGGCAAAGGAATCGCGAAGGGTGCTGCATCGAACATGGCGGTATCGCTCTCTGTCCCCTCGGTTGGGGGGGACGATTTTCCGGAAGACGGGTCAAGGGCGGCGACGAGACTCTGGGCGTACCAGCGCGCGAGATAATCGTTCGGGTGCAGCGGGTCGTTGATACAGTCTTTGGGTTTTTTGGCCGCAAACACCCACCCGCTGATGGCGGTCATGTCCACGAATTGCACGCCGGGTCCGGTCATCGCCTTCAAAGTCGTGGCGTAATCTCCGACGACGTTCCAGTATTGTGCGTTGGTCGTGTAAGCCGGATCGAATCGCATGGTGGAAACCAGAAGAAACTCGGCATTGGGGTTTTGGTGGCGAACAGTTTTGATGACGTTCGCGATATGATTCGAAAATGTATCCGCGGGAATGCTCCAGAAATCGTTCTGTCCAAAGGCGACAATCACGAGGCCGGGATTCAAGGATGCAACCATCGGCTCCGCGTAGGTGTCCGCCCATTTTGAATCAGCGCCGCTTTGAGCGGAGTTAAAAAACTGAATTTTCCTGTCGTGATAAATCTCCTTCAAGCGATGCACAAAAAGTTCGGGCCATGGCGGCAGATAGGGTCGGATGTGCGAGAGGCGGCTTCCGCCGAGCCCATGGGTGATGCTGTCTCCGTACGCCACCACGGTCAGAGGGGCGCGCTTTTGAAGTATTCCGAGCGTGTGTGGCAAACCATCGCCGAGGAAGCCCGGGATTGGATGGTTCCAGCTATCATCGTGTTCGTAGGTCACCATCACCTGCTTGCCGCCGACGACGTTCCACTGATACTCCCCTTTAAGCAGGTTCTCGCTTCGGACCTGCGTCATGCGTGATGACGCGGTGCAAACGAGCGTCCGTCCGTCGAGAGTGTAGTCTGTGCCTTCGGAATAATTTGTGGTCAGGCCGTAGTCCTGGACTGAGATGATTCGCGTCGGATGAAACATCAACTGACCGGCAGCCGGTTCTCCATTCGTTGAAAGCATCAGGACGGCCTCTCGGTTGATTCTCTTGCCGAGCCAAAACGGTTGCATCGCTTCATCCAAATTGCACGTTGGTTTCAGGTCGGCGGCGTTTTCGTCCGTCATCTCCAGTTTTACCTGGTCCACGGTGACGGAACCGGGCGATGCATCCTTGGAAAAGTCGATTTCCATCCACTTCGTGAGCGGGTGTGCTTCCATGAAGTGAGAGAACTTGCGTGGATCTTTTTTGTCCCTGTGGATGTCGTTTAACGAGTCGACCTTCATCACCTCATGCCCACTTTTGTCCAGGAAGCGGATGGCAAAAACATATCCGTTCGTGTGATCCGACTGGACGAGGGCGGACAGGGTGAAATCGTTTCCGCTGCCGATCTCGATTCGTTGCGAAAGTGAGCCTGCGCCAGGGCCGAGGATTACTGAAGACTTTCCCTCCAATGGAGCCTGCGTTTCCAGACGGACGGCGCCGCTGGTGTTCCAGGCGGTGAGTCCATTTTCGAAGTCTCCATTAACAACCGAGAAACTCTGGTTGGCGAAAACTGTGGAGCAGCCAAAGCTCAGAAGAAACACGGCCTTGGCCCACAGGAATTTTTTCATGTCTTATAAGATTTAACTCACCCGCAGATAGGTCGAATACGGCTCACTTGCAATTTCGACGAAGGGCAACAGCTTAATCGGCGTCCCGATGGTTGTCGCCTCCCAACTTCGCTGGCCTGTTCTTTTAGCCGCCAACAGATTCGTCCGTGTCACTGAAGGAACCGTGTCCGTGATGGCGAACAGCACCAGCGGGCCGTGCAGCAGGGCGACTGTATCCGGATGCTGCTGGTCAATCGGCTCCAGGCGAGTTGTCATCGGCAAAATCAGGTCGATGCGGTCGCCGGTGTTCCATTGGCGGCGCACGGGTGCAAAGGCGCCGGGAATTACTTCAGCCGAGACGCGGCGTCCATTCACTGAGATCGAAGCGCCCGTGGCCCAGGCGGGGATGCGGAAATTCAATGTAAAGTCTCTTGCCCGCGAGATCTGGAGATCGAATTGCACCGCGTTGTCATACGGGTATTGGGTTGATTGATTGAGGACAACCTCCGCTCCGTTTTGCTTCCAGCGCAACGTGGAGGGGATATACAAATTCACCCAAACGCCGTTTGGATCGTGGAAGTAAGTATTGATGCGATAATCGGCGGCAACCTGGGGCAGTGTGCCCGAGCAGCACGACCAATGTTGATTGTCGCGATAGAATTTTGTGCCTTTGAAATTGTAATCGGAATAGTAAAAGGTCCGGCCGTCGGGCATCAGCGGCTTTGCCCCGAGCACGGTGTTGTACATGACTCTCTCCATGCTGTCGCCATACCGGGAATCACGCGTGACTCGCAGCAGGTAGCGGGTGAGTTTGAAATGCGCGTAGGAACCGCACGGTGTCTCGAAACTTGCGTGAGTATTGGAGAGGCTGTTGTAAAGATCCGACCCGCCGGGCGCACAGAGTGTTTCATCTGGCCCCCATCCTCCTGTCGCGAAGCTTTGTTTGGCCAGCATGTCAAAGCCGTTTTGCGCGGCGTGGAGATGCTTTTTGCTGCCCAGCGTGAGGTATGCCTGCATGGCTGACCCCAGGGAGTTGACGTGGCTGTAGGCGTGGCGTCCCGCGAGATTATTCCAGCCGTCAGCCAGCGGATCGTAATATGCATCATCAAGATATTGCCGGCCCAACTCGCGATAGCGCTTCCCGGCGCCACACTGATAAGCTAGAAAAAGATTTTCTGAAATTGTGTAGGACTCGTCCCAGGTCCAAAGGAAATCCTTATTAGGCCGCCAGGCGGTCCCATGCTCCACCGCGCGCCCCGGAAAATGAGGCAATGCAGTATTGGTGGTGTGGTCAAGAATCGAGAAAGCGTCGCGGTCGCCGACATATTTGTGCGAGTCAATCAGCCCGCAGACAATTTTATCGTAGCAGTACGTCGGGAATCGATTCTTATCATAGTAATCGCCCGAAATCGTTTCGGCGTAGAGGCGATTCAACCGCAGCACTTTCTGGCGGGTCGCCTGGTCTCGCGTGATGGCGTACATTCGGGCAAGCGCGGACACCCATTGACCAAACGTGCAACTCGGGGCGAAACCGTCCGGGTCGCCGTACTTGTAATCCGGGTTGTAACGATACCAGCCACCGATGTCCTCGCCCGGAGCCGGCTGGCCGCTCATTAAACGCAGAGGTTTCAGCAGGCTGTCATCGCTCAGGCCCATCAGGACGCGATGGGTTTCCGCCAATTGTTTCTCGTGAAGTTCGCTCGAAAGGGTGACGTCGCCGTAATCAAACTGGGCGAGTGGGGCGAACCGGATGCCTTTTGGCGATTGCCCGGCGAACAAGGATTCCGGCATCGCCAGCCCTGCCGCGGCCAGGGAAACTGTTCCCAGGAACTTACGCCGCGAGAGGTCAGGTTGCTGATAACTCATTCGATTGGCCGCCTGCACTCTGAGTTTGCGCGCCTATTGGGATTGTTGCAGGCGGTAGAACTGCTGCGGACCTGAGATCGGGTTGGTCACAAAGTTTTGGTCACCGACTGCAATGGGCGCGGGCAGGTTCGTGTTCCAGACGGACCCATTCGTCAGGCTTGGGCTGGAGGCGAGGACGAAATTGGCAGCGTTCGTCGTCCACGATAGAACGACGTTCGGGCCGGATGGCTGAATGTTCAACGTTGGGCCCGGTGGCGGGGCCTGAAGGGTCATGCTGCTGATGTGAAAGTTATTCGCCGTGTCATCGAGGCCGCTGGAGGCAGTATTCCATTGACGAAAATTGACATAATTGATGGGCAGGCTGGTCCCAACAAGAGTGCCGGAATAGGTCAAATATGGATTATTCGGATCGCTCACCGGTGTCATGGTGAGTG
>Ga0134126_10005187_pt1 | contig 16272 bp, 16 predicted proteins | sample KB31752_FD_96881 | JGI IMG/M metagenome (GOLD analysis project Ga0134126, IMG submission 96881) | Terrestrial soil microbial communities with excess Nitrogen fertilizer from Kellogg Biological Station, Michigan, USA - KB3-175-2 | ecosystem: Environmental > Terrestrial > Soil > Unclassified ...
CCACACCGGCGCCCAAGGAAATGCAGTTGAACCTTCGAACGAGGTTCCGGCCGGCTGGCGAAGGGTGGCAGGTGTCCGAAGTGACGGATGAAGGAACCGCCGCCGGGTAACAACCCAGTTGCTGGCATTGATGGCATGGCATGGCCCGGCAAGCTCCGGGCCCTTTTCTAACCACTGAGGAATGCGCATGAACCGGCCTCCTGTCTACCAGCGTGTCAACCCGCCTTCTGGGCCCGCCGCCATGATCCTGCCGGCCTTGATTCTGGGACCGCTGGGCTTGCTTCTTCTGGCTGGCGGTCTGGAGGCTATCAAAGGAAAACAGTTGCTGGGCTTTGTCTACTCCGCAGGGGGTGTTCTGATCTTTGGCTTCCTGTGCTTTTGCTTCGCCATTCATGTCCGTGCCCAGCAGGTGTGGGCCTGGCATCTCAGGACGGGACGCATTCCCTACTTCCGACATGGAGGCTTCTGGAAGGGGGCGCTGTTCGGAGGTGGGCTGGGCCTTGTCTTGGTCATTGCATGCGGCTGGATCGGGGCAGCCCACGCAGACCACCCGGTATACGGCGAGCTGGCAACCGTGGCCTTCTACTTGGCCTACCTCTACGGCATCGCCGTGATTGGCGTGCCGGCACTCATGATCGGATGGGCTAAGAGGGCGTGGGACCGTAGTGCGGTCCCGCCGGGCTGACGCTCAGTCGACAAGTTCTTCCCAATATGTATTCCACGCGATCACCGTTTTTCCCGACAGGCTGGTCGCGGCGGGGCTGAAACGCTTCATGAAGCGCCGTCCTTCCCAAGTAACAACATCCTTGGAGCGAGCGGCCGGAAACTCAGCATCCAGCAGAGCATCGCGTTCTTCCGCGGGGTTTCGCTCCAGTAGCCCGGCCGCTTTAAGCTCTGTGCTGATAGTAAGCAATCTCGCCTTTGCTGATTCCATAGCCGCGCGGAACTTGTTCGGATTGTTCCCGGAATAGTTTTCCCACTTTTCTTTAAGCTGGGCTAGGGCAGATGTGGCTTGCGCGTGATCTTCGAGGGAGTAGTGGGTCATCGAGCAGCTCCAAGCGTGGGAGCGTGGATGTTACCCCTATCTGCCAGTGGGTCGTTACGGAAGCGCGTGTCTACCGAAGGGGCGGCCCGAGTATGGCTGGGTCGAGGTCTGCTTTGAGCCGATGGTCCGCACGGACTGGCGGAAGGCCTGCTGAGTTTGGATAATGCCATCAGCAACCTTCAGGACTTGGCCCAAATGTCGAGTTTGACGCCCCGAGAGAAGCGGAAGCTTGAAGATCTGTTTGGCATGAATAGCGGATATGTGTTGGACTTCTCGAACAACACGTTCGCGCGATTCTTCGAAGAAGAAGTCGGACGGAGCATCTACGGCGGAGCCTATGAAGAGAACGGAAGCTCCAAAGCCAACCATCTGAGGAGCTTTTGGACGCGCGAGGATGATGCTTTGGTGGGACAGGCAATAAACGGACTGCTTGAGCACTGTAGGGATACTGGAAACCCCGCACTGGAACGGCAATCGCTATTTAACGAGTGTGAACTGATCGCGGCACGGCTGGCCCTGGCGAAGGAGGTTCCTGACGTCGAGGCGCTCGAGGGCGATACGCAAGACTTCCAGAAGGTAGCCAAGGCTGCCCGTGAGTGCTTCAATCGCAACGAGCCCGAGCAAGGGTTGGACCGGTTGCACACCTTTCTGGTCAAGTTCCTCAGGATGCTATGTGAGCGCCATGGCATCCCAAAGGACCGCACCGTGCCTTTGGGCGGACTCATGGGGGCCTACGTCAAACGGATCAAGGAAAAGGGGTTGCTGACATCGCAGATGGCTGAACACATCCTCAAAGCCGCGATCACGGTCTTTGGGCAGTTCGACCACGTTCGCAACAACCATTCCATGGCACACGATAACCCTGTCCTTGCCTATGACGAGGCTCTGCTGATCGCCAGCAACGTCACGAGCACGGTCCGATTCATCAAGGCATGCGAGCAGCAGTGGGAGGCACTTGAACGGTCTCGCAGGGCCGAAGCTGATCGACAAGACCTGGACATTCCCTTCTGACCGGTATGAGGACGACTACTTGCTGGTTGCAGTAACCAGTTCTGGTCGACTCCACCTCGGGCGGCGGCGCACCAGATCCGGCTGCAGAAGCGGACGGCAGCACTGGCGGCGGTAGGGACGCATTTCAGGTCCGCCGTCGATCTCGCTCTCGGATGTTCTTCACGTATTTGGCATCTTTGGCGGACTCTGGGGGAAGGTTCAGCAGGACGTTCACAAGGGCTGCGATCGATTCATCGGACAAGCGGAACGAAGCCGGCAGCCCGCCCTGGCCGGAGTGCTGATTCTCCGCGATCCCTTCTTCAATGGCTCGGACGAAGTCAGCCTCGGACGGGCGCGAGGTCTGAGACATCGCTGCGGAGCGGCTGTCATGGGATTGCACGTTGGCTTTCTCTGCATCGGTCCCGATGGCCCGAGCCATCTCTGCCAGGCTTGGCCAATACTTCAGATCGAACTGGCACAGGCTTTCCAGCTTTTCCTTCAGATAGGACTTGTAAAGCCCATTGCGTTCGCTGGCCCGGTCGATGACTTCCACAGGGTGATACAAGGTGGCACTGCTGAAGGGCCCACGGTTGTTGATTTCATCCCTTTCATCCAGCAGTTCGGCGAACTGGTCTGCCAGGTTGGCAATAGCTTCATTGACCTTGTCCAAACGTTTGCGTGCTGCGCGATCGGCGATGCTCTTCTCCGGTGTCCAATGCGCCCCAGTCGCCAGCACGCAAAACTCAAGAAAGATCTTCCACTCGATGCCGCCAAAACCCAGAGAGTGCTCGACTTCCTGGTAGACGGGGCGAAGCTCTAGTCCACGGCTAAGCATGTTCCGAGCCACCTTGCTCTCCGAAGGAACAATGCCTTCGGCCTCGTTTCGGCGGATCTGCTCCTGGAGGAACTCTTCACACACGCGTTGGGCACTATTGAGGGACACTGGGGCGTTTCCTGGCTTGGGGTGGGGCCACGATAGGAGAGGTGTTGAGGCCCGTCGACATCTGAAACCCGAGTTCCCAACTCATTTTTAGATCCCGGCTCCAACTGGGGCTTCTGCAGGAAGGGGGTGCGGTCCAGCCGCTCGCCCGGCAGCAGGGCTGACCGTGCCGATTCGCTTCGGTCAAGAGCTGGCTTCCCGCCTAGCGTCCCTGGCCAGTTGACTACTCAATCAGGAACTCGCTGGGCGCTTTTCCTTCTTGGATCAACGCAGCTAGCCACCGCGGCTGGCGTCCTCGACCACTCCATGTGTCGCTTGGGTTGGCGGGGTTCCGATACTTCGGCTTCGCCCTACCTCCGCTCGGTCTTGCGGTCTTCTTCCCACCTTTCTTCCTGGCTACTCCAGCGCTCAGGTCAGATGGGGCACCGTAAAGCTCTTCGATCGTGTAGCCATGGTCACGCACGTATTTGTCGATCTTGGCGCGCATGGCAGAGGCCTTCGGTCGCGTCAGGACCTTGGTCTGCTGCCTTTCAGCAGCGGTGATCAAGGAGCGCAACTCCTTGGCCGACAGTCGGGTGACATCAATGGTCATGAGCGGTTTCCCTGGAAATGGAGGTCCCAAGACTCGCCAGCGTGCACGAACGCAGCGACAAGTTCGTTGGACGGATTATGCCCCGGGCCTTGGCCTCGCAGTAGCATCGAGGTTTTGAACGGGATTGAAGTCCATAGTGCTCGGGTATCCCGCCTGGGCCTGATTCAAACTGTCTACGATAGGATGGGAAGGAGATGGGGAAGGTGCCGCGCTTCCGCTGAGTTCGATGATCCGAACTTCTGGCGGGCATTTTTCTTTGAAATCTTTTATTTCATCGGCGCTGGCGAGGTTCAGCCATCCCGGTGCCTTCAAGTCCGGTTTGATTGATGCGCCCGCGGCTAGTAGGTGGACGAGCTCTATGGTATGGGCAGTTCTGCTCAACGCAAATTTATCATAGCGGCGGTAAAGTCTTTCGGCTTCGTTGCGAAGAAGACTGGAAATCTTTCTTTCGTTTTTATTATCTTCGCGATATTTCTTTAGCTCGGTCTCTATCGCAGATCGTGTTTTTTTATAGCTGGTGATGAGTGATAGCGCTTCGTTGAGCGGGATGCAATAGAAAGAGGAGGGGGAATACGCGCATAAGTGGATCCAATCCAGGTCTTCTTCAGCACTGGATGAGCTCAGCTCGAGTCCGTATTCTGCGAGTCGCAATGTTTGAGGGTCGGGTAGCTTTTCTGGCAATCCGTCTTTCGCTGCTATAAATGGAGCGATGCGGTGCACCCATACTTCGTTGGCGCTCTCAGTTACTTTTGCTTGGAAAATACTTGCGCGCGCGAAGTCATTGCCAAATCTTACGACTAAAGAAAAGTCGGCCCCCCTGTAGCTCTCGCTATTTTTGGATGTGCCATATTTGTCGTATGAAAATAGGTCTAGGCCATGGGTTTGCCACGCCTGAAGGCACTCGAGAACCCAGGTCGTGGAGCTGGCGTAAGCCCCGCTGAGCCTGGAAGTGATTTCCTCTTCCCTCATCCTGCTTTCACTGTGGGATTTCAGGATTTGGTAAGTCGCAATCTGCAGTGCGCCTGACAGCGGCGTTGGCATACTCAGCTGGTCTATAGGTCCAGCACAAGCCATAATCAGGTGCGCTACTCTTCTAGAGGTCTCTTCGTCCGGCCATTCCATGCTCATTTTTAGCATCCCTTTCGCGTTTCGTAGAGGGGTGTTGCTGTTCGAAACGAGCATGCTTCAACGTATGAACAATATCAATGCCTGCGATGGATCCTTCTCGAGCGGCCCAGACCCGGGCGATGTCCTTCCAGTCCTTCGGAAGCCTCGCCCGCATTGGACTCCTCATCATCGCTTCGGGCATCGGGCCATCCGCTCCGTCGATCCATTCGTCGAAGGTGATCCTGTCTGCAGGCCTGAGGGATCTGGCCTGTTCCATGGCTGACTCGGCAAGGGCCATGTCGAACGCAAGCATGCGAGCTCGCCCATCCCAGTATTCAAGCGCGACCCGGATGGTTGGGAAATGTAGTCGATTGCCTGGCGCGTTGGCTGGCGTCGTCAGCCAACGTTTCCTTCTTGGGCCATCCTGACGAGCGAGGCATATGCCATATCGCAGTAGATGCTCTGTTGCTTTGATCCGATTCACGTAGAGATATGCCCAAGAAATATCCCCTGTTTTAGGCTTCAAGGAACCGTTGTCAAGTGCAGGGGTCAAGGGTAGAACTTCGCATCCTTGCCTAACTGCTTTTTGAACTGGCCCCGCTGATACTTCGGCATGGCCACCGGTGGTTGGAAGAGTGCGAGCGCCTCTAGTTGCCGTGGCCGCTCCAGCGGGTTCAGCGTTAGATCGACGCAGTTGATGAGCGGTCCAGCAGCCTCCTGTCTCACTCGCACATGCGGACAATCCGTGTCGGCAACAACAAACGCCCCGATATGGGGCGTTTGGTTCAATCTTCAGGGCTTCTTTGGCGGCGGCGGTGGGTTCGGCGGTGGTGCCGGCCGCGTGCTGCGGGTGGGTGGGTTGGCATTGTCAAAGAGTCCTTGCCTACCCGGCGGAGGGGGGTTAGACCCCTTTCGCAGATTTGTCATCTTCAATCGTCTCCTTAGGAAATACTTCGACCCAGCGGACATCGGTTGCGTGGATGATTATGCCATCGAGGGTGGCTAGCTCAACTAAGTCCCCATCTTCGGTGATCCAGGCCGGCTGTTGCACATAGAACTGCCCGGTCGAGGGGCTCACGGGCCATTCCTTGGGCCACCCCGTGATGCGCCTGCCGTCCTGAAGCTGAAGGATGACGTAGGCAGGGTTGGAGTCGAGGATGCAAAACCATTCGCTGGGGTGGGACGTTCGTGACGTGAATCCACGGCGGCGAAGCCAAGAGTGAAACGTATCCTTATTGACTGCGGCGGCAACCCCAACGCCCAGCAGGCCAGCAAGCAGTATCGACCATATCGTCTGGGAATCACTGGTCCAAATCCCGACGCTCTGCAGTTTGCCGGCCGCCAGAAGTCCTATCTTGAGGACCTTCGTCGCGCCATGGACGACAAAAGTGAAGACCAAGGCCTCGACCGTGCGCTCAAACTGGCTAGGCTTGGGGTGCGAAGTGAGGCCATAGAAGATCCAGGCCGACAGGAAGCCGGGAAGGAGGAACATTAGCAGCGGCGTCGCCTGGGAAAACAGGTTGTCCATCTTGTTTGTCGCCCTTTAGGTAAGACTGCATGCCCGACTTGCCAGTATGGCGGCTACATCAATCGCCTCGGCTGCATGACGGTGACTCTACTACGGATAGAACTTTGCATCCTTGTCAAGCTGCTATTTGAACTGTCCCTGCTGATACTAGGAATGGTTACCGGCCGGGCTGTGATTTATCCACGGTTCGTGGGTGTAAGAAGGTTTTTCCCGGAGTCCGGGAGAGGGGGCATGGAGATCATTACTATTCCCTCTTGTGCCATCAGCTGCCTTGCCTTGGTCGCGAAGCTCTCCCAAGTGCGTCGTCGCCATGGATGGGTTCACGGATAGAACTTGCTTTCATCGTCCAGCCACTTTGCAAACTGCCCACGCTGGTAGCGCGGCAGCTCAACGGCCGGCTGATAAAGGTCGAGCGCCTTGATCTGCTTGCTGCGCGTCACCTGCGGCCGCTTGTGCAGGTAGTGCTTTCGAAGCACCTGAACCCGGTCACGGGGATCGGTGCTGTGGCCCGTGACGAGGGCAATCTCTTTTTCGGGCACGTCGTTGGCATCGAGCTCGGTGGCCAAGGTGTGGCGGAAGGCGTGAAAACCGATGCCTTTCTCGAACCCTAGGCCCTTCAAGTAGCGGCCAAAATCGACGACGAACTGCTGGCTGTATCGTGCATTTGTCTCGCCAGTGCTGCGGCTAATGCCGGCGGAGAGCAGGGGGAACAGCCGCGAGTGTCCGGTGTCTTTCATGTCCTCTACAAAATCAAGGAAACCAGCGTCCAATAGTGGTTTTGCGATGGGCACAATGCGCATGCATCCCGCGCCTTTCATGCTCTGGCGGCACCGCCGCTTTTTCTTTGGGTCTGCGGCCAAATCCTTGTCCACCGTTTTCTGGAACGCAATGCACCAGACACCCCGCTCCTCAACGATGTCGTTCAATTTCAGCTGGCACACTTCGTTGACCCGCGCGCCTGTGTAGAGCCCAATCATCGGAGCCCACCAATGTTGGGGCTTCTTGGCCCAAGGAATGAAGGTGGCGGGGTCAAAGATGGCCTGTAGGTCTTCATCGTCGAAGAGCCGGATAGCTTTCTCCGGATCAATAACACAGTCTTCCTTGATCTTCCGAAATGCCTTCATGGGCGACGAGACGATGGCTTGTCCGTTGACCAAGTGGTTGAAGAAGGCGACGAGGAAACGGCGGTGCCTCTCTTCCGTAGCAGGGGCCAATGGAGCAACGTCTTGCTCCTTGCCCAAGGCGATTGCCTCGTTGAACGTCAGGTCCTTGAGAAGCGGGTCAGAGACCAGATTCCTGGGAGCCCACCGCAGCAGCTTCCAGAGTTGCTTGATGTGCGCGTAGTCGACTCGGCAGGCGGAGATGTTTCCACACGTTAGCAAGAGCAGCTTCAGCGTTCGTTCGGTGGCCAGCACCGTTTTTGGATCCAGCTGCCGGCGGCGCATGTCCTCCAGATGGTCCTCGATCTCCTTAGCTAGCGGACGAGCCGGGGTTCCCATGGGCAACGGCTCGGGATACCGAGTGCCGCGCTTCAGCGTGTTCTTGCGGCCCGTTTCATCCAGGGCCGCCAAGATGTGTTCCTGGAGGTTTAGGGCGGCTTCCCGCCCTTGAATGACGGCGCGGTCGATGCGGAAACGCCCGATGTGGATGCCTTCTAAATGCAGGACGCCAAAGGGGGAATCGATATAGTTACTTAGTGCTGCGGAGGGGAGGGTAGTCATGGTTCACTTCCATCGGTAGATGGAAGTAGGGATAAAACAAAGCCGAATTTCGTCAACCCGGTTGATACAAAAATCTGCGCATGGAAGAAACAACACTAGGTGTCTAAATTCCTCTGGAGACGCTGGTCGAGTTGCCAAATTCCGTTATCCGAACGAAATGGCTTAAAACAAGGTGTTTTTATCTAAATGTGGCTGAATATTCGCAGTCAATTGCGTACTGTTTGCAGTGAATTGCCTAACAATCGGTGTATCAAACCGGTTTTCCAAGGCTGAACAGCAGATAAACGGCCTATAGGCGTGTTAGTTTGAATGGATGGAGAATTGTCGGGTAGACCCTTCCTGCTAGGGGTATCGACGTCGCTGTGGTGACCCGCACACCTTTCATGGACGAGGCTTGAAGATGATGCAGTTCCGGTTGAGAGACATCGAATGGGAGTCAGGCGGGGCATCCCCTGTCCTGCCCACCCAGTGCGCGGTCGATTGTGAGGACGAGGACCAGATTGCCGACGCTCTGAGCCGTTTGCATGGGTGGCTTGTCAGCAGCTTCGTTGTTGAGGACAGCAACTCTTTGCCGGATGACCCTGGGCGCACCTAGGGGAGTCGGTTGAGAGCGCGTGACCGTTGGTCACATCACTAAGTCAATGTGGGCATTGTCTGTGAGCGAGTTGCCAAGGGGGGCACCTTGATTACCGGTCTGTCGATTCATCGCTACAAGAGCTTCCATCCTACGGTTGCCCCGCCTATCAGCTTTGGTCATGGGACACCTCCAAAGCCAGTGTTCCTCTATGGAACCAACGGGGCTGGAAAGAGTGCAATCGGGGAGGTGATTCAAGGTATAAGCAGCGGCGATGAGAAATTTTCTCACTGCCAGATGCACACCTCCAACAACGCAGCCTATCGCGTGCTTGTCTACAACCAACGGTTCGTAGACAAGGTGATCCGGACGGCAGAAGGTGTTCCTGGAATTTTCACCATAGGTGCCTTGGATGCTGAGGCCCAGGCTGAGATCGAAAGAAAGAAGGAGGAGGCCGAAGCGCTTGATGCGCAGCTGGAAATGGTCAAGAGGAAGATTGACCAGTCGACCGATGCCGACAAGAAAATTCAGGAGATTGCGATAGCCGGGGCGTGGAAGGCTCACGCCGCCTACAACAAGCCGCCGTTTCGTGATCTGTTGAAAGGGTCTCACGGCGACCGTAAGAAGTTCTTTGAGGACTTGGATGCCTTTGCAGTTGCAGACGATTTCGAGCTGGACAGCTTGGACCGGTTACAAGAGCGACTTGCAGATGCGACCAGCTCTGAAACCGCCCAGGACAAGGTCTCGGTCGACCTCTCGGGTCTCAGCTCTATCGAATCAGATCCGATCTGGGCTGAAAAAATTGTCGTGTCGTCTGCCAGCCGGCTGGCTCCCTTGATTGAAAAATGGGGGAACAGCGACTGGGTTGGGCAGGGGCGCGACATCCCACACGGAACCGACTGCCCGTATTGCCAGCGGAAGCTGCCAGAGGGATTCGCTGAGGACTTATCCAAGCTCCTGGACGGAGACCGGCAGGCGCGAATTGAAAAGGTTAAGCAGCTCGCTGAGGACTACGAGTCGAAGGTAGGTCAGGTTGAGATTTCGGTTTCCACGGTGTTTGAGCACAGCTTTGCGCAGAAGGACGAGCGCCTGTCCCAGGCCTGGGAGTTGTTGTTGGCCCGGCTCAAGGCAAACATCACCGCGATGAAATCCAAGGTCGAAAAGCCTGCAGAGCTGTTTGAAATCAAGCCAAGTGATGTGGGCCCCGTGCGGGCTGCCGTCGACGCCATCAACAAGCGAGTCACCGAGTTCAATGCCAGGATCGCTGACCGGATCGCTGAACAGGGGCGCATCCGAAAGATGCTCTGGCAGGTGATGCGCCGCGAAAGGGCACCCGTCTACGATGCCTACAAAGCGGCCCACGCTCCTCTGGTGCAGGCGCTGACGGCGGATCGCGCTGAGAAAGCTGCCATTGAGACGAACCTGCTGGACATCTCCGTTCGTCTTAAGGAGTTGGGGCAGCTCCAGACGGGCGTGGGGGCGGCTGTCGAAAAGATGAATGCGCGTCTAGCGGGCATGGGTATCACCTCTTACTCTATCTCCAGTAAAGGAGAGGAGCACCTGTATTGCTTAAGCCGTCCTGGGCAGGCAGAGGGCGACATGACTTCCCTCAGTGAGGGCGAGAAGACACTCATCTCGTTCCTCTACTTCCTCGAGCGCCTGACGGGCTCTGATGAGGAAGATGCCGGTCCGGTCGACCTGGGCAGAACGATTGCCGTCATCGACGACCCGATTTCTAGCCTGTCGCACAACTTCGTGTTCGACATCGCTTCCATCATCCAGGAGGAACTCATCAAGCCGCCCGAGGGCGTGCCTCGATTGCGTCAGGTGATCGTGCTGACCCACAACCTGTTCTTCCTACACGAGATGCTCAGGCAGACCGTGGGGCCAGAGTTAGCGAACCAGGACAGGCGATGCCAGCTGCTGCGGGTAGTGAAGTCAGACCATACGAAGGTCGTCCCGATGAGGGCATCGGAGATGATGAACGACTACCAGGCCTTGTGGCAGGTGCTTCGGGATGCACGCGATTCCAATACGCCAGCGATCATGGTTCCCAATGCCATGCGATGCATCCTTGAGCACTTCTTCTGGTTCACCCACCAAGAAGGGAAGTTCAAAGAAGCTCTGAAGAAGGTTGCTGCCGCCGATGCGTCCTTCACGCCGCTGGCGCGCTTCCTGGACAGGGGGTCTCACAGGGATGGCATCAACATCACCGTGATGGACTTCAATCATTACGACTTGATCTACTACTTTGACAAGTTCAAGGCGGTGTTTGATGCTGCAGGATTCCCAGAACACTATGCTGCCAACATGGGCGTCGATCCACTCCCTGCGGCGCAACAGGGGTAGCGCGGCATGAAAGGACCACTGTTGGAGCCCTTGACCGCTTTTACTGCCACTTATCGTCGTCCCACATTGCACGCAAAGGTCAATCAGTTCGCGATTCGCTGTTTCCGAGATGTTGGAGACGGTGACTACATCGCGGCACGTCTGGCTATGAGGTCGCGCCTATACTCTCAATACCTGACCGCCGCCGAGCAAGCTGTAGAAAAATATTTAAAATGTATCTTGATGCTGAACCGGTATGACACGAGGCAGCTCAGTCACAGGATCGATCTAGCGCTTGAGAGAGTGCGCTCTGTTCTTTCGATATCCCTGAATCTAACCGCGGTTGAGCAAGAAGTTTTCGACAACTTGGTTGCGTGGGACTTTGATCGTTACTTGGTGAGGTCTTATCATGTCAAGGATGTCCATCTCGGCGGACTGGATCTGCTCGTTTGGCGTTTGAGGCAGTATTGCGAGCCTCTTGACGTAGTGCATTACGCTGACGAGCCATCGAGCACCCTGCTGAGGCAGAACTTGATTGCCGTTGAGGCTAAGAGTATTTGTGACCCAAAGGCTGGCCATCTGCCTCAAGGGCTACTCGAGAAAATTTTGGCCGAAAGGCGGCACCCAGCGAGAAGCGGGTTGGTATGGCGCAACTTGCGATTTAATTCCGCAAATCGGAAGCGAACACGCATGTCTTCTGGTTGGAGCTTCGTCCACTCGCCGATGGATATGTCCGACGATCCGCGGGTTGTGGACGAGGCCAAACGATGGATGAGATTGCGATGATGGTATGGACCATGCCCAGTGCTCTCTAACGACAGTCTCAGGTCCCAATCTTCAATGGATCTGCTGCGCTCGCTCAATGCCATCGAGGCGCAGGCGTTGCTCACCACGCTCAGCTACCAGCTGGCGAACCGATGGGTCCACGCGGGCGTCAAGGTGACTCAGGAGCGCCCCCAATAGCTCTGCGTCATCAATAGATTCCGCCCCGGCTAGAAAGACGATGCTCGCCACTCGCTGGCGTCGTTTGGCCTGTTCACGCTTTGCCGCATTCCTGGCCCTGCTTTCTCGCCGTTGGTCTGCCAATAGTTCTCTCACCTGCATCTGCGCAAGGCTTTTGGTCGCCCTTGCGATACGGTCGTGATATTGATTGGTGGGGGGCATGCTGATCTCCTGAGGCGCCTGGAACCAGTGAATCATTCAATCACCGCTCGTCAAGACTTCCACGCGTCTTGGCGGTCGGCATCGCTGACTTCGATGAACGGCCTGATTCTAAGCAGTGAACGAAAGAGCAAGAGCGCACCTAGGTGTCACTGCGTGACACGTGCGCAAAGGGCTTCGCCCCTTGAACCCCAATCGCTTACAGCGCTTGCGAAAATCGAAAGCCACGGCATAAACGAAGCAACTTCCACTGCTTCGGAGCCTCATGGCCATCTACCACGCCAACGTAAAAACCTTTAGCCGGGCCAAGGGCCATTCGTCCATTGCAGCAGCCGCCTACCGTGCCGGCCTCCTGCTCGAGGACGAACGCACCGGGCAGCGCCACGACTACCGCCGACGCGACGGCGTGGTCGAGACGCGGTGCGTCATTCCGGACGGTGCTCCCGATTGGGCCCTGATTCCGGCCGCGCTTTAGACTCAGGCCGAGGCCGCAGAACGGCGCAAGGACTCGACGATTGCCAGAGAGTTTGAGTTTGCGCTCCCCCACGAGCTCAGTGACGAGCAGCGCTCGGCCTTGGCTGCCGAGGTCACGCGTGCCCTGGTCGACCGTTACGGCTTCGCTGCGCAGGCGAGCATCCACAGCCCAGGAAGCAAGGACGGGTTGAACTGGCATGTGCACGTGTTGGCCACTACCCGGCGCTTGGGTCCCGATGGCTTTACCGACAAGACCAAGGAGTTGGACGGTGGGCCATCGGGCAGGGCGGAAGTCGAGTGGGTCAGGGAACTGGTCGCCCGAATCACAAATGCCCATTTGGAAGCAGCCAGCCTGGACGTTCGTATCGACCACCGCAGCCTGAAGGCCCAGGCCGACGACGCCTTTGCGCGCGGCGATCTGGTCGCGGCCGCCGTGTTGTCGCGGGAGCCGACGCAGCATGTAGGGAAAGACGCCTCTGCCATCGAGAGACGTGGCGGCAGGTCACGACGAGGCGAGCAAAACCGGTTCATCGAAGAAGACAACGAAGAGACCTTCAATGAAATGCTCAGGCAATTTGAGCAAGAGGGCAGGGCAATGGAGACGCCGACCGGCCATACCAGGCAAAAGGCGCGTCAGGAATCGCGCAGGCGCTCGACGGCGACGCTGGCGTTCCAAGATGGTCACATCGAGATGTCGCCGGGTATGGCTCGGGTTGCCAGCGCAGGGCGGCAAGGATCGGAGGTTGAGTCAGGGCCGGCCGCCGCCACGCTTGAGTCGATCCGAGCGGAGGTGATTCAGCAGGGCACGCTGCTGAAGGGTGACCTTGCTGCCCAAGGGCTCCACAACACGTTGAACGCTGTGCATATGGTGGCCGCGAACCCCGTGCTTGCCGATGCAGGCAAGGAGTACCGCTCGCTTCTCAGCCGACTCCTCGTGGGGCTGCGACGCTTTGCTGCGGCACTGGCCCGCTTCCCCCGCCGTATTGAGGCGGTGCGGCGTGCCATTCAACTCAAGCACATGGCTGAGCAGTCCTGGGAAGATTTCGTGGCGAACCACGCTGAGCCCGGTCCGTCCTGGTCGAAAGGGGAATGGGAGAAGAGGCGGGGGCGTCGCCTGGCTGCGCTCGAACATCGACTCGACCAGCATCGACTCGCGCGCAAATCGTCGTCACTCGGTTGGCTGTTCGGGCAACGTGAGCGGGCCGGCGCTCCTCTAAGAGGTCTTTACGTCTACGGCGACGTCGGCCGTGGCAAGACGATGCTGATGGATCTCTTCTTTGAGACCAGCGCGATCGTTCGCAAGCGACGCGTACACTTTCACGAATTCATGGCCGACGTGCACGAGCGAGTTCATGCCTACCGTCAGGCGACCAAGAACGGCGAAAGCGGTGAGCGCGATCCAATCCAGCTCACTGCGGCGGCAATTGCACAAGAAAGCTGGCTGCTGTGCTTTGACGAATTTCACGTGACCGACATTGCCGACGCCATGATTCTCAGCCGCCTGTTCACGCGCTTGTTCGAACTCGGCGTCGTCGTGGTGGCGACATCCAACCTGGCGCCTGGTGATCTTTACAAAGACGGGCTCAATCGCGCTCTGTTCGTTCCTTTCATCGTCATGCTGGAGCGCCACTGTGAAGTGATACGGCTCGAGGCGCGCACCGATTTCAGACTGGAAAAGCTGACCGGCCTGCCGACTTGGTATGTGCCTGATGACTCAAAAGCCGATGCCGCTCTCGACAATACATGGCGACGACTCGTCGGCGGTCATGCGGGCGCGCCGCAAGAGCTGATCGTCAAAGGCCATACTGTTCGTGTCCCAAAAGCGGCGATGGGAGTTGCGAGATTTTCGTTTGACGACCTCTGCCTGCAGCCGCTGGCGGCAGCGGACTATCTCAGGATCGCGCATGAGTTTCATACCGTCATCCTGGATCATATTCCGGTTATGCATCATGCTCAGCGCAACGAGGCCAAGCGCTTCATCATCCTGATCGACACGCTTTACGACCACGCGGTGAAATTGGTCGCCTCCGCACAGGCGCAGCCCGACCGGCTGTACCTTGCTTCCGATGGCTATGAAGCCAACGAATTCAAACGTACGGCGTCACGTCTGATTGAGATGCGCTCGCAATCTTACCTCGGGCTCCCGCACGGTCCGCGGCACGCAGCCGATGTCGATCCAACAAAGATCGTCGAAACCTGAGCAATGGATCTATCGTGCAGCGGCATCACGACTAGCCTCTGGACAGCGCGTCATCCTGGTATAATGTATACAAGACTTGGACTGCCAGGAACTGACCCATTTCCGCTTATTGTCGGGTCCGACCCGACCGGCTAACCAACCACAATTGGACCGCCAGTCCTGGCGGCCACATAGATCGAGAGCTTTCCCACCATGGCGCGTAACAAGATTGCGTTGATCGGCGCCGGCCAGATTGGCGGCACGCTGGCCCACCTCATTGGATTGAAACAACTCGGTGACGTCGTGATGTTCGACGTCATGGAGGGCATTCCGCAGGGCAAGGCCCTCGACATCGCCGAGTCTTCGCCGGTGAATGATTTCGACGCCAAGTTTACCGGCACCAACACCTACGATTCCATCGAGGGCGCCGATGTGTGCATTGTCACTGCCGGTGTTCCGCGCAAGCCCGGCATGAGCCGTGACGACCTGCTCGACATCAACCTCAAAGTCATGGGTCAGGTCGGATCAGGCATCAAGAAGTATGCGCCAGACGCTTTCGTGATCTGCATTACCAATCCTCTCGACGCCATGGTGTGGGCGCTGCAGAAGAGCTGCGGTCTGCCCCAGCATAAAGTCGTCGGCATGGCCGGCGTGCTCGACTCTGCGCGCTTTCGCTATTTCCTTGCCGACGAATTCCACGTCTCGGTGGAAGACGTAACCGCATTCGTGCTCGGCGGTCACGGCGACACCATGGTGCCGCTCATCCGCTATTCGGCAGTGGCGGGCATTCCCGTGCCGGATCTGGTGAAGATGGGCTGGACCACGCAGGCGCGCGTCGACGAGATCGTGAAGCGCACCGCGAACGGCGGCGCCGAAATCGTCAACCTGCTCAAGACAGGCTCGGCCTTCTACGCGCCGGCCGCATCCGCGGTTGCGATGGCGGAAAGCTATCTGCTCGACAAAAAGCGCGTGCTGCCATGCGCGGCGCACCTGAACGGCGAATACGGCGTCAAGGATATGTATGTCGGCGTGCCGGTCGTCATCGGCGCCAAGGGCGTCGAGCGCATCGTCGAGATCGAATTGAATTCGAGCGAGCGCGCGGCATTCGAGAAGTCGGCCGGCACGGTGCAAGGTCTGATCGAGGCCTGCAAGAAGATCGCACCGAATTTGGCGTAAGCATGAATGACCGGCCGCGGCACAGAGGTGCCGCGGCCGATGTTTTTTAGAGAGCGAGGGTCGCCGCAATGAACATTCACGAGTACCAAGCGAAAGCCGTTTTGCGCGAATTCGGCGTGCCTGTGCCGCGCGGCATTCCCGCGTTCACCGTCGAGGAGGCGGTCAAGGGCGCGCAAGAGCTTGGCGGGCCGGTGTGGGTGGTGAAGGCGCAAATTCATGCCGGCGGCCGCGGCAAGGCCGGCGGCGTCAAGGTCGTCATGTCGATCGATGACGTGAAGAAAGAGTCGACCCGCATCCTCGGTTCGACGCTGGTCACGCATCAGACCGGTCCGCAGGGCAAGAAGGTCAACCGCCTCTACATCGAGGAAGGCTCGGCGATCGACCGCGAGTTCTATCTCTCCGCGCTGATCGACCGCGAGACCTCGCGCGTCGCCTTCGTCGTCTCGACCGAAGGCGG
>Ga0134126_10005188_pt1 | contig 16272 bp, 11 predicted proteins | sample KB31752_FD_96881 | JGI IMG/M metagenome (GOLD analysis project Ga0134126, IMG submission 96881) | Terrestrial soil microbial communities with excess Nitrogen fertilizer from Kellogg Biological Station, Michigan, USA - KB3-175-2 | ecosystem: Environmental > Terrestrial > Soil > Unclassified ...
AGGCGCTGTCGCGCCACCGCGTCGCGGACCTGGAGATCGTCCACCCGACGCTCGAGGAGGTCTTCCTCAGCTACTACGGGGACGCGGAGCGGTGAGGGCGCTCTTCGTCGCTCAGCTGCGAGAGCGGCGGCGCTCGCCGCTCTCCTGGGGGCTGCCGATCGGGGTCTGGGCGGCGTTCATCGTCGCCATCTACCCGTCGGTGGAAGGCGCGCTGGCCAAGGCGACGCGCGGCTACCCGAAGGCGCTCAAGGAGGCATTCGGCGTCGGCGCGCTCGCAAACGTCGCGGAATACCTGCAGGCGGAGATGCTCAGCCTGATCGTTCCCCTCGCCGTCGGCTACCTGGCCGTCCGCGCCGTGGCGAGCGCGCTGTCGGGGGCCGCGGAAAGCGGGCGGCTGGAAATGCTGCTCTCCGCACCGGTGTCGCGCCACGCGGTGGCGTGGGCCGCGTTCATCTCGACCGCCGCCGAGGTCGCGGTGGTCCTCGCCATCGCCGTGCTGCTGACGATGCTCGGCAGCGCGCTGGCGGGCGCAGGGCTCTCCTTCGGCGACGCCCTGTCCGGGTTCGCGAACGTGTGGCCGCTGGCGGTCCTCTTCGCGGGCCTCACGATCGTCGTGACCGGCTGGTCGCTGCGGACCACGATCGTCACCGGGTCACTCGCGGGGGTGCTCGTCGGCGCCTACGTGCTCGACCTCGTGGGACGCCTCGACACGCACCTTAACGGTGTGAGCTACGCCTCCCCCTTCCGCTACTACGGCAACGCCATCCGCGACGGCATCGACCCGGTCTCGTTCATCGGCGTCACAGCCGTCGCCGTGTTGCTCGCCGCGATCGGCACGGCGCTGTTCGAGCGCCGCGACCTGTGACCCCGGGGCCCGGCCTCGGCTGGACATCGCGCGCGGTCAGCTCCTCGCCACAGCGATCGCACGACACGTGCGCGTGCGCCTCGCCTGGCCGAACGGCGAGCGACGGGAAAGCTCGTCATCACGCGACAGGCGCCCAGCAAATAGTGTCTCCGCGGTGAGCAAGCACGTCGTCATCCTGGGGGCCGGGTTCGGCGGGCTCGAGCTTGCGAGCTGCCTGTCCGAGACGAGCGCCGACGCGGTTCGCGTCACCCTGATCGACCGCAACGAGGCGTTCTTCTTCGGCTTCTCCAAGCTCGAGGTGATGCTCGGGCGCGAATCGGCCGCGGAGATCATGCTGCCGTACAGCGAGTTCGTGAAGGACGGCGTCGAGTTCCGCCGCGAGACCGTGACCGCTGTCGATCCGGCGACACGCCGCGTGACGACGGACGCCGGCTCCTATGACGCGGACTACATCGTCGTCGCGCTCGGCGCCGACTACGACTTCGCCGCCACCCCCGGGTTCCGAGAGGGCGGCCACGAGTACTACTCGCTCGCCGGCGCCGAGCGACTGCGCGACGAGCTCGCGGGCTTCCGGGGCGGCAAGGTGCTGGTCTCGATCCTCGGCCAGCCGTTCAAGTGCCCGCCCGCACCGTTCGAGGGCTCCTTCATGCTCGACGAGCACTTCAAGGAGCAGGGCATCCGCGACGCGGTCGAGATGACGACGACGTTCCCGATGTCCCGGCCCGTCCCGGTCACAGGCGAGGTCTCGCAGATGTTCCGCGAAGGGCTCGCCGACCGCGGCGTCACCGAGCTCTCCGAGCACCTCGTCACCGGCATCGACCCGGCGGCCCGCACCGCCCAGCTCTCGAGCGGGGAGACGCTCCCCTACGACCTGTTCGTCGGCATCCCGGTCCATCGCGCCCCCGCCGTGCTCGCGGACTCCGGGCTCGTCGAGAACAACTGGGTGCCCGTGGACCAGACCAACCTCAGGACCCGGTTCGACGGCGTCTACGCGCTCGGCGACGTGTCCAGCGGTCCGCGCACCGTCCCCAAGGCCGGCATCTTCGCGGAGGCGGCCGCCCGGGTCGTCGCCGCTGACATCGCCGCCGCGATCGCGGGCGCGGAGCCACCTGCTCCGTATGAGGGCTCGGGCGTCTGCTACGCGGAGTTCGGCGGCGGGCTCGTCAGCAAGGTCGAAGTCAACTTCCTGCGTGGCGATTCGCCGGAGGCCCAGCGGCGGGATCCGTCGCTCGCGTTCGCGGCCGAGAAGGAGGAGTTCGGGAGGGTCCGCAGGGCGCGCTGGTTCGGGCGCTCCTGACGGCCCCGGCTGGGCTCTCGCGCCGTGGACTGGGGCGCCGGCGCATATGAGCACATCGCCACCGGCCTGGAGCCGGCGGCGCGCAGGCTCGTCGAGCTGGCGGCCCCGCGCGCAGGCGAGCACGCCGTCGACGTGGGCTGCGGCACCGGAAGTGCGGCGCTGCTCGCGGCCGAGCGCGGCGCGAGCGTGACCGGCGTGGACCCAGCCGGGCGCCTGCTCGATGTGGCGCGAACCCGCGCGTCGGAGCTGGGTCTCGATGCGAGCTTCCTCGCCGGCGACGCGGCGGCGCTCCCGCTCGAGAGCGGCTCGGCAGAGGTGGTGATGTCCTGCTTCGGTGCGATCTTCGCGCCTGACGCGAACGGCGCCGCGGCCGAGATGGCGCGGGTGGCGGGCGGAGAGAACGCACGGATCGCCTTCACCGCCTGGCTGCCGGAGGGCGCGCTCGCCCGAGCCATGGGCACCCGCGCGCAGGCGCTGTCGCGCGCGGGCGCCGCCGGCGGCCCGCCCCCGTTCGCATGGCACGACGCCGACGCGCTGGCCGCGATGTTCGCGCCGCTCGGCTTCTCGATCGAGATCCACGAGCAGGCCCTGGCGTTCACGGCCGCCTCGCCGCGCGCGTTCCTCGACGCCGAGATGCGTGATCACCCCGCGTGGATCGCGGCACGCTCCACGCTGGCGGGCGAGCTCGATGAGGTGCGCGAGCAGATCCTGGCGATCCTCACCGAGGGCAACGAGGATGCCGCGGGCTTCCGCATCACCAGCCGCTACGTCGTGGCGATCGCGCGCCCCGCGTAGGAGCTCTCAGCCGCTCTCGAAGTGCTCCGTGAACGCGTGCGCGGGCAGGATCTCCCGGAGGGCCGGATCGCGCTGCGCGCCGACCCACAGCTCATCGCCGACGCGGATCGAGTGCGCGTAGGCCTCGAACGCGCACTGGTAGTACGGACGCCAGGCGTCGTGGAGGATCGCGATCCCGTTCTCGCTCAGCAGTGAGCTCGCCTCGAGCAGGCACCGGCGTCGCTTGCGCCCATCGACGATCGCGATGTCGAAGCGGCGCCCGAGGGAGGCCGGCAGCGCCACGTAGGCATCGAGATCCGCGCGCCGATCCTGCTCGCGGTCCGGGTCGTATGGCTGCAGGTCGCCGCCGTCGAAGACCACGGCGCTGAGCGTCGTGCCGGCAGTCGCCGGAGCGTGGTCCTCGCTGAGCACATAGGAGGCCGTGGGCCGGCGGGAGAGCTCCGGCTCGATCTCACCGAGGAAGAAGCCGCGGTTGTGCTCGATCGAGAGCCAGTTGCCGAGCAGGCCCTGCTCGGCCAGGCGCTCGCTGTAGTACAGGCTGCTCCTGCCCGCACCCCACTCGAGCACGTCGACCGGCGAGCCGATCCGCGCAGCGTGTGCGAGCAGCAGCAGTTCGAGCAGATCGCCGTCGCGGACGGTCATCCACGCCTTCTTGCTCTCCTCTTCGCTCATCCACGGCAGCGGCTCGGGGAGCTCGGGAAGCCGGGCGCTGGTTCCCATGCCGCGACGGTAGCAACGAACGAGGGAGGAGCGAGGGCCAGGGGAGCCTCCGCAGCAGGAGGCTCCCCCTTGGGCCCTTCCCCCGACGGCTACTTCAGCGAGAACCGCTGCGTGTAGCTCGTCCCGTCGTCCAGCGTCACCTTCAGGCTCCAGGTGCCTTTGCTCAGCGTGCTCGTGCCGAGGTTGAAGATGTACTGCTGGCCCGACGCGTCGTAGCGGAACAACGTCCCGCTGGTGGCCGCGGAAGTCGACACGGCCTCGACGTAGTCGCCTTCGATTTGGTTCGTGACCTTCGCGACCGTCAGGTTCGCCACGGCAGTGCTCACCGGGTGCCCTGCCGCGTCCACGAGGCTGAACTTCACCGGGACGGTGCTGCCGAGCTTGAACACGCTCGATCCGTCCGGGTTCACCGGCTGCTGGATGCCGCCGAACGTGTACACGACGTTCGTCGTGCACGACTTCTGCGTCGCGTGCCCGACGTTGTCGGTCGCGGTCCTGGTGACCGTCTGCGGCCCCACTGCCCCGGTCGGGATCGAGACCGTTCCGCTCGGGTCGCTTGCGAGACCGGACTGCCCGTCGGACGCCACCACCGTCGCGTTCGCTTTCCCGCCCAGCACGACGCTGGCGGGACAGGTGACGCTCAGGTTCGGAGCGGTCGCGTCGACCTGCGTCGTGAGCGTCGCCGTCGACGAGACGTTGCCGGCGAGATCCCGCACCGACGCTTCATCGGTGAAGGAGCCGCTCGCCGCGTGCGTGACCGCCGCGGGAACGGAGCCGGGGTCGACGCCGCTGCCCGGGCTCCCATCCGGCAGGCTCGGGTCGCCGTTGTCGGCGGCCGTCACCTTCACCGAGTCCTTGAACCAGCCACCCCCGCCCGCGTAGTCCGGGGCGCGGTCGGCGGACAGGGTCGGCGCGCCGGGCGCCGTCCGGTCCACCTTCACCGGGCTCGAGGCTTCCGAGAACGCGGTGGCCAGTTCGCCTTCGTGCGCCTTGACCCGGTATTCCCAGGTCCCCTCCGCCTCGGGTCCGCCTTCGCCGAACGCGTAGCCGGGTTCGGAGATCGAGGTGCTGACGTCCGTCCATTCGCCCGCGGCGTTGCGGTGTTGCAGCGTGTATTCGAGTGCCGTGTAGACGAGCGGGTCCGCCGAGGCGGTCCACGCCAGGCTGAACACGCCCCGGTTCGGGCTCGACCCGGACGACAGCGCCGGCACGCCGGGGACGGGATAGGCGACCGTGATGCTGCAGGTCATCGTCGTCCCGTTCCCTGCCTTGTCGACGACTTCGACCGCGTTTTCGAACGTGCCCGCTTTCGATGTGTCGATCGCGAACGTCCCGTCGGGGTCGACGGCGAAGCCCGAACGCGAGTCGCTCGCTTCGGAGACCGAGTAGGAGGCTTCCCTGTTCAGCGGCACCGGCCCCGTCGGGCACGTGAGCTTGAACGTCGGTTTGGCCTCGTCGATCTTGATCACGTCGGACTTCGTTTCCGAGATGTTCCCGTTCGAGTCGACCGAGCGTGCCGTGATCGTCGTTTCGCCTTCGGCGGTCACGTTGATCGGACCGGTGTACTTGGTCCAGGCGGTGGCCTGCGAGCCGTCGAGTTTGTAGAAGTACTCGCTGCCCGCGACCGCGTCGTTCCCGTCGGCCCCCGTGACCGTCACTTTCACCGGCGCGTCGTACCAGTCGTCCGCGCCTTCGGACGGCCGGTCACGGGTTATCGCCGTGATCGGCGCCGTCGTGTCGGCGTAGTTGGGACCGGCCGAGAACTCGGTCGCGGCCGCCTTCGCCTGCCCGTTGGTGTTCGGGTGGAAGTAGTCGAGCGTGCTCACTTCGCCCGAGGCGAATTCGACTTTGAACGCAGCCCCGCCGTCGTAGTGGCAGTGGATGTAGGTCGCACAGACTTCTTTCAGCACGGCGTTGAATTCTTCGTTTCGCGTTTTCACGCGCAGCCGCCGTTCTTCGTCGGCTTTCGAAGTCGAGGTCGGGCTGGCCAGCAGCGACTGGCAGATCCCGGCCAGGCCCCACGTCAGCTGTGCCGCGAGGTTCGTGTGCAGCACTTTCCAGAGGTTGTAGACGTTCGGGATCGAGGCGATCGCGATGCGTGCGTTGGGCAGCCCGCTGCTCAGCTTGTTCATCCCGGAGATGAAGCTCGCCTTGAAGCTCGCCACCGAGGTCATGCCCGGTTCGGTGGAGGTGCACACGTCGTTGGCGCCGAGCAGGACCAGGACGAGGTCGGGTTTGTTCGGCGCGGCGATCGCTTTTTCGGCCTGGGCCGTCAGTTCGCCCATTTTGGCTCCTGTTTTGGCGTCGTTGCCGCCTTCGGTGGAGCTTTTGATCGGCTGAGCGAGCACGACCGCCGGGTTCAGAGCTTTGACGCGTGCGTAGTAGCTGTTCACGCCGCTGTTGGTGCCCGTGGCCCAGGAGTTGGCGGGGCAGTCGGCGAGCGCGCCGCACCCGCTCCCCTGCGAGTCGTATCCGCGCGTGATCGAGTCTCCGAGCGCGTCGATCGCTGTCGGCGGCCCCACGATGGCCGATTCGGCGTTCGCCCTGGACGACGAGACGAGCATCAGCAGCGTGGCCGCCGCCAGGACGAGTAGAGACAGCCGGGCTGCGCGTGAGCGCCACCGGCCGATGGCCCATGACATGTTCCTGGTCCCCTCCCCTTCTTGTGGGTGTTCGATTACGAAGGCGGCGCCACCCGCGGCACCGGCTCGGCAGTGTCCCAGCGGCCGGTATGGATCCGGTGTGGACGGGGCAGGGATGGCGTATGATCGAGCGACGAGCGCCCGCGGTTGGAGGACGGCGAGGCGTCGTGAGGAGGGAGTTTCGGTGAGGGCTGCGCGCACATGACGGATCGCGCGGAGAACACGCGCGGCATGGGGACCACACACGGGCTGGTTGCGTTCGGGCTCGCGGCCCTGCTCGCCCTCTGCACGGTCCCGTTGCTGCCGCCCCGCCCCGTCGAAGACAAGGCATATCTCTATGCCAGCGGAGCGCTCCTCGCCGGACTCCTCGCCTCCGCCCTCGCCCGCCGAGCGCGCTGGGCGAGCGTCGCACCGCTCGCGCTGAGCCTGGCCTTCCTCGGCGCCGTCGCATTGCTCCGGCACGGCGAAGGGGGAGCCAACTCGACGCTGGGTCCCCTGGTGATGCTGCCCGTTCTCTGGATCGCGCTGTATCGCAGCGGCCGGGAGCTCGCCGTCGTGATCGCTGCGGTCGGGGCGGTGTTCATCGTGCCGATCATCTCGGTCGGGGCACCCGACTACCCGGCCGGGGAGCTGACCCGCGCCGTCGTCTGGCTGCTCGTCGCCGGCATCGCCGGCTTCGTCGTGCACAAGCTCGTGGCGCAGGTGCGGCGCACGAGCGCCGAAGCTCTCGCCCATGCCCAGGCCGAGGACGAAATCCTCGCCCTCGTCTCGCACGACCTGAAGAACCCTCTCGGCTCCATCGCCGTCGCCGCGGAGATGCTCGGTCGCGAGACGGCCGGCCTGTCGGACACCGATCGCCGCCTGGCGACGATGATCGACCGTGAGGCGAGGCGAACGATGCGCCGCGTCGACGATCTGCTGCTGCTCGGCCAGATGTCGGCGGGACGCCTGGTGCTGCGCGAGGAGGAGGTCGATCTCGCCGAGCTGCTCGAGGAGCGCGTCGAGGCTGCGGCACCCCTCGCGGCGGCGCACGGACTGGACCTGATCTTCGAGGGGATCGGCAGCCGGCCGTGCCGCGTGGATGCCGACCGGATCTGCCAGGCGGTCGACAACCTGATCGCCAACGCGATCAAGTTCACCCCTCGCGGCGGCCGGGTGACCGTCTCGCTCGAGGATCTCGGCGAGGGCATCGCGATCGCCGTGCGGGACACCGGATGCGGGATCCCGGAGGCCGACCGCGCACACGTGTTCCGGCGCTTCTACCGGGCGCAGCCCGTCGGGCAGGCCGCGGCCGGGACCGGGCTCGGGCTCTCGATCGTGACCGCGATCGCGCGAATGCACCACGGGTGCGTCTCGCTCGAGAGCGAGCCCAGCCGCGGCACGTCGGTCACGCTGGTGCTCCCGGGTGAGCTGCGCGCCGTACCCGCCGGCGACGGATAGCGGCAACGCGCTCGCAGATGGGACACGCATCCGGAGCGCGACCCGTGGCCTCGGCCGAGCCGCGGCTGGGCGCACGGATCCTCCTCGTCGACGACGAAGAGTCGGTGCGCATCGTCGTCACGCAGCTGCTCGAGCGTGCCGGGATGCAGGTGCGCGCGGTCGAGGACGGACCGCAGGCGCTGCGCGCGATGTACGAGTTCCGCCCGGACCTGATGGTCCTGGACGTGAACATGCCCGGCATGAGCGGGTGGGAGCTGCTCGGGCAGGTACGGGTGATGAGCGACCTGCCCGTCATCATGCTCACCGCCAAGAGCCGGGAAATGGAGAAGGTGCGCGGTCTCGACGAGGGAGCCAGCGACTACGTCACCAAGCCCTTCGGCTCGCAGGAGCTGCTCGCGCGCGTGCGGGCGGCGCTGCGGGGAGCCCACGCAAGCTCAGAGCACGATGCCGAGCAGTTCGCGGACCAGCTCGTCGAGATCGACTTCGCCCGGGCGACGGTCCACGTCGACGGGCAGGAGCTGCGCCTGACCCGGCGCGAGTTCGACCTCCTGGCCACGTTCGCTCGCAACCGTGGCCGTGTGTTGAGCAACGAGCGGCTCTACGAAGAGGTCTGGGGCGAGGAGAGAGGGTTCTCCCCAGACCAGGTCAAGCTCTACGTGAGCTACCTGCGACGCAAGCTCGGCACGGTCACCGACAGCGACCCGATTGTGACCGTGCGCGGGTTCGGCTACCGCTACGAGCCGCCGGCCTGAGATCGGTTTCGCCCGCCTCCTCGCGGGCTAATGTGGGTAGGGCGCCGACGAGGAGCATGGGATGAACCCGCCCGAAGAGGAGGACATCCGTGAGGTCGGGCGGGAGCTCGCCGCCGGCCTCGCGCCGCGCTCCCGCGGGCTGAGAGCCGTCGACGACCGCGCGCTCGACCTCGCCGCGCACAACGCCGCGCTTCGCGCCGCGCTGTTCCGCTTCGTCGACGTGGTGCCGGCGTGCCGCTCCTTCGACGATCTCGCCGCCCACCTCGTCGGGTACCTCGACGGCGTCGAGGAACGTCCCGTGCCGATCGACGTCGCGCTGAAGATGGGCGACACCCGTGCCGGCCGCGCCGCGCTCGGGTCGGCGGCCGGGGCCGGGGTGCGCCACGTGGCCCACCGGTTCATCGTGGCCGAGGGTCCGCGCGAGGCGCAGAAGACGCTCTCCTCGCTGTGGCGCGACGGCGTGGCGACGTCGCTCGACCTCTTGGGCGAGGCCACCGTCACCGCGTCGGAGGCCGACCGCTACGCGGCGCGGTGCGCCGATGCCCTGCGGGTGCTGGCCGACCTGTATGAGCGGCTGCCGGCACAGCCGGCGCTCGAACGGGACTCGCTGGGGCCGATCGCACAGGCCAACCTCTCGGTCAAGGTATCCGCGCTCACACCCCTGCTGCACCCTGAGGCGCCCGAGGTCGGGGAGCGCGACGCCGAACCGCGCCTGCTCGAGCTGCTGCGCGAGGCACGGGCGCTGCGCGCGCACCTGCACGTGGACATGGAGTCCTTCGACACCTGCGAGCAGGTGACGGACCTCGTCCTCTCCCTGCTCTCTCGCGAGGAGTTCCGCGACGGGCCGAGCGTCGGCATCGTGCTGCAGGCCTACCTGCGCGACTCCGGGGAGCTCTGCGAGCGGGTGCTGTCGTGGGCGAGGTCCGCCGGGCGCACGCAGCCGCTGGTGATCCGACTCGTCAAGGGCGCCTACTGGGATCACGAGGTCGTGCAGGCACGCCAGCAGGGATGGAGCGCCCCCGTGTTCGAGGAGAAGGCGGAGTGCGACCGCAACTTCGAGGCGCTGACGCTCACGCTGCTCGAAGGGCGGCCGTTGGTGCGCCCGGCGATCGCGAGCCACAACCTGCGGAGCGTGGCGCACGCGATCGCCGCCAACCGCAGCACGGGCGCCGCGGACGGCGAGCTCGAGTTCCAGGTGCTCCGGGGGCTCGGAGACGAGCTCTCCTCCGCGCTCGTGCGGGCCGGGCAGCGCGTGCGGGCCTACTGCCCGGTCGGAGACCTCGTGGCCGGGATGGCCTACCTCGTCCGCCGGCTGCTCGAGAACACCTCCAACGAGAGCTTCCTCGTCGAGCAGGCCGGCGGGCGCCCGCTCGAGGAGCTGCTGGCGGCCCCGTGAACCTGCCGCCGTTCGCCAACGAGCCGCTGCTGGAGCTCCGCCGGGAGCCGCCCCGCGAGCGCCTCCGCGCGGCGCTGGCCGAGCTGGATTCCAGGCTGCCGCTCCGCGTCGCGACGATCGTCTCCGGGGAGCGCGAGGAGGGAGATGCGCTCGTCTCGAGCGATCCCGGAGAGGAGAGCCGCGCGGTCGCGCTCGCGCCGCGCGCCGGTGCGGCCGAGGTCGATGCCGCGATCGAGGCTCTGGGCAGCGCCGCGCCGGCATGGGCGGCCGTGCCGGCGCCCGAGCGGGCGGCATGCCTGCTGCGAGCCGCCGAGTGGATGCGCGCGCGGCGTGCCGAGCTCACCGGCCTGTGCGTGCGCGAGTGCGCGAAGCCCTGGGTGGAGGCCGACGCCGATGTGGCCGAGGCGATCGACTTCCTCGAGTACTACGCCCGCCAAGCGCTCGAGCTCGACCGCGGGGCGCCACTGCTGCAGGTGCCCGGCGAGCGCAACGCGCTGCGTTACCGCGCGCGCGGCATCTGCGCCGTGGTCGCGCCGTGGAACTTCCCCCTGGCGATCCCGACGGGGATGCTCAGCGCGGCGCTCGTGACCGGGAACGCCTGCGTCCTGAAGCCGGCCGAGCAGGCGCCGGCGTGCGGCACGATGGTGGCGGAGGCGCTGCTCGCGGGCGGCGTCCATTCCGGAGCCCTCGCCCTGATCCACGGCGAGGGCGACGCCGGTGCGGCGCTCGTGCGCGATCCGCGCGTGCACACGATCGCGTTCACAGGAAGCTCGGCCGTCGGTACGGAGATCCTGCGCGAGGCCGCGGAGATCCGCGACGGGCAGACGCGCGTGAAGCGGGTGATCGCGGAGCTGGGGGGCAAGAACTGCGTGATCGTGGACTCGGACGCGGACCTCGACGACGTTGTGCGCGCGGTCATGCGATCGGCCTTCGCCTATGCGGGGCAGAAGTGCTCGGCGGCTTCGCGGGTCCTGGCCCACGCCGCCGTCGCAGACGTCCTGCGCGACCGGCTGGCCGGCGCGGTGCAGGCGCTCCAGGTCGGACAGGCCGACGTCTTCGGCGTCGATCTGGGGCCGGTCATCGACCGCGAGGCCCAGGCGCGCGTGACGGCGTTCGGCGAGATCGCGGCGCGGGACGGAACGATCGTCGCGCGCCAAGAGGAGGAGCTGCCCGCCGGCGGCTGCTTCTGCGCGCCGATGCTGGTCGCCGGGCTCGACCAGGACTCGCGCGTGCTGCGGGAGGAGGTCTTCGGCCCGCTGCTCTCGATCGAGACCGTGGAAGACCTCGACGAGGCGATGGCGCGCATCGATCGCCTGCCGTTCGCGCTGACGGGTGGCCTGTTCTCACGCAACCCGCGCACCGTCGAACGCGTCGCCGAGCTCTCACCGGTGGGCAACCTCTACGTCAACCGCCACATCACCGGCGCGATGGTCGGGCGCCAGCCGTTCGGCGGCAACCGGCTCTCGGGCGCCGGCGCGAAAGCCGGCGGGCCCGGCTACCTGCTCGAGTTCGTCGACTCCCACGCCGTCAGCGAGAACGTCGTGCGGCACGGCCTCGTCGTCTAGGCGCTCACGCGGTGCTCGCGACGAGCCCGTGCTTGTGGGCCACGGCCGCGGCCTCGGTGCGGGTCGCGACGCCCAGCTTCCCGAGGATGTTGGAGACGTGGACGCTGGCCGTTTTGCGCGTGATGAAGAGGACCTCGGCGATCTGGCCGTTGGAACGGCCCTCGGCGACGAGCTCCAGGACTTCGCGCTCGCGATCGGTAAGGCCGAAACGGCTCAGCTCGTCACCTGCCTCGGCCTCACCCGAGGACTCCTCGAGGTCCACCTTGACGCGGGCGCGCCGCGCGAGCTCCCGGGCGTGCTCGGCGACCGGCGCCGCGCCCATGCGGACGGCGAGCTCGTGCGACTCGGCCAGCGGGCCCGCGGCCGCGGCGACATCGCCGGCGGCTGCCAGCGCCTCGGCCAGGCGCGCCAGCGCGTAGGCAAGCGGGTAGGCCTGGTTGGTCTGGCGGCAGATCTCGACCGCCGCCGCCCACGCATCAACTTCGCTGGGCCCGCCGCCGCGGCTGCGCTCGGCGGCGGTGAGAGCCTCGTAGCCGCGATCGCCGCGCAGCTGGGCATGGGCCTGCCGGAGCGTGGAGCCTGCGGACTGCTCCTGCGCGGCCGGGCCCCTACCGGACTTCTGCCTCTCCTCCGCGTCGATCCGCGCCGCCAGCCAGACCAGGGGCCAGCGGTACCGGTCGGTCTCGGCATCGCTGGTGGCCGCCAGGCCGCGCTCGACGGCGCCGCGCGCGGCTGCGAGGTCGCCGCGCGCACGCGCCAGCTCGGCCTCGACGAACGCGATCGGGAGCGTCCACTGCACGCTCGTCGCCTGTCCGAGGTGCCCTCGCGCCCGCGAAAGCTCGCGCTCGGCCTCCTCGTTGCGGCCGCAGAGGGCGAGGATTTCGGCGCGCTGCAGGATCACGCTGCCGGCGAACACCCCGTCGGCCGCTCCGACCTCGGACGCCGCCGCCGCCTCGGCCTCGGGCCACCGCCCGGCACGGCACAGCGCCTCGAGCTTGTTGCCCCGCAGAATCGCCCCGAGCGAGCGCGCGAGACCCCATTCGTCGGCGAGCCGCAGCCCCTCGTCCGCCACCTCGACGGCGCGCCCGTGGTCGGCCTCCGTGACGAGCATGTCGGAGGAGTTGACATACGCGCGCAGGGCTATCCACGTGAGGCCCGCCTCCATGGCCTCCTCCCGGCTCAGCTCGATGAGCCGCAGCCCCTCCTCGACCCGTCCGCGGTCGGAGAGCACCGAGCCAAGGGTGATGCGGGCGTCGCAGCGCTCCTCGACGGCACCGACCGCCGACGCTTCCTCGTAGGCGAGTTCGGCGAGCTCGAGGCTCCGCTCCCATGCGTCGGTCGAGAGCATCATCGCCCGCGCCAGGGAGGCGAGCACGTAGGCTCGGGTGCGGCTCGGCGGCCTCTCCGGAAGCAGCGCCGCGGCCCGTTCGAGCGCCGCCACGGCGTCGGCGTCGCGGCCCCGGTTGCGCAACAGGTCCGCGTTGCGGGCGAGAAGCCAGGCATGCCGCTCGGGCTCCCGCCTGGCGTCGACCTCCTCCAGCGCCTCGGTGATGAGCGCAAGAGCTCGGTCCAGGGCACCGGCCTGCGAGGCCTGGCTGGCCGCCGCGTCGAGCAGGGCCGGATGCTCCAGGTCGACGAGCCGCGCCGCGTCGGGCACCTGCGGCCACAGTTCGAGCGCCTGCTCGAAATGCCGCTGAGCCTCGGCCGGCGCGGACGCGGCGACCGCGGCCCGCCCGGCCCGAACGGACGCCACGAGCGCGCGTTCGAGGTCATGCGCCGCGAGCCAGTGGTGGGCCAGCATCGCACTCGCCTCGCGCTCGCCGCCCGCCAGCTCGAGGTCCTCCTCGAGCGCCCGCGCGTAGGCCTCGTGGAGCCTCGCCCGCTCGCCCGGGAGCAGATCCTCGTGGACCGTCGCGCGCTCGAGCGCGTGGCGGAACGCGTACCCGCGCCCGCTCGCGTCGACCGTCAGAAGCTGGTGCTCCACGATCTCTCGCAGTGCCGCGTAGAGCTCGGCGTCGGGCATGCCGGCGACGGCCACGAGCAGACGGTCGGGAACGCGCCGGCCGCCGGCAGAGGCGACCCTCAGCACCTGCTGGGCGGCAGGGCCGAGACGGTCGACGCGAGCCAGCAGCACGTCACGAAGCGAGGGCGGGAGGTACTCCTGGCGGATGCCGCCGTCGCGGACCGCGCCGAGCAGCTCCTCCACGAACAGCGGGATCCCCTCGGAGCGCTCGTAGATGGACTCGACCAGCTGGCTGTCCGGCTCGGCCCCGGCGATCGCCGCGATCTGCTCTCGCACGTCCTCGGAGCCGAGCCGCGCGAGCTCGATGCGCTCCACGGCACGCTCCTGGTCCCAGCGGGCGGCGAGCTCACGGAACGGGTGCCCGCGGCGCAGCTCGTCGGGACGGACGGTGCAGGCGATCATGACGCCGCGGCCGCCGAGACCGCGCACGAGCAGGGCGATCAGCTCGAACGTCGAGCGATCCCCCCACTGCAGGTCTTCGAAGACCAGCAGCAGCGGCCGCTCCTCGGCCAGCCTCGCCAGCAGGCCCAGCAGCAGCTCCTGCACGCGCGAGGCTCCCTCCGCGCGCGCCGGCTGGTCCTCCCCGTCGCCGAGCTCTGGCAGCAGCCTCGCGATCTCCGCGCGCCCAGGGCCGAGCAGGACCCGCAGCTCCTCCCCGCCGAGCTCGTCGCGCAGCCCTCGCAGGATCTCGACGACCGGACCGAAGGGGATCCCCTGGCCTCCGAGCTCGACGCACCCTCCTACGAGCACCCGCGCGTCGGCGGCCTCGGCCAGCACCGCCAGCTCCTGCACGAGCCGCGACTTGCCGACCCCCGCCTCGCCTGCGAGCAACACCGCGGCCTGCTTCCCCTGGGACGCTCGCGAGAGGGCCTCGCGCAGCGCACCCAGCTCGGCCTCACGGCCGACCAGCACCGGGCTGACCAGACTCCCGCTCATCGCGCGAATTCTCTCAAGAGATGGAAGCCCGGCCGGGGCAGCACGCGGACATCTGAGGCCCCGGCCCGGCGCCTAAGGCCCCTCTGAGGTAGCCGCGGCCCTGCAAAGACTGGGATCGCGCCCGATGTGCGGTGCCCTGCCTTACGCGCAGACTCGCTCCTGTGACGCCAACCGGCGCAAGAACATCAACAGGAGGAGTGAGCACGATGGAAGACCCCAGACTGATCCAGAACTCGCAGTCCAGCCCCGGCGGCCGTGCGGCAAGCCTCGTGATCGTGGCGCTGCTGGTGATCTTCTTGATCGTGGCCGGCAGCGCCAGCGCGGCCACGCTCAAGATCGCCCCGGCGAGTCTCAAGACCGCGACCGCGACGGTCCACTACGACAAGCAGCTCTCGGCAACGAACGGCGCAGGCCCCTACACCTACACCGTCGAATCGGGCTCGCTGCCCGAAGGCCTGTCGCTGAGCCCTTCGGGGGAGCTGTCGGGCACGCCGCAGGACGCCGGCACGAGCACCTTCACGGTGCGCGCCACCGACTCCTCGTCCCCCGCGCAGAGCGTGGCCAGGACCTACACGCTGACGGTGCAGCTCGACCTGCTGCCCGCCAAGCTGCCGGCCATGAAGGCCAACAAGCCCTTCCTGCAGCCGCTCACCGCCGCCGGAGGCAGCGGCAGCTACTCCTACTCGCTGCTGGCCGGCACCCTGCCGCCCGGCGTCGAGTGGTACGAGCTCTCGCCCACGAACGAGGGCCTGGCCGGACCCGTGCAACAGGCGGGGCTCTACAGGTTCACGCTGAAGGTCGAAGACGGCGCGGGCCACACCGGCACGCGCAGCTACACGTGGAACGTCGGGCTCTCGCTGTACCCGGAAGAACAGTGGGACGTGGACATGGCGTTCGTCGGGGTGCCCTACGCCCAGGGCATCGGCGTCGAAGGCGGCTCCGGGCACTACACCTACACCACCGCCGGCACGCTGCCGCCCGGAACGGCGCTCGCCGAAGGCGAATACTCCGAAGAGGAGATCAAGGGCACACCGACCAGGTCCGGCCTCTACCGCGTCGCGGTCACAGCGACCGACACCGAAACCGGGCGCACGGTCACAACGCGTCTCAAGATCCCCGTGTTCGGGTCGCCGGTTCCCTTCGAGCTGCGCCACCTCGAAGAAGCCGGCGGGCAGCCCGAAACCGACTTCGTGTCGCTCACCCCCGAAGGCGAAGCCCATGGGGTGATCTCGGGCGCCGCCCTCGTCGACGTGAACGAAACCTTCGAACACGGCACGTTCAGCTACGACGTCGCCGGCAACCAGCTGCGGATCGTCGTTGCGGGCGTGTACTCGGCGACGTGCGAACCGCAGGCCCACACCTGCACGGGAACCGGCCCGAACGGGCCGGTCACGTTCAGCTGAGCAGCCGCCGGGGTCGAGCCGGGGCCGCGCCCGCACGGGCGGCTCCGGCTCATCTCGTGTCGGCGCCCGTAGCATTGCCGGCGTGCCATTCACCCTCAGGAACCTCAAGGAGGACCTCGAGGACGTCGGCGGCAACTTCGACGGCGCGCCGGACCTCGAGTTCCGGATGGGTACCTTCGCGCTTGGCCTGGAGCACTCGGGCCTCAGCTACCAGCGCGTCCCTCCCGGGTACCGCTTTCCCTACGGCCACACTCACCTCGAGCAGGAGGAGATCTACATCGTCGTGCGCGGAGGCGGGCGGATGAAGCTCGACGACGAGATCGTCGAGCTGAGGGAATGGGACGCGGTACGCGTTCCACCCGGCACCTGGCGGGGCTACGAGGCGGGAGCGGAGGGGCTCGAGATCCTCGTCATCGGCGCGCCGCATCTCGGCGAGAC
>Ga0134126_10005189_pt1 | contig 16271 bp, 13 predicted proteins | sample KB31752_FD_96881 | JGI IMG/M metagenome (GOLD analysis project Ga0134126, IMG submission 96881) | Terrestrial soil microbial communities with excess Nitrogen fertilizer from Kellogg Biological Station, Michigan, USA - KB3-175-2 | ecosystem: Environmental > Terrestrial > Soil > Unclassified ...
GCCGCCATGTGCGTGAGCTGCTCCCGATACTGCGGAGCTTTGGCGCCAGCGGCAACAAGGTCAAATGCCGTCTGGAACACGGCGTTCAGCTCCCCGACGCGTTTCCCCCACTCGGGATCTTCGGGAGGAATGAACTTGAGTCCGTCTCCAGGGACCAACACGAGCAGTCCCCCACCCACCTGGTGAAGGACGATATATCCAAGATGAGGTTCATGAACTGCCATGGGTTTCTCCTTTACACGCAATGGAATGTGACCGAGCCTGGCGCTCGGCCGGGTAGCATGGGTCGCTTTCTGGGGTGTTCAATCTTCCGGCTGGAAGAAAAGGGGATCCGGAGCGGGAATCCGCATGGTCCTCGCTCGCGTGAGACTCGATCGAGCCAAGTCCACACATACTAGATAGCCGGTCCACGATCTCTGTCTGTGCCCGCGGTCACGCGACGGTGTGAGCCTGTGCCGGTGTCAGCCGCATTGACACCCGCTGCGAGATACCGCCCAGATTGTGGTTTTGGTGCGAAAGGAGGGACTCGAACTTGAGGCGTTTTGCGGGCGTGAGCGAAGCGGGAGCCCGCAGCCGAAATCCTGAGCTTGCCAGCGGCAGGCGAAGGACCTTTGGTGCGAAAGGAGGGACTCGAACCCTCATGGGTTTCCCCGCCAGATCCTAAGTCTGGTGCGTCTGCCAATTCCGCCACTTTCGCACAGGTATAACTGCTTCCACTCCGGCAGCGGGGAGTTCCTTACGAGTCTAGCCGTACCGCGGCTGCTGCGGCAATCGCGCCCGCAATCGGTCCCCGCCGCAACCGGCAAGCCACCTCGGACCACAACGGATCAAAGACTTGCATCCAAGTTGACGAAGCGCCAATGCGCCCCCTCAGTCTCCTGAACGCGAGAATGACCCCGGTCAGCAATCCATCCAACCCGGCCGGGAACGCAGGGCCGCCGCAGCAGGCCGGGGTGACGGCCATGGCGAGGAGAGCCTGAATGCGCGTACTTGTTACCGGCGCCGCCGGGTTTCTCGGCTCGCACATGGTCGATGCGCTGCTCGGCGATGGCCACAGCGTACTGGGCGTCGACAGCTTCATCACCGGCAGCCCTCGCAACATCGCTCACCTCGACCGCGACAAGCGGTTCGAGTTCCTGCAGCAGGACATCACCGAACCCTTCGACCCCGGCCGCGTCGACTGGATCATCAACATGGCCAGCCCGGCGAGCCCGCTCGACTACGGCGCCTACGGTATCGAGACGCTCATGGCAGGCTCGGTGGGCGTGCGCACGGTCCTCGAACTGGCAAAAGAGTACCAGGCGCGCTTCCTGCAAGCCTCTACCTCGGAGTGCTACGGCGATCCGCTGGTGCATCCGCAGCCCGAGTCGTATTGGGGGCACGTGAACCCCATCGGACCGCGCTCCGTCTACGACGAGTCGAAGCGATTTGCCGAGGCGCTGGTGATGGCCTACCACCGCTATGAGAAGGTGGACACTCGCATTGTCCGAATCTTCAACACCTACGGCCCGCGGCTGCACGCCAACAATGGCCGCGTGATTTCAAATTTCCTGCGCCAGGCGCTCGGTGGCGAAGACCTGACCATCTACGGCGATGGCAGCCAGACGCGCAGCTTCTGCTACGTCTCGGACCAGATCGAAGGGCAGCTCCGCCTCCTGCACTCCAACGAGCATTTCCCGGTCAACGTGGGTAATCCGCAGGAGTTCACGATCCTGGAGTGCGCGCAGGCAGTGCTGGCCATCACCGGCTCGCGAAGCCGGCTCACCTTCGAGCCCCTGCCCCAGGACGACCCCAAGCAGCGGCGGCCTGACATCACCCGCGCGCGCGAGCTGCTCGATTGGGAGCCGAAGATCGGACTCCCCGAAGGCCTGCGCCGCACGCTCCCCTGGTTCCGGCAAGAGATGCAACGCCTCGCCTCGCTCCCTGGCAGCATCGAAAGCAGCACTGGGTTGGCGGCGTGACCCGCCCGCGTCACGGCAGGCGATAGAACGCAGCGCAGTTGCCGCCGAGAATCGCGTCCTGCTGCTCCCGCGGAAGCAGCGAAATGTAGTCGATGACGATGCCCAGCGTACGCTCGTAATCCGCGGCCACGGTGCAAACCGGCCAGTCCGACCCGATCAGGATCCGCCCAGGCCCAAACGCCTCGAACACCGTGTTCAGATACGGCCGGAAATCGTCGGCGCGCCAGTCTTTCCAGCGTGCTTCCGTCACCATTCCCGAAACCTTGCACCACACGTTTGGCAACCGCGCCAGCGCGCGCAACTCCGTGTTCCACGGCTCCATCGTCCCCTGCGCAATCAGTGGCTTGGCAATATGGTCGAGAACAAATCGCTGCTCCGGAAACGCCTCCACCAACCGCGCGGCCGCGCGCTGTTGACGCGTGTAGATCAGCACATCGTACGCCAGGCCATACTCCGCCAGTTGCGCAATGCCGCGCTGGAAATCGGCGCGCAGCAGAAACGCGTCATCCGGCTCGTCCTGCACCACATGGCGCACACCCACAAATTTGCGGTTGCGGGTGAACTCCGCAAGTTGCGCCGGCAGCGCCGCTGAGCGCAGATCCACCCAACCCACCACTCCGCGGATGAAATCGTTCCGGTCAGCCAGATCGAGCAGAAAGCGCGTTTCTTCGAGCGATTGCCGCGCCTGCACCGCGACGCAGCCCCCAAAGCCCGCCGCATCGAGCAGCGGTTTCAGATCGCCGGGCAGAGAATCGCGCCGCAGCACTGCCATCTCGTCGTTGATCCATCCGTACTCGTCCGCGTCGTACTGCCAGAAATGCTGGTGCGCATCGATCCGCATCATGCCTGCCGTTCCTCGCTGCAGAGTGGCTGAAAGGAATGCCAGCCGCGGCAATTATATTGCTCGTATGCGTTCCCCAGCCTTGTGCCTCGCTCTCACGCTCGCCGCTCTGCCCTGCTGCGCCGCCGCCCAGGCAGGCAAGCCGCCCATGACTCTGGACGAGTATTTCAACACCACGAGCATTGACGCCACCGCGCTTTCACCCGACGGCTCCTCCGCGGTGATCGCGACCGAAACGCCCGACTGGAAAAACAATTCCTTCCGCCACGACCTGTGGATCTGGTCGGCAGCAACCGGCCTGCGTCCGCTCACCCACATGGGCAGCGAGGACTCCCCCACCTGGAGCCCCGACGGAAAATGGGTCGCCTTCGTCAGCGACCGCGCGCTGCCCGGCGAGGACGCAAACGACGACGGCACGGCAAAGGACGACAACACCGCGAGGCGCATCTGGATCATCGCCGCAAACGGCGGCGAAGCGCTTCCGCTCTATACGCAAAAGCTCGACGTGCACTCGTTCGCCTGGTCGCCCGACGGCGCAAACCTCTACTACTCCGTCACCGAGCCGCTCACCCATGAACAGGAAGAGGCGCAGAAGGCCGAGTGGAAAGATGTGACCCGCTGGCGCGAGCAGAACCGTGGCGACCTGCTGCTCAAGCAGCCCGTCGCCGAAGCCATCGCCGCGGCGTTGAGCGTTCCCCCGCCGCAGACAATCACCGCGAAGGAGGAGAAAGACTCGGAGCCCGTGCTTCCCCCCGGCGCGGAAACTATCGCCCGCAGCGTCTACTCCATCGGCGAGATCGCCCCCTCTCCAGACGGCCGAACCATCGCGTTCGAAACCCAGCCCGTGCACCACCGAGTCGAGAATCCTGATAACTACGACATCTATCTGGTCGCACCGGCCGGAGGCGAAGTCCGCCGCCTCACTAACAATCAGGCCCTCGAATCCAACCTGCGCTGGGCCCCTGACAGCCGCCAGCTCTATTTCGCGGTCACCGCCGCCTCAGGCTCGCTCGAAGGCAAATACCGCGATGTGCAGGGACGGCTTTACCGCATCGATCTCGCCGGCGGCAATCCCGAGCGGCTGGGCGCGTCCTTTGACGGCACCTTCGACCAGTTCGCTCTTCTGCCCGATGGGCGCGCCCTGGCCCTGGGCATGAAAGGCACAGAGACGCAGGTCTACGCCATCGACGGCGACAAGGCCACCAAACTCCCCGGCCGCCCCGGCACCTACGCCGGCCTGACCACCGCGCTGCATTCCAACGCCTTCCTGCTCCGCTACTCCACCATCACCGATCCAACGCAGGTCTACCTCGCCTCCGATGCCACGCACCCTGTCCAGCTCACCGCGCTCACCAGCTTCAACCCCATCTTTGCCCAGCGCGCGCAGCCCGAATGGCAGCCCTATACCTGGACCGCGGACGACGGCGTGAAAGTGGAAGGCGTGCTCATCTATCCGCCGGGCAAAAAAGGCCAGAAACATCTGCGCATGCTCACGTTCATTCACGGCGGCCCCGCAGATGCCGACGGAAACCGCTTCGGCGCCGACTGGTACGACTGGGCCACCCTCGCCGCCGCCAACAACTGGCTCGTTTTCCGCCCCAACTACCGCGGCTCCTCGGGATACGGCGATGAGTTCATGCTCCAGATCGAGCCGCACCTGGTCTCCAAACCCGGCCGCGACATCCTCGAAGGCGTCGACGCGCTGGTGAAAGACGGTATCGCCGATCCCGATCACCTCGCCATTGGCGGCTACAGCTACGGCGGATACATGACCAACTGGCTCATCACCCAGACCACCCGCTTCCGCTCCGCCATCACCGGCGCAGGCGCCGTCGAGCACGCCGCCAACTGGGGCAACGACGACGAAACCTGGGACGACGCGTGGTATCTCGGTGGGCGCCCATGGGAGAACCCCGAAATCTACCAGAGTGAGGCCGCCCTGTTCCGCTTCGACAAGGTGAAGACCCCCACCCACCTCGTGCAGGGCGGCGCCGATATCCGCGTCAGCTTTCTCGAAGGCGTCACCATGGAGCGCGCGCTTGACTCCCTTGGCATTCCGCACGCGTTCCTGGTCTTCCCCGGCGAGGGCCACGGGCTGGGCAAGAACCCCTGGCACGGCTACATCAAAGTGCGCGAAGAGCTGAAGTGGCTGGAGAAGTACGACCAGCCCCAGGCCAAATAGAATGAAAAGCAGCCAATTGCTGCCCGCTCGCCGATTGGCGGAACCCCAAACGGCTTCTCGCGCATCTTTCTGATAGGAACGGCCTTTGCGGCCCAATGAACCCGATTACCGACCAAGCCCGGCCAGCCTCGGAGCACCATAGGCGTATTTCGTTCGAGCAGACGCTCAAGAGCGCCCGCCGAACCATGGTGCTGAGCGAGATCCTCAAGATCGCGCTCGACAGCTTCCGCGCCAGCAAATTGCGCTTCATGCTCACCGCGCTGGGCATGGTTATCGGCACCGCTTCGGTCATCCTCGTGGTCACCATCGGCTTGACCGGCAAGCAGTTCATCCTCAACGAAATCCAGAAGATCGGCACCAACGAGGTGGAACTCGAGTATGCCGGCGGGGGCGCGTCCGGAAGCGAGAACGTGGTCTACAACGACTTCCTCACCCGCGATGACGAAAAGGCAGTCGATGCCCAGCTGCCGGGCATTATCTACTCCTCGCCCGTGTTGCAGATGAATGACCGCATCAGCTTCGGCAGCGGCGTCGTCAAAGACACCCTGGTACTCGGCGTCAGCCCGCAGTATCGCTTTATTCGCAACCTGCTGGTGCCCTACGGCCGATTCCTCGACGACACCGACGAGAACGGGCATATCAAGGCTGCCGTGGTTACGGAGACATTCGCCAGGCTGCGTTACGGCAGCGCGGACCAGGCCGTGGGCCGCGAATTCGAGATCAGCGGAATCCCGTTCACCGTGATTGGCGTCTTCAAGGAAAGCGTAAACAGCTTTGGACAATCGGAGATCGCGGACGAAACCATCCTCATTCCCTTTTCCGTGGCGCGTTACCTCAGCAACACCAACAACCTGAAGCAGATCTATTTCTCCATGCGCAGCATGGCCGAGGTGCCTGACGCAACCAAGGAGATCAAACGCATCGTCAGCGCGCGACACCGGCCGAATTCGGTCTACAATACGCAGGACTTGCGCGAAGTACTGAATATGGCGGCTACCGTGTCGAATATTCTGACCGCCGTGCTCGTGCTGGTCGCCGCCGTCACCCTCGCCGTCGGCGGCGTCGGCATCATGAACATCATGCTGGCCACCGTCCGCTCCCGCATCCGCGAAATCGGCATCCGCAAAGCCCTCGGCGCAACCCGCCGCGAAATCAAGCTCCAATTCCTCGCCGAAGCCGTCATCATCTCCCTTGCCGGCGGCATCATCGGCACGATCGTCGGATTGGCGCTACCCCTCTCCGTGCGCTTCTTCACCGCGTACAACCTGCCCATTTCCGTATGGTCCATCTTTATCGCGCTCGCCGCTGCCGTCTTCGTCGGCGTGATCTTCGGCACCGTCCCCGCCACCCGCGCCGCGCAAATGGACCCGGTAGAATCGCTCAAGTATGAGTGATCGCCAATCGCTCCGCCCTCAAAACCAGCAGGAAAACCACTTGGACCGTGCTACCGGCAGCATCAACCTGTGGGTGGTCTACGGTTTCATGTTTCTCGCGCTGCTGGTGGCCGTCGGCCTCGCCGCCCTCATCGTGCTGCCGTTCTACAACCGCCGATGACTCAACTTTCAACCGGACCCGGCACGCCCGCCGCGTTCCGGTCGCCAGGTTTCGGACCCCGTCTTGGCCTTCCCCGCCCTGCGCTCACTGACAGCGCCGGCGTAAACATCTGTTTACATATCCAAATCCCCGTCGGCGACTAACCCGTTTATTTTCTGCATTTCAGATTGGCAGGTTGCTTGCTCCTTTTGTGGTTGGAAAGGGTGCTGGCAGCCCCATGCCCACATGGATCCTAACCCGGACGTGCGCGCTCCACCGCCGGCTGAGCGCGGAGGAAGGCAATATCCTCGTCCTTTCCGCCTTCGGGTTCACCCTGCTGTGCGGCTTGATGGCCCTGGCCATCGATACCGGATTGCTCGTCTATACCCAGCGCCAGATGCAAACCATGGCCGATGCCGCCGCCGTGGCCGGCGTCATTGAAACTTCGGCATGCGGCGGCACTGCGAACTGCACCGCCATGCAGAACGCGGCCAAGGCCGCCGTTCTTGAAAACGGCGCAGACAGCGTCACCCTCGTTTCGCAATGCGGCTCCGGCAGCGCTTCGGGACTCCTTCTCATGGTCAATAACGGGCCCTGCGCTCTGGGCGCAAACGATCCGAACAACGGCAACGACGCTTACGTCGAAACCGTGGTGAGCATGCCGGTTAAGACAATCTTCGGTTCGATCCTGGGTAAAAATTCCTTCACCGTCTCCGCCCGATCGGAAGCAGGCAATGGCCCTCCAAAATATTGCCTGTACATCCTGAGCCCCAACGGATCCAACGCGCTCCTCGTAAACGGAAATTCCTCTTTGACCGCCTCCTGCGGCGTCATGGACGATTCCAACGCCCACCCGGCAGCCACCTTCAACGGTCACGACACCATCTCCACCACCGCACTCGACATCGTGGGATCCGTACTCAACAACGGCAACAACTCGATCACCCCTACCCCCCAGACAGGCGTCACCTCGTCCCCCGACCCGTTGAGCGGTCTCCCCACCCCCACCATCGGAGCCTGCGGAACCAGCACATCCAGTCCCTACACCGGCGCCACCAACCAGGTCGTTGTCAACGGAGGCCCAGGGGTCACCGCCACCTTCAACCCCGGCGTGTACTGCAACGGCATCACTCTCAACGGGAACGCCTCGGCCACCTTCAATCCAGGCACCTACATTGTCAAGGGCAGCATGATCGTGAACGGCGGCGACAGCATCTCCGGCAGCGGCGTGACCTTCTACTTCACCAACTCCGGATCTCTCACCATGAACGGAAACAGCCACGCGGTTCTCTCCGCTCCCACCAGCGGAACCTACGAGGGAATCCTCTACTTCCAGGACCGCAACGATTCCAGCACCGTCATCCTCAATGGAGACACCACCTCCAAATGGGAAGGCACGTTCTACGCCGCCGCCGCCAACCTCACGCTCAACGGAGGAAGCAACCTCGCCGCGTACACCAACATGGTGGTCAAGACGCTCACCCAGAACGGAAACGTGAATTTCACGATCGGGAGCGACTACTCCTCGTTGGCCGACGGCAGCCCCATTAAACAACACAGAAAGGCCGCAATGGTGGAGTGATGATCAAACCGATTCCGCGATGGCGCAAGCTCCACAACGAAGAGGGCGCCAGTCTCCTCGAACTGGCCCTGGTCATGCCCACCATCATGCTGATCCTGATGGCCTGCATCGACTTCTCACGGGCCTACTTCCTCGGCATTGAAGTGGTCGGTGCCGCGCACGCCGGCGCCGAATACGGCGTCCAGAATATCTCCGACATCGCCGGCATCACCGCCGCCGCCACCAGCGACGCGCCCGATGTACCCAACCTGTCGGTCGCAACCCCCACCCATGGGTGCGAATGTGCCGATGGAAGCTCCAGCGTAGCCAACTGCACATCGGCGCCAAGTTGCACCGACAACATGGTGTACTGGGTCAAGGTCACCGCCTCGGCAGCCTACAAACCCATCTTTCCATGGCCCGGCATCCCGTCCACCATTACCATCTCAAACTCCGCCACCATGCGGTCGGGGAGCTGACACGCCATGCGAAAACTCCTCCTCAAGCGGCTCAAAGCCTCTCTCCGCGACGACACCGGAAGTGAACTGGTGGAGTTCGCCCTGTGCGCCATCGTTTTCTTCACCGTCATCCTGGGTACCATCGATGTCGGCCGCGCCATGTTCCTCTACCACTTTGTCTCCGCAGCGGCGCAAAACGGATCGCGCTACGCCATCGTCCGCGGCGCAAGCTGGACCGGTTCCTGCCAGTCCGCCGCGCCTCCTAAATTCACCCTCGGCTATGCATGCCAGGCCTCGGCCGACGATGTGCAGAATTACGTCAAAGCCTCCACTGGCGTCAATCCCGATAACCTGAGCGTCAACACCACCTGGCCCGGCACAACCCCCAGTTGCTCCAGCAGTTGCAGTCTCTGCTCCAAAACCAATAACAAGGGGTGCATGGTCAAGGTCCAGGTGACATACACCTTCCACTTCCTCATGCCGTTTCTACCCTCCAACGCCATCTACTTCAAAGGAACCTCGATGAAGACCATCCAGCAGTAACCGTACCCCCTGCGCCGATTTCCCCACCCTGTCGCCACCTCTCTGCACCTGTGATGGCCGGCACAGCGGAACCCCGCAGCCCTGCGCCACAATCATTTGTCGAGTTATGCCCTGTCTGGCTCAGTCGCGTCTCACAATCGGCAATTCCCCCATAACCACACCGCACAAGGCTGTTAACCATAAAAGGTACTAAATACCTTGGCTAACCCAGTCCATAGTTCGGGGAAGTTTTTAGGAGGGAGATCCGTAGGGCGATTGGAAGTTTATGCTTTTCCAGTTTGACGCGGTAAGAATGTCACTAGTCAGCGACCGTATGACGCCTCGTGGCGCGTCCCCAGCATAGTTGACGACAAACCTGCATCCAGAACAATCGAGACCCACGATGTCAATCGTGGGCTGTCCCATTGTGTACAAGACAGTGCTGTTCTTCAATTTCAACTTGTATCGGACGATAAGCTGTTTCTGTCCACTACTGGCCTGTATAAAGTTTTGAACTCGTTTCTGGTACGACGCTTTATCATTCAAATCCAAAACGCAATCATGTTGAGCCAGTTCAATGACGATCTTGCCGTCCTCAAAAGGTGGCGGGGACAGGTAGTCGATATTTAGTGAATTGCCGAGACATGACACAAGGTTTTCGTCGCCAAAATTCCCCGATGCCTCTGATCTATATGTGATGAGATTGGCAACTGCAAGCCAATATGCTGGCGCGGATGCATCCGACTGCGCAAGTTTACTATTCAGCTTCTCTAGCGTTGCCGGTGCCAACGCCGTTTTCTCTACCCGCGCGACTGCTAGGGTGTGCGCAAACGACGGAAGTGATTGATTGAATTCTGGTTGGGAGAGGGACGCGCGATGCTCCATTTCACGTCTAACAATGTCTTCGATGAATGGCTTTATCGTTTCCAGAGTGGTACTTGTTTGAGCGGTTTGCTGCCTTATCTGTTGAAGAGTATCCTGCACCCCGTCTTTATTGCTAAGCGACTTTGCGATGCGGGCATCTATCGCCGCGTCGAGAGCGTCGTCTCGATGCTCGATCCAATGGCTGATATATGGACTCGCAAATAAGCCAACAATACATGTCAAGATCGCGACGATCACCGCGATGGCGGGATGACGATTGGCTAAATTCCAGGAACGGCGATACCAAGATTCCCTTGGAGCGCGAGACTCTACCTTCTTCTCCAACAGTTTGAGACGCCGATCCAGTTCATTAACGTTCAAGGCCGCGTCCTCGCACTCTACTGGGGAAAGAAGCTCAATAAACGCAGTCGCCATTGGTGACACTCCTGCTATACTGCAATAGGCAGAGAGCGTCTGGCCGACGCGACACATTAGGAATGACAAGTCACCCGCTGGCAGGCGGGTTTTCTTGTTCCCAAATTATAACGCGTGAAAGAATCCCCTTGACTTCGTACAGAATAGTTTGGTAGATTTGGGTTAGTCAAGGTTGCACACACATGAACATCCCAAAGACTTTAATGGAAGCAATTCGATACTACAGCGATGAGCAAGTCTGCATCGACACTGTAGCCGCTATGCGCTGGCAGGATGGCAAGCCGGTATGCCCGAAGTGTGGAACCGCCGAGGGCGAGCGCAAGCACTACTGGCTTGCGACTCAGAAGCGGTGGAAGTGCTATTCCTGCCGCAAGCAGTTCAGCGTCAAGGTGAACAGCGTCTTTGAGGATTCCGCGCTCGGCCTAGACAAGTGGCTGGTCGCTCTCTGGATGCTCACGAACTGCAAGAATGGCGTTTCCAGCCATGAGATCAGCCGTGAACTCGGCATTGCCCAACAGCACGCATGGCACATGCTTCACCGGCTGCGCTTGGCTCTCCAGCTTCCCGATGGCGGCAAGCTCGGCGGGATCGTGGAAGCCGATGAGTGCTTTGTCGGCGGCAAAATCTCCAACATGCACCAGTCCAAGAGAGCCGAACTCGGCGGCAAGACGCGCGGCACCAAAGGGAAGGCAGTTGTAATCGGGATGGTCGAGCGTGGTGGCCGCGTTCGCGCCCAGGTCACGGTAGATCGAACCCAAACGACCATCCGGCCCCTGATCGCTGCGAACGTGGACACAGACGCTACCCTGGTCACGGATGAATGGGGCGGATACGTTGGCGCGCAGGTTGACCATGCCGTGATCAATCACGCGATGGAATACGTGAACGGCCACATCCACACGAACTCGATTGAGAACTTTTGGGCTTTGCTGCGGCGGACTCTCGGCGGCACCTACGTGAGCGTAGAGCCGATTCACCTGCAAGCGTACATCGAAGAGCAGGTCTATCGCTTTAACCTGCGCTCTCGCAAAGATGAGAAGATCACGAACGCAGACCGGTTTGCTCTCGCACTCTCCAACATTGGGGGACAGCGCTTGACGTGGAAAGAGTTGACCGGGAAGGAGGGCGGCTCAGAAGTCCCGTTCTAGGGCTTCGCGGGGCGCTCTGCGGGGACGTACTTGTATCGCTTATGTCGTGAAGCGGGTTCTTTGGGAGCTTCAGCAATCCGCTTCTGCATCTCTGCCCGAGGAACCGAAACGAGGCGCTTGAGGGCCTCGTTAAATGCTTGATTCTCCACGTTAGATGATGCCGCAGATTTCTTCATTGCGCTATTGTACTACTGGACAATAATATAAACCGGCTACCGAATCACACTCTGGCTGGGTGACGACTTGGGTACGCCGGTTTCTCTGGCGGATTCCGTGATCTCTTCCGCGTGTGGGATTGGCGCTTCCGACGCCAACCTCAAACGTTCCGATCTTAGTGTATCAGGAGGCCGGGACGATGCCGAACCTTAAGCTGCATATCGAACTCAACAAAGGCAAGCGTGGAATTGCGCTCGACAAACTGGAGAAAGTGGTTCAGGAAATGCGCAGGTTCTTGGAGTCGATGGCTGACGATATCGAACTCGTTGAACCCGAGTCTTGGGTCAGCCTAGACTTCACGAACGGCTCGTTGGGATTCGCTACTGAACATCCGCACGATGTAGCCGCTTCAAAGTTGTCCCGATTTAATGACGCGATTATCGCTCTTGCGCGGAGTGAATTCCCCAATTCCATCCAGCGATCTACCGCGAACAAGTTTTTCGATTTGGCCGCTACTCTAGAGCGAAGCGAAACGGTGGAGATCAGCGTCTTTGATGAGCGCCATGTTTCCATCCCGATGCAAATAAGCTACGAAACCTATGAGGTGGCGCGAAGGATCAAGGTTCTTCCATGGCGCGAATCGATTGGGTCAATCCAAGGGAAAATCCACTCTCTCTATAAAGAATCGAAGGATCCGCACTTCACCTTACGGGAACTTTCGACCGAGAATCTCATCAGGTGCAATTACGGACCCGATGTGTATCCAGATGTGATCCGCGCTTTGAGCGTCAATGATCAGGTCATTCACGTTCGTGGAACTATCATCACGGATACTCGCGGTCATAGCGTTCATCATGTAAACGTTAGCGAGATCAGGCTCGCCAAACCCTATGGATACGAAGACGTAAAGAGGTTTCTCGGAGCTAACGGAACCGATGATCGCTAATCCACGCATCTACTCGGATGCCAATCCGATTATCGAGCTAGCGAAACTGGCGAAGCGTACCCACAACCCGGCGCGAGAGTCGGATTTACGCATTCTCGATAGATTGCTGCAAGCTGCCAACAACGAAGAGGTTTCTCTATTCACTTCAAGCATTAGCGTTGCCGAATGTGTGGCGGCGGGGAATGACTATGGCGAAGACGTTCAAGAATTCTTCATTGGAGTATTGAGTTCAGGAAAGATGTTCAAGCTGGTACAAGACTCCATATTTGTCGCTGAGCAAGCTCGTGATTTGCGCTGGGTGCACAACGTGGAACTTTCGGGGATGGACGCCATTCATGTGGCGTCTGCGATAGAGGCCAAGTGTACGGAATTCTTTACATGGGATAAAGAGATTGCGCGCAACGCGACTCAGTTTTTATCTAGCCGAGGAATCCACGTCATCGCCCCATCTCAGACTCAATTTCTCCCCCCGCTCTATTCTCAGACCAGACCTCGACTATTCTGACCCGATGGGTTAGCCAAGGTATTTAGTACCACCATAAAAATAACGGGGGCCCCACCCCCATCTTAAGATCCAATTGTCTGTATTATCCAATATTATCAATAGGTTACAACCACACAAATCATTATCAGACTTTCGCCTGAACGCGAAAATTTAGCGTATAAAAAGCGAATATTGCCCCGCTCCTCCGACCTGCTCGAAACACATAGTTTACTGATTGGTAAATAACCTCTCAGCCCCGCTCCAGTTCCGCCACAATCCGCCCCGTGTCATACACGCAGCCGCCCCACACTCCGCCGCTGGCGTGCACCAGCGCCGCCCACAGCCGCGTATCGTCCGGCAGGTCGGGATGCGGCGCAAGATCGGCGCGCGCACTGCGCTCCGCCAGCCGCCGCGCACCTTCCTCCGCGCTGAACTCCCCCGCCGCATCGCCCACCAGGTTCAGTTCTCCGGTCAGCCGCGCCCGATCGACAACAATCTCAATCAAATCCCCGTCGCGCACTTTGCCCACCGGCCCGCCCGCCAGCGCTTCCGGAGACACGTGCCCGATGCACGCGCCCGTCGAAACGCCGCTGAACCGCGCATCCGTAATCACCGCCACGTGCCGGCAATGAGGCAGCATCTTCAGTGCGGACGTCACCTGGTAAGTCTCCTGCATCCCCGCGCCCTTGGGCCCTCCGCAGATAAGCACCACCACATCGCCGTGACCGATCCCGCCCGACTTGATCGCCTCGATCGCCGCTTCTTCCGTGGTGAACACCCTCGCCGGCCCGCGATGGCGATACGCGTTGTCTTCCCCAATCAGCGAGGCATCGATTGCCGTGCTCTTGATGACCGCTCCCTCCGGCGCAAGATTGCCCATCGGAAAGCACACCGTCGACGTAAGCCCGCGCGAATGCGCCCGGTCCGGGGTCATGATCACCTCATCGGGATCGATGCCGTCGCGCTCACTAAGCTCGCGGCGCAGCGCGGCACGGCGTTCGCTGTCTCGCCACCAGTCGAGGCCGGCATCGAGCGTCTCCCCGCTCACCGTCTTCACCCTGGTATCGAGCAACCCCGCGGCGCGCAGGTGCAGCATCGCTTCCGGAACCCCGCCCGCCAGAAACACCTGCACCGTCGCGAATCCCCGCGGCCCGTTGGGCAGAGCATCCACCAGGCGCGGCGTCTCGCGATTCACCCGGGCCCAGTCGTCTACCGTGGGCCGCCGCAACCCGGCATGAAACGCGATCGCCGGGAGGTGCAGCAGTAAGTTCGTGGAGCCGCCGAAGGCCGCGTGCAGCACCATGGCATTGCGCAGCGAGGCGGGCGTGAGCACATCGCGCACGCCCATTCCGAGTTCATGCAGGCGCAGCAGCGCGCGCGCCGAGCGCTTCGCCGCATCCAGCCAGATGGCGTGCCCTGAAGGCGCAAGCGCGGTGTGCGGCAATGACAGCCCGAGCGCTTCCCCTACCACCTGCGCCGTGGCCGCGGTTCCCAGAAACTGGCATCCGCCGCCGGGGGAGGCGCATGCCCGGCAGCCCATCTCCGCAGCGTATTCGAGCGTGATCTGCTGTTGCGCAAAGCGCGCGCCGATGGTCTGCACCTTACCCGCGTCCTCGCCCTCTTCGGGCAGCAGCGTAACACCCCCCGGCACCAGCACGGCCGGCAACCGCCCGGACGATGCCAGCGCCATCATCATCGCGGGCAGGCCCTTGTCGCAGGTGGCCACGCCGAGCACGCCTTTGCGCGTCGGCAGCGAGCGCATGAGACGTCGCAGCACCATGGCCGCATCGTTTCTGAAAGGCAGCGAATCCATCATGCCTGCCGTACCCTGCGTGCGTCCGTCGCAGGGATCGGTGCATGCCCCGGCAAACGGCATCGCATGTAGCCGCTTCAACTCGCGCGCCGCTTCGGCAACCAGCAATCCAACTTCCCAGTGGCCCGAGTGAAACCCCAGCGCGATAGGCGACCCATCTTCCGCGCGCAGGCCCCCATGCGTGCTCAGGATGAGGAATTCGGGATCGAGCACCCGCGCCGGATCCCAGCCCATCCCGGCATTCTGCGTCAACCCGAACAGGTTGCCGGAGGGCGCGTTGCGCAGCATCTCCGCCGTAATCGGCAGCGCGCCCTGCGGCCCCCGCGCATGCGTTGCCACATCCAAAAGGCCATCGCCTTTTGACTCCAGCACGGATTCGAGTAAGATCGCCATCGCCTACCGCCCGGCCGGCGCAGTCGCCACCGCGACCAGCGAGTCGGCGCAACCGTAATAAAGAAACCACTTGCCCTGGAACCACACCAGCCCTTCCGCGAACGTGGTGCCCGCGGCGTATTGCCCGGTCTTTTCATACGGCAATTCAGGCTTGAGCACAGGCCTGTCGATCTGCTCGATCAACCGCTTCGGGTCCTTGGCGTCGAACAGCGCTTCCCCCGCGGCGTAAGCGTTCGGGCCCATCGCCGGATCACCGCCCGTCTCGGCATTCTTCCCGTTGTAGAGCACCACGATCCCTTTGCCGGTGAGCACCGGCGGTGGTCCGGTTTCGGGAAAGCTCGAGTCGAAGTGGCCCGCCCGCGGCTTGAGCAGCTCAATCGGTTCACCCTTCGCATCTTCCACAGGCGTCCAGTGGATCGCATCCTCCGACGTGGCGATGTGAATAGAACCTTCGCCCCAGTACATCCAGTACTTGCCATCGATCTTCGCCGCGATCAGCCGGCCCTTCTTTTCATCCAGCCGCGTAACAACGCCCGCCGATTTGTATTTCAGCTCCGCGTACTTGCCGCCTTTCGCGGTGAGGAATGCCGGACCGCGCTTGGTCCAGTGCTCCAGATCGGCCGACGTCGCGATCCCCACCGAGTAGGTAACGCGGTTCCACTGCGTATAGGTAAGCACATACGTGCCGTCTTCCAGCTCCACAAGGCGCGGGTCCTCGACACCCCCGGGCCACTCCCGCGACTTCTGATCGTCTTCCGCGGGATAGAACACCGGCTCCGCCCTCCGCGTGAAGTGGATCCCGTCGCTGCTCTCCGCAAGGCCCAGCCGCGAAGTATGCATGCCGATCTGCATGGTGCCCGAGTTGTCCTCGGCGCGATAAAACACATACACCTTGTGATCGCGCACAATGGCCGCGGGGTTGAAGGTGTGCAGCGCCTCCCACTCAACCGGCTCGTGAAGAACCGGGTCCGTGA